>Ga0307372_10000039_pt1 | contig 188719 bp, 220 predicted proteins | sample OX1MG_FD_202533 | JGI IMG/M metagenome (GOLD analysis project Ga0307372, IMG submission 202533) | Soil microbial communities from Risofladan, Vaasa, Finland - OX-1 | ecosystem: Environmental > Terrestrial > Soil > Coastal area > Acid sulfate soil | place: Finland: Risofladan, Vaasa...
CGCCCCGCCCGTCTCCGCCAACACCTTCGTGATCGCCGCCGTCAGCGACGTCTTCCCATGATCCACATGCCCAATCGTCCCGACATTACAGTGCGGCTTCTTCCTCTCGAATTTCGCTTTCGACATGTCCGGCTTCCTATGGCTTGAAGACAATCCCAGTCGGCGTTGGAGCGGGTGATGGGAATCGAACCCACGTAGCCAGCTTGGAAGGCTGGAGCTCTACCATTGAGCTACACCCGCCCAAAGGCCGATGCCGCGCGTCTTGCCGGTCCATCACCTCGTTCCACCGCTCCGAGGAATGGTGGAGGGGGGTGGATTCGAACCACCGAACTCCGAAGAGGGCAGATTTACAGTCTGCTGCGTTTGACCGCTCCGCAACCCCTCCAAAATTCCACGGCTCGGCGGCAAGTGATTGCGGGTCTTAGAGATTTGGGCGGTTGCTGTCAACCGGCTAGGGTCCGCCGACTTGCGATGCGACGCCATCCCGCTATGCTCGCCGCCGATTGGAGACGCGATGCGCGAGCGACCGATTCAGGACAAGGCGGCGGCGTGGCTTTACGGCCGCCATGCCGTCGAGGCGGCGCTCGCCAATCCGGCGCGGCGCTGCCAGCGGCTCATCGCGCTGCGCGAGACCGCTTCCGAAGCCGAGGCGCTGCTGCGCGACGCCCGTGCGCGGCCGCCGCGCGCCGGCGTCGAAGTGGTCGAGCGCCGGGCGCTGGAAAAAATCCTGCCGCAGGGCGCGGTGCATCAGGGTATCGCGCTCGCGGCCGAGCCGCTGCCGGCGGGCGATCTCGACGCGATCCTCGCCGCCGAAGGCTCGCCTGGCGTGCCGCGGATCGTCGTCGCGCTCGACCAGGTGACCGATCCGCACAACGTCGGCGCGATCCTGCGCTCGGCGGCGGCGTTCGGCGCGCTGGCGGTGATCGTGCCCGAGCACGGCGCGCCCAGCATCACCGGCGCGCTCGCCAAGGCGGCATCGGGCGCGCTCGAGGAAGTGCCGCTGCTGCGCGTCACCAACCTGTCGCGCGCGCTGGAGAAGCTCAAGCAGGCAGGCTTCTGGTCGCTCGGGCTCGACGAGCACGCGGAGCAGACGATCGGCGAGCTCGATCTGCCCGAGCGCGTCGTCCTCGTGCTCGGCGCCGAAGGCAGCGGCCTGCGGCGCCTGACACGCGAGCATTGCGATTTCCTGGCGCGGCTGCCGACGCGCTCGGCGATGGCGTCGCTCAACGTCTCGAATGCGGCGGCGGTGGCGCTCTACGCGCTGACGCAGCGCAAGACGCGATAAGCGTCAGGCCCTGATCTCGATCGGCGTGCCGTCGTCAACGGCATCCCAGATCTCCGCCATGGATGCGTCGTCGACGGCGATGCAGCCGTCCGTCCAGTCGTACGGAAACGCCACGAACGTGCGATCGCGGTGCGCATACTTGTTGGGCAGGCCGTGGACGAAGATCGCGCCGCCGGGATTGACGCCGGCTTGCTCCGCACGTGCGACGTCGGCAGCATCGGGATACGACACGTGCAGCGCCCGGAAATAGGCACTGTCTGCGAGGCGGCTGTCGATGGTGTAGACGCCTTCGGGCGTGCGGCCGTCGCCGACGCGGAGCTTGCGCCCTTCCGGATGCCGGCCAAGCGCGCAGGCATAGGTCTTGAGGACGTTACCGTTGCGATAGAGCTGCAGGTTGCGGATCGACTTGACCACGCGCACCCAATCGGCCTTGCCGATCGGCGGCGCCGCGCGCGCGCGACGCACCCAAGGCATCGCCAGCGATGCAGCCGCGGCGGCCAAAATACGACGACGCGTCGGACGAACCATGCGGGTCATGATCCGACGCCCTTTCTAGCATCGGTGCGCCGAATCGACAATTCCGCCGTCGCGCAACCGGCGGCCCGCGCGTTCGGCAGGTGATTCGCACGGTTTTGGGTTGCCCGGTTCCCCGGCCGGGCGTTATGAGGGTCTGGATCGGCGCCGGCATCGAGGCCGATCCCATGCCGGGTTAGCTCAGCGGTAGAGCAGCGGTTTTGTAAACCGAAGGTCGGGAGTTCGATCCTCTCACCCGGCACCAATGGCTCCACGGAGCTTCGATTGGCCGCGCCACGGGATTAATGCAAGCGTCGCCGGGCGGGTTCGGGCATGATGGTCACGATGGCGAACCAGGAGAGACAGCATTGACGTCCAAGGCAGCCGGGCTTTTTTACGTCGCTTATCCTGTCGCGGTGCTGGCGCTGGCGTTCTTCACGCCGACACCGGCGCGGGCGGACTTCTTCGACGATGCGCGCAAAACCTTCACGTCGGACATACCGCATTTTTTCCAGGACGATGTGCCGTGCTTTTTCGGCGGTCAGCCGACGAGTGGCACCCGGAAGTCGTGCAAGTCGCCGCCCGCTGCCGCAAACCCCGCCAGCGGCCAAAGCCAAGGCGCTGCGCCACCGCCAAACACGACTGCGACGCCGCCGACGAACAACGCCACGCCGAACGCGCCTTCGAATTCCAGCCAATAGCCCTCGCGATTTCGGGCGGCACGATCGGCCGCGCCCGATCGCGCCTTCGTCGCGGCCGCGAAATGTGGCGCTTTCGCGGCACCGCGGCTGCGGCAATTCCGTGATCGGCCGGGGATAAAAGCGACCCGCTTCCCATATCACTGGCAGGCCCGACGACGGTCGGCGGGCCGTCGCACTTCGAACGAGGTGAGGCCATGACGAGGACGATGCTTATCCGCGGCTTGGTACTCGGCGCGCTCGCCGTTGCGCTCAGCGGTTGCTACTACGGACCGCCGCCAGCGTACGGCTATTACGGCTATCCGGCGTATTACGGCGGTGGCTACTACTATGGTGGGCCGTCGGTCTCGCTCGGCTACTACGGCGGTGGCTGGCACGACCACGACTGGGATCACGGCTGGCACCACTAACACCGAGGCCGCGCCGCTAGCCTGAATTCTGCGCGACGACGTGGAAGATGTGCCAGTGCTTGGCCTCGCCGCGCGGCGTGACCGCGTCGGTCTCCTCCTCCTCGAACATCTCGACCGTCCAACCCGCAAGCAAGCTGCGCGCCGCTGCGCGACTGTGCACGGTCACACCGGGCCGCCCGGCCCAGCTGTCGTGCTCGCCATAGAGCTGGCCGGCGAAACGTCCGCCCGGCCGCAGCGACGCGCGCAACCGCCTCCATAATTCGGGAAACCGCTCCGGCGGACAGAGCGGCAGCGCAAAGCTGGCATTGACCAGATCGACGCTCGACCAAGTCGTGTCGACGAACGAACCGTGCAGCGTCACCAGACGCGCGCCGGACGGCACGTCCGCGCGGCCGCGCAGCCGCGCCAGCGCCAGCGCATCGGTATCGATCGCCAGCACGCTCCAGCCGCGTTGCAGGAGCGCGACGGCGTCCCTGCCCTCGCCCGCGCCGAGATCGATCGCGAAGCCGACGCGATGCTCGGCATCGAATGCATCGAGTGCCCGCAACAGCGTCGCGCGCGGCGGCCGGCCTGCGACCGCATCGTGATAGGCGCGAAAGCGCCTGTCGCCCGACTCCATCGATCCATCCTTAACGCCGCCCGCGACCGTCGGCCGATTTTACAACAGCCGATGTGCCGCGCTGCTACGCCGACGGCAAGCCGCACTTTGCCGTTGCTGGCACGCCGCTTGCGAAAGGCATTGCGGACGCATTGTGCGTCCCAAGCGGCGCCAAGCCGCAGACGAAGAGCCCGTTCGGTCGCGTTTCTCCCGCGCCGGTCGATTCCGCCGAGACCGGTCATACATGCGCCGATGCGCATGGCGAGGCGAAACCGTGTGCCGTCGGCCCAGGCAAGAGGAAAAGAGGCCATGCGATTCCCGATTTTAGGGCTCGTGCTGGCGGCGGTGCCCATTCTCATCAGCAGCGGCCTGTCGCGGGCCGCGAGCGAGCAAGCCACGCCGGCGCCGGGCCTGTCGCCCCAGGCGATCAGCCACTACGAGCAGCTGCTCCAGAGCCTATCGCCCGATACCGTCAATTCGCTCGTGAGCGAGGCCGTCACGCTGCTGCGCACTTATTCCGGCGCGACTTCGCCGTCGGCCGGACTGGCGGCGCTGAAGGCGCATAAGGCCGAGCTCGAGGACCTGAAAGCCCGGCTCTGCTCGGCCGTGATCAACTGCTGATCACGACGCGTCGAGGAGCGGGTTGCGCGCCGGCCGGCCGCGGCTTATCACAGCCGCGGCTTCGGCGAGACGGTGCGGCGCGCGCATGGATAGAGACGCGGCGGTGGCGGGGGCGATCGTGGTGGCCGCCGGATTCGGCAGCGCGATCCTGACGGCATTCGCGCGCCACTGGCTGAGCCGCCACGCGATTCTCGATCGGCCCGGCGAGCGTTCCTCGCACGCAGCTCCCGTGCCGCGCGGCGCTGGCCTCGCCGTCATAGCGGCTCTTGCCGGCGCGTGGCTGGGGCTTGCGACGCAAGGTCTCGCACCATCCGAGACCGTCGCCGTCGCGCTGATCGCGTGCGCCCTGGCGCTGATTTCTTTCGTCGACGATCTGCGCAATCTGCCGGCGGGAGTCCGGCTGCTGGCGCATTTCGCCGCCGTCATCGCCACGCTGCAATTCTTTCCGCCGAACGCGCTTGTGTTCCAGGGTTTGCTGCCGCCGCTGGCCGATCGCGTCGTAACGGCGCTGCTCTGGGTCTGGTTCGTCAATCTCTACAACTTCATGGACGGCATCGACGGCATCACCGGCATCGAGACCGCCAGTATCGGCATCGGCGTGGCCACCGTCGCGCTCGTCGCCGGAACTGGCCTGCCATGGACGGGATTGGTCGCCGCGGCGGTCGCGATCGGGTTCCTGCGTTTCAACTGGCATCCGGCGCGGATATTTCTCGGCGATTGCGGCAGCGTGCCGCTCGGCTACGCGATCGGCTGGCTGCTGCTCGTCCTGGCGCGCGCCGGCCCGTGGGCGCCGGCGCTCATCTTGCCGCTCTACTATCTGGCGGACGCGACCGTGACCTTGGCGCGGCGCGCGGCGCGCGGCGAGGCGCTCTGGCGGGCGCATCGCGATCATTTCTATCAGCGTGCGCTCCGCGGCGACGATCACGCCGCCGTCGTCCGCCTGGTGCTGGCGGGCAACATCGGCTTGGTGATGCTCGCGCTGCTGTCGCTCGCTCGGCCGCTGCTCGCCGTCGGTCTCGCCGTCGCGCTCGCTGCCGCGATGCTCGTCCTATTCGCGCGGCGCGGCCACGGCGGCAGCTCCTGACGGCTCGCGCGCGCCTTGGCGATAATATTGCGGGCGGATGAATTGTCCTGCCCAGGCGCCGCGCCGTGCCGCCTTGGCTGCGGCCTCGAACGGCAAATATTCCAGTCCCCGACCATAGGCGAAGGCGAGTCCGTCAGCCACCAGCGTCCCGCCGACATCCGCGCCACGGGCGATGCACCGCGCGAATTGCCGGCCGTCGTCGTCGAAGTATCGGCGTTCGGCCTGGCACGAAAAATCGGGCGTCTCGACCAGCGCCTTGAGCCGCTCGGCGGCGGCCGCGCCACAGGACCAAAGCCGACCGTGCGCGTCGCGGCACCGCTGCGTCGGCTCGAGAATGTCGATGCCGTAAAGCCGCAGGAATCGCGCCCGGCAGCCGAGACCGATCTTGTTGAGCCGGCACCGCGCGGGAACGAACTCGATGGCGTCGTCGCTGGTCGCTCGATAGCTGTCGTGCGCCACCGGACCGCCGAGCCAAATCCGGCTGAGGCCGTATAGCACCGCAAGCGCGGCCACGGTGACGGCAAGAATCTTAAGCCTGCGCGACATGAGGCGATCCCCCGCGCATCATAGCAAGTGCGCGGGGCCGCGCGTATTGTTCGCCGCCGGGAGGCCGCATGCCATCGCCAGCCGAATCGCGCCCGGTCGTCATCCTGGGTGCCGCGGGCTTCATCGGCCGCGCCCTGACCGAGCGGCTTGCCGCACGCGGTCTCGCCGTGCGTGCCGTCACGCGGAGTCCTGCCGCATTTCCCGCGACGGTCGATCAGCGCATCGCCGGCACGCTCGGCGGCGATACCGATTGGCGCGAATTGCTGCGCGGTGCGCGGGCGGCGGTTCACCTCGCCAGCCGCGCCCACGCGCCGGCCGGCGATGCCGGCTGGCTCGCGGCCGAACAAGCGACGGCGGCCGCGATCGCAAGCGCCGCAGCCGAGGCTGGCCTCGAACGCACGATCCTGCTCAGCTCGATCAAGGTCCTCGGCGAGGCGATCGACGACCGGCCGTTCGCAGCAGCGAGCGCGCCCGACCCGCGCGACGCCTACGGCCGGGCCAAGCTGGCGATCGAAACGGCGATGCGGCAGCGACAAGCACCCGGCCTGGTCGTGATTCGGCCGCCGCTCGTCTATGGACCCGGCGTCAAAGGCAACTTCCGCGCGTTGCTGCGGATGGTCGCGCGTGGCATGCCGCTGCCGCTGGCGGCGATCCGCAACCGGCGGGCGTTCGTCTTTCGCGACAATCTGCTGACGCTCATCGATGCGGCGCTGACGCATCCGGCGGCGCCTGGCGAAACCTTTCTGCTGCGCGACGACGACGAACTCAGTACGCCGCAACTCGTGCGTGAAATCGCCCGGCGATTGGCCCGACCGGCGCGCCTCTTCGCCGTGCCGCCAGGGCTATTACGCGCGGCAGCGGCAGCGATCGGCCGCGGCGACGCCGTCGAGCGCCTGATCGGCTCGCTGACGATCGACGATAGCGCGACACGCGCACGGCTGGGCTGGCAGCCACGCATCAGCCTTGCCGTGGGGCTTGATGCCACGTGCCGCTGGTTTGTCGACGCCGAGGATGCGCGGTCAGGCGGTTCTCGCCTATAAAGCGCGGCGATGACGGCTCCGAATCCCTCCGAACGCACGAGCGCGGCCGCGATCATCTTGGCGTTGACCGGTGTCGCGATGCCGCCGCTTGCGGTGTTGGCGCCGTTGGGTATCGCGCCCTTGCTGACGGTGGTTGCTGTCGCCCTTCTCGTCGTCGCGCCGCGACGGCTGTGGTCGGCGCGCCAGCCGCTGCTGCCACTGGCAGCACTCTGGAGCGCGCTCGCTGCCTTCGCGATGCTGTCGGCGACGTGGTCGGTGCTGCCGGGCCACAGCCTCGTCGAAGGCCTGCGGCTGCTTGCCATCGGCGCCGAGGGGTTGATCGCCTTGGCGGCGGCGCGCTCGCTGCCGCCGCGCGACCGCGAGCGCACCGGCGTCGCGATCGCCGTTGGCATCGCGCTCGGTGCGGCCCTGCTGCTTTTTGAATGGGCCACCAATGCAGCATTGGTGCGCTGGCTTCACGGCTGGAACAGCGCAGTCGTCGTCGTGTTCACGCGATACGACCGTGGCGTGACAACATTGGTGTTGATCTTCTGGCCGGCGGCCCTTGCGCTCCGTCGATGGCGTCCGCTGCAAGCGGTGGTGGTCGCCACAGTTGCGGTCTGCGTCTATCTCATGCCGAGCGCCGCTTCGCTTTTGGCGTTCGTCGCGGGAATCGCCGCCTTCGGTGTCGCGCTCCGGTTTCCGCGGCTGGTCGCGGCTATCCTTGCCACGAGCATGGTCGTCGGCGCGGCCCTTCTGCCTGCAGTCGTACCGAGCTATGACGCGACAGTACGACTTCAGCATGCCGCGCCGTGGATAAAGGACTCGGGGATTCACCGCTTGCTGATATGGAAATTCGCCGCCAACCGCATTGCCGAGCGGCCACTGCTCGGATGGGGCATGGATGCCTCGCGCGACCTGCCGGGCGGTCATCGCGATTTCTCGACCACCTTGCCCGGCATCGCGGTCGTGCGGGGCGACCAAGCGATGCCGCTCCATCCGCACAACGGACTCCTGCAATGGCGCGTCGAGCTCGGCATTCCGGGGACCTTGCTGTGCCTGGCGATCGTCGTCTGGCCGCTCTATCGCGTCGGCTGGCGATTCGGCGGCAGCCGCGAAGCGCAGGCCGCTGCACTCGGCTGGGCCACGACGGTCCTGATCATCGGCCTGCTGAGCTTCGGTATCTGGCAGGAGTGGTGGCTCTCCTGCATCTTCCTCACCGCGTCCCTGCTCGCCGCGAGTGCCGCCGATGCCGGCTGAGCGACCCAAGCTGATCTTTCTCGTCACCGAGGACTGGTATTTCTGCTCGCATCGCCTGCCGATGGCGCGCGCCGCACGCGACAGCGGTTTCGACGTCACCGTCGCGACGCGGGTCGCCGCGCACGGCGATGCCATCCGCGCCGCCGGTTTCACGCTTCATCCGCTGCGCTGGAAACGTCGCGCCATCGGGCCACTCGCCAGCCTAGCCGCGATCGGCGAAATCTGGCGGCTCTACCGCCGCGAGCGGCCGCTGGTGGTGCATCATGTATCGTTGAAGCCTGCACTGCTCGGCGGCATCGCCGCCCGCCTCGCCGGTGTGCCGCTGGTCGTCGGCATGGTGACCGGCATGGGATACATCGCCGGTTCGGACCGGCGGGCGGCTCGGCTGCTGGCGCGGCTGGCGCGGTTGATCGTGCCGTGGGCGCTGTTCGGCCGGCGTGGCCGCGTCATCGTCCAGAACGATGCGGACCGGCAAGCGCTCGCGGCGATGTGCCCGACCATGGCCTCGCGCATCGTGCTGATCCCCGGCTCCGGCGTCGACCTCGCGCGGTTTATGCCTGCGCCCGAGCCGCCGACGCCGCCGATCACCGTCGCCTATGCCGGCCGGATGATTGCCATCAAGGGCGTGGCGACGCTGGTCGCGGCGCAGCAACTTGTCCGCAAGCGCGGCGTCGACCTGCGCCTCGTCCTCGCCGGCGATAGCGACGACGAGAACCCGAGCGCGATCGCGCGGAACACACTCGCGCGCTGGGCCGCGCTTCCTGGCGTCACTTGGCTCGGCCGGCGCGAGGACGTTCGCCCGGTATGGCGTGACGCTCATATCGCTGCGCTCGCGTCGCTGGGCGGCGAAGGCGTGCCGAAGAGTCTGCTAGAAGCGGCGGCGACGGCGCGGCCGATCGTGGCGAGCGACATACCGGGCGTGCGCACCATTGCGCGGCCGGACGTAAATGCGCTGCTCGTGCCGCCCGGCGACGAACCGGCGCTCGCCGACGCGTTGGTCGCGCTCGCGCGCGATGCGGCGCTGCGCCAGCGATACGGTGCGGCAGGCCGCAAGCTGGTCGAACAAGGCCTGTCGGAGGACGCGATCGCCGACGCGACGCGCGCGCTCTATCGCGAGCTGCTGCACGAGGTCGGTCGCTAAGGCCCCGGCAGCAGCGCGCTCGTCCAGCCCGCGATGTAATAGGCGACGAGGCCGAGCCACTCGTGCGCCGCCACGTTCGCAGTCGCGAGCCCCGCGGCGAGTGAAATATGCAGGCGGTGCGTCGCCTCGAAATCCACCGGATCGGGCACAACGGGCCAGCCAACACGACGGAAGCAACCGACCGCGCGCGGCATGTGATAGGCGGACGTGATCAGAATCCACACCTCGCCCGGCTTGGGATCGACGATCTGCTTCGAGAACACGGCATTCTCGTGCGTGGTGCGCGAGCGATCCTCGATCACCAAGCGGTTCGGCGCCACGCCCAGCTCGGTCAGCAGCCGAGCGGTTGCCGCCGCCTCGGTGATGGGCTCGCGCAACAATCCGCCGACACCGCCCGACAAAACGATGCGCGCCGCGGGATAGCGGAGCGCAAGACGCAGCGTCTCGGTGACGCGCGCGGCCGACTGGTTGAGCGCGACCTGATCGTATTCGGCGGTGCGCTCCGGATCGACCGCGCCGCCCAACAGGATGATGCCGTCGACTTTGGCGGGCAGCGTTCGCAGAATCGGGAAACGATTCTCGAGCGGCATCAGCGGCAGATCGGCGATCGGCTGCACGGCCAGCAGCACGCCCACGACGAGCACGAAACCGATCAGCGCCATGCCCTTGCGACGGCGGCTCGTCACCAGCCGCCAAACGCCAACGGCCAGCAGGATCAGGAGCAGGTTGCCCGGATCGAATATGACTTCGAGTACTTTGCTGCCGACATAAAGCATCGCGGCACATCCTGCCCGAACCGGCATCTGCGCGGCTACCCTGACGAAGGCTGCTCGGCGCGCCGCAATCCGCATTTCTCTTGCTGGGCCGGCGGCCGCTCACGTAACGTCGCACCACCCATGACCATCGTCAGTCGCCGCGCCGCAGCCGCCTTCACCCATGACACCATCATGGCCGCGGTGTCGTTCTGGCTCTCGTTCTATTTGCGCGTCGGCGACGACATCGCCCATTACTCGCACGGCTTGATCTGGGCCTATGACGGACTCTTCGCCGCCACGGCCGCCGCGGTGTTCTTCGCTTCCGGCCTCTATCGCGGCATCTGGCGCTATGCGTCGCTGCCCGACCTCATCGGGCTCGCGCGCGCGGTCACGCTGATCATCCTGATCTATTACCCGCTGATGTTCCTGATAACCCGCCTCGAGGCTTTGCCGCGCTCGACCGTCGGCATCAATTGGCTGGTGCTGATGGCGTTGCTCGGCGGACCGCGCTTCGTCTATCGCCTGCTGAAGGACGGCAGCCTGCGAAACATTTTGCGTGTCGATGCGTCGCGCACATCGGTTCCGGTCCTGCTGATCGGCGCCAGCGAAGGCGCCGACCTCTTCATCCGCACGACGCATCGCGATGCGCAGCAAGCTTATCGTGTCGTGGGCATCGTCTCGGACGACAGCGAACGCGTCGGACGCGAGATCGGCGGCGTGGCGGTGCTCGGCACCATCGACGAGATTCCGCGCGTGGTCGATCGCCTGGCGGCGAAGGGCGACAAGCCGCAACGGATGATCCTGACCGGCCGCGGCGTCGAAGGCGCGGCGGTGCGCCGCCTGCTCGACGTCGCCGACGGCCTCGGCATTCCTCTGGCGCGGCTGCCGCGGCTCACGGAATTCAGGGACACCCGCGTCGACGGCGTGCGGCCGATCGAGCCGGTGGCAATCGAAGACCTGCTCGGGCGGCCGCAGACCGTGCTCGACCGCAACAGCATGGGTGCGCTCATCGCCGGCAAGCGGGTCCTGGTGACGGGCGCCGGCGGCACGATCGGCTCCGAGCTTGCGCGCCAGATCGCGGCATTCGGTCCGGCGCGGCTCGCGCTCCTCGACAACGGCGAATACGCGCTCTATTCCATCGAGCGCGAAATTCTCGAACGTTTCCCGAATCTGGCGCGGCGCGCGCTGATCGGCGACGTGCGCGACAGCCGTCGCGTCGACACCGTGCTGGCGGCAGAGCGTCCCGAGCTGGTCTTCCACGCCGCCGCGCTCAAGCACGTGCCGATGGTCGAGGCCAATCCGCTCGAAGGCGTGATGACCAACGTGCTCGGCACGCGCCACGTCGCGGAGGCCTGCCGCACGCATGGCGTGCGCGCGATGGTGATGATCTCGACCGACAAGGCCGTCAATCCCGCCAACGTCATGGGCGCGTCGAAACGCCTGGCAGAAAGCATCTGCCAGGCGCTCGACATCCTCGAGGCGCGGCACGCGGCGGGCACACGCTTCGTCACCGTGCGGTTCGGCAACGTGCTCGGATCGACGGGGTCGGTGGTGCCGCTGTTCCAGCGCCAGCTCGCCGCCGGAGGTCCGTTGACCGTGACCCACCCCGAGATCTCGCGCTATTTCATGACGACGCGCGAGGCGGTCGAGCTCGTGCTCCAGGCCTCGGCGCTGGCATCGGCGGACGACGAGGTGCGCGGCAAGCTGTTCGTGCTCGACATGGGCGAGCCCGTGAAGATCGTCGATCTCGCTCGTCAGATGATCCGCCTTGCCGGTAAGCGGCCGGACCGCGACGTCAATATCGAATTCGTCGGCCTGCGGCCCGGCGAGAAGCTGCGCGAGGAGCTGTTCCACGAGCAGGAAGCGCTGGTGCCGACGCGCGTCGGCGGCATTCGCTTGGCCGCGCCACGCGTCATCGACTATGCGATGCTGTCGCGCGCGCTCGACGAGCTCGCCGAACATGCGCGCGAGGGCCGTACCGACCGCGTACTCGTCGTCCTACGCAATCTGGTCCCGGAATACGCCGCCAACGCCGGGGCGGCCGAGCGCATCGCGCGCGGCAGCTAGCGCCTGAGCCGGCCCAGTCGCTCGCCGCGGTAGATGCCGCTGCGGATAGGCTGCCACCACGCACGATTGTCGAGATACCAGCGCACGGTCTTGCGCAGCCCGGTTTCGAGACTCTCGGCTGGGCGCCAGCCGAACTCGCCGCGGATCTTGCGATCATCGATCGCATAGCGCAGGTCGTGACCCGGCCGGTCGGTCACGAACTCGATCAGCCGCGCGTGCGGCCGATGCGGCGATTTCGGCAGCTCCGAATCGAGGATGGCGCAGATCGCCCGCACCAGGCCGATGTTCCGCCGCTCCTCGCCGCCGCCGATATTGTAGGTCTCGCCGGGCTTGCCCCGGCGCAGCACCAGGGCGAGCGCCGCGGCGTGATCGCCGACATAGAGCCAATCGCGCACGTTCTCGCCCGTGCCGTAGACCGGCAGCTTCTGGCCGTCGATGGCATTGAGCACGAGCAGCGGAATGAGCTTCTCGGGAAACTGCCAGGGACCGTAGTTGTTCGAGCAGTTGGTCGCGATGACCGGCAGGCCGTAGGTCTGGAACCAGGCGCGCGCCAAATGATCGGCGCCCGCCTTCGAGGCGGCGTACGGACTGTTGGGGAGGTAGCGCCCATCTTCGGCTGCGCGCTCGCCAGCTCCGAGAGAGCCGAAAACCTCGTCGGTCGAGATGTGATGGAACCGGAAGTGCGCCCGGGGCTCGGCATCCAGCCCCTCCCAATAGGCGCGCGCCGCCTCGAGCATGACGAAGGTGCCGACCAGGTTGCTGTGGACGAAATCGTCCGGCCGGTCGATCGAGCGGTCGACATGGGTCTCGGCCGCGAGGTGCATCACGGCATCGGGCTTGTGCTTGGTGAGGATGCGCGCGACGGCGGGCCGGTCGGCGACGTCCGCGACCTCGAGCGCGTAATTCGCCGGCGTCGCCAGCGCGCCGAGCGGCGGATTCGATCCGGCATAGGTCAGCTTGTCGAGATTGACGACGCTGTCGCCGGCGCCGAGCAGGTGACGCACGACCGAGGTACCGATGAAACCGGCGCCGCCGGTCACCAGGATTTTCAACGCGCCTTCTCCCCCTCCGCCAGCGCCAGCACGTCGCCGAGGCGCGGCATCATCCAATGGTCGCCGCCCTTCGCCGGCGCCTTGATCGACTCGTCCAATAATACCAGCGTTCCGACGCCGGCGTCGCGGCAGGCGATCACGTCGCGCGTCTCATCGCCGATGCCCCACGAGCGCGACAGGTCGAGGCCGAGGTCCCGTTGGGCCGCGAGGATCATGCCGGGCCGCGGCTTGCGCCAGGCCGTGTCGCGGCGATAGCGGCCGATGCCCTCGGTCGGATGCTCCGGCGCATGGTAGACGGCGGCAATCGGCGCGCCGCGGCACTCGAATTCAGCCTTCATGTAATCCATCAGCGCACGAAAATCGGCCTCGGTGAACAGGCCGCGGCCGATGCCGGATTGGTTCGTGGCGACGACGATGAGGAAACCACGCGCCGTGAAATGCCGCGCCAGATCGAAAATGCCGTCGACGAAGCGGCAGCGCTCGATCTGCCAGAGAAAGCCGACGTCTTCGTTGATGACGCCGTCGCGGTCGAGGATGAGGGCAGGCGTGTTGCCCGACTTGGGCGTCATGGCGCGAGCGCGACGTTGTCGATCAACCGCGTCCGGCCGAGCCGTGCGGCGGCCAGGACGCGCGCAGCTCGCGAGGGAAGCGGCGGATCGAGCGTCTCCGCGTCGCGGATCTCGAGATAATCGACCTTGGCGAAGCCGGCGTCGAGCAGCGTGCAAGCACCCCATTCCGCCGCACCGGCGTCGCCGCCGGCGTGGCGCCGCGCAACCTCGCACAGTGTGCGGTAGAGCATCGGCGCGCGTGCGCGCTCCTCGGGCGTGAGATAGGCGTTGCGCGAGGAGAGCGCGAGGCCGTCGCTCTCGCGCACGGTTGCCGCGCCCTCGATCCGCACCGGGATATCAAGGTCACGAACGACGCGGCGGATGACCAGGAGCTGCTGAAAATCCTTCTCGCCGAACACGGCGACATCGGGCGCGGCCTGGAGCAGCAGCTTGGCGACGACGGTGGCGACGCCGCTGAAATGGCCCGGCCGGAAGCGGCCCTCGAGCGTCTCGCCGAGCGGCCCGGGATCGATCCGCGCGGCAAAACCGTCGGGATACATTTCGGCGACGGACGGCATGAAGGCGAGGTCACAACCGGCGTCGGCGAGCTTGCGCCGATCGCCGCCGGCGTCGCGCGGATAGCGCGACAGGTCCTCGTTGGGGCCGAACTGGGTTGGATTGACGAAGACGCTCGCGACGACGCGGCGCGCCAGCGCCCTGCCGCGCGACACCAGCGCGAGATGCCCGGCATGCAGCGCGCCCATGGTCGGCACCAACGCCACCGTGTCACCCACGCCGCGCCATGACGCGACGCGGCGACGCAGCTCGGCGACCGTGGCAACGACGGCCACATCGCGCGCGTCGATATCAGCCGGCGAACTCATTTGCGGCGTCGTGGCCCCTGCATGAAGCGGCTCACGCGCGGCGCGTGCCGACGACGACGAGGACCACTCCTGCAACGATCGCGACGATACCGACATAGTTCGGAATGACATAGTCGGTTTCCTTGTCGGCATTGACCGTCAACGATCCGATCTTCGCGACCTGCTCTTGACGGTGGATCGGCACCACGTTGACGACCAGTGCGGCAATTCCAAGAACGACCAGCACGATTCCGGCGATCAGCAGCCCCTTCATCATTCTCTCCTGCGGCAATTCAAGCCTGGTCTATCAAATCCGTCGGCGCGCACGCCGTCGCCGCTCATACCATAACGGCCATGCCGGCGCAGCCCGCCTCAGCCGAAGGCGAGGCGCAAGATCGGCACCGTATCCGGAAAGGTATCCAGGCGCTCGGCCTCGTCCGGCGTCAGCCATTTGACCTGCAGCGCGTCGTGCAGCGGCTTCCCCTCGCCGGTGCGCCAATCGAGCAGCACGCAAACGAGCGTGAAGTGCGTCATGACCTTGCCGCGCTCGTCCTGGCGGATCGCCTCGATCACGGTGAGTACGCGGGCCGGGTCGGCAGCGACGCCCGTCTCTTCCATGAGCTCGCGCCGGGCACATTCGAACACCGTCTCGCCCAGCTCCTGTGCGCCGCCGGGAAAGCCCCACTTGCCGACGCCGGGCGGCAACGAGCGTTGCGCCAGCAGGGCGCGATCATCGCGCCGCGCCACCGCGAGGCAGCCGACGATCGGCCGTTCGGGATAGAGGCGGCCGGGCTTGCCATGAGGCGCGGCCTTGTCGCTTGCCGCGCTCACGGGTCGACGGCAGCCGCCTTGCCTTCGAGCACCTTGTAGATCTCGCCGCCGGCCTTGCGGAAGTCGGCCGATTTTTCGGCCATGCCCTGCTGCGCGTAGTCGCGCACCTCTTGCGAAATCTTCATCGAGCAGAACTTGGGCCCGCACATCGAACAGAAATGCGCGAGCTTGGCGCCCTCGGCCGGCAACGTCTGGTCGTGGAATTTCTCCGCCGTCTCGGGATCGAGCGAGAGGTTGAACTGGTCGCGCCAGCGGAATTCGAATCGCGCGCGCGACAGAGCGTCGTCACGCTCGCGCGCCCCCGGATGGCCTTTCGCCATGTCGGCGGCGTGCGCGGCGACCTTATAAGCGATGACGCCGGTCTTGACGTCGTCGCGGTCGGGCAGACCGAGATGCTCCTTCGGCGTCACGTAGCAGAGCATCGCGGTACCGAACCAGCCGATCATCGCCGCGCCGATCGCTGAGGTTATGTGGTCGTAACCCGGCGCGATGTCGGTCACCAGCGGCCCCAGCGTGTAGAACGGCGCCTCGGCGCAGTGCTTGAGCTGGAGGTCCATGTTCTCCTTGATCATGTGCATGGGCACGTGACCGGGTCCCTCGATCATCACCTGGACGTCGTGCTTCCAGGCGATCTGCGTGAGCTCGCCGAGCGTCTTCAGCTCGGCGAATTGCGCCTCGTCGTTGGCGTCGGCGGTCGAGCCCGGACGCAGGCCGTCGCCGAGCGAGAAGCTCACGTCGTAGGCGCGCATGATCTCGCAGATTTCCTCGAACCGCGTGTAGAGGAAGTTCTCCTGGTGATGCGCCAGGCACCACTTGGCCATGATCGAGCCGCCGCGCGAGACGATGCCGGTGACGCGCTTGGCCGTCAGCGGAATGAAGGGCAGCCGCACGCCGGCGTGAATGGTGAAGTAATCGACGCCCTGCTCCGCCTGCTCGATCAGCGTGTCGCGGAAGATCTCCCAGGTGAGTGCCTCGGCCGCGCCGTCGACCTTCTCCAGCGCCTGATAGATCGGCACCGTGCCGATCGGCACCGGCGAATTGCGGATGATCCACTCGCGGATGTTGTGGATGTGCTTGCCGGTCGACAGGTCCATCACCGTGTCGGCCCCCCAGCGAATCGCCCAGACCAGCTTGTCGACCTCCTCGGCCACCGACGAGGTGACGATCGAATTGCCGATATTGGCGTTGATCTTCACCAGGAAGTTGCGGCCGATGATCATCGGCTCGCTCTCCGGATGATTGACGTTGGCGGGAATGATGGCGCGGCCGCGGGCGACCTCGTCGCGAACGAACTCCGACGTCACATGCGGCGGGATCGCGGCGCCAAAGCTCTCGCCGCGATAATTCGCTTCGGCGGCACGGGCGCGGCCCAGATTCTCGCGAATGGCGATGTATTCCATCTCCGGCGTGACGATACCGGCCCGGGCATAAGCGAGCTGCGTCGCCGCCTTGCCGGACTTGGCGCGCAGCGGCTTGCGGCCGGCGCGATTGAACACCGGAACGGCGCTGGCCTCGCCGATCTTGAGGCCGTTGTCTTCCGGACGCACCGTACGGCCGGACTGCTCGTCGACGTCGCCGCGCGCGCGAATCCAGCCGTCGCGCAGCGGCGCGAGGCCGAGGCGGATGTCGATCGCGACCGCGGGATCGGTATAAGGGCCGGAGGGATCGTAAACGCGCACCGGCGGCTCCTTGGCCGCGGGCGTCAGATCGATCTCGCGCATCGCGACGCGCAGCGCCGGATGGCGTTCGCCCGCGACGAAGACTTTGCGCGACGCCGGCAGCGGCCCGGTCGAGACCTTGAAGTCCTGGCTCAGTGTGCCTTCCGGCATGGGTCGCCTCCTTCGCACGGTGCGGGATCGGGCTGCGGAGGGGGCACGTGAGCGAGTTCCTGTCCCTACGCCGGCACGATCCGGATCAGGTTCAAAGGGTTCCCGCGCCATCCCGCGGTGTCTCAGCCCCTGTCGGCGGGGCTCCCCTTGGAATCACCCGTAGTATCTGGACGGTTCGCTGGCCGCGTCAAGGCGCAAATCCCGGATGCTGGCACGCGCGCCGCCGACCACTATACTCGTGTCGCCGGAGTCTCGTCGCGCGCAGGGAGGCAGGTTGGTCCGCATGCGGTATTGCGTCGTGCTTGTCGCGCTCGCGCTTGCCGGGTGCAGCAATTTTGCGCCCTTCGAAACGCAGACGCCGAATATCGGACCGGGCTATCAGCCGCTTGCGACCACGCAGGAGGCGGTGACTGCCGCCGGCGCAAACCCGGCCTATGCGCCGGTCTCGGTTTGCTACAGCCGGCTGGCGGCCACGCCGGACGAGGTGAACGCAATTGCGGCCAGCGAATGCGGCAAGGGCGAGACGCCGCTGCTGGTCGACCAGGGCGTCGACTTCACCGCCTGCCCGGTTTTGATCCCGACCCGCGCCACATTTCGCTGCGTTGCCCACTGAACGCCTGCCCAACCGGCGGCTAACGTCGATGTGATGATTTACGGCGCGCGGCGCAATGCTATGCTTCGGGCAAGGCCGAATTGAACGGCCCTTCACCACAGGGGGATGCCGATGACGTCAAACGCGGATACCAGGCTGATTATTCCGGGTCTCGCGGGCCTCTACGAGACCGTCGCGCCACGCGGCTACGCACTGATCCGGTTCGTGACCGGCGCGATCCTCGTCTATCACGGCTATTTCAAGTTGTTCCACGGCTTCGCGCCGATCGTGGCGGATAAGATCCTCACGCCGCTCGGTTTTCCCGTGCCGCTCGTGTTTGCCTATTGGCTCGGCATTCTCGAATTCGTCGGCGGCGCCTTGCTCGCGGTTGGACTTTGGACGCGTCCTATCGCCCTCATGTTCGCGGTCGAGATGGCAATTGCGGCATTCGGCTGGCACATGAAGAACGGCTTCTTCTTTTCGAGCCCCGGCGGTGGTTTCGAATATCCGTTTCTGCTGATGGTGCTGAGCATCGGCTTTCTGCTGCACGGCAGTGGCCGGTGCTCGGTCGACCGCGCGATCGGCAAGGAGTTCTAGGCCGGCGCGCGGCACGGCGCGCACGGCATCCACCGCGCGCGCAAAAGAGAAAGGCCCGGGCGGTTTCATAAGAACCGTCCGGGCCTCGTCTTGATCCGACTCCACAGCGGCGCAGACTGCGCCGGTAAAGCGGCTGTTCGTTTACTTGGTCGTCGACGGGGTCATGGGCGCGGGCGTCTTCGCCTTTGCCGTCTTCTTCGTGGCCTTCTTTTTCGCCGTCTTCTTCGTGGCCTTCTTCTTCGCGGTCTTCGTCGTCGTCTTCTTCTTCGCGGTCTTCTTCGTCGCCTTCTTCTTCGCGGTCTTCTTGGTGGTCTTCTTCGCGGCGGCCTTCTTGGCAGGCGCCTTGGCCGCCGGCTGCGCCGACGCTGGGGTCTGGGTCTGGGTTTGAGCCTGCGCCTGCGCCGGCTGGACGACGGGAAGCGTCGTCGCGGCCACGAAGGAAAGCAGCGCGAATGCAGTAACAAGCGCCTTCATTACAAATGCTCCTAGCGATGCCGGGCGACGCGCGTCGCCCGCGGGTTGTTGGCGCGCCCGGTCATGCCGGACGCGGCGCGCATACTAAGGGGTATCGGCGTCCCGCCGCCACAGCCTTGCGGCAGGCTCGTTGCGCCCGGCCGCGGCTACCGCCAGGCCTCGGCGCCAGCAATGAAAGCGACCCGCCGCACCAGTGAAGCGCAAATCGTCGACAATTTTAGCCAAATCAAGGAATTAGATCGAAGGAAAGCGCCGCGTTTTGTCTGACGAAGCGCTGGCGATACTTGACCGATACAGGGTCGAATCCGGCCATTTTTAAGTATGACTTAACGACGAACCGGCAAGATGCGGATGTCCCAATTGGATCCCTTTGGAGAACCGAGCCATGAAGACCCTCACCAAGCTGTTCCGCGACGACGCGGGCGCGACGGCCATCGAATACGGCCTCATCGCTGCCCTCATCGCCGTCGTGATCGTCACGGCCGTTACGTCGATCGGCACGAAGCTGTCGACCGTGTTCACAAGCGTCGCGACCAGCCTGTAATAGCGCCGGCGTCGCACGCCGACATCAAACCCCCGGCGGAAACGGCCGGGGGTTTTTTCTTTGCGCGCGCAGCCGCCGGCACGGTCGAGGACCGCACCGGCTTTAAACGGCACTTAAGGTGATTGCAGCAATATCGACCCCGATCGCGATCTCATTGCTGCGCAGGCCCACCATGAAGACCCTTGCCCACCTCATCCGCGACGAAGCCGGCGAAACGGCCGCCCACTATGCCCTGATCGCGATCGTTCTCGCGATCGTCGGCCTCGCGGCGGCGGCGACCATCGGCGCAAACCTGAAGACCCACTAACCCGCGGCGCCGCGCGTCGCGTCCGCGCGCCGCGATCGGCCGACCGCGCGGCTCTGATTAACCATACTTCAATGCATCTCCTGTAGTGCCTGAGCCAACGGTCACGGCAACCGCGCGACGGCATGTCACGGAGCGGACGAATCAAATGGCTGGTCGTCGGCGCGATCATCGCGATCGACGCCGTCGGCCTCGCTTATTGCGGCATCCGCCTGAGCCTCGCCGGGCTGGAGCATGGCAGCGGCGCCATCGTCCTGCTGGCCGGGACCGCGGCATTTTATACCTTCCGCCGCCCCGACGACCGCGTCGTCGACCTCGCTCATACCGCGGCGCTGCTCCTCACGCTTTTCGCCGGCGCCGGCGTCTCGAGCTATCTCGCAGCGGCGAGCGATCTGCCGCTGACCGACGCGGCGCTGTCGGCGGCCGACCGCACACTCGGCTTCGATTGGCTGGCCTGGTTCGCCTGGGTCCAACATCACCCGGCGCTCTGGCTCGCCCTTCGGCTGGCCTATGCCAGCGCCATCCCCCAGATGGTCGCCATCGTGAGCTATCTCGCCTTGAGCGGCCAGGCCGAACGCAACAGCGAGCTGCTGTGGACGCTGATTCTGTCGCTGCTCGTCATCGTACCGATCTCGGCGCTGCTGCCCGCCGCCTGCCCTTGGGTGCAATACGATGCGATGCGGTTTGCCGATCTCAGGGAGATCCACGACTTCATGGCGATGCGTGCCGGAACCTTGCACGTGCTCGATCTGTCGCGCCTCGAGGGACTGATCACCTTTCCGTCCTTTCACACGACGCTCGCCGTGCTCTTCGTCTATGCCGTGCGGCACCGCCGCGCGCCGCTCGTAGCGGCGGCGCTGTTCAATATCGTGATGATCGTCTCCGTGACGACGGTGGGCGGGCACTATCTGGTCGACGCGATCGCCGGCGCCGCGGTCGCCGTCGGCGCGATTTGCGCGACCGCTTCGCTCGAAGCGGCGCTCGCGCGGAAATCGCCGCAAGCGGCCTTGTCGCGCCGACCGGCCGAAGCCATCGTCGCGCCCGATTCGCCGATCCTGCCCTGACGCCAGCCGTTGCGAGCGACCGCAGTCAGCGGCCGTCCGTGCGTCAGGCCTGCCGCACCGTCGCCGCCGACTGACCGAACAGTAGCTTGCGCGCCTCGGGGCTGGTGTTGGGCACGGCCTGGCTGCGCAGCGGTTCGCCCTTCGCGTAGGCGCGCTGCACCGCGGGCCGCGCCTTGATCGCCTCGAGCCAGCGCTTGAGGTTGGGAAAATCCTCCAGCTTCTGGCCCTGGCGCTCATAGGGAACGACCCAGGGATATGAGGCCATGTCGGCGATCGAATAGGCGCCGGCGAGGAACTCGCGGCTCTTCAACTGCTTGTCCATGACAGCGTAGAGTCGGCTGGTCTCCTTGACGTAGCGGTCGATCGCGTAGGGCAGCTTCTCCGGCGCATATTGCGAGAAGTGATGGTTCTGTCCGGCCATCGGCCCGAGTCCGCCGACCTGCCAGAACAGCCATTGCAGCGTGTCGAAGCGGCCGCGCAAATCCTTGGCCATGAACTTGCCGGTCTTCTCGGCGAGATAGACCAGGATCGCGCCGGATTCGAAAATGCCGATCGGCGCGCCCTTGTCGGCGGGCTCGTCGTCGACGATCGCCGGCATGCGATTGTTGGGCGAGATCTTGAGGAACTCGGGCTTGAACTGGTCGCCCTTCGAGATGTTGACCGGAACGATCCGGTACGGCACGCCAGCTTCCTCGAGGAAGATGGTCACCTTGTGCCCGTTCGGTGTCGGCCAGTAATGGAGCTCGATCACGTCGCCTCTCCTTCACGCAGCGAGAACAGGGCGCCACTATGAAGCGCGCCCGGCGCGCGCGGCAAGGAGCCTAGGAAAGACCCAGCCCTGCAACGAGCGCAGACGTGGCCGCGCGCGGATCGGCAGCAGTCATCACCGCACCCATGACGGCGATTCCAGCCGCGCCGGCGGCCACGCAGGCCGCCGCCGTTGCGGCCGCGACGCCGCCCAGCGCCAGCACCGGCACCAGCGACTTGGCCGTCAGGTCGGCAAGCTCGTCGAGACCGAGGGCCGGTCCATAGCCCGGCTTGGATGCGCTCGCGAAGACCGGGCTCAGTGTCACGTAATCGGCGCCTTCCGTCTCGGCGCGCACGATGTCGTCGTAATCGTGCGCCGAAAGACCGATCAGCGCACCGTCGCCGAGGGCCTGACGCGCCGCTATCGGCGAGCCGCCCGCCGGCAGATGCACGCCTGCCGCACCCGCCGCCTGCGCCGCCGCGACATCTTCATGCACCATCACACGCGCGCCATGCACCTTGCCGACCGCCACGAGCTTTCGCAGCAGCGCCACGCGCTCGTCGTGCTGCAGGTCCTTTTCCCGGAGACTCAACCATCGACAGCCGCCGGCGAAAGCCGCGGCAGCGATCGCGTCGAGCGGCGCTCGGGCAGCGCGCCGGTCGGTGATCACCAGCAGCGGCGGACGGGGCAGCTTCAACCGCCGATCAGGCCGAGCTGCGGACTCGACGGCTCCGCTTGCGAGCGCTTGGGAATGCGGCCCGCGAGCCGGGCATCGCGGCCGGCCGCGACGGCGGCGCGCATCGCCGCGGCCATGCGGCGCGGATCGCGCGCTTTCGCGACCGCGGTGTTGAGCAGCACGCCATCGCAGCCGAGCTCCATCGCCTGAACCGCATCCGAGGCCGTGCCGATGCCGGCGTCGAGGATCACCGGCACCGGGCTGGTCGCGATGATGCGCTCGATGGCATAGGGATTGACGATGCCGAGGCCGCTGCCGATCGGCGAGCCGAGCGGCATCACCGCTGCCGCGCCGGCGTCCGCTACCTTGCGGCAGGTCACCGGGTCCTCGTTGCAATAGGGTAGAACCGTGAAGCCCGCTTTCACCAATTGCTCGGTCGCGCGCAGCAGTTGTTCGACGTCGGGATATTGCGTCTCGCGGTCGCCAATCAGTTCGAGCTTGACCCAATCGGTGTGCAGCGCCTCGCGGCCGAGCTCGGCGGTCAGCACCGCGTCCTTCACCGTCATGCAGCCGGCGGTATTGGGCAGCAGCGTGTATTTCTCGTCGAGCAGATCGACCAGGCTCTCGGCATAGGCCTCGAGGCTGATGCGGCGGATGGCGACGGTGACCAGCGCCGGCTCGGCCGCCCCCAGCGCGTCGAGCAGCGCCTGCTGGTTGGGATAGCCGCCCGAGCCCATCAGGAGCCGCGAGGCGAAACTCTTGCCGGCGATGGTCAGCGCGTCCGCCGGCTTGTTGGTGGTTGCGGTGTCCATCTCACCCACCGCCAAAGGGTTTGACGATCTCGACCGCATCGCCGGGCGCCAGCGCAACCTCGCTCCAGCGCCGCGCCGGCACGACCGCGCCGTTCACCGCGACGGCGACGCCGCGCGGCTTGTCGATGCCGCGCGTCCGCAAGAGCTCGGCCACCGTGGCCGCCGCGAATCGCTCGTCGCGACCGTTGACGCGGATGGTCGCGCTCATCGGCACACCTTTAGCCGACGGCGTGCAGTCACCCCCTCCCTAACCCTCCCCCCTCGAGGGGGAGGGAATGGGAGGGGGGCATGCCGCGCGATGCAATTCCTCATGCCCGCACCCGCGGCGCGAAGCGCGAGGGCGCGAACGGCGCCATGGCCGCGTCGATCTCGCCCGACAGCAGATACCGGGCGATCAAATCCGCCGTCACCGGCGTCAGCAGAATGCCGTTGCGATAGTGGCCGGTCGCGTCGACCAGACCGGCCAGCGCGCTCGGCCCCAAGAGCGGCGCATCGTCGCGCGAACCCGGCCGGAATCCGACCCACATCTCTTCGATCGCCAACTCCTCGACAGCGGGCAGCGCGCGCCACGCGCCTTCGAGCATGGCGAAGACGCCGCCGGCGGTCAGATCGGCGTTGAAGCCCTTCTCTTCGACCGTGCCGCCGACGATCAGGCGGCCGTCATTTCGCGGCACCAGATAGGCGCGCGGCGCCCAAACGACGTGCCGCAGCAGCGGTGCAGCGGGGTCCATCTTGAGCGCGAGCATCTGACCCTTCACCGGCCGGACCGGCGCACGCGCCTCGGCCGGCAGGCCGGCGATCTCGCCCGACCACGCGCCGGCCGCCAGCACCACCGTGTCGGCGGCAATCCGCGTCTCGCCCAGGCGCAACCCAACGACGCGGCCGGCCGCGACATCGATCGCCGTCACCGGCGAATGCTCGCGCAGCGTGCCGCCCGCAGCGAGGAACGCGCGCTTCAGCGCGCGCACCAGCATGCGGTTGTCGGCCTGATGATCGCCCGGACTGTAGACCGCCGCGGCGAGCGAGGGATTGAGGCGCGGCTCGCGCTCCAACGCCTGACGCACCGAGAGCCATTCGAGCGGAATGCCGTGATCGCGCTGGAAGTCGTAGGTGAAGCGCAGCTGCGCCGCGTCGTCGCGGGTGAGCGCGACCATCAGCGTGCCCTCGCGGCGCAGATCGACCGACAGGCCCGAGGCCTGCTCGAGCTCGGCGGCGAATGCCGGCCACAGCGCCAGGCTGCGCCGGTTGAGCGTCGCGAGTGCCGCCTCACCGGGCTCGGTCTCGACGCCGGCGCCCAGCATGCCGGCAGCCGCCCACGACGCGCCGCGGCCGGCTTCGCCGCGCTCGTAGATCGTGACCGGCACGCCGCGCTGCGCCAGCCGCCAGCCGATCGCCAAGCCGATCGCGCCGCCGCCGATGATGGCGACGGGATCGGATGAGAGTTTATTGATAGCTTGGTCGCGTATGACGGGCTCCCTTCGCTGGCATTATCCAGACAGGTTCCGTGGGTATGATCTCAGCCGGCGCAGCGCCGGCACCCCAGCCACCGTGGAATCTGTGCCTGCGGCGTTCCGCTGGCAAGCGGTTTTTGGTCGCGCCCCCTAGACCGCGCCGGCGATGAAATTGACCGCGAGCGCCAGGATGATGGCGTTGAAGAAAAACGACAGCACGCCATGGCCCAGCGTCAGGCGCCGCATGTGGCGCGACGTCACCTGCACGTCCGAGACCTGGCAGGTCATGCCGACGACGAAGGCGTAATAGAGGAACTCCCAGAAATCGGGCGTCGGCTCGCCGGGGAATTTGAGGCCGCCGCGATCCTGTTCGCCTTTTTGCAGCGGATTGTCGCCGTAGTAGAGGTGCGCGTAATGCAGCGCAAACATGGTGTGGGTCAGCGTCCACGAGCATAGCACCGCCAGGCCTGCGATGAGGATGCGCGCACCCGCCCCCATTCCCGTGCCGCCTTTCTGCCCGAGCATGAATCCCAGAGCGACGAGGCTGACGACGGCGGCGATCACCACCACGGTCAAGATCACCGGCCACAGCGGGTCCTGCTTGCGCGCGCGGGCGCGCATGCGGTCGGGCGTCGCTTTGCTGACGACGATTGCCGTGCTGCCGAGGAAGGCCACGACTCCGACGATCCAGCCGACCGCGAGTTGGAACGGGAACGGCAGGCGGCTCCATGTTGCCCAGGCCACCAGTGCGCCGACGATCACCGCCAGCAGAATCCGCTGATTCGGCCCGAGCGGGCTCAGCTTCAGCGGAAGTTGGGACGACGGCTTTCTGGCCAAAAACGCCTCCGGCGGTTCCGGTTTAGAGGACCGGAACCGCCAGGGCAACGCCGGGATTTCCGGCGCCGATTACTTCGGACCTTTGACCGCCGTCAGGTAATCGACGATGGCCGGGATGTCTTTCGGATCGACCGGGGCCTTGTAGACGTTCTTCATCTTGTTGACCTCGACCGCCCAGGCGGCCTTCGGCATCGTCGGCTGGTTGAGGATCATGCCGGCGGAGTGGCACCCGAGGCAGGTGTTGTGCACGACCACCACGTTCGGGCCATTGGGCAACGCCACGACGCTTTTCGGCAGCTTGACGTCGACCGACTTCAAGGCCGTCGGCGCCTTCGCTTGCGCCGCGAGGGCGGCCGCGGCGATGCCGGCAACGAGGACGAGCGACAGGATTTTGCGTGTCATGTGCGGCCCCCTCACGCCACCGAGATTCGGGTTGATTCGATGATGTTGCGCATGAAGCCGGCCGGGTTCCAGTTTGCCGTGCTCGGCTGCGCCTCGTCGCTGCTGTTGGTGCAGCGGACCATCAGTGTGGCCGGGCCTTTCGCCGCCGGCGTGAAGCGGGTTTCCCAGCGCCGGAAGCCGTATTTGCCCTCGTCCTTGCCGAGCTGCGTCGCGCGCCACGTCTGGCCGCCGTCGGCCGAAAAGTCCACGCGCTTGACGCCGGTGTCGCCGCCGAAGGCGATGCCGCGAACCACCGCCGGCTTGCCGGCCGGAATGGTCGCACCCGACTTGACGTTGGTGATGAAGGAGCGCGGATCCATCCGGTTGATCGGCACCATCTTGACGCCGGCCTGACCCGGCTTCATGTCGGCGTGCGGCGTGTCCGGTATGGTGTAGGCGGTCTTCATCCAGAAGTTGGTGTCCGGGCTGTCGAGCACCTCGATGTCGTTGAGCATCTTGACCCAGTAGGTCGCGTACCAGCCCGGCACGATCACACGGAGCGGGAAGCCGTTCAGCAGCGGCAGCTGCTGGCCGTTCATGGCGTAGGCGATTATCACCTCGCCGTCGCGCGCATGGTCGACGGCCAGCGACTTCATGAAATCCGGGCCGTCCTTCACGACCGGCTTATCGAGGCCGTTGAGGCGGACCTGCACCGCGCCCGCCTTGACGCCGGCGCGGTCGAGTACGTCCTTGAGGCGGACGCCGGTCCAGCGCGCGTTGCCCATGGCGCCGTTGCCCCATTCGCCGCCGGCGACGCGCGGCGCGAAGAAGCCGCGCGAGTTGCCCGAGCATTGGTTGACCGCGGCGTATTCGACGCGCGGCAGCGCCATCAATTCCTTCAGCGTCAGCGACAGCGGCTTGTTGACGTGGCCGTGGACGTTGAGGCGGAAGCTGTCGACGTCGACGCTCGTCGGAATGACCGCCCAGTGCCAGCGCACGAAGAAGCGGTCGTTGGGCGTGAATACACCCTTGTCGTAGACCTCGAACGGCGTCTCGAGCAGCGGCGGGCGCGTGCGTTGCAGAATCATCGCGCCCTTTTGGGGAAACGCCGTGGTGATCGGCCGCTCGCCAACGCCGCCGGGAAACGGCAGGTCGACCATCGTCTCTGCCCAGGCCGGCGCCGCGAGCGTCGCCAGCCCGGCAGCGCCGGCTTGGCGCAGCAGGCTGCGGCGACTGAGCGCCTCGCGAATCAATGACGTGTTGCTCATGAGTGGTTTCCTCCGTGGTTGTTCTTCGTTGCTCGGTTCGGTCGACCCGCATCGCGCCGACGCGTCGAAGTGACGCGCGCTGTGTGTGCGCGTCGCAATCGTTCGGACCGCGGTGCAATGGATGGAATGGCCGGCCTCCCTTCGGCGGTCTGAGCAGCCGCCTTTGTCGACGATGACGGTAACGAGAATTTAGAATGCGAAAAATATTCAAAATCTTCTGGAGATTGGTGCTGAACGCCAGTGCGGCATGCTGCCCATCACACCGCCTTATACACACTTATTGTGTTATTTCGTCATCGCCTCGACTTGGCGCCAGCCCGCCTCGGCCATGGCGCGCGCGCGGGCGCCCGACTCGCGGGCGCGCGCATTGGCGGCGGTGCCTTCGACGACGCGGCCCATGATGCCCTGCAGGATCGCCGCCAGGCGGAACATGTTGTAGGCAATGTAGAAGTCCCAATGGGCGAGACTCGCGCGTCCGGTGCGCTCGCAATAGCGCGCGCAATACGCGGCCTCGCTCGGAATGCCGAGCGCCGCCAGGTCCTGGCCGAGCAGGCCGCGATAGGATTCCGGACCGAGACGCCACGCCATCGCGTTGTAGGCGAAGTCGCCGACCGGATCGCCGAGCGTCGACAGCTCCCAGTCGAGCACCGCGAGCACGCACGGCGCGTGACGATCGAAGATCATGTTATCGATGCGGAAATCGCCGTGGACGAGCGACGTCGTCGCGTCGTCGGGCGCATGGGCCGGCAGCCACTCGATCAGGCGATCCATGGCGACGATGCGCTCGGTCTCCGAGGCGCGATACTGCCTGGTCCAGCGCTCGATCTGGCGCTTGACGTAGCCGCCGGGACGGCCGAAGTCGCCGAGGCCGATCGCGGCGTAATCGACGCCATGCAGCCGCGCGATGGTGTCGTTCATGGCGTCGTAGATCGCGCCGCGCTCGGCCGGCGACAATCCGGGCAGCGTCGGATCCCAGAACACGCGGCCCTCGACATAGTCCATGACGTAGAACGCTGTGCCGATGACGCTCTCGTCGAGGCAGAGCACGTCGGCGCGCGGCACCGGAAAGCCGGTCCGCGCCAGCGCGCTGATGACGCGGAACTCGCGGTCGACCGCATGCGCCGACGGCAACAGCTTGCCGGGCGGCTTGCGCCGCAGCACGTAGCGCCGGCCGCCGGCAGCGATGCGATAGGTGGGATTGGACTGGCCGCCCTTGAACTGCTCGATCGTCGGCGTGCCGGAGAAGCCCGCCACATGCGCGCGCATCCACTCGGCGAGCCGAGTGGCATCGATGCGGTGCGCGGGAAGCACCGCCATGGTGCCGGTGAAATCGTCGGCCTCGCCCATTCGCGGTCGCGCCGCTGCGGATCGAGCCGGCTACTTCTTCTCGTCGTCCTTCGGCATCAGCTTGAGCGACGCCGAATTGATGCAGTAGCGCAGGCCGGTCGGTTTCGGTCCGTCGGGAAAGATGTGGCCGAGATGCGCGTCGCACTTGGCGCACAGCACTTCGGTGCGGCGCATGAAATAGCTGTTGTCGTCGGCAGTCTTCACCGCGGACTTGTCGGTCGGCTGATAGAAGCTGGGCCAGCCTGAGCCAGATTCGAATTTGGTGTCGGAGCCGAAGAGCGGCTCGCCGCAGCAGACGCAGACATAGGTGCCCGGCGTATGCGTGTCCCAGTACTCACCGGTGAAGGCGCGCTCGGTGCCCTTCTTGCGCGCGATGCGGTACTCCTCGGGCGTGAGCTGAGCCTGCCATTCGGCGTCGGTCTTCTCGATCGGCTTCTTCTCGGTGGTGTCGGCCATTGCGACCTCAATCGTGCTGGTTCAATGGGATGCGTGGTGCGCAGTTGCGGCCGCCGCCGGTGGCGCAGGCCTGCTGCCGGTTCCAATCATAGAACTCGAAGAGAAGCTGCGACAGCACGATCACGGCGATCACGGCGGCGACGATGGCGATGAGCGCTTTCGTGTTCATCCGCGGCGAGTATGCCGGCCGGACGGCGGCGGCGGCAAGCGCGCCTCTTGCCGGCAGCGGGTTTGCGCTATGATCGGCGCATGACGGCCACCCAAATCGCCGCGGAAGGCGGCACGCAGCTCATTCCCTGGAAGAATTTGCGCTGGGTCGCGCTGGCGCTCGCGGTGATGGTCGCGGCGATCGTCGCCGGCAACACGTTCTTCCTGAACTTCGTTCACGTCATGACCGGCGTGATGTGGACCGGCATCGACATCTTCATGGGCTTTGTCCTGGGACCCGTGCTGCGGCAGACCGACGTGCCGTCGCGCCGCGCCATCGTCGTCCGGCTGGTCCCGCGCATGCTGTTCCTGATGCCGACGCTGGCGATCGTCACCGGCACCGCCGGCTATTTCCTGGCGAAGCAGCTGGGATTCCTCGACGTCGCCTATCCGGCGCATCTCTGGGTCGACGCCGCGCTGGTCATCATCGCGATCCTCACCGTGCAGGGCCTCGGCATCCTGCTGCCGACCAATCTGCTGGTCTGCTTCGAGCTGCAGAAGCCGCAGCCCGATCCGGAGCGGATCAAGCGCCTGATGCGGCGCTACGTGCATCACACCGCGCTGCAGGGCGCGATGCAGATCGCGATCATCGTCGTGATGGCGAAGTTCGTCACCGGGCTTTGACCGCGCGGTTCGATTTCGCCGCGGCGGCGCGCGGCCTGCCGGTCGCGGAGGCCCTGCCCGACCTGACGACGGCGCTGGCAACGCGCGGCGTCGCGGTGCTGGAAGCACCGCCCGGCGCCGGCAAGACGACGCTGGTGCCGCTTGCCTTGCTCGACGCGCCGTGGCTGGCGGGGAAAAAGCTCCTGATACTGGAGCCGCGGCGGCTGGCGACGCGCGCCGCGGCGCGGCGCATGGCCACGCTGCTCGGCGAGAGCGCCGGCGAAACGGTGGGCTTCCGCACGCGGCTCGAAAGCCGCGTCGGATCCAGGACACGGATCGAGGTTCTGACCGAAGGCATCCTGCCGCGGATGATCGAGGACGATCCGGCGCTCGATGGCGTCGGCGGCCTGATCTTCGACGAGTTCCACGAGCGCAGCCTCGAAGCCGATCTGGGATTGGCGCTGGCGCTGGAAACGCGGCGGCATTTGCGGCCGGAGCTGCGGCTGCTGGTGATGTCGGCGACGCTGGAAGGCGAAAAGGTCGCGGCACTGCTCGGCGACGCGCCGGTGATCGCCAGCGAAGGCAAGATGTTTCCGGTCGAAATCCGCCATCTCGATCGGCCGGCGCCGGAGCGCTTCGAGGCTGCGGTCGCCACGGCGGTGCGCCGCGCGCTCGCCGACGAGAGCGGCAGCGTGCTGGTGTTCCTGCCCGGCGGCGCCGAAATCCGGCGCGTCGCGCGCTTGCTCGAGGACGGAAATCTGCCGGATGGCGTCGCTGTCGCGCCGCTCTATGGCGATCTGCCGCCGGCGGCGCAGGACGAGGCGATCAAGCCGGCGCCGCCGGGAAGGCGCAAGGTGGTGCTGGCGACGTCGATCGCCGAGACCAGCCTGACCATCGAAGGCATCCGCGTGGTGATCGACGGCGGCCTGATGCGCGCGCCGCGCTTCGATCCGGCGAGCGGCATGACGCGGCTCATCACACTGCGCGTGTCGCAGGCCTCGGCCAAGCAGCGCAGCGGCCGCGCCGGACGGCTCGAGCCGGGCGTCGCCTATCGGCTGTGGCCCGAGCGCGAGGCGATGCAGCTGGCGCCGTTCAATGCACCGGAGATTCTCCAGGCCGATCTCGCGCCGCTCGCGCTGGCGCTGGCACAATGGGGCGCGAGCGATCCGCGCGATCTCTCATTCCTCGATCCGCCGCCGGAGGCCGCCTATGTCGAAGCGCAAAACCTGCTGCACGAGCTCGGCGCGCTCGACGCGGCAAACAAGATCACGGCACACGGCAAGGCGATGGCCGGGCTCGGCCTGCATCCGCGGCTCGCGCACATGGCGTTGCGGGGGAAGGAGCGCGGCAGCGGCGCGCTGGCGGCGGCGATCGCCGCGCTGCTGATGGAGCGCGACGTGCTGCGCGCCGGGCCGGCGTCGCGCGACGCGGATTTCCGCCTGCGCGTGGAACTTGTGGCCGAGCGCGGCGCGGCGAAGCATCTGCCACCGGGCATGACGCTCGACCGCGGCGGACTCGAGCGCGCGCGCGACGCGGCGCGGCAACTGCGCCAGCGGCTCGGCATTCGCGGCGAAAATTTCGATGCGCGCGAGACCGGGCGCTTGCTCGCCCTCGCCTATCCCGACCGCGTCGCGCAGAAACGGCCGGGCGCGGCGGGCCAGTTTCTGCTCGCCAACGGCAAGGGCGCGGAATTGCCGGCAAGCGATCCGCTGGCGAGCACCGAGTTCCTGGCGGTGGCCGATCTCGACGCGGCGCAACGCAACGCGCGGGTATTTCTCGCCGCGACGCTGACGCGCGACGAGATCGAGAAGGATTTCGGGGAGCTGATCGCGACCGCAGACACGATCGCGTGGGATGCGCGCGCCGAGGCAGTGCTGGCGCGGCGGCGCGCGACGCTGGGCGCGCTGGTGCTGGAGGACAAGCCGCTGGCGAAGGCCGATCCGGCGCTTGTGGCGGCCGCGATGGCGGCGGGCATTCGCGGGCTCGGCCTTGGCGCGCTGCCGTGGAGCAAGGACGCGGAGAATTTGCGCGCGCGGATCGCGTTCCTGCGCCGGCTCGACGGCGCGGCGTGGCCGGATTGGTCGGACGCCGCGCTGCTGACGAGCCTCGACGAATGGCTTGCGCCTTATCTATCAGGCGTCACGCGGCGCACGCAGCTGGCGGGATTGGATCCGGCGGAGATCTTGGCCGCGCGGCTCTCCTACGAGCAGCGCCGTTCGCTCGACCGCCTGGCGCCGACGCACGTCACCGCGCCGAGCGGCTCGCGAATCGCCATCGACTATGCCGGCGAGACGCCGGTGCTGGCGGTCAAACTGCAGGAGATGTTCGGCGCGCGCGAAAGTCCGGCAGTGGCGGACGGCCGGGTCAAGCTGCTGATCCATCTGCTGTCGCCGGCGGGACGGCCGCTGGCGGTGACGCAGGACCTCGCCGGCTTCTGGCGCAACGCCTATCCGCAGGTGCGCGGCGAGATGCGCGGCCGCTATCCGCGGCATCCGTGGCCGGACGATCCGCTTGCGGCGGCGCCGACCAAGCGGACGAAACGGCGGGACGAAGATAGCTAGCGGCCGAACGCACCGTGAGCACAGCGAGCACCAATGATCATCGGATCACGTAAGATCACCGGAACACAGATCATGCCGCGTAACTCTCTGCTAGCACATGCTATTTCTAAAACTCGCCCGACAACTCGCTCTATTAGTTAGCACAATTTCTGCCAACTCACTGCATGAGTATGCATTATTTGTCCTATACTGATAGTAATGAGTTACAATTAAGTCATTGAAATAAATGGATTTGTTGTTTAATTATGGGATCAGCGAACGGCAGCGGTATCGGTCTCGGTCCCAAACGAGAAGCGCTCTGCCGCCCACATTGGTCCTGCCAGGGGCCGTGCGAAATGTCGTTCGCAGGGCCGGGTCTCCAAAACCCGGCCCGCCTCATTCTAACCTAGGGATTCATACGATGGCAGACGTTCCTGAGAAACCGATACGCAAAATCCAGCGGCAGAAACTAAGTCTGCGCGCAAGTCTCTGGCCGGAACTCAATGAAGCTGATCTCTGGCACTATAAAAAGACGGATGGCTGGCTCACGGTGCCGCGCGCCATGCCATTACTGCTTCGGATTATGGACAACCTCTCAAAGGGTAAACCTGTTTCGTCCGCCTATTTTGATCTGTGGTGTCGGACATTTGACGAGTCATTCGTAATCGTCAACAAAGCGAGAGAGATGGCATTTTATTCGGGTTTCACGGGAGAGCGCGCGGAACGCACTTGGGCAAGCCGAATTAAGACTTTGGAAGACCTTGGCTTCATCGGCATCAAAGATGGGCCAAATGGCCCGATCAGCTATGTATTGATCTACAATCCATACCGCGTCATTCGAGGCCACTATGCAGCCGGCCACGTTCCGCAAGGCACTTACAACGCTTTGAAACAACGACTGATTGAAATCGGAGCGCAGGATTTAGATCAAGCTGAAGCTCCCAAAGCAGAGGCGCCCAATCCCGAGGCACCGAAGATTGAGGCTTCTAAAAGTGTCCGAGCTCCAGGGACACCAATCGTAAGAAGGCGGCTGAAATAGATCGCCGCGGCACCGACCAAGCGGACGAAGCGGCGATAGGGCGCGAGCCGCTGAGATCGAGGCACGCCCCCTCACCCTTCCCTCTCCCCCGACGCGGGGGAGAGGGAAAAAAAGACACTCTTTGGGCTGACCGGAAAGAAAAACCCTCTCCTCGTTTCCGGGGAGAGGGCTTGATGAGAGAACCGCGTTGACGCGGTCAGCTGTGCGCCTTCGCCAGCGCGCTCTTGGGATTGAGGTTGGTGATGTGGCCGCTCTCGGTGCCCGCCGTCGGATCGATGACGGCGTTGATCAGGGTCGGCTTGCCCGACGCGATGCCGTCGCTCACCGCCTTCTGCAAATCGGCCGAGCGCTCGACGTGAACCCCGACGCCGCCGAAGGCCTCGATCATCTTGTCGTAGCGCGCGTTGTTATAGAGGCCGGTCGGCGACGGCGGCGTGCCCGGCTTGTCGCCGCGATAGATGCCGTTGTTGTTGAAGATCACGGTGGTGACCGGCAGCTTGTAGCGGCAGATCGTCTCGATCTCCATGCCGCAGAAGCCGAAAGCGCTGTCGCCTTCGATCGCGACCACCGGCTTGCCGCTGACAGTGGCGGCGCCGACGGCATAGCCCATGCCGATGCCCATGACGCCCCAGGTGCCGCTGTCCAGGCGATGGCGCGGCTCCTTCATGTCGAGGATGTTGCGGCCGAAGTCGAGCGTGTTGGCGCCCTCGTTGACGACGTAGACGTCCGGCCGGCTGGCGAGCGCGTTGCGTACGGCGCGCAAGGCGCTGGAGAAGTTCATCGGCGTCGGATCGGCGTTGAGCCGCGCCGCCATCTTCTCGACGTTCTTCTGCTTCTGTTCGGCGACGGCGCCGACCCACGTCGCCGAGGCCTTGACCTGGCCGGGCTTCATCGCGGCGAGGAACGCCGCCATGGCGGACTTGATGTCGGCGACGACCGGCGCCTCGATCGGCCGGTTGCTGTCGATCTCGTGCGCCGCGATGTCGACCTGGATGAAGCGGGTGTCCGGGTTCCAGGTGGGCGGCTTGCCGTGCGACAGGAGCCAGTTGAGGCGCGCGCCGACCAGCATGACGACGTCGGCGTTCTTGAGCGCGAAGGAGCGCGCCGCGGCGGCCGATTGCGCGTGGTCGTCGGGCAGCAGACCCTTGGCCATCGACATCGGCAGGAACGGGATGCCGGTCTTCTCGACGAAGGCGCGGATGTCCTTGTCGGCCTGGGCATAGGCCGCGCCCTTGCCGAGGAGGATGAGCGGCTTCTCGGCCTTGGCCAGCAGGTTGAGCGCGCGGGTAATGGATTCAGACGAGGGGATCGAAGCGGGCGACGGCTCGACCACCTTGATCAGCGACTTCTTGCCGGCCTGGATCTCGAGCACCGAGCCGAGCACCGCCGCCGGCAAGTCGAGATAGACGCCGCCGGGACGGCCGGAGCACGCCGCGTGGATCGCGCGCGCAATGCCGACGCCGATGTCCTCGATCCGGTTGACGCGGTAGGACGCCTTGGCGAAGGGCTTCGCCGCGGCCATCTGGTCCATCTCCTCGTAATCGCCCTGCTCGAGGTCGACGATGTGGCGCTCGCTCGAGCCGCTGATCAGAACCATCGGGAAGCAGTTGGTGGTGGCGTTGGCGAGGGCGACGAGGCCGTTGAGGAAGCCGGGCGCGGAAACCGTCATGCAGATGCCGGCCTTCTGGGTGAGGAAGCCGGCGATCGCGGCGGCATTGCCGGCGTTCTGCTCGTGCCGGAAGCCGAAGACCCGGAGACCCTCGTCATGCGCCAGGCGCAAGAGGTCGGTGATCGGAATGCCGGCGACGGTGTAGATCGTGTCGATGCCGTTCAGCTTCAGCGCGTCCACCACCAGGTGGAAGCCGTCGGTCATCGCGGTTGATTGGGAATCCATGTTTCCTGCCCTCGCAAAATGTTCGCTCGCCCCGATCCGCCTGTTATCGGCTTGATCGGGCGAACCCCCGCTTCAACAGGGCGTCTTGAATACCTTGCGCCGCCGGCCGTCAACCCTTTCAGATCAAAGGGAAAGCGCCGGGGCAGCCGCTTCCGGGACGGGTCGCCCTGCTCAGCGCCGCCGGAGGCGGATCGTCATAGCACGGCTTTGGCGTCTTTGGCATACCAGAAAAAGTGGGGGCTTTAGGCAGATGCGTCGGCACGGAGCGGCGAAAGCGAGGGCCCTACCGGGCCTCATCTTTATTTGATTCTGCGCTTGCCTATTAGCCACTATCGGGAACGAGGATAGGACGGCCATCCGACAAGCGTGTCACTCCGGCGCGCTTCCCCGTTTTTCATCGCGGAGCCCTACCGGAGTGGGGGAATGTCGGATTCGCAGCCGGCCATTACGGCCGAGGAATATGCGACGTGGCTATTGCCCGGCGCAGCCCTCGATTTGCTTGCCCACCTGGGTAACACCTCTGCCAAAAATAGTATCGTTATGCGCCTCCGGAGTGGTCTGCTGCGAGCTGTTCCCGAAACGCTCGTGAGCAAATATCAAGGTAAGGAAAAAAGATTCGTGCGGCCGCTGATAGGGGCCGGATTCTGGAATGATGTTGGCAATCAGATCCATGCGCATGGTTTCTGGATAAGCGGCGACGCTGTTATGGAAGTGCGCCACCCGGACCAGCGACATGATCCGATGACAAGCTCCAAAATTGAGGTTTCTCTATTTCAAGTACGCTTTGACCCAGCAGTATTGCGCCCGTTGACGCGAACCGGTAGCGACCTAGCATCGCAAATTGGTGTGATAGGGCGACCACAGCCAGAGGCTATCAAGCGAATCTCTAAAGGGGGCCGACCGCCCAAGGCGTTTTGGGATGACCTGTGGCTGGCCATGTTCCGGAAGATTCATGTCGAAGGTTTGAAATACCAAACCCAAGCCGATCTAGCAGGCTGCTGAAAAACGTTTTTGGACGCGAGAAGACGCAACATTGATTCGCATGGCGACCAGTTCACGCAAGAACGATTCGCGAGAGGGCTCTCGATGATTCTTATGTTGCGTGATTCGGCTTCGCATCAGAGTTTTTCAGCAGCCTGCTAGAGCGAGTTATGGCTGACTGGATTTCCGAGAACGGCCACGATGCTGGGGAAGCGACCATTAAGCGTGCGGCGCGAAAGCTGTATCGGGCGCTCCAAGACTGAGGGGATCAAAACTAGGTTTTGATCCCCCTTTTGATCCTTTTTTCCCCTTTCTGATCTGACACTTGCCAGGCCCGTATGGGAACGTTGGTCGCAGACGAAAACGGCGGCCACGAGGGCCGCCGATCGTCCGGAAAGTCTAACCAAGTGTAGCAGCCGCTGGCAGGCGGCTCGAAAGGCAGGTGGTATATGACAACATAGCGTAGCGCGACAACCACAAGCGCCTGGGGAAAGTGCACGCCCTGAGCGCGGCTTCTACCACACGTACCACACGCGAACCGCGATGAGACATGCTGTTGGGCGCGGGGGCTTCGCCCGACTCGGTGAAGTTTCGCCGCAGCTTGCACCAATAGTATGCCCGCCTCACTACAGTTCCGCCGTCGGCTCGACGTGCGCGACGGTGCCGCGCAGCGGGATTTCTTTCCACAGCAGCGTCAGGCCGGCTGCGGCCAGCATGATCACCGCGCCCGCGGCGAAGGCGAGATGGAAGCCGTGCGTTAGCGCAACCGGCAGGAGCGCGCGCACCGCCGGCGTGGCCGTCGACGCCGCGCCGGCGCCGCGCAGCAGCGCATCGGCCACGCCGCCGGCGCCGGCCTGAGCCAGGCGCGCGTCGAGCTCCGCCAGCAGAATCGCCCACAAAAACGCCGCGCCGAACGAGCCGCCGAGCGAGCGGAAGAAGGCGACGCTCGCGGTGGCGGCGCCGGTGTCGCGCGATTCGGCGGCATTCTGCGCCGAGACCAGCGTCGCCGGCATGGCGCCGCCGATGCCGATGCCGAGCAAGCCGATGAGGGTGGCGACGAGCCAGGCCGGCGTCGTGCCGCGCGCGAACGCCAGCGCGGCGAACGCCGCAACCGCGAACGAGAGGGTCAACAGCGGCGCCTTCTTGTAGCGGCCGGTGTGCCGCATCCATTGGCCGGTGGGATAGGCGCCGAGCACCGTGCCGCCCATCAGCGGAATCAGCAGCAGGCCGGTGTCGCCGGCGCCCTTGCCGAGGACGAGCTGGAGGAACACCGGCAAGAGGACGATCGCGCCGAACATGCCGGCCGAGGCGAGGAAGCCGATCAGGTTGGCCATCAAGATGACCGGATTATAGAACAGCCGCGGCGGCAGCAGCGGCTCCGGCGCGCGCAACTCCTGCAGCGCGAACAGCAGGAGCAGCAGGATGCCGGCGGCGGTCAGGCCGAGGATCGGCGGCGACAGCCAGGGAAACTCGACGCCGCCCCAGCTCGCGACGAGCAGCAGCGCGACGACGCCGGGAATCAGGATCGCGGCACCGAGATAGTCGATGCGCGGATAGGCGCTGTGGACCGGCAGCCGCTTCAGCGCGCGCCAGCACAGCACCAGGCCGAGCGCACCGATCGGCAGATTGATCCAGAACACCCAGCGCCAGGACAGATACTCGACGAAGACGCCGCCGAGCACCGGGCCGCCGACGCTGGCCAGCGCCCAGACGCCGCTCATATAGACTTGGTACTTGCCGCGCTCGCGCGGCGCGATCACGTCGGCGATGATCGCCTGCGACATGCTGATGAGGGCGCCGCCGCCGATGCCTTGGAGCGTGCGCGCGGCGATGAGCTGGCCCATGCTCTGCGCCGAGGCACAGAACGCCGAGGCGGCGACGAAGATGCCGATGCCGATGATGATGAGCCGCCGGCGGCCGTAGAGATCGCTGAGCTTGCCGTAGATCGGCGTCGACGCCGTGGAGCTCAGCAGATAGGCGGTGACGATCCACGACAGGTGCTGGAGCCCGTTGAGGTCGTAGGAAATCGCCGGCAGCGCGGTGACCACGACGGTCTGGTCGAGCGCGGCCAGCAGCAGGCCGATGAGCGCGCCCGACAGAATCTCGAGAATCTCGCGATGGCTGAACGGCGGCGGCGCCACGGCCGCGCGCGTGGCCGACATGGCCATGACCTGCCCTCTCTTCGGGCGAGGGTCTATCGCGGCGGCGCGACCAAGTCACCAGCAAAACCGCAATGGCAGCCTTGCACGCTCTTTCACCGTCGCCCCTGCGAAAGCAGGGGCCCAGGGCTACCGCACGGCGCTCGCCTGGATTCCCGCTGGCGCGGGAATGACGACAAGGAACGACGTGGATCGCCGGGACAAGCCCGGCGATGACGACGGAGCAGACGCGCGGCGCGGACGCGACGCGCTTTCAGTGCGTGCCGGCGACGCCTTCTGAGCGTGCGCTACGCCGCAGGCTTGATCCTGGCGAGCCGGCCCCTCAAGCGGCGATGTGCATGCCAGAGATCGTATGCGCTCTGCATGTGCACATAGAGATCGGCATTGCCGCCAACCAGGCGCCCGAACTTGAGTGCCATGTCGGCGGTCACCGCCGCATCGCCGTTGAGCACGTTGTAGAGAGCCGGCCGAGAGACCGCCATGCGACGCGCCGCCTCGGCGATCGGAAGCTTCACGTGCTCCGCGAGAATTTCCCGCATTAGTTCGCCGGGATGGGCCGGCGCGGCCAACGGCCGCTCGATCCGATACTCAGGCATGACGAACTCTCCCATTAATCCATCCGACCGGCATCAAGCCCGCTTTCCATGATAATCCTCTAAATCGAGACGCATGACCCTGCCGTTCTCGAATTCGAAGGTCAGGCACCAATTGCCGTTGACGTGAATCGAGTAGCGCCGCGGATTCGTGCTCGCCAACGGATGGAGGTCGAAGCCGGGCTGGTTCAACTCGACCAACGTCCGCGCCGCCTGGAGCGCCGATAACCGCACCCCCAGACGCTTGCGCAGGTCGGGTGCGATCCGCGCAGACCGTCCCTTCTCCAGCCAATCGCGCAGCCCGCGATGCCGCGTGCTTTCGATCACCGTTATATGTTAAGCGATACCTTACAATGCGTCAAGCGCCGCTTTACACGAGCCGCATCGGCATCAATGCGTGCCGGCGACGCCCTTGATCTTCTCGTAGGTACGCAAACCCCCCATGCCAAGCATGCCGAACATGAGCTGCCAGAGCGTGTCGTCGAGCGCGGGCGGAGACGGGAATGCATAGCCGGACCAGCTCGTCGCCCAGAGCGCGAGCGGCACGAGCAGATACTGATACGCGAGCGCGCCGCCGCAGCACCAGCCGATGAACGGCCGCCAGCCGGCGACGAAGAGCGACGGGCTCGCCGCTTCCGCGGTGTCGATCTGGTCTTGCGCCGAATCCCACGAGACCAGCGAGGCACGCAGCTCGCTTTCCGCCTGGGCGCGCTGCGCCGGATCGGGGATGAACTTGTTGACGATGCCGAGAACGTTGCCGATGAGGTCGTCGATGCCGAAAGCCATGGCGTCCTCACAGCGCGACGGCGACGAGCGCGACGGCCAGCGCGCCGACGGCGCAGGCGATCGCGCCCCACGCGAACGGATGGCGCGCCATCCAGAAGCGGATGCCGGCGCGCGCGGATGACACGTCCTGCTTGGCGGCGGTTTCGATGTTAGTCATGTGCATTCTCCTTTGTTCGCGGTTGAGGGTGGCAAATAGAAACAGCGCGGCGCAGAGCGCGAGCGCCGCGGCGGTGACGACAGGCATGAAGGCGGGTCGGAAGGCCGATCAGGCGTAGGCGCGAGCGAGCCAACCGGCGAGAAACCGCTCGCGCGCCGGATCGCGCGCGGCGATCGCGCGATAGTGGCCGGCGAGCGCGTCGCGCAGAGCGGCGAGCGCGGCGTCACTCGGCACCACCTGCGCGGCGGCGATGGTCGCGGGGCCGAGCACGCCATCCTCGGCGATGGCGCAGCCCTTGGCATTGAGCGCGCGCTGGAGACAGGCGATCGCCGGACGCGGGCCGAGGTTGACGGCGGCGTCGAGCAGCTTGGTGGCGAGCGGCGGCGGCAACCGCGCCAGGCCGAGCCGGTCCCACCAATCACGGCGATAGATCGTGCGCGCGTCGTCTTGGCTCAGGTTCGCGATGTCGAGGGTCGGATAGGAGGCCGCGGAGATTCCGAACTTCGTGCCCTTGCGCGCGCCAGCGCCTATCGCACCACCGGTCCAATTGCCCGGATCGTTCGTGTCGTTCTGGAAGCCGCCTTCGTGCGCGAGCACGACGGCGACGGCAGCGTCGAAAACCGGATCGTCGCTCGCAATGTCGCTCACAGGATGCCGCGCGCTTCGAAGAGGCGCAGCAGGATCGCGCCCATGGTGATGAGCAGGCCCGCGACGAGAGACAGCACCGAGCGCGTGAGGAAGACACGGATCTGCTGCAGTGCCTCGCGGATCTCGGTGTAGCGCTCGGCGCAGACCGCCTCGTGGGTTTCGAGCCGGGCGCGCGCCGCCTGGACAAGCTCCAGCGCGCGCGCCGCGTCGTCATAGGTGCGGGTGAACATGGTTACAGCCTTTGCTGGAGGTGATCGCCTTCCGCGAACAGTGTCTCATTTGGGATTTCGCTGTCTGATTGCGGCGAAGGAACCGCTTGGCCGATGGCTAGGCGCGAAAGTTCCCGATTTGGGAATTACCGCTTGTTCCCATATTGGGAACACATTATATTGATCCATGCAAATCATTGCGCGCCGCGCCCTCAGGCAGTTTTGGCGGCGCCACGCGCAGGCCGAAAAACCGCTGCGCGCTTGGTACATGGTGGTCAAGGCGGCGACCTGGAAAGAGCCCGCCGACGTCAAGGAGCAGTTTGGGAACACGGTGGATTTCGTTGCCGACAACCGGCTGATTTTCGATATCGGCGGAAACAAATTCAGATTGGTCGTTCACGTCGCATATCGGTTCAAGCGCGTGTTGGTCAAATTCGTCGGAACGCACGACGAGTACGAAGCGATCGACCCCGAGGAGGTCTAGCCCTGAACCGACATTGTACTTCGTGGTTAGAGATGACTTTGAGTGGAGAAGGCTGACATGGCTCGTATGGAGATTCGTCCGATTCGGAACGAGGCGGAGTACAACGCCGCGCTCAAGGATATTGAGCGCTATTTCGAGCGCGAGCCCGAACACGGTACGCCGGAAGCCGATCGTTTCGACCTTCTCGCCCTCGTGATCGAGGATTACGAGGATAAGCACTGGCCGATCGAGACCCCCGATCCAGTCGAGGCGATCAAATTCAAAATGGAACAGAAGGGATTCGAGCGCGCGGATCTCGTAGGCCTGATCGGCTCGCGTTCGCGTGCTTCGGAAATCCTCAATCGTCGTCGCCACCTGACGATCGACCTGATATGGAAACTAAGCCGGAAATGGGGAATTCCCGCCGAGAGCCTGATAAAGCCGTACAAGCTCAAATCAAAGGGGTCGACCAGCCGTCGGCGCGCGTAGCAAAGCTGCACGATTGACGGGCGAACGCCACAATTGGGCGCGCATTGCCCGCGCCCGTTCCAGTGCGCGCCGCGTCGTCATAGGTGCGGGTGAACATGGTTGCAGCCTTTGCTCGAGGAGAGCTTGCCGTCACGCGCGGCACCGTTGCGCTGGCGGCGAGTCATGACGCGTGGCATCCTGCGCGGCACCGATCGTGGGGAGGAAAATGGACGATAGGCGATTTCTCGAATTGGCGCAGAAATACGCGCTCGATCTCCAGCGCATCCTCATCCAGACGCCACGCATATTCGGCGACACCAAACGCGTGGAGATCAAGACCAAACATCGGACGTTGAACGACGTTCTGATCAACACCTTCGGCGGCCGGGTCGAAATCGGCGAGGATTGCATGTTTGGCCACGGCGTGATGCTGCTGGCCGGCACGCACGATGCCCACAAGCTCGGCGAGGAGCGGCGCATCGCCGTCCCGCGCGAGGGCCACGACATCGTGATCGAGCGCGGCGTCTGGTTGGCCTCCGGCGTCATCGTGCTCGGCCCGGCGTGTATTGGCGAGCATGCCGTGGTCGCGGCGGGAAGCATCGTCCGCGGCGACGTTCCGGCACGTGCGATCTATGGCGGCAATCCGGCGGTCAAGATCGGCGAGGTTTGAGCGCGTCATTACGCTTACGTCTTGATTATGTAGTTGAGAACGAGTGCTGGCGGCATATTGTTGTGCGCGTCACCACCGCCGATGGAAGACGTGCTGTAGTTAGAGTAGTTGTCAAAGTCAGATATGCCTCCCTGCGGTTGTCCGTTGGCGGACGTGTCGCTAGGACCGGCCGCAGTATACGTGTGGGAGTGAGAGGGCATCTGTGCCTGAGTCAGCGTCACAGTCTCCGCGCCGCCTGCACCGCCGAGCGTCGTACCGGATATTCCGCTGCCGCCCGACGTGATCCGATTTGCCGCAGTGCCGCCCATGTTGTCGACGCCGAACGGCGCGCGGCCGCGCAGGTCGGGTAGGTTGAACGTCGTTGAGCCGTCGCCGCTGCCGAAGGTCGTGCCGACCGCGGTGAACAGCGCGGCGTAGGTCGTGCGGCTGACCGCATGGCCGTAGCACAGCAACCAGCCGGTGGGCGCGGCCGAACCGGCGAACGGCACGACGACGCCGGATGGCACTGCCGACAGCCCCGTCAGCTGCGAGCCGTCGACTGCCGGCAGGCGGCCGCTGGCATCGAGCTGCACGACATTGCCGGCGGATGTTCCGACGTTCTGCGTCGCGGCAGTTCCGACCGTCGTGTAAGCGCCCGAGGCGAGGCCGAGTGCGCTCAAATCGCGCTCGTCGGTCAGCATGGAATTCGTCACGGCGGTCGACGTGGTCTGGAGCAGCACCTGAGCGACCGGCGCCTTGCCGGCGGGAATGGCGGGCGGCGCCGGCGACGCAGCTTCGGTGCCGGTGACGACCGAGACCGCGCCACTGGCGCGGTCGATCACGATGCGATCGATGCGCGGATTGGCGACGGGCGCCATGATCGCGCCGGTGCTCTGCGCCACGATTTCGACGAGCGTCGCGCCGTCGAAGAGATGGCCGGCATCGAGCGCCACCGTCATGTTCGGCGCGGCTTGCGCGTGCGGCGCGAAATTGTCGACGAGCCGCGCGGCGACCGCCCAGTCGGCGTCGATCGCCAGCGGATAGGCGGTGCCGGTCTGCGTCGTGTAGCTGGTCTGCAGGAATTGGCCGACGGTCATGGATACTCCGGATCAGAATTTTGCAGTCATCGCGCGGCAAACTCACGCCCCTCACCCTTCCCTCTCCCCCTTGAAGGGGGAGAGGGTCGCCGGTGAATGGCGAGCGGTGGCGATTACTCGCCCGTGGCGCTCCAACTCACGCTGCCGCCGACGTCGGCGCCCGTCGGATCGAAGACGTGGATCGTGCAGCCGGTGGTGGTGACGGACGCCGCGGTCGCGGTGACCGCGCTCGAGCCCAGCGGCGTCACCTGCACGTTGGGCGGCAGGTGATAGGGCGACGGAAAGACGATGCCGGTGCCGCCGGCGGCGATCGCAATGCTGGCGGCAGAGTTCTCGATCTTGGGCGCGCGGTCGGTGACCAGCTCGAAGCCCGTCAGGCACGCGACCGATCCCGCGACGTTGGTCAGTACGACTTCGCCGCGCAGATAGCGCAGCGACACGGTGCCGATGGTCCAGGCGGTGAATGTGTCCGGATCGGAGGCACCGGTGAGCCAGGCGTCGATGGCGAGGCCGGCTTCGGGCGTGCCGGTCTGGCCGCGGCCTAGCGTCATCGCGAGCGACGCCCAGACGCGCAGCTCGTCGTCGAAGCCGGTGTCGGCGGCCGATGTGGTGAACGTCGAGCTTGCCACCGGAAACGGCACGAACTGCTCGAACAGCTGCGCGTTGGTGTGCGCGTTCGCGAGCCTGGTCGAATCCGGCACCAGCACGCCGGTCCAGTGCGGCACGAAGCCCGACAACGTCCCGCGCCAATCGGGCGCCGCCTGTTCGTCCAAAATCACGGGGTCGGGGTTCGTCACGATAAGGTCGACGGTCGTCGGCGATGCCGAGAACTGATCGGCGACGTCGCGCGCGCGGATGTAGAAGGTCCAGGTGCCCGGCGGCACGGCGGCGTTGGTCATCTCGGTGCCGCGGGCGCTCTCGGTCAGGAACGCGGCGGACGAAATCGTGCCGCCCTGCGGGCCGTAGAGGATGTCGTAGCCCTTGAGCGCGAAGTCCGGCACCTCGTTCCACTTGAAGACGACGGCGCCGCCGGTCTGCTGCGCCGAGAATCCGGTGACATCGGCGGGCGGCGGCGGACCGACGATGGTGTGGGTGTAGTCCGTGACCGACGCGAGAGGCTGCAGGCCACCGCCATAGAGATTGAACGACGCCAGCTTGATGTGGATGGTGGCGCCGATCTGGCTCTTGTCATAAGGCAAGGCAAAGATCGAATCATCCAGGCGCACGAAGCCGGCACCGGCGGCGTGGCTCCCGATGGCCGAGCCGTAGAGGCCACGCCTTATATATGTGCCGAGCGCGTAGCGGTTGGCGCCGGTGAGGGTCGCGGTCTCGTAGGCGACCAGCTCGCCGTCGACCCAGCACAGCGTGTGGCCGAGGTCCGCGTCTCGCTGCGTGCCCGAAAGCAGCGCACCGTTCGATGCCGAGAGATCGACCGCGAGGGTGTCGGTCGTGTCCGGATCGGCGCCAGCGGGAAACGCGGCGGTCGTCACGCCCATGCGTGACGGACCGTGCTTGCGGCCGGCGAGCTTGTAAGTCGAGCCATCGCTCGAGATATAGACGTCGCAGCCGCCCCAAGTCGGACCGCCCGCCGTGGCCAGCCAGACCTCGAGGCCGCTCGCGGCGATCTGCACCGGCGCCTCGAAGACGATCGGCGCCAGCGCATCGCCGGGATCGGCGTTGTAGTTGACGCTGTAGCCGGCGCCCTGCTGGAAGCAGTAGCTCGCTGCGGCGCCAGTGCCGGCGAGGTAATCCTCGGCCGCGATGAGGAGCGTGCCGTCGTCGTTCTCGGTGATCTCGGTGATGCGCACCCACTGCCGAGCCAAACCCAGCCGCGCGTCGGTCAGCGTCACGATGTCCATCGGATCGAGCAGGATGTAGCGCTGGTCGAGCGTGAATTGGTACGTGTTGCGGATGGCCTGGCGCTGGAGCAGCAGCTGCGCCGAAAGCCGCGCGGCGGTGGCATCGGCGAAGAGATGCGCCTGGCGCGTCTGGTCGAAGCGCAGACCGTAGACGTCGATCATCGCCTGGTCCGAGGCCTCGACGATGGCGGTGTTGTACTGGTTGGCGCGGTCGAGATATTCGACCTTGATGTCGTTGAGCGCGTCGGACGGCCGCTTGCGCGTCACCAGCACGGGATCGGCGTTCATCGCGCTCGACGCGCCGCTGGCGTTGGCGTTAGCGAGGAAATCGTCGTCGGTCAGGTCGTAGAGCGGCGCGGCGGGCGGCGTGTAGCTCTTGCCGTTGCCGGTGAGCGGCGCGTCACCGTAAGGCACCAGGACGAGTGTGCCGGAAGACCACACAAACGCGCTGTTGGTATAGGTGGCGATGTCGTCGAGCAGCTTCGAGGCCGACGCCGCTTCGGTATAGGCCGGCGAGATCAAGAGGCCAGCGGCGAGCGCGTAGGCCTGGTAGGTCGAGAGATCGCCTAGCCGCGCCGCCGGAAAGCCGGCGCCGGTGCGCGGATTGGTCAGCAGGTCGGCGACCACCAGCGACGGATCGGCGTCCGGCAAGCTGCCGACCGAGCTGGCGTAGAGTCCGATGACCTCGAAATTGTTGTTCGGCAGCTGGCCCTGGCCGTCGAGCGCATAGGGCGCCGCGGCGGCATAGGCGATGCCGCTGTAGCCCAGCGCCTGATCCGGATGGTTGGTCGAAAGATAGCCCCACGGCGCCTGGCCGAGCGTGCCGGTGAAGACGGAAAGACCGAGCGCCGCCGGCGTCGTCACCTCCTTCGAGGCCCAGGCCTGACCCAGGCCCTGGATCGGACCTTCGCACAGGCCGAGCATGACGGCGGCGTTATAGGTGTAAGTCGTCGCGCCACCGCCGCCGCCCTTGCCGCCCGAGCCGCCGGTGACACCGCCCTTGCCCGACGACGGCGGCGACGATTGATGCGCGATCGCCTGGAAATCGCCGTACCAGATCAGATTGGGCGCGAGCCGCGTCGTGCCATAGACGAGCGGAATGACCTTGCCGTAGGCCGAGGTCTGGATCTGCAGGCCCGAGACGGCCGGGTGCTGCTTCGCCTGGGTCTTTTTCGGCGAGGAAAAAAGTCCGGCCATCAGGAAACATCCTCACCACGGAGACACGAAACTTTTTCACCACGGAGACGCGAAGGACACGGAGACATCGTCATCGCGAGGACGGCGAGCACGGCGACGCGGGACGAAGCGATCCAGAGATCTCTGGATTGCTTCGCGCCGAACCGGCGCTCGCAATGACACCCTCCGTGCTCTCCGTGTCCCCGTGGTGACTGTGTTTGTTTGCCCAGCGCGCGAGCGTGAAGAACTTCACCGGCCGCGGTTTGGCATGCGCGTCGCGGCCCTCGCCGATGCGCGACAGCCATTCGGCCTTCGCCGCATCCTCGAGCATGCAGCCGCGGCCGAGATACGCGTGGATCACCACGGGCCAGTCGACGACGATCGCGCCGTGCGAGAAGCAGCGGCCGAAACGCCATAGCGCGATATCGGCGGGAAGAATGGGGCGCGTCGGAAGCGCACCCCCCTCCCGTTCCCTCCCCCTCAAGGGGGTAGGGTCAGGGTGGGGGTGATCGGTCGCAGTGAAATCCGGCACGTACTCCACCGCATGGTTAAGCAACACGCCGAGATAGCGCTCGGCGTCGCGATGCAGGTGCCAGTCGGGCGGATAGTGCGGAACGGCGAGCGGCGCCACGAAGCCGGCCTCGGCATAGACTTCGGCCAGGAGCATGGCGCAATCGACGCCCGCGCCCTTGATGCGGCCCCTATGGTGATACGGCGTGCGCAGCCATTCTTGCGCGCAGCGGACCACCGCCGCGCGCTGGGCCGCAACCGCGGGTATGGAGACCAAGCTTGCAAATCTCCCGTCAAACGCTTATTTCTGCTGGCGTCGACTCGCTGCGGGTCCTCGGCACGCTGCCTTCGCTCGAACGAGCGCCGGACCTGCACCCCGACCCTCACCGATGTCCGATCCGCCGTGCGATTCCGCCCGGCGGCACCACTTACGACATGGAAAACGACACTATGACGATCGGCACCGTGAAATGGTTCAACCCCCAGAAGGGCTTCGGCTTCATCCAGCCGGAAGACGGCTCGAAGGACGTGTTCGTGCACATCTCGGCCGTTGAGCGCTCGGGCATGGGCAATCTGCGTGAAGGCCAGAAGGTCAGCTTCGACGTCGAGGCCGACCAACGCAGCGGCAAGAGTTCGGCGACCAATCTGAAAGCGGTTTGACGGCGGAACGGGGCGGCTTCGGCCGCCCCGTCTCGTCGCGGAGCAAGGGCATGACCAAGGAAGGCCTCATCGAGTTCGACGGTGTCGTCACCGAGGTGCTGCCCGATGCGCGGTTTCGCGTGAAGCTCGATAACGACCACGAGACGCTGGCCTATACCGCGGGCCGCATGAAGAAGGCGCGCATCCGCGTGCTCACCGGCGACCGCGTCACTGTCGAGATGACGCCCTACGATCTCACCAAGGGCCGCATCGTCTTCCGCCACAAGGACGAGCGCGCCGCAGCGGCGGGACCGAGCCCCCGGCGGCCACAATTCCGCCGGCGGTAGGCGGACTCACCACCAACATAAAACGGACTGCACCCGGACGAGCGTGCGCAGCGGATCGACCGCCGCGCGCCGACGCGTCCCGAAAACATGCGATCTCGCGATCGCAACCGCGTATTCAGCTCGCCGGCTTTTGAGCCGGTGCCGAGGTCGAGTTCTGATCCGGAACCGAGGTGTAGCCCGGATAGAACGGCGCGTAACCTTCCGCCTTGTAATTGGCGACGCACTGGTCGTCGTTATTCTTCTCAATGCTATAGCCGAGCATTCCGCCTGCCCACGCACCGGCGGTTCCACCGCCGCAGTGAACAACCTGACCGGTCTTCGGATCCTTCAGATAGGTTTCGGGCGTCGCGCATCCCGTCAGCGCGAACGCAACGACGATTAGCAGAGCCGCTTTGTTCATGTTCTCCCCCTCTACGAGCATCGACCGTTCGATCGATCCCCGACCGACTTTAATTACCGTGCGCGTAGAATCGCAGCCACGTAAAAATCGCTTTGCCATACGATCGTATTCGTGCCGTTCAAGGGCGCTGCCGCGCTCTCACACCGCCGTTTCGGGCGTCGGCACGTAGGGGAAGCCGCGGAAGCGCGCAGTGTTGGCGAACTTGGCGCAGCCGTTCGCGTCGAGCGTCTTGTCGCAGCCGGGATAGATCTGGAACGCGTCGCCCGTTGCGGGTGCCACCGGAAACGGTGCGATCAGGCTGACCGTGCCGGGTGCGCCGCCGCTGCCGGCGATCCAGGTCTTGATGCCGCGCGACAGGCCGGCGTTCGATCCGGCGGTGAACGAAATCTTGCCCTGGTCGAACCAGCCCGAAGCCTGCGCCAGCGACGCGAGCACGGCGCTCGGCATGGAGCCCGCTTCCGCCGCGCCGTCAACGGCGTAGCTCGCGAGATTCACGCCGCAGGCGGCGTCGCCCAGCATGTTGACGCAGCCCGCCTGCCACAGGTTGCGGGGCAGGTTGAGGTTCAGCAGCTCCAAGTGCGAGTTGACCGTGAAGGTCGCGAGCGAGCGGCCGCAATCGATCTCGGCGACGCGGCCGGCGAACAGGACCACCGTGCCCGCCGAGGTGTCGCCGTAGGCGGCCATGAAGGCGCGCTCGAGCGTGAGCTCGGCGCCGTCGAAGACGCCGGCGAGCACCGCCGCGAAGAACGGCGCGCCGAGCACACTGGCGCCGCCGGGCAGCACGTCGAAGACGAGCTGATCGACCTCGACGCCGATCTTCCAGTGGCATTTGGCCTTGTTGTCCTTGCGGTCGAAATAAGGACCCGTTGCGCCGCCTGCGGGGTAAAGAAATTCATTCGCTGTTATGTCGCGATCGCCGGCGCAGTAGCGCAGATTGCCGCCGCCGACCAGCGCGAAGGTGTAGAGATCGGCGGCATAGAATTGGCGCGTCGCGAGCAACGATTTGAGCGCGGCGGATGCGGGTTTCATGTAGGTTCCGGCTTAGTCGGCGCGTGAGGAGAATTCCCCCTTACCCTTCCCTCTCCCCCTAGCGGGGGCGAGGGTAAGAACCTGGGAAGCCATCACTTCAACGAGACGAAGGCGAGTTTCTGGGCGCGGTAGAGCGTCGCCATGAACTTCTCGAAATCGAGCGTGTCTTCGGCGAAGCGGCAGCGGAACCAGTACGAAAAGTCCGCGGCGATCGCCGCGCCCGACGCTGGCGCGGTCGTGAAGGCCAGCAAGCCGGTCGTCGAGTCCACGCTGTAAGACAACGGCGCCTGCGCGATGCCGGCCAAATAGACCGCGCTCACGACGTTGGGCGCCAGCACCGGCTCGATGAAGCCGCCGAAGGACCGCACGAGCTGGAACGCGGTCGTCGTTCCGTCGCCGGTGCCGATCGCCTGGCCGGCGACCGCGTTGTCGTCGGCGTCGGCATAGAGAAAGGTGCCGAAGGCGCCCTGGCACGCGTTGAAGAATCCGGCGAGCGCCTGGAACTCGGCCGCGACCGGATCGGCGCGCAGGAAATCGAAGGTCAGCTCCCAGTGCCATACCGGATAGGACCAGTCGGCCAGCCGCGTTTCCTTGCCGGAGATCGCCTGCTGCGCGCGCGTCTTCCACACGGGCGCGCGCTTCACCGACCAGCCGAGGCCGGCGAGCGTCGGAAATACCGGTTCGGTCATGGCGGGAGTTCATGTTTTCCGAGCGCGATGCGATGCCCCCTCACCCTGCCCTCTCCCCCTCGCGGGGGAGAGGGAGAAAAAGGAGGGCACCGAATTGCTCCTTCGCCCGGTGCCGGCGGGGAGAGAAAAAAGGAAAGCGTGCGCCGATGCGCTCCCTCGCCCCGCGTCAGCGGGGAGAGGGTTGGGGTGAGGGGCGTGAGAAATTCGCACCACGGAGACACGGAGGACACGGAGAGAATCCTGGACGTCATCGCGAGCGCAGCGAAGCGATCCAGCGTCTGGATTGCTTCGCGCCGTTCCGGCGCTCGCAATGACGGCTCTGAACCTCCGTGCTCTTTGTGCCTCCGTGGTGAATTGACGGTTCAGCCGTTGAGGGCCGGCGTCAGGCTCGAATTGAAATTGCGCAGCTCGGATGCGAGACCGCGGGCGATGGCGCGCATGTTGGCCTTGAGGAACTGCGCGCCGGTTTGCGTGTCGATCGCGCTCACCAGCGGACCGTGGATGTGGATGTCGCCGCCGGTGCCGCTCGCCGCCGCACCGCCGGCAAAAAATTCGCGCATCGGATTGGCGACCGACGCCGGAATGACGCTCTCTTCCGGATGGAGCAGCGACAGCATGGTGCCTGGCACTTCCCATAGTCCGCCGGCCGCCGACGCGATGCCGCCGCCCATGCCGGCCGCCCAGCCCATGGTCTCGGCATAGGTCGCGGCGGCGACTTCGGGCGCGAGCGCGGGACCGATCATTGGAATGGCGGCGGTTGCGGCCATCGCGCCGGCGGCGGCGACCGCGGCGTCGATCTCGATCTGCGCGAAGCCGCGCGCGACCATGGCGGCAAGGCCGGCGGCAGATGTGGCGGTCTGCGTCGCGGCGCGCGTCGCTTCGCCCGCGTCGGTCGCCGCGGTCTTGCCGGTTTCGAGGCCGAGCCAGCGCGCCAATTGCTCTGCGACTAGCCCGAAAACGCCGCTCTGCGATGCGCTCTCGGCTGCGCCGCGCGATGCTGCGCCCTGCTGCGTCGCGGTCGTCTTGACCAGCTCGGTCACGATCCAGTTCTCGGCGATCTTGAGCGCGTTGCCGACCTCCTCGGCGACGATGCTCTGGCCGATGCGCGCGACCGCCTTCTGCCAGGTGGTGGTGCCGAGAATCATGCCGGTGATCGAGCGGTCGAAGGCGGCGTTGATCGGCCGGAACAGCGCGATCCACGACGCGGCGAGCTTCTGCTGCTGCTTGGTGAGCTGATCGGCGCCGGCGCCGAAGTTGCTGCTCATGCCGTCGGCCGCGCGTTGCGAACTGGCGCGGATCGACGCGAAGGTCTGGTCCGCGACGGCGCCGGCCTGCGCCATGCCATCGGTAAAATTCGAGATATCGGCGGCGACGCCGACCGTCACTTGATCGTCGCTCATGGCATGATTCCTGAGGAAACCGGCGGACGGCTGGTGTTAGGCTGGCGGCGGCCGGATCGTTCATCGGCCGATTGGGGAAACGATTCAAACCATCGGGCAACTACGCGCGGCGCCGCGCCAGGCACGGTATCTGGCGGAAGCCGGCGCATTGTTCGCGGTCATGACGGCGTTCGGCGCGCTGCCGGTCGACACGGCATCGGCGATCGGCGGCTGGCTCGGCCGGACGATCGGTCCGCGGCTCGGCGCGTCGCGACGCGCGTTCCGGAATCTCCGCCGCGCCATGCCGGCCAACAGCGACGCCGAGAACCACCGCATCGTGCGCGACATGTGGGACAATCTCGGCCGCTCGATCGCCGAATTTCCGCATCTCGACGCGATCTGCGCCGCCGGATCGCGGCGGGTCGAGATCGTCAACGGCGAAGACGTGGCGGCGCTGCGCGATGCGCGCCGGCCGGCGATCCTGTTCGGCGGCCACTTCGCCAATTGGGAAGTCGGTCCGTCGACCATCCATCGCCTCCTCGGTCCGTCGCTGCTGTCCGTGTTTCGCGCCTCGAACAATCCGTGGGCCGACCGCGTGCTGCGCCGGCAGATGAAAGCGCGCCGCGCCGTCGCCAAGGGCGCCGACGGCGGCCGCGACCTGCTGCGCCACCTGCGCCAAGGCGGCCACGTCGCCATGCTGGTCGACCAGAAGATGAACGACGGCATCGCGGTTCCGTTCTTCGGCCGCGACGCCATGACGGCGCCGGCGATCGCGCGTCTCGCCTTGCGCTTCGACTGTCCGATCGTGCCGGTGCGGGTCGAGCGCCTGAACGGCACGCGCTTTCGCTGCACCGTCATGCCGCGGATCGAATTGCCCGACGGCGACGGCAATGACGACGCCGTGCTCGAGACGATGAAGCGCGTCACGGCGACGATCGAGGGCTGGATCGTGGCGCGGCCCGAGCAATGGCTGTGGATCCACCGGCGCTGGCCGCGCGAGGCGTGACGGCTCAAGCCTTGCGCGCGGCGAGCACGCCCGACGGCGCGAGGCCGGCGAGATCGGCATACTCCGATATGCGCACGTGTCGTGATTGCCAAGCTAGGCAGTGCTTGCTACGCTAAAAAAGCACCATCGGCTGGTACAACTTGTTGGGGGAGCCGATATGCGATCATTCGTATTGCGGTACCTCGCCTTGTTGGTCGCTATAGCGACTGCCGGGTGCACGCCGTGGTACGACACCTTCCCGCCTGCGCCGCCCCAGACCATCACTCGCACAACGCAACGCGACGCCGCACGCGTCTTGCTACTCGACCGATGCCCGGTAGTTGGAAAAAAATCCGCTGGTCAGACGTTCGCATTCGCAGGTATTGCCGTTGCCGGCGCGGAGGCTATAGCCAACGTCGCCATAACCGCGGTCGCTGACTATATTCAGCAAGCTCAAAACGATTTAACAGCTACCTATACGGCAACCGGTGCCGACATATTGTTCGACAGTTCAGGCGCGTTAGCGAAAAACTGCCTCGTCGTCGTACGCGGCTCGTTTGGCGCCGCTGTACCCAATAATGTTCCCGATCAATCCGGCATACTCAACAAGAAGATGCTACCCGAACTTGGGCTTGCCGATTATCCGAAATTTTACTTCGAGGCGTGGATTGCGTCCGATACGCAAGGGTCGCCACAACGCATCTTGCTCACTCCCACGGCGCTGCAATTCGCCGATACCGCCGCAAAAAATCCGGGTGACGGCGTCAAGACGATCGATATTCTGCTTACCTTCGCCAGCGAGCCGCAAACACCGAACGGCGCGGCGACCAACCCAGTACCGCCCCCAAAACCCAACCAGCCAGGGCAGGCAAACTCACCCCAATCAAAGCCAGGCACCGAGAAGGCGAATCCTCCACCACAGAAGCCCGCGAATGCGACGCAAACAGCGACGGCAAATGTCGCGGCTGTACCTTTTGAATTCAGCAAGATCGCTCGCGGGACTGCCATTGCCACGACAACGGATGACGCTGATACCCCAAAAAACCCACTTTTCGATCAGCGCCGCGCAACGACCATCGCTGCCGGTGGGAGTGGCGGGAGCGTACGTGGAAATCTCAACCTCTATGCCATGGTCACGGAAACCGACAACTCCAGCGCCTTCATGAAGATAATTCTTTCGACGCTGCCACAGAACCAAAAGTCGATCGAGGACGCGATCAACAATGCGATTGCGAATGCCTTATCGAAGCCTGCACCAAAGAAATGATAGTACATCGCGCGATCACAAGCTTCGTCCTATTGTTACTAGCAACGCTGCCGGTTGAAGCGCAGAGTTTACCGCCAACTGCCTCGCCTGAACTGCCTCAGCAAGGCGCGACGTTCGCCGAACACATCAAGGACACGGCGCTGACAGGGACGGCTAATGTTTCACGACAGCTTTGGGAACGGTCAATAACCACGGCCACCATTGCTCAACACCTAAACACGCACAAGAGGCTCGAAAGCGTCGATTTCGAAACTTTGAGCGGCTTAATCGGCGGAGCCGCCACGGATGCGATCGCAGCTAATCCCAAGGTCGGTGCAGCAACGTTGCGCAAAATATCTGTGGCATCGCGCCAAGAGGCTCAGAAACTTGACCTGCTAGGGACGAAGCTCATCAATCAATCGCCGAGCACGGTTCTCACAAGCCTCGATACCTACTCAAAAACCTCGAGCCCATTCGGTTTTTTCAATGGTGCACCTCAGCCAGCAGTTGCCATCATGCCGGACAGGACCTTTTCATTAAAGCCACTCATGGGCATTTGGGGTGATCGCGGTGGACCGACCGCTACGAATTACCAGAGCGTCGGGGTTCTGATGCTATGGGACGGTCGCAATGCCTATGTCCCAACATGCACCGGCACCTTAGTAAGGAGTAACAAGATTCTAACCGCGGCACATTGTTTCTGCCCATGGAGCGGTGATACTGCCGTGACGTTGGACTATTGTCGCAGTCAAAGCTTCAACAAACTAGCAGGCTGCTGAAAAACGTTTTTGGACGCGAGAAGACGCAACATTGATTCGCATGGCGACCAGTTCACGCAAGAACGATTCGCGAGAGGGCTCTCGATGATTCTTATGTTGCGTGATTCGGCTTCGCATCAGAGTTTTTCAGCAGCCTGCTAGATACCAGATTGTGGCTCGTATTCTTCCAAGACGCGGGAATATTCACGGTCTCTGGTATTCAGATTAACTCCAAGTACCGGGGCGCTCCTCGGGATACAGTCGGCGATATTGCGGTAGTCGTGTTGTCTCAGCACATCAAGGGAATCCGCGCGCCGCTGGTGCGTATCGCGGCAACTCCAAGTCCTGCCACCGGTACTGTCGTCGTCGGTTTCGGTCTCAGTTTCGCTCCTCATGTCACAGGATTGCCGTCTGGTATAAATGGTGACCTTGGCTTTCCTGGCAGCAACACCGGCGGAGCCGGACTAAAATTGTGGGCGCCGGTCGTGCTGTCGCCATGCGAAGATCCATTCGACCCGACTGCTAGCTTGTGTTGGCAAAGCGGTCCCGCAGATCAATACAATTCGGGTGCAATCTGCCCCGGTGATTCTGGCGGGCCGATGCTGGTTGATCCGGCGGTCACGCCGCCACCAGCGGTACGAGCGCGGCCAGTCATGATAGGCGTAAACTCGGCTGCTGTGGGAAATTGCACGCGGGTCGCCACATCGGGCGATTCCCGCCTTGACGCTGACGTAAACGCTGCCTTCCTTGCCGATGTGCTCGGTACAGATGATACAGCTTCCGAGCAAATGGTTGACCTTGGTAGCAGCCGTGAAATGGCTCTCCTCAACGATAGCGGCGGTGTACAAGCGAGCTTTGCTATTAGCCAACCGCTTGATAGCGCGATTGTCACGGTCAATGGCACGCCAGACGCCGATCTTCGGCTTAAGGTCTTCGGCCCGAACGGCAACACAGCCTGTGACGAGAATCAGGGCGGGTACGACAAAGATCTTCCCGCCGCAAGTGCTTGTATCATTCACCAATCACTGGTCAAAGGGCAGTACACAATTCTCATTGGCGGCACGCCAGGGCGCGCGTATCAGCTTGTCACGGCTGGATATATGAAAGTAGGACCCTGAGTGAACCAGCGGCCGCATTCTATCGTGATCGCATCGGAGTTCGGATGCTTCCGAATATCTGTTCCTAACTCTCCCTGTGTATGGGCAAGGGACTACGCGGACTCGTCGACAGCACGCCATTGGGCGCGAGGCCGGCGAGATCGGCGAAGCTCGCGCGCGTGAGTTTCGGCTGCGGCGTGAAACGCAGCGCCGCCGCGAGCAGCAGATGCGCCGGCGGATGGCGTGACCAGTAATCGAGCAATTCGCGCACGGCGGACAGGCTCATCGCGTCGATCTCCGGCCAGGTATAGCCGCAACCGGTGGCGACGAGGGCGTAGAGATCGGGCCAGTTCACCTGTCCGCCTGAAGTTCCCCCGCGGTGGCGCCCTCCTTCGGCACTAGCAGGCTGCTGAAAAACTCTGATGCGAAGCCGAATCACGCAACATAAGAATCATCGAGAGCCCTCTCGCGAATCGTTCTTGCGTGAACTGGTCGCCATGCGAATCAATGTTGCGTCTTCTCGCGTCCAAAAACGTTTTTCAGCAGCCTGCTAGGCCGGAGAGCTCAGCGATGCGGGCGACGGCCGATGCGAGCTCGGCCGGCAACATCTCCAATTCGAGCAGCGCGTCGCGGTTGAGATCGCGATGATCGCGCGAAAGTGCCGCGGCGAGGATGTCGATCGCGGCGTCGATGCCGTCGGCCGCGCCGAGCTTCGCCGCGCGAGCGAAGGCCGGCAGGACGACGCGCAGCTGGCCGAGCGTGAGCGGCCGGATCGCGTAATCGCGGTTGCTGAGGGTGATGGTGGTGGTCATTCGGACTCCCGAAGAATGGGTTCACCACGGAGGCACGGAGGACACGGAGAAAGTCACTGCGAACGCTGGAACGGTGCGAAGCATCACCCCCACCCTAACCCTCCCCCCTCGAGGGGGAGGGAATGGGAGGGGGGTGCCCTCCGTGTCTCCGTGGTGAAGTGATCGATAGCGTTACGACACTTCCGCGAAGGACCACGCCAGGACGTTGCCGGCGGGATTGGCGAAGACGTCGAAATCGAGCTCGGGAATGGCGAAGTCCTCGAGCTTGGTGGCGAAGCCGAGCTTCGACGAGACGCAGTTGAACAGCTTCACGTTGACCGGCTTGCCCTGGAAGCTGGTGTAGAGCTGCGCCTGGAAGGTGGGCGTAGTGCCAAGCAGCGGATTGGCGAGCGTGAATTGCTGGCCCGATCCGGCGACGGAATAGGTATAGGACAGCAGCACCGCCTTGCCGGCATCGGCCGACGCGAAAGTGTAGACGCCGGCGGATTCGCTGTACTGGCCGGCGCTTGGGCCGCTCGCGACTTTAGTCAGCGGCAGGCCGGTCGCGGCATAGACGACGCCGTAATCGTCGGCGAAGGTGGCGGCGTTGGCGGCCGAGACCGTGTAGGGCGACGACGCCGGCACGGTGCCGGCTTCGCCGTAGCTGGTCGCGAGCTGGCCCGATGCGAGCGACTGGCCGAAGAACAGCGCGTTGAAGGCGAGGCCGCTGACCTGCGCCAGCTTGGCCTTGGCCTGCGCCTTGGCCTGGCCGCGCGCGATGGCGAGCGGAAACTGATACTGGCCGTAGAGCTCCTTGGTGGTGAACTGGAGATCGAGCTCGACCTCCTGCACCAGACCGAAATTGACCGGCGTCGATCCGACGACGTCGGTGCGTTGGCCCAGCAAGACGCCGGAGCCGAAGGAATAGATCGCCATCGGGTGAATCCTTTAAGGGTTTCGGAGCGAAGAAAGAGATCGCGCGACGCGAGGCGGGCGCGGCAAGAGGGGCGCGGAAGTGCGCGAGGCGCCGCGCACACTAGCTTGTCTAGCTGTGTGCCACGGTGGTCAGCAGACTTTCAGGAACGTTCGTCTGAATGCCGCGCGGGTACTCTTGTGATAACGGCGCTGATCTTGGCTTTGACTGGCGGGACTTCGACCGCGACGCACGCTTCGTAGACGGCCGTCGACATCGCAAGGGTGGTATCAGGATTGAATGCACACGACACCGAGCTGGCCGCACGCGCTTTGATGAACAGGTCGTGGACGGTTTGTTGATCTCCTCGCCCTGCGTCGCACGCTTCTTGCGCGTCAAAATAGCGAGCATCGAGATCTTCGACCTGTCGCTCGAGCGACTCAATTAGCCGGCGATTCCGATATTCACCGGCGGCGAGAGCCTGTATCGCTCGCCGAACAAGTGCGTCTTCGGGGATCAACTTCGTGACCGCGACTCTGCACGCCGCCAGTGCAATTGCGCGCTTCGTCGTGTCGCTCGCGTCTTTGAACTGCTCCCGTATCGCCGTTGCGTATGAGTCGAAGTTCATGACCTATCTTCTCGGTCCCGTCGCCAAGACGCCAGCCGCGTCTAGCGCCGGGCCGCAGGTCGTACAATATGGCCGGCCGGCACCGACCGCAATGAGGCGAAGGTTTTTCTCTCGTGCATACCGGAGAATGTTGATTTCGGCGTGATCACCTGATGGGACCTGTATTTCGTCCGGTCGAATAAGTGGCCGCACCTCCCGCCGGAAATAAGGTGGATCTATAGAATCTTGTTCGCTCGTTGCGACCAGAACGCACCGCATTCCCTGCGCATCCTCAGCGATCCCGATCGCTATCGTCAGGTGTTTGCTGGTGTCCTCGGGAATCTGCGCCTGCAGGTAGGCCGCGCGTGCATTCGCGTACTCGGCTGGGGATTGCCGCAGAATCTGTTGAAGAACCGGCTTCGCGAACGCGGGATAGCGGGCCGCAACGGCTGCTGCGGTCGAATCGGCTGCGTGCCGGGCGACCGCTTCCCGCAACGTTTCGTTGAGTTGGTCCAGCGCTTCCTGGCTCGGAGCCGAATTCGGATTTGTGGAATAAGTCAGTGCCGGATTATTCGGATCGACTTCGCGTAACGCGCGGATCGACGAATTCCACAGCGCCTGCCGGACCGGCGCCATCGGATCGGTCGCGTCGTTTTCTTCGGCGCTATCGCGTTCGTCTTGCGCGACCTGAATCGGGTTGTTTCGGCTTGGCGCCGCAGCGGCATCAGAGCCGTCCGCCGGCGCGAACTGTCCGCCGCGCGGACCCGGTCCGTAGTGGTTCGGATTGAACCGCGTGAACGTATCGTCCGCGAGTCCGTCGCGACATTCGAGCTTGAGCAACAGATCGGTGAGACCGAGCATGGTCCGCGCGTGGTCGCCGGCGAGCGACGGCAGGCGCAGATGAACGGCGGCGATACGGGCGCGGCAGAGATTGCCTTCGTTCAGCGAATTGGCGACCGCTTGCAGGCCACTGGTCAGCCGCCTTGCGGCGAGCGTGCCGGCGTAGCCGCTGTCGAGCAGGGCGTCGATCTCGTGTTGCGAACGGACAGCGTAGCGGCCGGCACGCTTTTCGACGAGCGCCGTCGCGCCGAGATAGAAGCCGTCGCGCGTGCACGACAGGCCGAGCGCATCCGGACCGGCCTCGTCGAGGCTCCAGACCTACGCCGGAACGAACACAGGCGTTTAGCTCGCAACCAAAATCTCGACCGGCACGATGGCGACCGCCTGGCCGCCGAGGACGCCTTCGTCGGTTTCGATCTTGCCGGCGATCCAGGCATGGGCGGCGAGGCCGCCGAGCGTCTGGACCGCGCCGCCGGCCAGCGCGAGTGCCAATTCGATCGCGTCCAGCAGCGGATTGAGCACCGTCGCCGGCGCCGTCGTGTCGTCGGGCGCGTGGACGTAGACGAAAACGTCGACCAGCGCGCGCCATTTCGCCGGCAGGCCGGCTTTGCGCTCGGCGGTCTCGCTTTTCTGGACGACGAAGAGCGCCGGCTGTTCCGCCGGGCCGACGTCGCTCCAATGCCGCAGGCGGCGTGACGCCGTGACGAAGGGCGCGGCGCCCGACAAGAGCGCGAACAGCGCCGCATAGATCGGCTCGCGGGTCATTGCACCGCTTCGGCGACGGCGGCAGCGATTTCGGCGCCGATCTCGGGCGCGAGATCGGTCAGCGCCGAGCGCAGGAACGAGCGCTCCGGCAGATGCGCGCCGGGAAACATCACGCGCCGGGCGAAGACGCGCTTGCCGGCGACGACGAACGAAAGCGCGCGGGCGTTCTTCGCCGCGATCAGGTGCGCGCGGATGTCGGCGCCGAATTCCTGCGCCGCACCGTAGGGCACGGCGGCGGGATCGAAGCCGACCGAAGCGGTCAGGCCGTCGATCTCCTGCACGATGCTGGACGCCAACCGGCCGGACCGGCGCTGCAGCACAGCGCCGGAAAGGTTCTCCTCGACGCGGTCGTAGAGCGTTTGCGCCAGCGTTGCGACGACGGTGGCAAGACGCGATGCCAGATCCTGCGGCAGGTCGCGCAGGCGGCCGAGCGCGTCGGCGGCGGAGACGGTGACTTCGATCATGCCGGCACGATCGAGCGATATTGGTCGAGCAGCGTCTGGACATCGGCCGGCATGTCCTTCTGCGCGAAGGACACGACTTCGCCGGCGAGGTTCTTCGACACTTGGCCGATGCGGTCGCGCTCCTTGTAGCGCAGCGCGACGAGCGCGATGCAGGCCTGCTCGATCTCCGGCGGCGTCGCGGCGTGGCCGGCGGTGTAGGCGACGGTGACGTTCTGCGCGCCGCGGCTGAAGGCGTAGGCGGCGAGATAGACCGAGCTGTCGTCGAAGAGATAGCCGGCCTGGCCGGGGCCCGACGCGGGCACGATGGCGACGCCGTCGACCGTCACCGACACGACCGCGACGACCGGCCGGTTGCGCAAGAAAAGCCGCGTGCCGCCCTGGCCGTTGCGCGTCTCGCTGTAGGACATTTGCGCAATCGTGCGGCCGAGCCAGGACTGGATGAACGCGCTCGCGGCGGTGATGAGCCGCGCGAGCAGCGCGTCGTCCGCGGTCGTCGTCAAGGGCGGCGCGAACCACGCCTTGACGTTGTCGAGCGTCGTCAGATCGCCGGTGGCCATCGGCTATTCCTCGTAGGCGAAGCCGTGGGCGTGGACGAGGATCGCGGCGAGCTCGGCCGGAACGGCGACGATGCCGTCCTTCACCGCGAATTCGCGGCCCGCGAGCGACACCGAGGTGCAGCCGGCCGGCGCGCGCAGGCGCAGTGTGCGCGGCGAGCTGAATCGCATTGTGCCTCGCCTGTTAGTTGATACGCCGTGTCGTTTCGGCATGTTTGATCCCTCCTGCGAAAGCTTCCGCTGACGCAAAATTCTCCATCGCTAAAGAAGTAGGAGCGTTTGGCTGCATTCAGCCAAACGTCATTTCGCCGAAGTAATGCGTCTGGCGATTAAGGTGACTCGACGCGCTTTCCTAGAGCGGAAGCGAGAGGCTCGTGATCCTTTACATTCGTTGTCAGGATCGTCGCCTCTGCGGGCGCAAAAAATGCAAATACCGCGTCGCCGAGATTTCTACAGTGCTCGCGCGTCAATGGCCGTTTGGGCGTCCGATAAAGACTGCGAAGCGCCTGGTACCGCCGGCGATTTTCGGCCTTCGCATCCCTAATTTTCTCCATGGCATTCTTTAATGCCTCGACCTCGTTGGGTCGCGAGCGAAACCGCGGCCCCATGCAACACGAGTCTTCAAGCGTACAATCGAACGGATGGGCGTCGATCAGACCCCCGCGAGCTTCATTGGGAGGGATTTCCGCGTAGCAGGTTAGCGGTTCGACGACGTCTGCAACTGCCCGTCGCCGCTTCCATGCCTTAAGGATGATTGCTTTCAACGCAAGCCGAAATACATCCGCGCGAAGTTCATCTTCTTTGGCCATCGGACCGTATTGCGCTTCAAGGTCCGCAATGGTGCGCGATCCGATCGATTTCGCAACGATACCCAATGCCTCCAAAGCTGTCCCCTGGAGGCCACGCTGCCGGTAGATCGAATGAATTGCCGCGATTACATTCGAAAACACCTTTTCCGTAACAAACTTGTTGTGCAGCCAGCAGTAATGGGAGAACGGCCCCCATTTAAACTCCTTGATCGCATACCCAGGCGTTTGGCTTTCAGTAAATCGCTTTATCGCTGCTTGAGCCGTGGCTCTCCGCGCGCCAGGCTTTAGCAACACTTCAGCCAGTATCGTTGTGTCAAGAAACGCCTTGCTCGACGACATCGGCTAGTATTTCGACTTCGTGCAAATCAGGATCCAAGTCTGCACTCTCAAGCAGATCGTGCATATCCAATGCGGCGTCATAGGAGAGGAAAGGCTGCTTGGTAACCCTTGCAATGCATTCTTGAATTGCGAGGACCTGCTTTACGGTCGGAATTTCGCCCCGAAGGTTCTCCAATCCGCACAAAGCTGCCAACACGGTGGCCGTGAACCCGTCACCCAAGGACCGGAAGCACAGCAGCTCAGGCAACAACGCGCGCACCGCTTGCATGGCGTTGTCTCCCTTCAGGAGCTCGTCCTGTGAAAAAAAGCTACAAGCCTCCGAAATATGGCTAGCCGTTTCGCGAAGTACTCTTTGGGCTGCGTCGAGAACGGGGTCCTCATTTCCGAGCGGATAAATATCGCTGAAGTTGACGACAGAAAGGGTTTGCCGACCGTCCTCGGAAGTTTTAAGCGCGACACGTACAGTAGTTACAAATTTATCTTCGGGCTCATGTAGCCCAGGTCGCGCTATGGACGGGTACTCAGCGATCCGGTCGTCATCGACTTGCGCGGTTTGCGGTCGTGCGGCCACGTTATCCTCCCAATATCACTTTGGCGTCACGGCGCATCACCTGTTCCGCCTGCCTCAACCATACATCAGTCTTTAGTTGGCCGACCGCGACATCAGCGGTCGTATAGTAATCGCAGTCGAATATCAGATCGTGGCGCTCGGACGCCTCGAATTTCACTTCTTCGCTTTCGCCCAGTGGAAGTTCAATGTTAGTGGACTTCGTCTGGACAGCAAGCTGACATCGACATCCAAGGTTTTCATCCTCAAGCCGAAAGCTGCAGTCCGGATTCTTTATGCGCCCATCGATTCCGAAATTCTTTCCCTTTGGAAATTTTACGAGGTCAATCGATGCAAACGCATCTGTCGCTTCGTCAATCGTCTGGTAGCGCTTCACGAACGTGAGGCGGTACCCAACTCGTGAATATTTCTCAACGCCTACCTCTATCGCTGAATCGATAATGAACGCACATAACTTTCCGAACAGATCGGGATCGTGCTTCGTCGTCGCTGAAATCACATGTGCACGATCCAGCAGGATCGCTAACTCAATGTCACTGCCTAGCTTGAACGTCATGACATTGGGTTGAGCGGTTATGAGCTTCAGTTCCGGCCATCGCGTAAATGCGTCCGCCCACACCGAACCAGAACGATCCCAAAGCAAAAATGCTTTTGGATAGCGAATCTCGAACGACGACTGGCGCAGGCCGAATTGATTGATATCCATCGTCTATTTTGGCCAGCGCGGAAGTTCGGGTGCGAGCAATCCTAATCGGTGCTTAGTGGTTGGCCAAGGTTCTCGATTCGCCCAAGGATTCCGCGACTTTCTACCCAGGTTAACGGTACGTACAGAACAGTCTTCAGCCTCACCCTGCCCTCTCCCCCAAGATGGGGGAGAGGGTTGCGAAGAGTTGGCGAGGCGTAGCCGAGCCTTACTCTGAGCTGGGTGAGGGGTCCGCGCGGTGCGGGCCAGCCTCAGCCGTTGCCGATGTTGGTGACGGCGCCGAAGGCGAAGGGCGCGTAGTTCTGCAGCACCTCGTCGGCATAGACACCGTATTCGTAGCGCCGCGCGCGCAGCGGCCATTCGACCTGGTAGTAGTCGCGCCTTGTGCGGATCTGCACCGTGTTGGGCACGTTCGACAGCGGATAGGGCAGCGTCTTGGTGAAGAACAGCACGGTGCCGGCTGGCAGGTTGGGATGCAGCTTGATCGGGATTTCGGTCGGACCGGCCATGCTGAACTTGTTCAAGTAGCTGCGCACCATGACGCCGCCGAGGACGGCGCCCTGATCCGCCGAGAAGACGAAGCGCGCGGCGGTGTTCGTGCCGCCCTGCAGGATCTTCTTGTGGATGTTGAGCATCTCCTGCGACGAGACGTAGATCGAAGTCGGCGTCAGGCGGTAGTTGTCCCAGAACGACTTGAGCGCGGCGTCGAACTCGACGATGCCACCTTCGCTGTCGGCCGTCAGCGGCGTGCCGGCGCCGGCGGTGCCGGTCGGCTGCGCCGCGTAGTAGGCGTTGAGCGCCGGCTTGAAGCACTGCGTCAGCAGGCCGTCGAACACCAGCGCATTGACGCTGTTGTCGGCGCTGGGCAGCGACGACGCGGTCTGCGTGCCGGATGCCGCCGCCGCGATCGACGCCGAGTTGATGGTGGTGATGGCGCCGAGCGTCTCGCTGCCGGCGGTGCCCCAGAACCAGGCGTAGCCGACCGCGCCGCGCACCGCCGCAACCGTCGCCGCGACCGCGGCCGAAGGACCGGTGACCGAGACGGTGGCGTTCGCCGATTTCTGCGCCGAGCCGCCGCCGAAGGTGTCGGACGAGCCGTCGGCGTTGGTGCGCGTCACGGCGGCGGGAATGCCGCCCGCGACCGAGCTGTTGAGGAAACCGTCGAGTGTCAGCGCAACGGCGATCACCGACAGCGTGCCGGTGGCGAGCGCGCCGCCGGACGACGAGGCGGTCAGCGCCGGCGTCGGCGTGGTGCCGAGGGCGAGCGAGCCGTTGCCGCCGAGGATGATCTGCTCCTCCTGGAGCATCAGGGATTCCAAGAGCGTCTGCGCCGCGAGCGCGCGCAGATCGTCGAAGCCCTGGCCGGCATAGACCGCCTCGAAATCGACGTTGGCCTCGAGGCCGATGCCCTTGTAGACGGCGTTGTAGTCCTGCGTCGTCACGGCGATGACGCCGCCGCGATTGCCGGGCGAGATGCCGGCGCGCACCGACGCGGTGTTGAGGCCGGTGATCGCCTTCCAGTTGGCCTGGATGCCGCCCTTGCCGGTGACGCGCGGCACGTCGTTGCGGAGCGGCGTCAGCACCGGCACCAGCATCTTGGCGCCGGGCTCGAGGTCGAAGAAGGTGAGGCCAGCGGTGGGCGAGCCGCTTTCGGCGAAGGTGCTCTTGGTCAGCATGCCGGCGAAGGCGGGATCGTCGATCGGCGATTTCTGCGCCGCCTTGAAGGCGGCCAAGGTGTCCTGGGTATTGGCGGTCATCGGTTACTCCTGGGGGTGAGTGGAAAACTTTTCACCACGAAGGCACGGAGGATACGGAGGTCGCGTCATCGCGAGGAGCGGATGCGACGAAGCGATCCAGAAACTGGATTGCTTCGCGCTTTCGGCGCTCGCAATGACGAGAAAAACTTCGTGTTCTCCGTGACTCCGTGGAGAGAACTTTTCGTTAGCGGCTTAGAAAAAGCCGACGCGGATCGGGTTGCGGTGCGATTTGCGGATGGCGTCGAGCGCGGTCTTGGGCTCGTCGTCGCCGCGCTTGGCGACGCCGTCCTCGGATTTGTCGACGACGCGCACGGCGGATTGATACTTCGCCGGCGCCGGCTCGGCAGCGAGCTTGGTCAAGAGCGTGCGCTGCGCCGCGACTTCGCGCGCCAGCGCGTCGAGGCGCTCGGCGAGCCCCGGACCCGATCCGGGGTTGGCGAGATCGCCGGCGCGCGCGGCTTTAGCCGGATCGTCGGCGCCGTCGTCGGATTGACCGGCGGACGGATCGGCAGCTTCCGGCGCGTGCGCGCATTGCGCGCCGAGCTCGACCGACGTGTCGTGGACGTGCTGGATGCGCTTCTGGTCGGCGGCGCTGTTGCGGCGGCCTTCCTTGGCGAGCTCGAAGACCTTGTAGACGTCGATGACCGCTTCGGGATTGGCCGGCCGGTCGACCAGGCTGATCTCGGTGAGCTCGAGGCCGGTGATGACGCGGCGGTCGGCGGGATCGCGCGCGGTGACACGGCCGCCGATCGAGAAGCCCTTGTAGACACCCTGCTTCACCTTCTCCCAGGCGTCGTCGTCGACCACCTTGGCGGCGATGCGCAGGCCCTTGGCGTCGAGATCGGCGGCCTCGGCGACGCCGACGGCGGAGGGCTGATGCATCTCGCGGATGTTGGCGAAGCGCATGTAATCGGGCAGCGCGGCCTCGACCGCCTCGCGGTTGACGATCTCGCCCTGGCTGTCGAGCGCCGGCGTCGAGGCGTAACCGATGGCGAGGCGCTTCTCCTCGTCGAGCTTGGCGAGCGGCACGAAAATTCGCATGGATGATTCTCCGCAAATGAAAAGGGCGCTCGAAGGCGCCCTGTGGGGTTGATAGACTTGAAGCGCTACGGCGCCGGCTTCGGCGGCGCGAGCGAAACAGGTTGGTCGCCGCCGGGCACCGGATCGAGGCCGAGCTCGGCGCGCACCTCGTTGACCGACTTGATGCCGGCCTTGACGTAGTCGACCGCGACCGAAGCGACCTTGGCGGGATCGCTCGGCGCGTCGTCGCTCCACGCGAATTCGAGATCGGGTGATGCGAACTCGCGCGCGATGACGCGGTCGCAGAGCTGCTTCACCCAGGTCTTCAAGGGCAACAGGCCTTCGGCGAGCGCCGCGTCCTGCGCGGTCTCGGCGGTGGCGCGATTGAGCTGCGGGACAAAAGGCTGCGGCGAGACCGAGAAGGCGTAGCACACGACGCGCGCCAGCCATTCGTCGAACGGATCCTTGAGCGCCGGCTCGCGCGTCGGAATGAAAGTCTTGGCAACGCCGCCGGGCACGAACTTGGCGTGGCGCCGCGCGGCGGTGTTGCCTTCGTGCAGGCTGTCCCAATAGCCCTGGAACTGACGGATCTGGTCCGGCGTCCAAGTATCGGGCACGCCGATCAGCGCCTCGGGGATGTTGCCCTCGGTGTAGTACTGGAGTTGCGAAATCTGCCGGCGCAGCGCGATGTTGACCGTCATCTGCACCTGCTCGACGGGCGAGTAGCCGTACACCCGATGGATGCGCGGATTGCGCGGCAGGTACCAAAGCTCGTCCGTCGTGTAGTCGACCGCCGGCAGGCCCTTGAGGATTTGCTGATAGGCCGGATCGGGCGGCGCCGGCGTGCGGCCCCAATCGTCGATGACGCGCTTGATGGTGGCGCCGTCGAGCGGCTCGAGCGCGCAGAGTTTGCCGTCGCGCGTGCGGCGGAGATAGAGCGCGGGCGCATCGATCACCAGCAGGTCTTCCAGAACCATACGCAGCCAGGTCGTCCACGGATGGACGCCATCGGGACAGGCGAAGAGCGCCGAGATCGCGTCGATGCGCGGATCGTCCTTCGCCGACGTGGCGCGCTCGCGCGCGCGGACCGACCACGACAGGCGCTCGATCTGGTCCTTGCGCGTTTCGACGATGAGGCGGACGAGGTCGTACGACTCCGCCAGCGCGCGCAATTCGGCGAACGACGTGCCTTCGTAGGCGCGCGGCCGCGTGACGAGGTTGTAGCCCGAGGGAAAATCGAACGCGCGGCCGGCGACGTCGGCCGGCGCCTGCGGCTTCATCGGCGCCAGGGGACCGAACCAGCCGCCGGCGTTGCCGGTGACGACGTAGCCGAGCGCGCGCGCCGCGCGGGCGACGAGACCTTCGGCCAGTGGTGTGGCGGTGGGTTGGGAGTCGGTCATTGGTTATCGCATTCGAGATCGGTTGTAGCGCGTGCCCCCTCACCCAGCTTTGAGTAAGGCTCGCTCACGCTCGCCAACTCAAAGCAACCCTCTCCCCCGACTTCGGGGGAGAGGGAAGGGTGAGGGGGTGCACGACGTTGAAGCGGCGTCGCTGGCCGCGGTCGGTATCGGGCTCTATACTTTCCGCACGGCCTGGGGGTTCGCATGCGGAGAAAACTGTTCACTGTCGCGGTGTCGTTCGGCCTTGTGCTGGCGGCGAATGCGCTGGCGCAGAGCGAAGACGCGAACTGGAAGACCTGCGCCAACGATTCGGCCGATCCCGACCTGAAGATCGCCAGCTGCACCGCCATCGTCCAATCCGGACAGGAGACGGCGGAGAACGCGGCCGTCGCGTACTACGATCGCGGCACCGCCTATGACGACAAGGATCAGCTGGAGCGCGCCATCGCGGATTACAGCGAGGCGATCCGAATCAAGCCCGATTACGCGAACGCCTATCGCAACCGCGGCCGGGCCTACGGCCGAACCGGCCACTACGACAACGCCATCGCCGATTTCAACCGCGCCATCAAGCTCGATCCGAACGACGTCGGCGCCTATTCCAATCGCGGCTTCGCCTATTACTACAAGGGCCTCTACGACCGCGCGATCCGCGACGAGGACCAGGCCGTCCGGCTCGCGCCGAGCGACGCGGTCTCATACTTCGTGCGCGGCCTGGCGAAGCAGAAATCCGGCGACCAAGCCGGCGGCGACGCCGATATCGCGCGGGCGCAGCAGCTCAATCCGAATCTGGTGCGGTGAGCCGGCGACGGCGACATCCACCACGGAGACACGAAGAACACGGAGTTGCCGTCATCGCGAGGCGCGTATGCGACGAAGCGATCCAGAATTCATGTCGGCTGGATTGCTTCGCTCTCTACGAGAGCTCGCAATGACGCCTCCAATATCCTCCGTGCCTCCGTGGTGACCTTGTCTCGCTCACTTTCCCTCGCTGAGCCGACGGTAGTAGTCGATGATCGCGGCGTCGCGGTTGGCCATCAGGTCGGTCACCGCCCAGACAAGGGCGTCGAGCCGATCGGGCGACGCGCCGGCGCCGCGGTCATAATCGGCGGTGAGGCCGCACAATTGATCCTCCAGCGTGGCGAAGCAGCCGACGTGATGCACCCGGCCCTGCTCGTACAAGGCCGCGACCGGCTCGGCGCGGATCGCCTTGCCGCGCGACGCGCGCAGCGCGCGGAACGGCGCGTCACTGGCAATCGAGCGCAGCGTCGCCTCGACCATCTCGCCGCCATTGTTGACCTCGGCGACGATGCGGTCGGCGGCGAAAGTCTTGTACGCCGCGACGGCCCTGAGCGCCCAGGCGCGCGGCGACATCCGGCCCGAGCGATCGTCGAGCACGTAGACCTGGCCGTCATGCGCCAGCCCGGCGACGACGATGCCGGTCTCGTCGGCACCCTCCCCTGACGACGCCGCCGGATCGATCGCGACGACGATGCGCGACAGATCGGGCGCGGCGGCGACGCGCGCGGCTTCGATGACATCGCGCGACCACAGCGCGCCGGGCACGTCGTCCAAGAGCTCGGCCTCGAGCTCCTGGCGGCCGATTCGCGTGCCGGCGTAGCGGCGCACGATCGAGTCCAGAAACGCCGGCGCCAGATTTTTGCGGTTCTCGAAGGTCGTGCCGCGCGTGACGACCGTGCCGGACGATGCCAGCAGGTCGCGCACCAGCTTCACCGGCTTCGGCGTCGTGGTGACGACCGCGCGCGGGTCGGCGCCGAGACGCAAGCCAAGCAGCAGGTTGTCCCACGCGGCGGCGTAGCGCCACGACGCGAGCTCGTCGCACCAGGCGAGATCGTGCTGCGGACCGCGCAGGCGTTCGGGCTCGTCGGCCGAGAAGGCAAGCGCGACGGCGCCGTTTGGCCAGGTGAGCCGGCGCTTCGACGGCTCGTAGAGCGGGCGGTCGTGTTCACCGGCAACGGCGAGCAGGCCGCTTTCGCCTTCGATCATCACGTCGCGGACGTCCGATGCGGTGGGCGCGACGAGGGCGACGCGCGTTGCCATGCCGCTTTCGACGCGGGCGCGGACGAATTCGGCGCCGCTGCGCGTCTTGCCGAAGCCGCGGCCGGCCAGCAGCAGCCAGACGCGCCAGTCGCCCGGCGGCGGCAGTTGCGAGGGCCGGGCCCAGAGCGTCCAGTCGTCGACAAGACTTTCTTGCTGCGGCGCGTCGAGCCGGTCGACGACCTCGGCGTGCTCGGCGAGCGACAGCGCGTTTGCGAGCTGCGTCGCTGTGCTGTCGGTCTGCGTCGTCATTTTGGGTTGCAAGGTCACCCCCACCCTAACCCTCCCCCTTCAAGGGGGAGGGAATGGGAGGGGCGTGAGGTGGGGCACGTCGCCGGATTCATAATCACCTCTCAACCCTGCGAACCGTCGCCGTTCTTCTTCAGGCGCGCGAAGCGTTCGAGCAGGATGGCGCGGGCGTCGCGATTGGCCTGGCGATGGTCGGTCGGACTGCGCAGGGCGCGCTGCGGACCGAGCAGGCCGGTGTGGCGCGCCATGACCGCGAGCGCCGCATGTTTGTCGTGCAGGCGGATGCTCGCCGGCTTGCCGTTGGTCGGCGGCGCAACATGCGCGACGGCGCCGCCTTGCCAATCCGAGTGCAGCGTCCGGAGCTCGAAGCGGTGGGGGCCCCAATCGACGAAGTCGCGCATGTCGGCGAAGCCGATGCGCGCAAATTCGGCCAGGACCCGGTCGGCCGTGACGCGGCGGTTTTCGGCGCGCTCGGCCTCGCCCTTGGCGACCGCCGCGGCGATGTCGTGGCGGCGCAGGAGCTTGTGCGCGCACCAGGCAGGGCGCTTGCCGCCAAAGCCGGCGCGCTGCGCCGCGGCGGTGGCATTGAGGTCGACGAGATACTCGGCGACGAAGCGGCGCTCGCGCTCGTTCATGCGCGCGACACCGGCTTCGACGGGAGGACGGACAGGCCGAAGATGCGGGACAGCGTGTCGAGCGCGCGCTGCTTGTCGTGCGTGGCGATGGCGACGCGGTTCTCCCAGCCGTCGTCGGTGCTAACCCTGGAAATCGCGGCCGCGTCGGCCGGCGACAGCGCGCTCGCCTCCCGAACCAGCGTGTCTTCGGGTCCCCATTCGGCGAGGCGGCGCCAATCGGCGAAGGCGATGCGCGCCAGCTCCTCGAGCACGCGCTCGGGCGTGATGCCGGTGCGGCGTGAGCGCTCGGCCATCGCGGCGTGAATGGCGTCGGCGATCTCGGGTGTTCTCAATAAGCGGTAGGCTTGGTTCTTTGCGTCGCTCGGCGCATAGCCGGCGCGGATGGCGGCGTGCTTGCCGTCGAGATCGATCAGGTATTCGTCGACGAAGCGGCTTTGGCGCAGGTTCATGCGGACTCCAAGAATGTTGGGCGCAGGCGCCGAAGCCCCGCGCGGCGATGCGGCTATGGCCGCGGGCGCGTTCACGGGGGAACTCGCGCCGAGTGCGGCGCGGGGCTCCGGCATGCGATGACGAAAAAATCAGACGAACGCGCGCCGGCGGACCATTTCGGCGCGGCGGTAGCGGCGGGCTTCGCTCAATTCATCGACGCGGGGCGCTCACGGTCCGATCAGGCCGCTGAGCGCCTACGGAATGAAGACGGCGAGCGTCAGAACGACGAGGAAGCCGGCGGTCTCAACGGCTAACCGGCGTGGTGCGCGTCGTGGACGATTGGGAGCGCGGCCAACTTGGGACACCAGAGAAGCAATTAGGTGGCGAAGCGAGCTATACTGCTGCCATTAATCTCGGCCATCATAACCAGCGGGGCCGCACTCGCAAATAGGGGGATTCCGTGGCAGAACGCTATGTAATTTTCACGGCAGAAATTACGCCGGTTTCGGCGAACAACTTCATCAGTTTTCTCCTCGGTCAAATTGCTGCCGGAACCGAACGATTGGTAATTGGTATGAATTGTCCAGGCGGCAACGTGAACGCCGGAATAGGTCTTTATACGGTGATGCGTGGAATGCCGTATGAAATTGTTGCCCACAATATCGGCAACGTTGATTCAATCGCTAACAGGCTGCTGAAAAACTCTGATGCGAAGCCGAATCACGCAACATAAGAATCATCGAGAGCCCTCTCGCGAATCGTTCTTGCGTGAACTGGTCGCCATGCGAATCAATGTTGCGTCTTCTCGCGTCCAAAAACGTTTTTCAGCAGCCTGCTAATGCGATTTTTTTGAGCGCACCAACCCGCTTTGCGTCACCGGCATCGAATTTTTTATTTCACAGTGTCGGTTTTAATATGAGCGCCGGTCAGAGGCTTGAGGCAAAAAATCTCCGAGAGCTTTTGGGTTCAGTCACGGCGGATCATCGAAGGATTTCAACAATCCTAGCCGACCGCACCAAAATCACCGTAGAAGAAGGCGACGGCCTATTTGCTGAACAGAAAACCTTCGACGCGAAATGGGCTCTCGACAAAGGAGTTATTGGCGAGATTCGAGACTTCAGCGTGCCTGCCGGACGAGAGGTGCAATTGATTGCCCAGTAGTGTGACCGTTACTGGCTGGTTCTCGTAGGGCAGACCTGCAAAGCCGGCGTCGTGATACTTCGCACCGCCATCTGTTTCCATTTGACCACTCCGTTACGCTCGCGTTGTGCGCTGGGAGTGAGTCTCTTTGACTTCCGGTTAAGGGCGCTTTAAGCGCCCCAGTTAACACCGCCTTAAAATCCGGAAGGTTCAAACTGACCCACTACCCACCTTGCGAGTCAAGAACAAAATGAGAACATATAGACCATAGGCTATCGAACTCGACCGGCCGATAGCGTGTGGCCTATAGAGCGGTCGCGCCGCGAATTCGGATCAAGCGAGCGCCGCCTGCGCGGTCTCGATCGGCAGCACGAGCGTCCGCGCGTCGAGCGGCGACGGCAGAAACTGGAACCGCCGATAAAATTGCGCCGCCGCATCGTCGATGGCGTGCGCGACGATGGCGCGGACGCCGATGATCCGCGACGCCTCGAGGCTTCGCAGAATCGCGTCCTTGAGCAGGCCGGCACCGACGCCGCGGCCGCGCAGCTCCAGATCGCGCGCGAGCCGGCCGAGCACCAGGACCGGAATCGGCTCGGGCAGATTGCGGCGGAGCCTGGCGGTCGCCAGATTGGCGCGTTCGACCGCGCCGGCGGCCAAGCAGTAATAGCCCATGACGCGATTGGCCGCCGGCAGCACGATGGTCCGCGCCGAGCGCCCTTCGCTCGGCCGGGCACGGTGCCGGAGCCAGTGGTTCAGATCGTCGTTGCCGCAGTCGAACCGGGAGAGATCGTGACGATCCGCCAGCGCCTCGGGCGGCTGCAACGGCGGAGCCGCGCCGGAAGCGGGCGGCGTCACGCCTCCCACGGCGCCTTGGTCGACAGCAGCTTCCTGAGCTCGGCGGAGGGTTTCGGCGGATGGTCGAGCAGCTTCGCGAACGCGGCATAGCGCTTGGCGTCGAGCGTGAAGAGCCGCCGATCGAGCAGCACGTCCTCCGCGGAGCGGCGTGCGCTGTCGAGCATGAACTCGCTCCGCGTCTTGCCGACTATGTGCGCGGCGCGATCGATCAGCGCCTTGACCGGCGCCGGCGCGCGGAGATTGATCGTCGCGGCGCGACGCAGACGGGCGCTGGATTTCATCGGCATCTCCCTTCTTCGGTCGGGCGGACTGGCGCGATCCGTCACCGCGTTATATAGAGCGCTGTATACACATTGTCCATACAGCCGGCGGGCGGCGGGAGATCGGAACGACGGCAACAAAAAGCCCGGCCGGTCTGGCGACCGCCAGGCGCAATTCTGAGGATGCGATTTTCATAGCATATCACACCTTGCGAGTCAAGAACAAAATGAGAACATGTGGCGGCGCTCGCCGGGCTTGAACCGGTCCCGCCGCGCCTGGCCTGCGGAGATTGGCTCCTCTATTATCCGCATAAAACGCGGAGAATAGACTTGCGGTTGCGGCGAATAGCTGCCATATTCTCCGCGAAGGATGCGGAGAATGGCTACTTACATCCATCAGCTGAAGGACTGGCCCCACTTTCGGTGGAAGGAGGAGGAACTCGCCACAGCGCTTGCCGAAGCCCGCCATCGGCAGGGTCGCCTGATGGGCCGCATGGAAGCCCTAAACCCGCAGCTCCGCGCCGAAGCTTCGCTCGAGACCCTCACCGCGGACGTCGTGAAATCGAGCGAGATCGAGGGCGAGACACTGAACCAGGCACAAGTCCGATCTTCGATCGCTCGCCGCCTCAAGATCGATATCGGCAAGGGCGTTCAGACCGAACGCCATGTGGAAGGCGTCGTGGACATGATCCTCGATGCAACCATGAACTACGGCGAGCCCCTCACGAAGGACCGACTTTTCGGATGGCATGCCGCCCTGTTTCCAACCGGACGCAGCGGCATGCGAAAGATCACGGTCGGCGCATGGCGCCCGCCCGAATCCGATCCGATGCAGGTGGTCTCGCAGAAGGGACCCATCGAGCGCATCCATTTCGAAGCGCCAAGCGGCGCGCAGATCGAGCACGAGATGACGGCGTTTCTCGACTGGTTCAACCGCGACCAGGAGAACCTCGACCCGGTCCTCAAGGCCGGCATCGCTCATTTCTGGTTCGTGACCATTCACCCGTTCGAAGACGGCAACGGCCGCATCGGCCGCGCCATTGCCGATATGGCCCTGGCCCGCTCGGAAAAAAGCGCGCAACGGTTCTACAGCCTATCGGCGCAAATTTGGCGGGAGCGCGACGCGTATTACGATTACCTCGAGGAAACGCAGAAAGGCGACCTCGACGTCACCTTGCATCTCCAATGGTTCATCGGCTGCTTTGGCCGCGCATTGCTCAACGCGGAAACACTCCTTGCGGGCGCGCTCAAGAAGGCCCGGTTCTGGGAACAGCATGCCGCAACACCATTGAACCAACGGCAACGAACGATGCTGAAGCGGTTGCTCGATGGGTTCGAGGGCAAGCTCACAACCTCGAAATGGGCCGAGATCACCAAAAGTTCGCCGGATACCGCTTTGCGCGACATCGAGGGATTGATCAGGTTGGGCATTCTCGCGAGAGATCCCGCCGGCGGGCGCAGCACAAGCTATTCGTTGGTCGAGCCGGCCCGGTAGTCGACTCGCCTGCTACGCGAGTTGAACGTAGGATGCTCCCGTCGATTGCAGACGGGGGGAACTATGCCACTATCTGATCGCGCCACTGAAAATGACGTCGCTTTTGCTGTCGCGCAAATCGCCAAGACAAAACCGAATGACACCGCGACATTTGATCAATGTCGAGAGGAAGTGCCGGATTACCTGAACTTATCTGCCGCCGATCTGGCACAGTCCCCGACAAGGCCGAACGAAAAAGTTTGGGAACAGCAGATCAGGAATATTCAGTCGCACCATGATAATCCTGGAAATTACATCTGCGAGGGCTATCTCATCCACGTCCCTAAGGTGGGATACAGAGTGACCGAGACGGGGAAGGCCCGCGTTCATCCCTAAGCGTATTGCGCTCTATAACCCGGCTTAAACCAGTGAAGCTCGGTACGGCTCGGTGCGTCTTTGTCCCAAATAAACCAAGCGTATGCGGTAGTGCCGGTGCCTTTCGGCTCAACGCCGCTCGGGTAGAACGTAATCCGCTCGCTGAATACCCAGACCCGGCTCGGCGGCAATCTGGAAAAAATAGTATTGGCGCGGTTTGCGCCCTCTAGAAAAGCTAGTCGAAGCAAAAGGGCGAATTTGCGCCGGGCGAGCCTAACTCCGGTCGCGACAAAGCCCTCAGCGCTATTGTACGGCGGGTTAGTAATGATGTTCGGTGCAGGTCGCTTTGCTAATAGAAAATCATGACCAGACTCGCCGTAACCGCGTTCGTAGAGATCGGTGCTAATTACGTTAATTCCTACCTCTTCGATAACGCGCGACATTGCGCCGTCGCCGCACGCGCACTCCCAGATGTCGCCTGAGAATTTCTCATTGTCCATGAGTGCGAAGGTTGCCCAACGCGGCGTCGGGAAATAGTCGGGCCCGGACAAGTCCGCGAACCGCTTCATCGTCGGCTTAAAGGCACCCTTCAAATTGTAAGTCGCGTCTACCATGCTAAAAATCATAGCAGAATCAGTAGTTTAGTAAACGGGCAAATTAGTGAGTCCTGAGAGTCACTTAGCGCCACCGTCGTTGCCTGATCCCGCTCAGGTCGCGGCGTTCAAAGGCTTTCTAAAATGGATGACCCGTTCGGTTTCGCAAAAGCTAACCGCGATGCGCGGCTTGCGACGCCGTATTGTCGACCGGCGTGTCCGAGCTGAGTTCGCGCGTCAGCCAGCTCGGCCACATCATGAAATTCGAATACGATCCGCGCGCGCGTCGAGATTTAGCAGGCTGCTGAAAAACTCTGATGCGAAGCCGAATCACGCAACATAAGAATCATCGAGAGCCCTCTCGCGAATCGTTCTTGCGTGAACTGGTCGCCATGCGAATCAATGTTGCGTCTTCTCGCGTCCAAAAACGTTTTTCAGCAGCCTGTTAGAGCTGTCAGAACCTCAGCGAACGAACTGTGTGCAATAAAATCTGGCTCCACAGCGTGTGCTTCTTCCGTCAGTTGTCGTTCGCGAGCGACCTCTGCGGGAGTCCAATGGGATATCCGCACGAGCTGGTTATACAAGCCGCGATCATGCCCACTACCATACTCCGCCCAAATGGCAAAAACGTTGGCCCGTTTCGCCATAAGGATGTCGCGTGCCACACTATCACCAACAAACGCTGCGTCATTCGGCAGAACGTTTTCATCGGCACAGATTTCCAATAGGACTTCGGGGTTCGGTTTAGCCTGATGGTGGGATAGTTCTATAATTTTCTCCCACGGCACACGATCAGACCACGCCGATGCGCTTTCTGGATCGGGATGCGGCGACATAGTGCGTTCGCGACAATACACCTTAGAGAAGTATCGAAACAAATCGAGCCTATGCAGCCGATCTACAACGCCGTACAGCTTACTCTCTGTGTGCGCGACGATTTTAACGCCCGACTCCAAAAGAGCATCTAGTGTCTCGCGCACTCCGACGTGCAGTTTGAGAGTTTGGCGGCGCGCCGAATTGAAAGCGTGGAACGCCGGGTCTAGCACATCGAGGACCGTGGGCGTCGCATAGTTACCGTAGAGCTTCTTGATGGTATCGGTCTCAAGCAGTGCAAACGGCTGCTCAGAGTCGCCATGCCGTTGGTGCACGGCGCGAAAATCGTCTAGCAATTTTTCTTTATCGCAGCCCGTGATTTTCACGACGGCGTCGACCATCGCGTAGAACGATGGGACGAAATAGCTGACCCAGTCATAAAGCGTGTTGTCTAGGTCGCAGACGAGAAGTCGTCTATCGAGCATGTGCGTTGAATCCAACCGCAGCGCCGTACCCCTCAACCGATGCGGCGTTGCCGCTATGACCAAAGTGCGCAGTGATTACGAAGAGCGCCGCCGCTACGGCGATCAATGTCCAAAAAGATGTCCGGTAGAAATTCCTGATCTTCATAAGCGCGTCTTTCTTATCCGTCCCAAGGTATTTCAATTTGCGACCCTCTATCCGTACGTGCGCATCGTCATGACGGCTAAAGTGGGTGATCGCCTGCGTCATTCCCTTATCCAGGTCAAAAATTTCCTTCATGTAATTTTCTTCAAAGTCCATGCCGAAGTACACCGCGCCGCGTAGCATCTTGTGATAGACGTTCAGGTCAAGAGTACTCACCGCTCGTAGCCCAAAGGCGCTCGCTGCAATAATCAAGACAGTCGCATGAAGATCAAATCCGCCAAGGTAGGGAATGTGAACGCTGAATTCCTCTCCACGCGATAAAAGCACGATACCCAGACCGAGGGCAGCGGCGACGAAACCAAGGCCGAATTGCCGAGACTTCACAGACATCTCGTTAAAATGCATCTGCGTGTCAACGGCCTTTGACCAAATGGTCACATATATTTGTTGCTGCACGGTGGATATCGCCATGGTCGCGCTCCGGGGCAGTGGACTCGCTATACCGTACTAACATTGTGCCTCACCTGGCGCGTCGACACCAAGCACGCTCAGGCATTCAATCGGATTGCGGTTGAGGGTCTTTTGCTTGATTTCCTGGCGATGACCTATGCCGCCGCGACCGACGCCGCCGGCTTGGACCGCGCCGCGCTCGAATGTCTGTTCGGCATTCCCGAACAGATGGGTCCGCTTGGCAACCTAGCGCCCGGCCGCCAGCGTTAGAAACCGCCGCGTCATGGCGTCGACCCGCGCGAGATAGGCTGCGGCGGCCTCGTCGCCGCAGCGCTCGCCGGGCGCCAGGTGGAAATGCCGGCGCGCGAAGTTCTTCGCCGGGACGATACCGCAGAGCTGGACGATCGCGGCGAGATGCTGAATCTGCCGCGGACTTGCCGCGAGCGCGGGTCGAGCGGCGCGGATTTCCGCGACCTTGCGATCGAGGTACACCGCAGCGAGCTCGACGGCGTCGTGCGGCAACACGCGCGTATAGAGGAAGGTGAACCAGCAGTCGTCCGTGACGGCGTGGCCGCGGATGCAATAGTGCCGCGCCTCGTCGAAGGCGGCGTCGGTCATCTGGTACATGCCGACGGAGGTCGAGGCCGGCGCATAGACGTCGAACGGATTCCACGCGAAGCGCCAGCGCCAATATGTCCTCGCGACGGGATTGCCGTCGCTTTCGACCTCGGCCAGCGCCGCCAGCAGCGCTGGTGGAATCGCCGGCGTGGAATATTCGCGGAAGAGATCGCCGTATTCCCGCCAGGCATCTTGCGGCGTCTTGTCGAGCGTGCCGCCCCAGGGAAAGAACAACTCGGTCGGCTTGCGGACGACGTGATAGACGAGATTCACGGCCGAGAAAACCGCGAGGAGCGCGGCGACAACGATCCCGATGCGCACGCCGCGCGGCCGCGCGGCGAGCCAGCGCCAAGCGCGGCGCAGGCGCTTTCGCCAGCGCGCGATCCGGCGGAGGATGGCGTGCCAGTCGCGCCGCATGGGCGGCTTGCCAAACGGAATCCGGCCGACCCGCGATGAAGGCATGCGGCGAGGCTAGAAACGGCTCGGGGCTTTTTCGTGGCGGCGGTGCGGACGTCGAGCGACGCGTCGCAGGCTGACTCCGGCGCGCGCGGCCATCACCCCCTCACCCTTCCCTCTCCCCCGAAGACGGGGGCGAGGGGTTTCTAAGATGTGGATGGCCGGGCTGATCCCGGTCACGCCCGGGGACGGCCATGACGCGGGCGAGGAATGCTCAAGCTGCCAACTCCTGTCGCGCGCAGCTGTCACCCCTCACCCTTCCCTCTCCCCGCAAGCGGGGCGAGGGATTCCTTAAGGGGCGCGTCTTCCGCTGTTATCGCTGCCGCCGATTCCGCCCGGCGCGCGGCCCTCAACGGCTTCCTGAAATAGACGACCCGTTCGGTTTCGCAAGAACCCCCAGCCGCGATGGGCAGCTTGCGATGCGCCGTGGCCGATCGGGGCCGGGAGCGCAGCATCGCGTCGCGTCTCAACGCGTGCGCTGTTAGAGCGCGGCCTAGAGCGATAGCAAGATTCGGACTTACGCCCGCCACAATGAAGACAAGCTTCACAGCTTGGTCACCTCGTTAACAGATTTATCACTTCGTCCTCCGGTCCAAGGCTGTCACGCTTTTTCAATTCTGGACGACGCCCCGGGTTGCACCTTGCGGTGCAGGGAGGATCAGTGATCCACCTCGGGCGTCGTCCCGTTCGTCAGTGGTTGCGGTCGAGCGCTCGACCGAGAGCGGTCTGCTCAACGTCGATCTCGTGCGACGCTCATCGGAACAGCGAATCAGGCGTATCGAGAGTCACCGTCCGGGCGGTCCGACCTATGGAAAGGCAGGCATCCATGAACAGCCAGGAAATCGCGCGGCTCAAGACCATCTCGGCAAAGGAGTTCGCCTATTGGGGGCTGCAAGACTTCGCCTATATCCGGTCCATCGCGGTCGAAGGGAAGCCAGCCTTCGCGATCCACGCCGCCAACGGCGCGCCGGTGGCGGTGCTGGAGACGCTGGTCGTCGCCCAGGCGACTGTCCTCCAGAACGATCTGGAGCCGCTCAGCGTTCACTGAGCGCTTTCGCGGCGATCGGCTCGTTTGTAATGTTCCATACGCAAGCTCTGTGTTAACCTGACACCATCGTCAGCTTGCGCCGTTCAGGCGCTGACGGCTGAGAGACACGCTAAACCCGACATAATCCGCCGCGCGCACTCCCGCCTGGGATTCACCGAGGGAGACGCATGTGCGCTGCCATCTCATGCGGAGCGGGCAGATTGCCGCTGTCGAGGTTCTGACCAATGCATCCGACAATGCGGCGATCGTGCAGGCCGAGGCACTCTTCGCGAAGCGCAAAGACGCGTTCATGGGCTTTGAAGTCTGGGATCGCACCCGGCTGGTTCATCGGCATCCGGTAGCGTTGCCGAAGTACGGGTGACCTGGGCGCTCCCGATGTTACAGGTATTGCGCTTATTGCGTGGGTAGGAGCGGTCCCTCTGCAAGAGGAGGCGAGCGATGGTGCATTACGACGTGAGCTTCTTCAGAGACTTGCTCAGTTCCGACGGGCACGCATTCAAATGCGTCCAGCGGGTGATCGCGATCGACGCAGATAGCCCGGACGAGGCCATCAACGCCGCCAAACAACAGCTCGAGCGTCATCGCAGTATCGGTGACTGGCGGCTCTATGCCGAGGCGGTCGAATGCGAGATTAAACTACGGCCACTCCGGCGCATGCCGAAGGCGACGCAGCACTCCGTCACCCGAACGGAGCAGACGGAGAAGACGTCGTGATCCCAGTTCGCAAGCGTGATATCGCAGTGGGTGCCTATAGCCTCGCTGGCGCTCCGATCACGCTAAAATCCGCTGCTTTGCTGGCGGAAGCCGACCTTAGGATCGCCCGACAACGCATGCGGCACTTGGTGCCGTGGAATGTCGAACCGCTGCCACTGATGCATTCTGTCGTCGGCACGCCAAACGAACCACGAACGTTGGCGCAGCGTGACCGGACCGAACACCTCGCGATCCAGGTGCTCGCTGTTCAGATGTGGCAGGCCGCCGCCACGAGCGCGCTGGACTGAGAAACGTCGGTTGGTCGGCCATGCGGCTTGAGGCGCGATTCCGTGTGGCTAATGCGTCGGTTTACGGCGCGGCGCAACCGCTTTGCTGTCCACTTCCTCTTTTTCCTTTGCCAGACGGAGTTCGCGCAGCCGCGCCGTCTTCTCCGCGTCCTTGTCCCATTCTTTTTTTCGGGCTTTCCGGAATTCGTCTTCCTTCTTTTCTTCCTTGGTCCACAACGCCTGCGCGCGGCTTCGCGCCATCGCATTCCGTTCCATTCCCATCAGCAATCTCCTTCCGGTCTTGCCGTCAGAACCGGGGCGATTCAGCGCCGATCAGGCCAAGCGCGCGCGGGCGCAATACATGCGGATCGTATCCCGCGGCGTTGCACGCGTTCTGAAAATCCGCATCGTTCCGGATGAACCAGTTGCGCGCCTCCTCACGAATCTTATCGCGCTGGGGCGGGCTCGAAACGGTTGCGACGTCGTTCAGCGCGTCCTGGAGCGCGCGGCTGATGACGGCGCACCACATGAGCCTTTCCGGAGACCCGACAGGCGCTTGCTCGCTTCGACCGGTGTATTCAACCGCGGTGGTCCGCATCGCCGGTCTCCCGGTTAATAACCCTCTCGTTCGACCTCAGGCCCTCCTTGGTCTTACGCCTGCACGGCGACGAGAGGGGAACCGAAGCCGCCGCGCTCCGCCGTCAAACCGCTTTCAGATTGGCCGCCGAACTCTTGCCGCTGCGTTGGTCGGCCTCGACGTCGAAGCTGACCTTCTGACCCTCGTTCAAGGAGCCCATACCCGCGCGCTCGACGGCGGAGATGTGCACGAACACGTCCTTCGAGCCATCTTCCGGCTGGATGAAGCCGAAGCCCTTCTGGGCGTTGAACCATTTCACGGTGCCGATCGTCATTGTGTCGTCTTCCATTTCGCAAGTGGTGCCGCCGGGCGGAATCGCGCGGCGGATCGGTCGTCGGTGGGGGTCGGAATGCAGGTCTGGCGCTCGTTCGAGCGAAGGCAGCGTGCCCAGGGCCCGCAGCGAGCCGATCCACTACCGATAGGCCCTTAACCGCCGAACTGCAAGGTCGGTGTCCATCCCCGACATCGCGTCCGAGCGCGCGGCGGCGATCCGGTGCGTGCATCATGGCGCTCGCCGTCGAGATCGCCTCGATCAAGCCGTTGGTCCACGCGCCAGATGTCGATGCCTTCGGTCGTTACTGGAGCAAGTTGCGGATCTTGTCCAAGAAAGATCCCGAGCGCATGCGTCCGAGGTGCGACGCCCATTTGCCTTCCGCACGGACCTTCCGTTCGAGCCCGGTTTCTTCCTTTTTCATTATTTCCAAGACCCTCTTATCGGAATCTTTGTCGAGCCAGAATCCGTGGCCGTCCTCGCAAAAGTCCATTTCAAGCTCATAAAACCGGTACTCAAACCGCTCCATCGGCTTGGTGCATTCGGGGCAGCGAAGCGTCGTTTCGGTGGCGCTGGCGACCAGGGTACCTTTATTTTCGTCGCCGAGATCGAAAACATCATCTTCGAGCTGATTCAATTCTTGGCGCGTCAGCCACATTCCCCCGCAAGATTGGCAGTATTCCATGTCGACGCCGTCCCGTTTCTTTTTGACCAACTCGGTGCCGTCATTCGGACATTTCATGGGGGTTTCCGATGGTTATGGCGGACCCAGCGAGATTCTAACTCACGGAGGGCGGCGCTCGATCCAGCCGTCTGCACAGTCTTGGACTACAGGTTAGCGTTTTGCACGCGCGCCGGAAAGCGGCAGAAAACCGTGGAACAAGCCGCTCACGTTTTGCAGACCAAGTCCTTGATCGGTAAGGATGGCCCCGCCAACGGCACGCCGGTGGCGGTGCTGGAGACGCTGGTCGTCGCCCAGGCGGCTGTCCTCCAGAACGATCTGGAGCCGCTCAGCGTTCACTGAGCGCTTTCGCGATCACGCATATTCGGGAGGACCACATGGTTCGTTCCGTCGAACGACATCTGGGTCGTGCGGCGTATGGGAGCATGGAATCACGCGTGTGCCGTTGTTTGGAAAAGTCCTCGCCGGAGGCACCATCGTCGCCGATCTGCCGGAGGGCGGACCGCGATCTGGTGCGCCGAGTGCTAATTCGTTAGTTAGCCAAACAAACCACTTTCGTTTGGTAATGTTCCGTACAGCCCGGTTTCTGTTGGTAATGTTCCTAACATTAGATCAAGCTACCGTTATCGTCGGCTCGTCCCGTCAGGTCGCCGACGACTGAGAGACGCGCTACAACTCGACAGATAATGGGCCGCGCACAACTCCCGCCTGAGGTACCAAGGGGGCTGTTGTGCGCTGTTATTTCATGCGGGATGGGCATATCGATGCGGTCGAGCTGGTGACCGACGCATCCGACGAGGCCGCGATCAAGCAAGCCGAGACGCTGTTCGAAGAGCGCAAAAAGAACGGGTTCACGGGCTTTGAGGTCTGGGATTGCGCTCGGTTCGTTCGCGGGCATCCAGAACCGCCGCCGAAGTACGGGTGAGGCCGAGCTGTGCTGTGGCGCTCGCGACCAAGCGAGACCGCGGCCCATACGGAGAGTCGTCGAGCTTACGGCGCGGGGTCGCTGCGGCCCGGCGCAACGGGAGGCGATGGTGCATTACGACGTGAGCTTCTTCAGAGATCAGCAGGGACACTGACTGATATGCATCAAAGCGCATCCCTTAATGATCGGCACATTGTGCCGCCAGAGAGCGAAGCGAGGCGAGCGATGGTGCATTACGACGTGCGCTTCTTCAGAGACTTGCTCAGTTCTGACGGGCACACATTCAAATGCGTCCAGCGGGTGATCGCGATCGACGCAGACAGCCCGAACGAGGCCATCAACGCCGCCAAACAACAGCTCGAGCATCATCGCAGTATCGGTGACTGGCGGCTGTATGCCGAGGCGGTCGAGATGAATGAATGCGATCATCTCCGCCCATGAGGGCAACCAGGATGCCGCGCACCATGCCAAGCGCGGCACGCGCGACGGGCGCTTATCTGCTGTAGGAGATTGTGTGATTAGGCATGGCATGCGTTGCGCGATTGATCTAGATCACGACTGTTCGTGATTTGATTGGTCGTGTTCACTTGATGGAAGACCGCGCCGAAGGCCTGCGCCGACGCATCGCTACCTATCGCCGCTGGCTGGCCGAAGGCGTTTCTGGGGAGACGGCACAGACGTACCCAATCGAAATCGCGAAGGCGGAAGCGGAACTAGCCCAAATCGTAGAAGATAACGACAGACACGATTAGCAGGCTGCTGAAAAACTCTGATGCGAAGCCGAATCACGCAACATAAGAATCATCGAGAGCCCTCTCGCGAATCGTTCTTGCGTGAACTGGTCGCCATGCGAATCAATGTTGCGTCTTCTCGCGTCCAAAAACGTTTTTCAGCAGCCTGTTAGCTCTGGTCGTCCGGTCACGTCCGGGCTGATCCGGCCAAATCCGGCTTAGGTGCGTTTGCTACCTAATACCGCAATAAACGTGGATGGCCGGGCTGATCTCGGGGTCACGCCAGGGGACGGCCATGACGTCGAGCGATGCGTAGCCGGCTGACTCCGGCGCCGCGCCGCCGGCGAGAGCCATGCCGAGCGCCGCCAGGCCGGTCAGTCGTTGCCGTCGCGTCATGAAGCTGTCCTTCACCCCGTTGCTTGCGCGCCGCAGCCTGCGCCCTCGACACGACGGGAGCCATGCCCGGACGTCGCCGGCCTGCGACGCCTATGCCACCGCGGCGCCTAGGCCGGCGGCGCGCGATGCGGCAGCGGCGGCTCCCATCCCGTCACCGGCTCGGCCGCCGCGGCGGTCGGCCGGTTGAAATAGCCGATCGGCTCGACGCCGCTCGGCCGTTCCAGGAACACGATACCGCAATGGCGGCAGCGCTTGACGGCGCGCTCGCCCAGACTTTGCATGATCTCGACCGGCGCGACGTCGCGCGCGATCTGCGACAGATCCTGGATGTCGGCCGGGTCGACCGACGGACATTCGGGATTGGGGCAGACCTTGCGCAGCTTGGGCCGCGGCGCCGGCCGGTTGCCGGGGCGGCGGCGGCGCGCCGCGCCGCCCTTGCCGCGCCGTCCGGTGCTTCGGGCCATTTCCCTTCCCCCCCGAAGAAAATGAACGAAGGAGCCGGTCGACGGCAAGGCTTGCTTGCGCCGGACCGGCGGCGGCGGCGGAGCCGTGGCGATCCGGAACCCTGCGCGTCGTTCGTTCGCGCGCGGTGCCGATGCGGCGGCGCTATCCGGGACCGTTGCCGGGCCGGTCGGCGGGCGGCATGGTCGGTTCACGGCGATGGCCCGGCCGATAGGAGAGCGACGATGGCAGAAGCCAAAATCAGCGCCAGCGACATTATCGCCTTGAGCAAGAAAGAGGGGTTCCTCGCCAAACAGCTCTACGCGATCTTCACGACGCCGACCCGAGGCCTTGGACCGGTCATGGAGAACATCAAAGAGCATCTCGCGTTTCAGGTCGCGCTCGAAAAGCAGGGAATCATGTTTGCGGCCGGGCCGAACTGGACCGACGACGAGACATCATGGGAAGGCGACGGGATGGTGGTGATCCGCGCCAAATCCCTGGCCGAGGCGCGCGAAATCGCAGAGCGCGACCCCATGCACAAAAGCGGCGCCCGGACGTTCAAGATTCGACCCTGGTTCGTCAACGAGGGAACGGTGTCGGTGCGGTTGAATTATTCGCGCGGCACCTTCGAGATGACCTAGGGTCAGGACCCATAACTGAACGAAAAACTCGGATGACGACTTCGCGCCCATGCCGGACCTCAATCAGCCGGTCGGTGGCTTGCCGGTGTTAACCGCCAATTGAGCGTCGAAGGCACGCTTGTAGGCGGGCCGCGCTTCGCCGCGAGCCACATAGGCAGAGAGGTTCGGATATTCGTCGAGCATACCCGACGCTTTCAACCTGAGCAGCGCCGACACCATCATCAGGTCGCCCGCGCTGAACGCACCATCGAGCCAGTCGGCATCGCCCAGGCGAGCGGAAAGTTGGTCCAGCCGGCCGCGGACCCGATCCTCGACCAGAGGCATACGCTGCTTGGATCAGGGCTTGTCGCCCTCCAGGAGCCTGGCGGTTGCGAGTTCAAGGATCGGCGGCTCCACCGTGTTGAGCGCGGCAAACATCCATGTGATCGCGCGCGCCCGGGCATTGGCATCGTCCGGCAGCAGACCCGCATGGCGCTCGGCGATATGGAACACGATCGCCCCTGTCTCGAACAGGGCGAGATCGCCTTCCTCATAGGTCGGAATCTGGCCGAAAGGATGAAGCGCCCGATGCGCGGGTTCCTTCATCGCCCTGAACGAAACAAGCCGAACCTCGTAGGGTTGGCCCACTTCTTCAAGCGCCCAGCGAACGCGCGTATCGCGCGCCAGTCCCTTGCCGCCATCGGGCGACCGTTCAAAGGCGGTAATGGTGGGGGTCATTGGAAGGCTCCTCCTTGGCGAAAATCATCGGCTGCGGGGCTGGCAAGCTGTCAAGGCAAACTCACCGAGATTGAAGACGATCCCGTCCCGTGTCCGGTTTGTCCTGCATAGCAGACCTTTGCAAACTTAAATTCCAGCTGATGTGACATCGTGATTCAAGCGCGGCAGGAGGGCCTGCCGATGTCTGATCAATTCTGGCTGACTAAGGCTCAGCTTAAGCGCATTGAACCCTTTTTCCCGCGGACGCGTGGCATTCCGCGCGTGGACGACCGGCGTGTGGTCAGCGGGATAGTCCATGTGATCCAGAATGGTCTGCGATGGCGGGATGCGCCCGCGGTTCGGCAATCGCGCCATGGCTTGCGTGCGCCGGGCGCGGCGGCGACCGCCCCTCACCCTGCCCTCTCCCCCGAAGACGGGGGCGAGGGTTTCCTAATGCGAGGCGGCGCGTCGCGTCCGGGCCGGCGGGCTGGGCGCGCCGGCGGCGGAGCCGTGGCGATCGAGAACCCTGCGCGGCGTTCGTTCGCGCGCGGCGGCGATGCGGCGGCGCTATCCGGCACCATTGCCGAACCGACCGGCAATCGCCATGCTCGGTTTACGGTCGTTGACGGGGGAACGAGTCCATGACCATGAGGCGCAATCAGTTTCGGCTGATCGTCGCAACCGCGGCATTTCTTTTTATTCCGGCGAATTTGACGCGCGCGGCCGATTCGACGACGCAGACGACGGCGCAATACCTGGCGCGCTGTCGGCAGGACAAAGACTGGTGCGGAGGTCATATGGGCACCTTCCTTACAGTCGAAGAAATTATGCGCCGGATCAACCATGCGCCCCGTCTGTGGTGCCTCCCGGCCACATATTCAGCGGAGACCGTCAGCACGCAGGTCGTTGCGTGGCTGAAAAACATCCCGAAGTCCGCGGTCCGGACGCCAATGAGAGCGTCAAAGTTGCGCTGGAAGCGATCTGGCCCTGCGGATCGAAATAGTCGTGCGGCGGCGGTCTCGGTCGTCAGAGTTTGATTCCGCAAGACTCTCAAGACGGCCGGCACCATGAGCGCCGCGCCGGCGGCGGCGTCAGAACTCGCTGAACTCGTTCATGGTCTCCGAATGGAGCGCCACCTTCCGTTGCGTCAGGTTGACGTTCCATGACGCCAGGTCCGCCTGCGTCCGCGGCAGCCGCAGCCGCCGCGCGATCGAGCGCAGCGAGTAGAAATCGCGCTGCAGCTTGCGGACGCTGGCCACCAGCTCGTCGCCCGACATCCGCGCCGGATGGAAATGGTACGACGTGCCGGGCCAGCGATCCATGTTGGGCTCGTCGATGATGCGGCCGTCGGCTTTCATGCGCTCGTAGAGCGGCGTGCCGCGCAGCGGCACCATGACGTTGAAATAGGCCGCCGGCACCTTGTGCTCCTGTAGGAACTTCAGCGTCGCGGGGAAAATGTCCGGATCGTCGGTGTCGGCGCCGAAGACGAAATTGAAGGAGTAGCTGATGTTGCGCTGGTTGAGATTCGCGATCAGCTCCTCGTAGCTCTGGGAGCGGTTGAACTCCTTGTGCATGGCCTTCAAGGTGCCCTGCGCGATGCTCTCGATCCCCATGTTGACGTGCAGCAGGCCGGAGCGCTGGGCGAGATCGAGGAATTCCGCATCGAGACAGAAGCGCGGCGAGAACAGCGCGGACCAGCGCACCTTGAGCGGAACGAGCGCCTCCAGCAGCTTCATGGTGCGCGCCTTGTGACCGACGAACTGGCTCGCCGCGAAGAAGATGTGGCGGCCGCCACACCGCTTGATCTCCTCGACCACCTCCTCGACCGGCCGGTCGCGGTAGCCGTAATCGCCGTTGAGGCGGCGCTCGGCGCAGAAATCGCAGGTATAGGGACAGCCGCGCGACTGCTGGATGACGAAGGGCCGGTAGAACACGTAATGCCGCGGATCGAGCAGATCCCAGCGCGGCGTCGGCATGCCCGCGAGGCTGGCGACGTCGTCGCGCCGATAGGTTTGCCGCAGCCGGCCGGCGGCGGCGTCCTCCAGCATGCGGGGGAAGACGTCCTCGCCTTCGCCGATGCAGACGCCGTCGGCGTGCTCGGCCATCTCCGCGCCGTAGAAGGTCGCGTGCGGCCCGCCCATCAGGACGGGAACCTTCTTGTCGCGGAAGCGGTCCGCGATCTCGTAGGCGCGCAGCGAGGTTACCGTGCGGACCGTGATGGCGACGACGTCGACCGGCGCAGCGTAATCGACCTCCGCGATCGCGTCGTCGGCGAGCGTCACGTCCCAGCCGCGTGGCGCCAGCGCCGCGAGATAAGGCATCACCGCGCCCACCAGCTTGCGCTTGCGGATGCGGCGCGGACGCCGCTCGTCGCGCGAGCGATAGGTTGCCGCCTGGACGATCAGCAGCCGGGGCATGGCGGAAAGCGCGCGACCAAGCGAACGCCGGGGCCGCCGCAATCGGACGGACGGCGAGACGTTGCGCGGAGGTGCCGCAGGCGGTGGCGCACGACTGCGAGGCTAGCAGGTCGAAACTCCGGATCAAGATCGCACGCGGCGCCTGCGACATTCGCGCGCGCATGAAAACGCGTCTGATAATCGATTCAACCTGCGGGCATCGGTTTCTCGCGACACAGGCGTCGCCGTCAGCTTACCGTCAGCTTGGCCTTGCATAGTCCGCCGCACGTGCGGAACGGACAGAGCGATCGAGGAGCATCATGATGGGCAAGGCATTCGTGGCGGGCATCCTGGCGACGGTCGTCGTCGCCGCGCTGGGCGGCTATTTCGTGCTGCGCAACGGCCTCGTTCCCGCCAACGCCGACGCGACGCCGCCGCGGCTGGAAACCTGGGCGGCGCAAACGTCGCTCCATGCGACGCTCGATCGCGAGGCGCCCAAGGGACCCAATCCCGTCACGCCGACGGACGAGAACCTGATCGCCGGCATCGCGCTCTACGGCCAGCACTGCGCGGTCTGCCACGGCACGGCGAAAGGCGACGCGTCGGCATCGCCGGTGGCGAAGGGCCTCTATCCGCGCGCGCCGCAGCTGGCGAGCGACGGCGTCGAGGACGATCCCCAAGGCTTCTCGTTCTGGAAAATCCAGCACGGCATCCGCTGGACGGGCATGCCGTCGTGGAAGGGCACGCTGAGCGACCGGCAGATCTGGACGCTCGCGCTGTTCCTGAAGCACATGGACAAGCTGCCGCCCGTCGCGGAACAGGCGTGGCAGAAGGTCACGAACTGAACCGGCCGACGGGCGCGCCGCGCCGGCGCGCCGCGCTCATTTCTTCGCGCCGGTCTGGCTCCGGAACATCTCCTGCCACTGCTTGAAGCTTTCGAGGCCCGCGGGGAACCAGGTCTTCAGGAGCTCCGCCGGGTCCATGGCGCGGATGTTCGCGGTCATGCGGTCCTGCATCTCCTTGAGCAGCGCCTCTTGCAGCGGCTTGACGTCGGGCAGGCCGAAGAACGCGCGCGCCTCGTCCGGCGTGCAGTCGATGTTGACGGTGATTTTCATCGGCGCGGCTCCCCCAATGGCGCTGTCCGACTTTGAGCGCCGGTCTCCGAATTTGCAAATGCGCGTGGCCTCAATTCCATTTCGTCGCTAGTCGCATTCTTCCGGCTTGGTTTGTCGCAGGCTCGCCGCCTTGGCCTCCAATTCCACGGCCCGCTGCTCGAGCTCGGAAGCATAGATGCGGAGCGCAGCCGTCGCGTCCGGATGGTTGACGGCCGTTGCGAGCTCACGGATGCGCCTCGCGCGCGCGCGATAGAAAAGCGCCCGCTTGGTGAGGCCGGCAGCATCGTCAGTCGGCGTCGTGGTCCTCCGTTCATTCCGGCGCAGCGCACTCTTCGCCGCGCGTAGGCATGAATGCCCGGATCCAGTCCGGACATGACGAGCGGCAGATTTTACCACCGAGACGCGGAGAGCACGGAGAAGAAGAGAATCCTTCCTTCGCGTCCGCCGTGTCTCCGTGGTGACGACACCCCACCCCAATCCTCCGCCCTCGAGCGGGGAGAGGGTTCAAGAGCGAGTCATTTCCCCAGCTTCTTGCTCTGCGTCGTCAGCGAGTGCTCGCGCCGGCGCGCGACCTCGTCGGCCGAGGCCCGGCGCAACAGCGACGGATCCCCGAGCCGCGTGTCCTGGCCCTTGACCGGATCGGCGATCGCCTCCTCGAGCGAGTGCGCCCATTTCCACTCCTCGCGCGGCCGCGCCGTTTCGCCGGGCGCGAGCTGATCGAGGCCCCAGAAGATCTCGAGCCGGTGGTTGTCGGGATCGCGGAATTCGACCGCGATCTGGACGCCGGCGCGGCGGCGGCCCTCGAAGTCGAGCTTCACGCCGTGCTTTTCCAGATGGTCGCGCGCGCGCAGCACCTCGTCGAGCGTCGCGACCTCGAAGGCGATGTGGTTGAGCTCGAAATTCCGATTCGGCTTGCCCTGCTCCATCGAGCCGACCAGGGCGATCGTATGGTGATCCGGGCCGCAGCGCAGGAAGGCCATGCCGCCCGGCGCCATGTCCGAGGGATAGATGTCGGAGACCTCGAAGCCCATCACCTCGGTGTAGAACTTGAGCGAACGCTCGAGATCGGCGCAGTTGATCACGATGTGGCCGAGCTTGCCGATCCTGAACGGAAGATCCTTCGGCTTGACGTAACGCCGCTTCAGTTCCTCGACCTTGGCCGCATCGATCGCCATGACGTGCCTCAATGGTTTCGCGCGCGAGCGGACTCTAGCGCCGGGCGCGGCCGAAGTCAGCAGGCGGCGGCGCGTGGCTGTGGGTCAGTTTGAAATCCCTGGCTGATTGACGGTGCGGCTGGCCTGGGCATACTCCGAGGATGCCCAGAGCAGGCGCTTGTATCGTCTCCGATCTGCCCGACACAGCCACCGCGGGATTGTCTGCCCCAAGTGCGGGCGCCAGGGCCGTTATCGCCGCGCGACATTGGCAGAGCAGTTTGGGCCAGATGCGGCGTTGCCTGACGTGCTACGCCGCATCGCCAATTGCGAGTGGGCGCGGAGCATGTCTGACCCATGCCAAGCGCGCTATGCCAACCCGCCGGGGATGCAGCAATCGACTCACATATCGAAATCCTCACTTCGAAACTCGGCCGAACTAGGTGATTCGGCTTTTGTTCAACGTCTTCAGAGTCTTATTAGAGCATTGATTCTGAAGGACGAATCGACTATATGAGAGGCCAATCCGATGCCTTCGGGCGGTCGGTAGCAGATGGTACATCAATCCATCGGGCGGGGCGAAAGCCCCGCCTTTCGTGTTTAGGGCAGGTACTTTATTCCGTACCCACTGATGCGCCCCCAATACGACCGATCATATTTTGTGGCGGTCAAAATTGGCACGACCCGAGCACCAAATGGGCCGAGAGTTACGGGATGTTTTTGTAACGCCCGAACGTGAATGTGGCTTGGATGAGCAATCAAATCGCAAATTTGCAGGCCGGTGATGTTCTCAGCCTTGGAGCGAAATTTTAGGTGCTTCGCCGGAAGCCGGGCGGCAATTCGGTCTGGCTTCACGAAGTACGTACCGAATGTCCTAACCGTAAAGAACGCACGTTGTAACGCTTGGTCTTTTTTCCCACGCCGCATCTCCGGCATGATGTCTCCGGTCGAAGATTTCCGTTCCAGCCATTGAGTGTATTTTTCGACCAGGATTTCCATCAGGTAGTGATAGGGGTGTTTTTGCGACCAATACTCTTTCGCCATCATCGCTTTTTTGTCGATCACCGCCGTAATGACGGCATAGTCCGTGTCCGTCAGAAATTGAATAAGTCGATCATCGAAAATCTGGCAAATCGCGGGATCGCGCAGAACGCCAAACACCCCCTTCTTATTTATGATCTCTTTGCGATGAAGAATTACCGGATGATCTGGATCGTGCTTGAAAATGTCGCGCTTGATCTGCGCCAATACGGGCGTAGCAATGTCGCGCGCGTGATCTAGCAGGCTGCTGAAAAACTCTGATGCGAAGCCGAATCACGCAACATAAGAATCATCGAGAGCCCTCTCGCGAATCGTTCTTGCGTGAACTGGTCGCCATGCGAATCAATGTTGCGTCTTCTCGCGTCCAAAAACGTTTTTCAGCAGCCTGCTAGGTGCATCGCCACGCCGCTTAGGCTTAAATAGCGATGACGCTCATCGGCAACGTTGCCCAAGTCATCGTTGCCGACCTCGTCAACATAGAGACGATACGCCATGGTGATATATGCCGCGCAAAAACCTAAAGATGGAGCCTCAATCTAAGAAGTTTATTGAGGCGGCTCACAAGGCGGAAGCAGATGAATCTGAATCCGCGTTCGAGGCGAAGCTGAAGAAGATCGCAAAGGCAAAGCCGAAGGAAAACAAATCCAATCGTTAGTCAGATGCACTCGGTCCGGTGATCTGCTTTGGCGTAAGTGCCGTGATGGCGAGTTCTGCAATCGAGATCGGAATTAGCCCCTTGGCTACCTTACCCTTGAGGTAACTGCTGAATTTTCCGCCCTCGATATAAATGTCTTGAAGCCATTCCCGGTAGTGGCCGAGAGCCGCAAGCGGATAGCACCACGATTCTTGCGGGTTCGATTTCGACTGCGGGTGGCTTTCCGGATAGTTGTGCGGATAGCGTTCGCGGTCGCCGTACTTACCGGGCAGACCATTCTCCGTCCAGTATTTGGACCAGTGCTGGCCGATAGAAATATCAACCACAAAGTGCTCATCGATTTCCGCGCCCGCCAGAATCAATTCGTAGATGATTGTGTGCGCTTCGTTGAATACGTGGAAGAATCCCCTGGGCGCCGCTTGGTAGTTTAGCGCGATCCGCTCATGCCATTTGTCGAACTTGTGGCTGCGCGCACCAGTCGGGTCATAGCCGACCTGGCTGTAGATCATCTCTCTCAGCTTCGAACCAGCTAACAACCGGAAGTTATCGCGCGCCTGCCCCTGACAGTTGGCACCCGCGTCGAAGCCGTAATATTCCAAGACAGCGAGGCAAATTTCTGCCGGGTAGCAATAGTGAGTACGACCGCCGTGTGTGATTTCCACGTGAGCTGCCGCCGCTTCGTATCCAGCTTTCGCTAGGATCGCTTTTATCGCTGCGATGCGCGGTTTCTGCTCCGCGTCGTTCCACTGGCTACTGATTGTCCCAATATGGGCGTTCTGAACCCCACAGAGTGCCGCAAGACCGCGTTGGTTGAGGTATGGGGTTCCGTCGGACAGGACGCCCATTCCGATTCCCCCGAAATCGGCGTCTTTCTCAATCTCAAGGTTCAGAGTCCCCTGAACGGGACTGATTTCCTTGGATGGCGATTTTCTAGCTAAAACGCTGATCTTATTAGCGTTTAGACTGATTTCCTCTGGCTTACCCTTGTCGCCATTCATAGACTTCCCCCAGGGTGCATACCTTTGCGGGCATAAATGGTCATTATATACAACTTTAGCGAGTCTCTCCCAACCAAAGTTGCCTAAATGTTCCAAACAGCGACTGGGGCAATCCTCAATCGCGCTTCGGTGTAATACAATGGATGTACGAGAAGTCCTCTTTGCTTCCGTCCCGACGGACGATTTCAAACGACTTAGTATTGTAAAGATTGGCAATCACGTTGAATTGCACTATTCCGCCGCCAACCTTTGCGGCGTATTCCGTGTGGTGTTTCAGAAGTGCCGCGAGATCACGTGAGTCGGCATCGGATACTTTGTCGCCGGGTCGGTATCTATTTAGCATGGCACGGAAGAACACTTTCGCATCTTCCTTGCGCGGAAACTGGCGCGTATCGGTGACAAATGGTTTCGCAGGCATCCCGAGATCATACGCCGCAATAGCGTCATAGCCACAGGGGAGGTAAGTGTGACCGGGGGGAAACGAATCGCCTGTATCACGCTAGCAATGCTGTTGGGTGGTTGCACTCACAACGTCTACATCATGGGCGCCAACGGCACCACGGGCACGGCTGAAGTCACGACCTTCGGCAACCACAGCGGCAGAATTACGATCAATCTGGGCGGCAAAGTCTATACAGGACGCTGGGTCTATGCGCCCGGCGGCGGTGCGATAGGGCTGGGAACGGCAACCGCATCCGCTGGGGGACAGACCGCCACCGCCAGCAGTACCTACGTCGGCCTTCCCACCGGCGGCCCCGGAACCATCCTGGCATCTGCTCCCGATGGCTCAACACTCCGATGCGCATTCAGCTTCAGCGAGTGGGGCCATACTGGCATTGGCACATGCCAAGACAACTCGGGTCAGAGGTACGACCTTCAGATCAATTAGCGCGATCCGACCAAATCCGGTTTGATCCGGCTTAGTCCGGCTTCAACGGATTGACGTAGGTTTGTTATGTATAACGCCTTTTGGTTATCGGTGGTGGCAGTCGCGGGAGGAATCGCCTTTCTTGTTTTGATCGGAATATCGTGGCTGGCAGTGGGCCTATTTGTTTATTAAACGGGCTGCCTAGATTTCAAACTGACCCACTACCCGGCGCGTCGCTTGCCCCTGGACCCCGGCTTCCGCCGGGGTGACGGGCGCGGGCGTGACACCTGAAGATGCGATGCGTTCACAGGTTGCGGTACATCACCAAGGCGTCGACGAAGCCCAGGCGCGGATGCTGGAAGGCGCCGGGCAACCGGCCGACGACCGCGAAGCCACAGCGCTCCCACAGCCGGATCGCGCGGTCGTTGGTGGCGACGACGAGGTTGAACTGCATGGCGCGGAAGCCGCGCGCGCGGGCGACGTCGAGCGAGTGGCCGCACATCGCGCGGGCGACGCCGCGGCCGGTTGCTTCGGCCGCGGTGACGTAGCCGCAATTGGCGACATGCGCGCCGCCGCCGCGCTGGTTCGCCTGCAAATAATAGGTGCCGAGGACGGCACCGTCGTCCTCGGCGACGAAGACGGCGTGATCGGGCGCGCGCCAATAGCGCAGCGCCTCGTCGCGGCTCCACTCCGACGGCAGGGCGTAGGTCTCGCCGGCGCGGATAACGGGGCCAATGATGCGCCAGATCGCGTCGTCGTCCTGCGCCTTGGCCGGACGGATCTGCATGGCGTGCGTTCCTAGAGGCCGGTTCGCCGCGATCGCGCCACGCCCCTCACCCTTCCCTCTCCCCGCAAGCGGGGCGAGGGTCGGCCTGGGTTGGCGGCGCGCAGCCGAGCTTTGCCCAAAGCCAGATGAGAGAAACGGCTCGGCGCCAATCGAACGCGCGCTAGCGGCTCGGCTTCGTGCCGAGATACCAGTCGACAATCTCTTCGCCGGTCCAGAACAGCACGTCGCCGCGGGCGCGGATGTGCTCCAGCGCGCGGCGGAAATATTTGAGGCGGTGCGGCACGCCCATGATGTAGGGATGAACGACGAGCGCCATGACGCGGGCGGACTGCCGCGCGTCGGCATAGAGCTGCTCGAACTGATCGATCGCCCGTCGGTAATACTCGCGCGCCGGATGGTGCTGGATGAGCATCATCGCGACGTCGTTGCATTCCTGCGTGTAGGGAACGTTGACGATGGGCTTGCCGCGGGTCTTGAGCACGACCGGCTGATCGTCGAGCACCCAGTCGCAGACATAGTCGTAGCCCTCTTCGGCGAGCAGGTCCGGCGTCTCCCAGGTTTCGGTGAGGCCGGGACCGAGCCATCCGCGCGGCCGCTTGCCGGTATAGGCCGCGATCGCCTCGGCGGTCTTGCGGATCGCCTCGCGCTCGTTCTCGACCTTCTGCATGTTCTTCTGGATGAAGCCGTGGCCGAGAAATTCCCACTTGCGCTCGCGAGCGGCGGCGACGATGGGCGCATAGGTTTCGATGCAGGAGCCGTTCAGGGCGAGCACAGCGCGGATGTCGAGCCGGTCGAAAACCTCGACGAAGCGCCAGAAGCCAACGCGGTTGCCGTATTCGTGCCAGGCCCAGTTCGGGATGTCCGGCATCGGCGAGCCGCCGGCCGGCGGCGTCAGCACGGTGCGCGGCATGGTCTGATTGATGTCCCATTCCTCGACGTTGACGATGACCCAGCACACCATCCGCGCGCCGTTCGGCAGCTTCAGGATCGGTCGCTGGGCAATCGGCGAATAGGCAAGCCGGTCGTGCGGCAGCATGGGTGAGCGCTCCTCGCGATCAGGATTCCGGATTTCATCGACCCGGCGGGTCGACTCTCGGGCGGTCCGTCAGGCGACAGCCTAACGTCCGGCTCGAACGCTGCCAATCGGCTCGGCGGGCGTCGTTGGGAAGTCGCGGCGTAACCGCCGCCCAGATTCGTCATACCGGCGAAAGCCGGTATCCATGGCGGGGCTGGGCCCCGGCTTTCGCCGGGGCGACGAGCGGAGGGGCGACGATGCGCGCCGCGCTCAGGACTTTGTGTGTTCGGAGCGCACCTGTTCGAGCGCCTTCAGCTTGGCCTGCTCGTCGGCGAGCATCCTCTCGATGGCGCGCCGCTCTTCGTCATCGAGCGCGCTCTGCAGCTGCCGCTTGTAGCGGGCGATGTTCATCCGGGCGATCCAGCGCTCCATCGGTCCTTCCCGCTCGCGTCGGCCGATGCCGGGCGGTCCCGCGCGCACGGGCCGGAGGCGCCGCCATCCCCTGCCGCAACCGCCGCCGCCGGCCGCGCATTGATCACTTGTGCCGTGCCGGTTGCGAATGCATCTTAATATGCTAGTACGTTAGAGTACAGTCGCTCACCTAGCAGGCTGCTGAAAAACTCTGATGCGAAGCCGAATCACGCAACATAAGAATCATCGAGAGCCCTCTCGCGAATCGTTCTTGCGTGAACTGGTCGCCATGCGAATCAATGTTGCGTCTTCTCGCGTCCAAAAACGTTTTTCAGCAGCCTGCTAGTGCATCGAGGGTGATCGGGTGCCATGTCTGAACTCGAGCGCCATCGCGCCAATCGGCTGATCGCCGCCATGCCGGCGCGCGACTTGGCCCAGCTGGCGCGCCGCATGGAGATCGTGCCGTTGCGGCCGCGCACCGTCCTGGCCGAGCCCGGCGGCCGGCTGCGCTACGCCTATTTTCCGCACAGCGGCGTCATTTGCCTGATGGTGGCGCTGCGCAAGGGCGTCACCGAGACCGCGACGATCGGGCCCGAAGGCTTCGTCGGCTTCGGCACGTTGCTCGGCGGCAAGACCGTCAGCCAGCGCGTCCTGGTGCAGTTGGGCGGCACGGCGTCGCGGCTGCGCATCGACGCATTGCTGCCGGCCGTGCGGCGCAGCCCGGCGCTTCAGGCGCTGCTGCTCGGCTATGTGCGGTTCTTCATCGTCCAGACGCTGCAGGGGGTCGCCTGCAACGGCCTGCACAACGTGCGCCAGCGTTGCGCGCGCTGGCTGCTGATGGCGCACGATCGCGCCGGCACCAACAGTTTCGCGCTGACGCACCAGTTCCTGGCAGAACTGCTCGGCATCCAGCGGCCCAGCGTCACGCTGGTGGCGCGCTCGCTGCAGCACGCCGGTCTCATTCGCTACCGTCGCGGCACGATCACCATCGTCGACCGCAAGGGCCTCGAGCGCGCCGCGTGCGAATGCTATGCCGTCGTGCGCCGGGCGTTCGAGGAAATCGTGGCGCGGCGGCCGCGCCGACGGCGGCGCATCGTTGTGTAAGCGTCGTGACACAGAATGATTACCGGCGTCGCGGCCGGCGCACAACTACCGTGACGGGCGTAAAAAAGAAGAAACCGAAAGCAAAAAAAGATGGCCGACAGCGTCGCCGCGTTGATCGTGCCGGGCGCCGACTTGCCGCCATGCGACAAGCGGATCAGCGAACTTTATCGCTACTGGCGATCGATCCGGCCGACGGTGGAGCGGCTGCCGGGCCGGCAACACTTCCAGCCGACCGACATTCCCCGTCTGCTGAAATGGATCTGGCTGGTCGACGTGCAGCACGCGCCGCTGCGCTTCAAGTATCGGCTGGTCGGCACGGCGCATGTCGATGCGGCGGACTCGAACCCGACCGGACGCTGGTACGACGAGGTGCATCCGCGGTTCCATCAGTCGACCGCCTATCCGCAGTTCGTCGCCGCGGTCGAGCGCACCCAGGTCGCGTTCTACCGCGGGCCGCCGGTCTACGTCATCGAGCAGCAATACAAGACGATCGAGCGGCTGATCCTGCCCATGGCGCAAGATGGCGGCACGGTCGACATGCTGCTCGGCATCACCGTGCTCGACCCGAAGGCGTAGCGGCAACGCGAAGCCGATTGGCTCCGATTCTTCGCTGCATTTCACCACGGAGACACGGAGAACACGGGGTTTTCCACGTCATTGCGAGCGCCGGCCGGCGCGAAGCAATCCAGCAACCTGGATCGCCACGACCGCTTCGCGGTCTCGCGATGACGGAGACCTCCGTGGCCTTCGTGTCTCCGTGGTGAAAACCCCTCACCCTGCCCGCCCCGCCGCTCGCGCGACGGGTCCCCTTGACGCCCGCCAAGCGCCCTCTGGACGCTTGGCTGAACATGCTGGGAGCATGTTCATCGGCATCAAGCTCCCCGCGTTGCGCGGAGAGGGCCCTCATCACAACCCGTAAAACGCCTGAAGTGCGCCGAGCGCGGCAACGAGAATTCCCGACGCGTTGTCGGCGGTGATCGGGCGGCCGCTCCAGCCAGCGCGCAGGCTCCATTCGCGCAGCGTCCAGCCGCAGCCAACGACGTGCCAGATGCAGGCGCCGGCCGGCGACGCCGGACCGCCCAGCACCTTGAGCGCGGCCCAGACCCGGCGCCGCGCCTCCTCCGTCCGGGCCGACGCCGGCAGGTCGCGCACGCCTTGCGGCACGCGACGGAGATCGGGCGCGCCCAGCGGATCGAGCTGCGCCAGCATGAAGAGCGCGTGAAAATCGTCGCCGGCCTGGCGCATCTCGGCCGAGATCGTGCCCAGGCGCTGCAGCCGTGCGAGCGTATCCTCGGCGCGATAGGGCCGCGCGGGCCGGCCCTGCTCGTCGGCAATGGCGCGCGGCATGAGCGCGAGATCGCCCTTGGCCCAGCGCTCCGGCGTGGGCGCGAGTGCCTCGAGCCGCGCCTGCCTGCGCGAAGCCGAAGCGGCTTCGCTTCGGCGAAGGCAGGGCGGACGGTGCTTCGGTCGGGTCATTTTTCCTCCGTCATTAGTGCTGAAAATCTTGCCGGGTCGGCGTTGGACAACCGGTCCTGCCCCCTCCCGCCGACCGCTCTTCGCGGTCGGCCCCCACTCGATGGAGGAGGGTTAGGGTGGGGGTGAGGTGCGGTGCACTTGCGGCGATGACGAGGCGCATCGCGCTCACTCCGCGCCGGCGATTTCGGTTGGCGGCAGATCCAAGCCGGCGAGGCGCTCGGCATCGCTTTCGTCGAGTGCCTCGGGCGGCGCCGGCGCCGCAAGCCAGCCGAGCTCGGGCGGCGGCGCGAGGGAATCGCCCGCGCGCATCTGTGCATCCGCCAGCGCGGCGAACTGCGCGTTCGTCGGCGCGACCGCGCAGAGCGCCCGATGACAGGCGCAATAGGAGCCGCCGGGCAGCGTCGGCCGATCGCAGAACGGCGCCGCGCCCGGCGCCACGACGTAGCTGCAGAGACCGGCGCGCCGTGGCGGAACGGCTGCGGTCGTGACAGGCGCTGCGGCAAATGTTATCGTCGTACTTGTTTTGTTCTCATACTCAAGCGTGCAACCAGGACGCGGAATCACCGCCTGCATGGGTCCGTCTCCGCCGAAAAAGCGCGGCTGCCGCGCCCTGCGACCGCCGTCCGGATCTGTTGTACGCTCGATCAGGCGCGGAGTCAACGTAAAATGCGTATAGCGGCGGACGGCGCGAGCGTACAGACTTGCCGGATGCCCGCGATCTCGGCCGCCTCGCGCAAACTGAAGCAGCTTCGCCAGCGCGCCGGCCTGTCGATCCGCCAAGTGGCGCAGGCGCTGGGCATGGAATACGGCAGCTCGTATCAGCACTACGAAGACCGCTTCAAGAAGCCGCTGTTGCCGCTGGAGCTGGTGCTCAAGCTAGTGCCGATCTTCGCGCCGGCGGGTATCGATGCGGCCGAGCTCTATGCCCTCGCCGGCGTCGACGCCACCGGCGAGCGGCCGACGGGCGCCGCCGCCAAAAGCGAGGCCAGCGGCCGGATTCTCCGCATTGCCGAGCTCGACGTGCGCGCCGCCGCGGGCGACGGCCTCGTCGGCGACGGCGCGAAAATTGTCGACGAGTGGGCCCTGCCGAGCGGCATGGTCCGGCAATACTCGACCGCGCCGGCGAGCGACTTGCGCATCATCACGGTGATGGGCGACAGCATGGAGCCGACGCTGCAGCCGGGCCAACGCGTGCTGGTCGATACCGGCGATCGCAATCCCAGCCCGCCCGGCGTGTTCGTGGTGTGGGACGGGCTCGGCCTCGTCGTGAAACGCTGCCAGGTGATGCCGCACAGCGAGCCGCCGCGCGTGCGCATCACCTCGGACAACGCCAAGTATGACCCGTACGAGCGTACGCTGTCCGAGGCCTATATCCAGGGCCGCGTGATCGGCCAGTGGCGCTGGCTCTAGCCGCGAACGCAGCCGCCCGCCGTGTCTTAACGTATTTGGCGTGCAGTCGCGCCGGACGCGGCTAAAGCGCCCGCAGCGCCTGATCGAGGTCCTCGATCAGGTCGGCTTCGTCCTCGATTCCGGCCGAGACGCGGATCAGCGCGTCGGAGATGCCGAGCGCGGCGCGCTCCGCCGGCGGCACGCGCTGATGCGTCGTCGTCGCCGGATGGGTGGTGAGGCTCTTGGTGTCGCCGAGATTGTTCGAGATTTCGATCAGCTTGAAGGCATTCATGACGCGGAACGCCTCGGCTTTGGTCGCGCCGGCCTCGAAGCAGACGACGCTGCCGAAGCCGCTCATCTGCCGGGCGGCGAGATCGTACTGCGGATGGGACTTGAGGCCAGGATAGAGAACGCGGCGGACCTTCGCATGCCCTTCCAAGAAATGCGCGAGCGCGAGCGCGACCTCGCACTCGCGCGTGACGCGCAGCTCCATGGTCTCGAGACCCTTGACCAAGAGCCACGCGTTGAACGGTGACAGCGCCGGACCGGTGTGGCGCAGGAACATCTGCAGGTGATCGTCGAAGAACTTCTTCGGCCCCAAGACCGCACCGCCGAGGCTGCGGCCCTGGCCGTCGATATGCTTGGTGGCGGAATAGACGACGACGTCGGCGCCGAGCGCGAGCGGCTTTTGCAACAGCGGCGAGGCGAAGACGTTGTCGACGATCAAGAGCGCGCCCTGCGCATGGGCGAGATCGGCGACCGCCTTCAGGTCGATGATCTCGAGCGTCGGATTGGACGGGCTCTCGACGAAGACCGCGCGCGCGCCTTTGGCCAGCGCCTGCTTCCAAGCCGCAAGATCGCGGCCGTCGACCAACTCGGTCGCGACGCCGAGCCGCGGCAGGATCTGGTTCAGGATATGGAGACACGAGCCGAACAGTGCGCGCGACGCGACGACGCGGTCGCCCGTCTTGAGGAAGCAGGCGAGCGACGCGAACACCGCGGCCATGCCGCTGGATGTCGCGCGGCACGTCTCGGCGCCCTCGATCAGCCGCAGCCGCTCCTCGAACATCGACACCGTCGGATTGGCGTAGCGGCTGTAGACGAAACGCAGGCCGTCGCCGGCGAACGCAGCCTCGGCCTCCTCCGCCGTCTTGTAGACGAAGCCCGAGGTCATGAAGAGCGCTTCGTCGGTCTCGAGGAACTGGCTGCGCTGCAGGCCGCCGCGCGTGGCGACGGTGCGCGGGCGCCACGAGGCGGGCGGCGGCGGAGGCGTCAAAGGCATCTGCTCTCTCCATCGATCGCCGGTGCGTTTCCCGCAAAAAATCCGGGCAAACAAAAAGCCCTGTCCGCACGGGTCAGGGCTTCGATGAGCCTCCGACCTTTTAGCGGGATTTTTTACGTGGCCGCAAGCCGGTCGGCTTCAAATCGCCACGGATCAGTGCCTATTGCGTACGCTTCCCGACTCCCCTCGTCAAGTGCAATGCTGGCCGGAGGGGAGAAGGCGTGCGCCATTTTGCTTCGATCGACGAGCTGGCCGGGGCGGCGGGCGAGACGCTCGGCACCAGCGACTGGGTGACGGTGACGCAGGCGGCGATTGAAAAGTTCGCCGAGGCGACCGGCGATTTCCAATGGATCCATGTCGATCGCGAGCGTGCCAAGACCTCGCCCTTTGGTACGACGGTCGCACACGGCTATCTCACCTTGGCGCTCGCGCCGCGCCTCATGGACCAGATCTACAAGGTGGACGGCATCCGGCTCCGCATCAATTACGGCCTCAACAAGGTGCGCTTCACGGAGCCGGTGAAGAGCGGCGCGCGCGTGCGCATGACGCTGAAGCTGCTGAGCGTCGACAAGACGCACAAGGGCGCGCGGGTGATAAGCGAAGCGCGATTCGATATCGACGGCGTCCCACGGCCGGCCTGCGTCGCCGAGCTGGTCGCCGTTCTCGTGCCGAACTAGTCGGACGGCTCGAGCGCGCTTTCGTGCCAATGGCGCAGCAATCGGCGCGACAGCCAAGACAGCACGGCGAAGATCGCGATGCCGGTCAGCGACAGCAGGAACAGCGCCGCGAACATGCGCGCGATCTCGAGTCGGTAGCCGGCCTCGAGGATGCGCGAAGCGAGGCCGGTCTCGGCGCCGCCGGTGCCGGCGACGAACTCGGCCACCACCGCGCCGATGAGCGCGAGGCCACCGCTGATGCGCAAGCCGGCGAGAAAGAGAGGCAAGGCCGACGGCAGGCGCAGCAGGCGCAGCGTCTGGAGCCGGCCCGCGCCGTAAAGCCGGAATAAATCCACCAGGTTGCGGTCGGCGCTGTTCAGGCCCAGCGTCGTGTTGGCGAGAATCGGAAAGAACGCGACGATGGTGGCGCAGATCAGCAGCGACAGGAACACGTCGTTGGCCCAGATGATGATCAGCGGTGCAATCGACACCACCGGCGTGACCTGCAAGATCACGGCGTAGGGGAAGAAGCTGACCTCGATGGTCTTGGACAGCGAGAACAGCACGGCGAGCGTGCCGCCTAGCAGCACCGCCACCGCGAGCGCGGCCACGGTGATCCTGAGCGTCACCAGCAACGAGGCCATCAGGCTCGGCCCATCGGTCCACAGGGTCTGCGCGATCACGCCCGGCTTGGGCAGCACATAGGGCGGAATTGCGAACCACCAGACGATCCCATGCCAAGCGGCTATGACCAGCAATCCCACGATGATGGGCCCGAGGATGCGCGCGAGGCGGTTGCCGTTCATGCCATCGCCTCGGCGAGCTTGGCCGACACGGCACGGCAGACCTCGACGTACAGCGGCGTCAGGCGCAGGGACGCGTTGCGCGCCTCGGGCAGGTTGACGGGCAGGTCGGCGACGATCCGCCCTGGTCGCTTGGTCATCACCACGATGCGGTTGGTTAGGAACACGGACTCGAAGACGCTGTGCGTCACGAACACGATGGTGCAGCGGTGCATCTGCCACAGCGCGCGCAGCTCCTCGTTGAGCTTGAAACGCGTGATTTCGTCAAGCGCGGCGAACGGTTCGTCGAGCAGCAGCAGGGCCGGCTCGGTGACGAGTGCCCGGGCGATCGAGACGCGCATCCGCATGCCGCCCGAGAGCTGCCGCGGATAGGCGAAGGCGAACTCACCGAGGCCGAGCGACTCCAGCATCGCGCCGATGCGCGGCGCAGCCGCGGCCCTTCCAGCGCCACGCAGCCGGAGCGGCAGGTAGACGTTGTCCCACACCGTCGCCCACGGCATCAGTGTCGGCTCCTGGAAGACGAAGCCGATGTTGTCGGCGAGATCGCCGCTGCGCTCCAGGCGGCCGGCGGTCGGCTCGGTCAGGCCAGCCAGTATACGCAACAGCGTGCTCTTGCCGCAGCCCGACGGGCCGAGCACGCCGACGAATTCGCCGCGCGAGACCGCGAGATCGACGCTCGACAGAGCGGCAATGCCGTTGCGGAAGGATTTCGCCAGCGCGGCCGCGGCGACGAGAGTCTCGGGCACAGCCGCCGCGCTAGCGCTGCGCCTTCAGACCGACGCCGTGATCGACGAAGCGCAGCGTGTAGGCCTGACGGTAATCCATGGCGGCGGGATAGAGCCCTTGCTTCGACATGACGGCGAAAAAGGCGCGCCAGCGCGCGTCCGTCATCGCGCCGATACCCAACGTCTTGGAATCACCGCTGTCGACGATGCCGTGATTTTTCATCGTCGTTCGTGCATAGGCGAGCAGCGCGTCGTTCTGATCGGGGTTATCCTTCTTGATGAGGGCGGTCGCTGGCGCCGGATCGCCGTAGAGATAGGCGTACCACCCCTCGATCGAGGCTTCGACGAAGCGTTGCACCAGCCCAGGATTGTCGTGCACCAGTTTCGTCGACGTCTCGATTAGCGAGCCGTAGCTCGCATAGCCGGCGTCGGCGAGGAGAAAAACCTGCGGATCGCCGCCGACCTGCTTGATCAGGAACGGCTCGCTGGTGAGATAGCCCTGCTGGATCGCCTGAGGATTGGTCAGGAACGGCGCCAGGTTGAACGTATACGGCCGGATCTGAGCGTCCGTGTAGCCGAACCGCGCTTTGAGGAACAGCCACCAGCCCGCCCGCGTGTCGCCGCCGATCATGATCGGTCGACCCTTGAGGCTCGCCAGATCCCTGTAGCCCACGCCACGATGGGCAATGAGCACCGTGGGATCCTTCTGGAACAGCGCTGCGACCGCGACCAGCGGTATCTTTTGCCGAGCGACGTTCAACGGCAGGAAGCTGTTCGACACAATCGCAAAATCGAGGCGGCCGGCAGCGAGCAGCTGCGTCTGGTTGATCTGTGGGCCGCCCTGGCGCAAATCGACCGCGATGCCGTGCCGGGCGTAGATGCCCTCGGCGATGGCTTCGTAGTAGCCGCCATGCTCGGCCTCCGCGCGCCAATCGGTGCCGAACACAACATGATCGAGCGCCCACGCCGAATGGCCCGCGGTCAGCGCCCACAACAGCGGCAAAATGCGCTTCAACAATCCTCGCATCCCCACCTCACCGCGCCTTCTTAGCCCAAGCTGCGGCATGGCGACAGAGCCGCGTTGGCCCGGCCAAAACAGCGACCGCGACGGTCAGCGTCGCTCCGGATCGTCGGTCGGACGCCGGCCGGCGGCTTCATCGAAGCCCTTGTGGTGCGAATAGAACAACAAAGCCATCAGACCGCCGCCCAGCCCGAGAGTCGCCAGGCCACCCAGGATCAGCGCGACATAGCCTGAAGTCGATATCTCGACGGCGCCGAGCGAAACCCACGCCCAAACCGCCACCGAAGCCGCGGCGAGCGCGAGGATGGCGGCGACCGCGATACCGAGCTTGCTCATGCGAGACCTCTCCCCTTCCCGCGGGGCGCACGCCGCGGTTTGTGAATTGCCGGCTGGCCATTGTCATTATAACGTCTCCAACGGCGGCTAGCTGCCCGAACCGGCCGGCGAACGATAACCGGCCGCGCCGAAAATCGCGGGCACCGCCAGGAGAACGCCATGGGCAAATTCGTCGTCGCGCCGCACTTCCGGCTCCAGGAATGGGTCGCCGAGGAGAAAGGTTATTTCCGGGACGAAGGGCTGGACTACGAGTTCCGCGAAACGATGGATTCGAGCACCGGGCAGGGCCATCAGCTCGGCAATAAAGTCGGCGCTTTTCAATCCATCGAGCAGGGCCGCGCCTGCGACGTGAGCGGCGCGTGCCACTGGACCGTCAATGTGGCCGCCGCGAAGGGTCACGCCAAGCTCTATGCCGACGCCTATTCGGTGTCGCCAGCGGGCGTTTTCGTGCCGCCGGAATCATCGATCAAGCAGCCCGCCGATCTCAAGGGTGTGCCGATCTCGGTGGGCTATCAGTCGGGCAGCCATTATGCCACGATTCAGGCACTCGAGCAGTACATGCCGCTGGGTGACATCAAGCTGAGTTTTGCGGACGGGTTGCTGTTCAGCCGCATGGAGCTGCTGTTTGATCGCAAAGTTCCGGCGGTCACTGTATTCAGCGGGCCTTACTATTTCCTAGAGCAACTCGGCTTCCGCAAGGTGATCGACGCCACTTTCATGATGGCGTCGATGATCAACGGCGCTCCCGCGCCGGCGGATGTGCGGAAGTATTTCGACGCCTTGCGCCAGGCGCAGCGCGACATCGATCTCCGGCCGGAAAAATACACGCACTACTACAAGAAGGAGTTCCCCAAGCGCTTCCACGATACGATGGATACGCGGCGTTGGGGACCCGGCGAGCGGATTGTCTTCGAGCCCTATACCAAAGAGGTTTTCGAGGAATCGCAGCGCTGGATCGCGGAGCGCGGCATCTTTCCGGACGGCACCGGCGGCGGCGCATACGAAAACGCGGTTGTGACGCTGGCTGCGGAGTAACTGGGCCCTCCACGGCTTATTTCTTCGGCTGCCGCTGGCGACCGCGCGGTGCGGGCGAAAGGCTCGGCGGATCACTGGCAGGAAACGAATCGGCGCTCATGGCATCGATATGGTTGTCGGACGCCGACAGCCGCTGTCGATAATCCGACAACCGCTCGTGCTTCTCGGCAAGCCGCCGCTGCCGCTCGCCGGCCCATGCGCTGCGCCACACTCTTTTCATATGCCACCTCCGTTGCCGAACGACGTTGGGCAAACGAACCAACGAGGACGAAGTTCCCTAAGCGGGCATGGATTAAAACGCCGAGCGACCGCGCGCCGTTTTCGAGGATATGCTGTGATAGCGCGCCGCGCGCAATGCGGTGACTCTGGCAAGCGAGGGCACTTGAGTACGGCTGCGATTTCTCCGACCGACCGCATCATCGCCGAGATCGACGGCCCGATCGGCTGGCTCGTCTTCAACAACCCCGTCAAGCGCAATGCGTTGTCGCTCGACATGTGGCAGGCGATACCGGCCGTTCTCGACTGTTTCGAGCAGGAGTCTCGCGTTCGCGCCGTGGTGCTGCGCGGCGCCGGCGACCGCGCATTCACATCCGGCGCCGATGTCTCTGAGTTCGAGCGCCTTCGCGGCGCGCCCGCCGATCAGGAGCGTTACAACACGATCTCGGAGATGGCACTGACACGGCTGCAGCAGTTCCCGAAGCCGACCATCGCGATGATTCAGGGGTATTGCATGAGCATCGGCCTGGGCGTTGCGCTCGCCTGCGACCTGCGGTTCGCCGGACTGAGCGCGCGCTTTGCCAGCCTTGCGGCGCGATTGAGCCTGACCTACCGCTGGACCGACATCAAAAAGCTGGTCGACCTGATCGGACCGGCGCGGACAAAGGATTTCTTCTATAGCGCCCGGCACGTACCGGCCGAGGAGGCTGCGGCGATGGGGCTGGTCGAGAACGTCCGACCGGACGCCGAGATCGAGGCGTTCACGCGGGCCTACTGCGTGCGCGTCGCCGAGAATGCGCCGCTCAGCATGACGGCGACCAAACGCATCGTCGCAGAGCTCGTCAAGCCGTCATCGGAGATCGACCGCGCTCTATGCAAGGCGATCGTGGCGGGCTGCTATGCCAGCGAAGATTACGTCGAAGGCCGGCGCGCGTTCATGGAAAAGCGCAAGCCGGTGTTCAAAGGACGTTAGGCTGGCTTGGGGCACGGGAACCGGCGCGGAGGTTACCGGATTGGCCGCTCGCGCATCACACCCCGGCAAGAACGGCGCCAACAGGCGTGAAAATGGTGGGTGCACCAGGACTCGAACCTGGGACCCGCTGATTAAGAGTCAGCTGCTCTACCAACTGAGCTATGCACCCGCGCGGGAAGGCGCCGTATATAACAACCTGCCGCCGGCTTGTCGAGCCGCTCGGGCTCACCCCTCGGCGTCGCCGTAACGGCCGAAGCGGACGTCGCGGTGGACATAGACGCTGATCAGCAGGCCGAAGCCGAACATCACCGTCAGCATGGAGGTGCCGCCATAGGAAATCAGCGGCAGCGGCACGCCGACCACCGGCAGCAGGCCGATCACCATCGCGATATTGATGAAGACGTAGAGGAACAGGTTGGTGGTGATGCCGAAGGCCAGCAATCGGCCGAAATGGCTGCGCGAGCGGAAGGCGATGGCATAACCGTAGATGAAGACGACGGCGTAAAGCGCGAGCAGCAGGAGACCGCCAATCAGCCCGAATTCCTCGCCCAGGATGGTGAAGATGAAATCGGTCTGCCGCTCCGGCAGGAACGAAAGGTGTGCCTGGGTTCCCGACAGGTATCCCTTGCCGAAGATTCCGCCGGACCCGACCGCGATCTTGGCCTGGAGGCTGTGATATCCGGCGCCGAGCGGGTCGCTCTCGGGATTGAGAAAGGTGAGGATCCGGTTCTTCTGGTAATCGCGCAGGTGGTGCCAGGCGAACGGCACGATCGCGCCCGCCGCCGCCAACACGACACCGAACGTCCACAATCGTACGCCGGCCAGGAAGAACATCGCCGCACCGCTGAGCACCAGCATCGTCGCAGTTCCGAGATCGGGCTGTTTCAGCACCAACGCAGCAGGTACCAGGACCAGCAGCGCGGGCACGATCAGCTTCAACGGTTTGCCGATGTCCTCCGACGGCAAGCCGGTGAAATAACGCGCGAGTACCATGACCAGCGCGATCTTCATGAACTCTGATGGTTGGATCTGGATCACGCCGAGATCGATCCAGCGCTGCGCGCCCATGCCGATCGCGCCGCGCACCTCGACCGCGATCAGCAGCACCATCGTCACAGCATAGAAGCCATAGGCGACACGCAGCCAAAGCCGGATATCGACGACGGCCACGGCGAGCATGACCAGGGCGGCGACGGCGAAGCGCACAACTTGGCGCGAAGCCCACGGCTGCCAGCTGCCATTGCCGGCGGAATACAACATCCCGAAGCCAACGGCCGCGATGATCGTGATCAGCGCGACCAACGGCCAGTTCACGTTCAGCAGCTTGACGCTCATGGTCTGCTGTGGGCGGGAAGGATCGTACAGCCAGCGCATGAGAACCGCTCAGCCCTGCGCCAGTCTGGCGACATCGAACGGCTCGTCCGGCACGCGACGCGCCGGATCTCGCTTTTGCGCCTGGAGCAGCAGATCGCGGGCGATCGGCGCCGCGACCGCGCCACCCTCACCGCCCGTCGCACCACCGTGCTCGACGACGACGGAGCAGACGTAGCGCGGCGCACTGGCCGGCGCAAAGGCCATGAACAGCGCATGGTCGCGGTCTTTCCACGGTATCTTCGTGCCGGTGACGACGCCGCGGTCGCGTACGTCCTTGGCGATGTGATGAACCTGGGACGTGCCGGTCTTGCCGGCCATGGCCATCGTCGAGTCGGTGATGCGCGCGCCATAGGCTGTGCCGTGCGGCTCGTTGACGACGCCGTACATGGCGTCGTGAATCAGATCGAGGTATTTCTGCTGGACGCCGACTGGCGCGAAGGCGCGACTGATCGCGTTCGCAACTGCGCTCGCCCGTGTCATCACGCCTTGATCGCGCGCCAACATCGGCTTGACCAGTCGCCCGGTGGCGAGGCGGGCGACGTAGATCGCGAGCTGCAGCGGCGTCACGGAAACGAAGCTCTGACCGATGCCGCAACTGATCGTTTCGCCGCGCTGCCAGACAACACCGGTCGCCGCCAGCTTCCACGCCCGCGTCGGGATGAGGCCGCTTTTAGCACCGGGAATATCGATTTTCACCGCGACGCCGAGCCCAAGCCGGTTCGCCATCTGCGCGATCCGGTCGATCCCGACCAGATCCGCCGTATGATAGAAGAAGACATCGCACGATTCCTTGATCGCGCGGCGCACCGCGAGCGTGCCGTGGCCGCCTTTCTTCCAGCAGTGCCACACCGAATTGCCGAGGTGGAACTCGCCGGGGCAGAAGAACTCGGTATCTGGCGTGATCGCGCCGGCCTCAAGCGCAGTCAAGGCAACGAGCGGCTTGAAGGTCGAGCCCGGTGCATAGATTCCGGAGATCGCCTTGTTCGTCAGCGGATTGTATGGATTATCGACCAGCGCTTTCCATTGTGCCGGACTCAAGCCGCTGGCAAAGGCGCTCGGATCGAAGCCGGGCGCTGAGGCAAGCGCGAGAACCTCGCCGGTCCAGGAATCGAGGACGACGGCGGACGCAGAGCCTTGCGCTGTGCAACGACGCATCGCCAGATCCTGGAGCGCCATGTCGAGTCCGAGAACGATTTGCTCACCGGAGATGCCGTCCTCGTGCGCCAACTCGCGCACGACCCGACCGAAAGCATTGACCTCGACCTCACTGGTGCCGGCGGTGCCGCGCAACTCCAGGTCATACTCCTTTTCGATGCCGCTCTTGCCGACGCGGAAATCGGGCAGTTCAACGAGCGGATCGTCGCTGTTGAGCTCCGATTCCGAGACCGGAGCGACATAGCCCACGACGTGCGCAGTCTCGTCGCCGAACGGATAATGGCGTATGAGGCCCTGGTCGATCGACACGCCCGGCAAGTCGACGGCATTGACGTCGATGCGCGCCATCTCGTTCCAATTCATATCCTCGCGCAGCGCGATCGGAACAAAGCTGTGCCGGTTCCGCATGTCGCGCACGACGCGGCGGCGATCGGCTTCGGTGAGCGGCACGAGCGTAGCCACGGCGTCGAGGGTCTCGTCGATGTTGCCCGCCTGCTCGGGGATCATGACAACGCGGTAGGTCGGCCGATTGAGTGCCAGCGGCACGCCGAAGCGATCGACGATATGTCCGCGGGGCGGCGCCAGCAGCCGGATATTGATCCGGTTCTCGTCGGCCAACATGGCAAACTTCGGAGCTTGGACGACTTGCAGATAGTAAAGCCGACCGGCCAACGCGGCGAGCAGCGCCACCTTGCCGCCGGCCAGAACCATGGCACGGCGCGTCAGGATCTTGCCACGCGCGTTGCCGCGTTTCATGTCACGTGCTCAACGCCGGCATCGCACGATGCGCCAATGCGAGAATGTAGCTGCCGATCGGAAAGCACGCGGCCGTGACGAGCGTCTGGAAGACGAATGGGCGTGGCACCATCAGCTGTACCTGCATCAGGCTGACGAACACCCATTCGAGCGCGAATGCGCCGGCGGCTGCGCCGAAAAACCCGAGCCACAGCACCGAAAACGGCCGGTGGCTGAATACGCGGCGTTGGCTCAAAACGCCGGTGCGCACCAATAGCAACGCCAGGGCCGACAGGCCGACATAGGGCGTGCCGTTAAGCAAATCGAGCAGCAGGCCAGCGAAGAACACGACGCCGAGCGGCAACAAATCCGGCCGGTAGACCGTCCAATGGAACACTGCCATCAGCGCAAAACTCGGCGCGATCGAACCGAAGCTCGGGACGTGGAACGGCAGCAGCGACAGCAGCGTGAACAGGAAGGTCGTCGTACCAGGCACCATCCGAGCAATGAAGCCGAAATAATCGCGATTTCGGGAATACGGCATGACTAGCGCGTTTCGGCCGCCCGGGCGCGCGCCCCACGTGTGGATTGCGGCGCGGGGATCGCGCTGTCGGGTAAGACGCCGTCGAGGCCATAGTTCACGATCCGAACCATTTCGAGCCGCGCCAAATCCGCATAAGGCTCGATGCGGATGATGCCGTTGACGGACGCGACGACGCCAACCGGCAGATCGGGCGGAAAGATGCCGCCGCTGCCACTGGTGACGATTCGATCGCCGGGCTTCACTGGCGTCTTGGGCTGCACGTAAACCAGACGCGGTTGATCCGAGTTGTCGCCGCTGAGCATGGCGCGTTCATGCGTGCCTTCGACGACGACCGGGATGTGCGAATTTATATCGGTCAGCAGCAAGATGCGCGCCGTGCGGTCCCCGAGCTCGATGACGCGGCCGACGAGTCCGTCGCCCGTCAGCGCCGGCTGGCCGCGCGCGACGCCCTCGCGCTCGCCGACGTTGACCAGGACGTTGCGCAGGAACGCGCCGCCCGAATCGGCGATCACTTGCGCCGCAACCGAAGAGACCGCACCCTGCGGCGCGAACTTGACGAGGTCGCGAAGCTCCTCGTTCTCGGATTCAAGACGGCGCGCGACCTGCTGCCACTGCAACAGCCGCTGGTTCTCGAGCTTGAGCTCCTGATTCTGACGATAGACGGTCACCGCGTCCTCGATGGCACCGACCGCTTTCGAGACCGACGCGATAGGTTCGCCCGCGATCTGGAGCACCGGCGCAAAGGCGTCGGCGAGCACGACGCGCACACGATCAAACAGCAGCACATCGGCCTTGCCGAGCACCGCCAGCAGCGCTGAGATGAAAATCAGGAAAGGGAGCGTCAGCCGCTGGACTGTCGCGCGAACGGGGGCAGAAACTCTCATTGGCGCCGACCGTTGGTCATGGTCCCGATTGCTTCCGCCAAATCACGGTGCCGTCCCCCGTCAACACCGCCGTTATGCACGTTTTACACGGATTTCTTGGTCTCGTACATGGCTCCGGCACGAAAAAACATAGCTAATACATGCTTATCAATACGTTACGCAGGGTTTTCATTTCTTCCAGGGCGCGGCCGGTGCCGAGCGCGACGCAGGATAGCGGATCGTCGGCGATCGAAACCGGCAGGCCGGTCGAGTGCCGCAGGACGTAATCGAGATTTCCGAGCAACGCGCCGCCGCCGGTCAGTACGATGCCCTTGTCGACGATGTCGGCGGCGAGCTCGGGCGCGGTGTGCTCAAGCGCGACCTTGACCGCTTCGACGATGGCGCCGACCGGTTCCGACAGGCTTTCGGCGATCTGCCGCTCTGAGATCACGATTTCCTTGGGCACGCCGTTCATCAGGTCGCGACCCTTGATCTCCATGATGCGCCCCTCGCCTTCCTCCGGCATGCACGCCGAGCCGATCTCCTTCTTGATGCGCTCGGCTGAGGACTCGCCGACCAGCAGGTTATGGTTGCGCCGGATGTAGGCGATGATCGCCTCGTCCATCTTGTCGCCACCGACGCGGACCGACCGAGAATAGACGATGCCGCCGAGTGACAGCACGGCGACTTCGGTGGTGCCGCCGCCGATATCGACCACCATCGACCCTGTCGGCTCGGTCACCGGCAGGCCGGCGCCGATTGCCGCCGCCATCGGCTCTTCGATGAGAAACACGCGGCGGGCGCCGGCGCTCTCGGCCGACTCCTGAATGGCGCGACGCTCGACGGCGGTCGAGCCTGATGGCACGCAGACGATGATCTGCGGGCTGGCGAAGCTGCGCCGGTTGTGCACCTTGCGGATGAAATGCTTGATCATTTCCTCCGCCACCTCGAAATCGGCGATCACGCCGTCGCGCAACGGCCTGATCGCCTGAATGTTGCCCGGCGTTCGACCGAGCATCATCTTGGCTTCGTCGCCGACAGCGAGCACCTGCTTGCGCCCTTTGACGCTGGCGATAGCCACCACCGATGGCTCGTTGAGCACGATGCCGCGACCCTTGACGTAGACGAGCGTGTTCGCCGTGCCGAGGTCGATGGCCATATCGGCAGACAGCATTCCGAGGAGATTGCCGAACATCTTGATGGTGTGATCCGAGGTTGGTTGTTGGACCGCCGTTATGCCGTGAGTGCAGCGGGCGCGGTCTTCGCCCGCTTAGTGAGAAGCTTGTTGAGTGCGTGGATATAGGCGCGCGCCGATGCGACCAGCGTGTCGGGATCCGCGCCCTGGCCGACGACGGTCTTGCCGTCCTCCTCGAGCCGCACGGTGACCTCGGCCTGTGCGTCGGTGCCTTCGGTCACGGCGTGCACTTGATAGAGCAGCAGGCGCGCGGTGTGCGGTACGACGGCATGAATGGCGTTGAACGTGGCGTCGACCGGGCCGTTGCCGGTGACCTTCGCGGTTTTGCGGACGGCATCGAGTTCGAGCTCGATTTCGGCGGTCTGCGGCCCTTTGGAGCCGGCGATCACCTGGAGCGAGATGAACTTGATGCGCTCGTCGCTGCGCTGGATCTCGTCGTCGACTAGCGCGACGATATCCTCGTCGTAGACGTCTTTCTTGCGGTCGGCGACTTCCTTGAAGCGCCGGAACGCGTCGTTCAAGGCGTTGTCGCCCAGCTCGAAGCCGAGCTCCTTCAGCTTCATCTTGAAGGCGTGGCGGCCCGAGTGCTTACCCATGACAAGGGTGGATTTGCCGAGCCCGACGGATTCGGGCGTCATGATCTCGTAGGTGCCGGCATGCTTGAGCATGCCGTCCTGATGAATGCCGCTCTCATGCGCGAAGGCGTTGGCGCCCACGATTGCCTTGTTGGGCTGGACGACGAAACCGGTAATCGCGGAGACCAGGCGCGATGCGCGCGTGATGTATTCGGTCTTGATCCCGGTCGTGTAGGGCATGATGTCGTGACGCGTACGGAGCGCCATGACCACCTCTTCCATCGCCGCGTTGCCGGCACGCTCGCCGAGACCGTTGACCGTGCACTCGATCTGGCGCGCACCCGCCGCGACTGCAGCCAACGAATTGGCAACGGCGAGGCCCAAATCGTTGTGGCAATGAACCGAGATCACCGCCTTGTCGATGTTGGGCACGCGATTCTTGAGCATGCGGATCAGTTCGGCGAATTCGTCCGGTACCGTGTAACCGACCGTGTCGGGAATATTGATGGTGCCGGCGCCGGCTTTGATCGCCGCCTCGACGCTGCGGCAAAGGAAATCATGCTCGGTGCGGGTGCCGTCCTCCGGCGACCACTCGACGTCGGGACACAGATTGCGCGCGTGCGAAATGCTGTCGATGACGGCCTGATGCACCTGTTCGGGCGTCATCTGCAGCTTGTATTTCATGTGTAGCGGCGACGTCGAAAGGAAGGTGTGGATGCGCGGCCGCTTGGCATGCTGCAGCGCTTCCCAGGCGCGGTCGATGTCAGCGCGCGCCGCGCGCGCCAAGCCACAAACCGTCGAGGCCGTGACGACCTTCGCGATCTCGCGCACCGCATCGAAGTCGCCGTTGGAGGCAATTGGAAAGCCGCCTTCGATGACGTCGACGCCCATTTCCTCGAGTAAAAGCGCGATCTTGATCTTTTCCTCGAGGTTCATCGACGCGCCGGGCGATTGCTCGCCGTCGCGCATTGTGGTGTCAAAGATGATGACGCGATTGCCGTCGGGCCGGGTGGCGGAAGCGACGGTCTTCGGAGATTGCGTGGCGCCCATGGCGCGATTCCTCATGTCTCGGGGAAATTAACGTGAGCCGTGGCCGATGCCCCTCGAACGCGAGCGGGCTCAATCGCGCCCGCGCTCAGGGGCAGCTAAGTCGCAGCGTGCCGCCGTTCCCCCGCGCCCGACCGGCCAGACGGCAGGCACGATCGACCCGGCGCTGAAACGCCTGGTTAACCGTATCTGCGAACGTCATGGCCATTTTTGCCCGCTTTCTGTCGACCGGCGTCGTCGTCTAGCGCCGCCGGCCGATTTCCTGGTAAAGGCGAAAAAATCAAGGCCTGTACTATGTTTAGCGCGGCTTGCTCAGGAATCGCAAGCTTTCTGTGGGGCTGGCCGGCACGCCGAGGCGCTAGTTCTTGGTCTTGTCGACCAGCCGGTTCGCGGCGATCCACGGCATCATCGCGCGCAGCTTCTCGCCAATCTGTTCGACCGGATGCTCAGCGCCGCGCCGCCGCAATGCCTTGAAGCTCGCCTGGCCCGCCGCGTTCTCGAGCACCCACTCCTTAGCGAAGCGACCGGACTGAATATCATCGAGCACGCGCTTCATCTCTGCTTTCACGTGCGAATCGATCACGCGCGGGCCGCGCGTGTAGTCGCCATACTCGGCGGTGTTCGAGACGGAGTAACGCATGTTGGCGATGCCGCCCTCATACATCAGGTCGACGATCAACTTCACCTCGTGCAGGCATTCGAAGTACGCCATCTCCGGCGCATAGCCCGCTTCGACCAGCGTCTCGTATCCCGCCATGATCAGCGCGGTGAGGCCGCCGCAAAGCACGCATTGCTCGCCGAAGAGGTCGGTCTCGCATTCCTCCTTGAATGTCGTCTCGATCACCCCGGCGCGTCCACCGCCGATCGCCGACGCGTAGCTGAGCGCGAGCTCGAGTGCATTGGCCGACGGATTCTGCGCCACCGCGACGAGACAAGGCACGCCGCCGCCGCGCACATACTCTGAGCGCACGGTGTGACCGGGGCCCTTGGGCGCGATCATGAAGACATCCATATCCGGCCGCGGCTCGATCAGCTTGAAATGGATATTGAATCCGTGCGCGAATGCGAGCGCCGTGTCGGGCCGCATGTTCGGCTTGAGATCATCATTGTAGAGCTTCGCCTGGAGTTCGTCGGGCGTCAGCACCATGACGACGTCGGCCCATTTGGCGCCCTCGGCCGGCGTCATCACCTGGAACTTCGCCGCCTCCGCCTTCTTGGCGCTGGCCGAGTCCGGCCGCAGCGCGACGCGCACGTCCTTCACGCCGCTGTCGCGCAGATTCATCGCATGGGCGTGACCCTGGCTGCCGTAGCCGACGACCAAGACTTTCTTGCCCTTGATCAGGTTCACGTCGGCATCGCGATCGTAATAGACACGCATGGAAAAACTCCTCCGAAGGCGAAAACTGTGGGATCAGAACTTGCCGGCGCCGCGCGAGATCGCGACGACGCCGGTGCGGGAAATATCGACCACGCCCAGCGGCTCCATCAGGCTGATGAAGGCGTCGAGGTTCTCGGTCGAACCGGTCATCTCGAAGACGTAGCTTTCCGGCGTGGTGTCGACCACGCGGGCATGGAAGATGTCGGCTAGGCGAAGCGTTTCGGCGCGGCTTTCGGCGCCGCCCGTGACCTTGATCAACGCCAGCTCGCGCTCGACGAACGGGCCCTCTTCGCTCAGATCATGGACGCCGTGAACCGGCACGATCCGGTTCAGCTGCGCCTTGATCTGCTCAATGATCATCGGCGTGCCCGAGGTGACGATGGTGATGCGCGACAGCCTATTCTTTGGGTCGGTCTCGGCAACGGTGAGGCTCTCGATGTTGTAGCCGCGGCCCGAGAACAGGCCGATGACGCGCGCGAGCACGCCCGGCTCGTTGTCCACGAGCACGGCCATGGTGTGCTTTTCGACGGCTTCCAGGGCGGCCATGGCGATCTCAGACCAGGACCATGCCCTCTTCCGACACCGGGCCGGACGCCTGTTTGTCCTCGGGGCCAAGCAGCATCTCGTTGTGCGCCGCGCCCGACGGGATCATCGGAAAGCAGTTCTCCTTGGGATCGACTTGAACGTCGACGATGACCGGTCGGTCGACCGCGATCATTTCCTTGATCACGCGATCGAGGTCGCCAGGCTTCTCGGCGCGCAAACCAACCGCGCCAAAGGCGTCGGCTAGTTTGACGAAATCGGGCAGCGCGGCAGTGTAACTCTCGGAGTAGCGGCCACCGTGCAGCAGCTCCTGCCACTGCCGCACCATGCCCATGTACTGATTGTTGAGGATGAACACCTTCACCGGCAATCGGTATTGGCAGACCGTCGACATCTCCTGGATGTTCATCAGGATCGACGCTTCGCCGGCGATGTCGACAACCAGCGCATCGGGGTGCGCCAATTGCACGCCCATCGCCGCCGGCAGGCCGTAGCCCATGGTGCCGAGACCGCCCGAAGTCATCCAGTGGAACGGCCGGTCGAACCTGAAGAGCTGCGCCGCCCACATCTGATGCTGGCCGACCTCGGTCGTAATGAACACGTCGCGGTCGCGCGTCAGGGCATAGAGCCGCTCGATCGCGTATTGCGGCTTGATGATCGTATCGGATTTGGCGTAACGCAGGCTGTTGCGCTTGCGCCAGGTTTCGATCTGGCGCCACCAAGGCGCGATGCGCGCCGGATCGGAGGCGTATTTTTGCGCCTTGAGTTCGGCGATGAGCGCGGCGAGCACTTCGGCGCAATCGCCCACGACGGCGAGATCGACCCGTACGTTCTTGTTGATCGAGGACGGATCGATGTCGACATGGATCTTCCTTGAATGCGGCGCGAAAGCCGCGACCTTGCCGGTAACGCGATCGTCGAAGCGCGCGCCGATATTGATCATCAGGTCGCAGTCGTGCATCGCGTTGTTCGACTCGAACGTGCCGTGCATGCCGACGAGGCCGAGATATTGCTTGTCCGACGCCGGAAAGGCGCCGAGCCCCATCAACGTCAGCGTCACCGGGAAACTGGTCAGACGCGCAAGCTCGGTGAACAAGGCGCAGGCGCGCGGCCCGGAATTGATCAATCCGCCGCCGCCATAGAATAGCGGCTTCTTCGCCGCCATGATGAGCTGCGCCGCGGCGGTGATGCGCGCCGCCTCCGGCTTCACCTGCGGCCGATAAGACTTGCGCATCGGCGCTGTCTCTGGCGTCACATAGAGGCCGGTCGCGAACAACACGTCCTTCGGCAGATCGACCACGACCGGGCCGGGCCGGCCGGTGCGTGCGATCATGAACGCCTCATGCATAACGCGCCCGAGATCGTTCACGTCTTTCACCAGGTAGTTGTGCTTGGTGCACGGCCGGGTGATGCCGGTGGTGTCGGCTTCCTGGAACGCGTCGTTGCCGATCAGATGCGTCGGCACCTGGCCGGTGAGGCAGACGAGCGGCACCGAATCCATCAGCGCGTCGGTCAATCCCGTGACAGCGTTCGTCGCGCCGGGGCCGCTGGTGACCAGGACGACGCCGACCTTGCCCGACGAGCGCGCGTAGCCTTCGGCGGCATGGACGGCGCCCTGCTCGTGTCGCACCAGGATGTGGCGCAGCCGGTTCTGCTTGAACAGCGCATCGTAGATCGGCAGCACGGCGCCGCCGGGATAGCCGAAGACGACGTCGACGCCCTGATCGACCAGAGCGCGGATCACCATCTCCGCTCCGCTCAGCTCATGGACCGCCGGTTGCACCGCCATGCGTCTCGCTCCGCACAAAGGAACACGCGTCCCTTTCGTCCCTCCGCCCCCCGGTGAATCCAGGGGAAGGGCCGCAAACGGGCCGCTTTGCCGCGAAAAAAGCGAGCCTAGAGGCCTACTTAGACTCGGTCAACAGAAACTGACGAATAAATGAAAATGTTTCTGGCAGCAAGATTTCCGAAAATTGCGCTTCTATGGCCAATTTTCGCAGTTTCTTGCTTGCTGGAAGGCGATGCCGCAGCCAAGTGTACTGGCGTTTGGCGTAACGGCGCGTCGCCTGCCGCGCTGCAGCAAGCGCGGCTTCGCGCGAGCATGTGCCGGCGAGATAGCGGCCGATCTCGCGGACGCCGACCGCCTTCATCGCCGGCAGCAGCGGCGACAGCTCGCGCGTCAGCAGAGTGCGCACCTCGTCGATGGCGCCGCCGTTGAACATGCGCTCGAGACGCTGATCGATCTCCGCGTAAAGCGCGTCGCGCGGCGGCAGTAGTACCACCACGGCCGCCGCGGGTCCGCCGTGCGGCGCCTGGCGCTTCTGCCACGCGCTGAGCGCGACGCCGGTGGCACGCGCCACCGCGTAGGCGCGGATCAAGCGCTGCGTGTCGGCTGCCGGCAGCTTGGCCGCAATATCGGGATCGAGCGCCACGAGCGCGCGACGAAATTCCTCGCCACCAAGCCGCGCGTGGAGCGTCCGCGCTTCCGCAACGACCGCCGCGGGCACCGGTGGGATTTCGGCGATGCCGTGTAGCAGTGCCGACAAATAGAGACCGGTGCCGCCGACCAGGATCGGCAGCCGGCCCTCGTCGCGCGCACGCGCGATCTCGACCAGCGCGAGATTGCGCCAGCGTCCCGCCGAACAACTTTCGCCAGCGTCGATCTCGCCGTAGAGCCGATGCGGCACGAGCGCCATATCGTGCGGCGACGGCCGCGCGGTCAGCACGCAGAGCCCGCGATAGACCTGCATGCTGTCGGCGTTGATGATGGTGCCGTGGAATTCGCGCGCCAGCGCGAGTGCGAGGCGCGATTTGCCGCTCGCCGTCGGGCCGGCGACAACGGCGATAGGCTGATCGACAGGGGCCATGCCGGATTTCTAGCATGGTCGCCGCCGGCTTGCCTTCGCCACCACCCGCGGGCGATAAGGGCACGCATGGCGGCAAGCGTCCTGACCCTCATCGCGGCCGACGCCGAGAGTGACGTGCAGCCATGGGCCGACGCGGCTGCGCGCGCGCTCGAGCGCTTGGGCGCGCAGCTCGATGCCGGCGATCGGCTGGCCGTACGCCGCGCCATCGACATTCCATTCGATGGACTCGATCCGGACCAGGCGGAGGCCGCCGTGCGCGCAAGCTTGAAGCTCGGCTTCGATGGGCCACCCGTCGACGCGCTGGCGCAGCCCACCGGCGGCCGCCGCAAGCGCCTGCTGCTCTCCGACATGGAATCGACGGTGATCGCCAACGAGATGCTGGTCGAGATCGCGGCGCTCGCCGGCATGGAGAAACCGATCGCCGAGATCACGCGCCGCGCCATGAACGACGAGATCGACTTCACGGCGGCTCTGAAGGAGCGGGTCGCGTTGCTGCACGGCAGGCCTGCGGCGCTGCTGGACAAGGCGGCGCAGCGCATCCGCATCACCGATGGCGCCAAGGCGATGGTCGCCACCATGCGCAAGCATGGGGCCTTTACGGTGCTGATTTCGGGCGGTTTCACCGTGTTCACGGATCCGGTTGCGCAGGCGCTCGGATTCGATCGCGTCTGTGCCAATCGACTGCTGGTCGAGGGCGGCAAGATTACCGGCGTGGCGGAGCCGATCCTCAATCGCGACAGCAAGCTCGAGACGCTGACGCGGATCGCCGCCGAGCAGGGCCTCAAACTGCAGGAGACGCTTGCGATCGGTGACGGCGCCAACGACCTCCCGATGATCGGCGCCGCCGGCCTCGGTATCGCCTTTCACTCGCATCCGAACGTCGCGCCGCGTGCCCGCCATCGCATCGATCACGCCGACTTGACCGCGGCGCTTTATGCCCAGGGATATCGCCGCGACGAGATCGCCAACGGCTGATGCAGGCCGGCTGCGGCGCGGTTATCATGGCTGTCCGCGACGGGGGAGCGCATGGCGCAAAGGCTGCTGCAGGATTTCGTGCTGCTGCTGGTGGCGGTCAATCCGGCCCTCGCGGTGCCTGAATTCGTTACCGTCACCGCCAAACTCGGCGCGACGGCGAAGCGCCGCATCGCGATCGAGGCGGTCCTGATCGCCGGCGGCGTGCTCCTGGCGTTCACCGCCGTCGGTCAGATCGTGCTCGCTGCGCTCGGTATCGAGCTGCACGCTTTCCAGATCGCCGCTGGCCTCATCCTGCTGCTGATGGCGCTGCGCATGGTGTTGGAAGAAACGGCGCACCATGAACCCGCCACCGGCCACAATCCCGCGGTGCATCCGCTTGCCATTCCCTACCTCGCGGGGCCGAAGTCGATCATGACGGTGATGCTGCTGACGGACAGCGACAGCTATTCGCCGCGCGACCAGATCGAGGTCGGCGCGCTTCTCGTGCTCGTGCTCGCGCTGACGCTCGCGTGTCTGCTCGGCGCGCGCTGGGCGCACCGCGCGCTGCGCGATACCGGCGTCAGCATCATCAGCCGCGTGATGGGCTTGATCCTCGCCGCGCTCGCCACGCAATACATCCTGGACGCGATCGAACAGGCGTTTCACTTCGCGGCGTGATCGCCGCTCAGCTACCGAGCTTCAGCGCGTAGAAGCGCAGATCGCCCTGGCGGTCGACCAGCAGCAGCACTGATTTGCGGCCCGCTTTCGTCGCCGCGGCGACTTTCTGCACGACGTCGCCCGGAGTCTTGACCTCTTCCTGCGCAACCTCGGTGATGACGTCGCCCGCGCGCATGCCTTTCTCGGCCGCGGCACCGTCCTTGTCGACGTCGGTCACGACGACGCCGGCGCTGTCCTCAGCCAGCTGATAGCGCTCGCGGAGCTCCGGCGTGAGGTCGGCAACCGAAAGACCGAGCGGCTTGACCGCGGTGCCGGGCGGCGCCGGCGCCTGCTTGGGCGTCGCCGACGCCTGCGCGATGTTGTCCTTAAGCTCACCGACCTTGACGTCGAGCGTCAGCTCCTTGCGCTTGCGCCACACCGTGACTTTGACGGTCTTGTCGATCGGCGTTTCGGCGACGATACGCGGCAGATGCCGCATGTCGACCACCGATTTGCCATCGAAGGTGAGGACGACGTCGCCGGGCTGGATGCCCGCTTTTCGCGCCGGACCGCCTTCGTGCACGCTCGCGATGAGCGCGCCCTTGGGCTTGTCGAGACCGAGGCTCTCGGCGATCTCGTCGGTCACGCTCTGGATGTTGACGCCGAGCCAGCCGCGCCGCGCGTGGCCGTATTTCTGAAGCTGGTCGATGACCGGCTTCGCTTCGTTCGCGGGAATCGCAAAGCCGATCCCGATCGAACCGCCCGACGGCGAGAAGATCGCGGTGTTGATGCCGATGACGTTGCCGTCCATGTCGAACATCGGCCCGCCCGAGTTGCCGCGATTGATCGCGGCGTCGGTCTGGAGGAAATCGTCGTAGGGACCCGAATTGATCTCGCGTGCGCGGGCCGAGAGGATGCCCGCCGTGACGGTGCCTCCGAGCCCGAACGGGTTGCCGATCGCCAGCACCCAGTCGCCGACGCGGGCCTTGTCGCTGTCGCCGAATTTCACGAACGGCAGCGGCTTCGGCGATTTGATGCGCAGGAGTGCGAGGTCGGTCTTGCTGTCCTTGCCGACGACTTCGGCTTTGAAGCTGGCGTCGTCCTGCATGGTGACGGTGATCTGATCGGCGTCGGCGATGACGTGATTGTTGGTCACCACGAGACCCGACGGATCGACGATGAAGCCCGAGCCGAGCGAGGTCGCGTGACGCGGCAGCGATTGCGGCTGTCCGCCGGGCCGGTTCTTGTTGAGGAAGTCCTTGAAGAACTCCTCGAACGGCGAGCCGGGCGGGAATTGCGGCACGTCCGGCCCGCGACCGCTCTTGTCGCTCTTTGCCGGCAGGGTCTGCGTGGTCGAAATGTTGACGACCGCCGGCAGCAGCCGCGCCGCGAGATCGGCAAAGCTGTCGGGCGCCGGGCGCGCCAGGGCCGGCGTCGCTACCGCCACGGCCAGAATCAGGGCAAGCGCGCGGCTCGCAAACACGAGACGATGGGCAACGGTCACGAAATACTCCGAACGGATGGGGGAAAGCCAAGCAATATTTTAGGCGCAAACCAGCCGATAAACCAGTCCCGCCGGCACCTTAACGCTCAGCGGCGGATCAACCAGATCGCGGCGACGCCGATACCGGTGGCGACCACACCCGCCCAACGCACGACGGCGGTGGGCAGCAATGCAGTCTCCGCCATCATCTTCTGCATCAGCCGGGTGAACAGCGCCAGCAGCACGCCTTCGATGACGGCGGCGAGCGCGAGCGCCGTGGCGAAGTCCGTCATCGCGTAGCGCTAGCGCGCTTTTTCCGGCTTGGCCGTGCCGGTCAAGCCCTGCGGCCCGGCTTCGAGATATTTGAAGAAATCGCTCTGCGGCGAGAGGACGAAGGTCGTGTTCGACCCGCCCAGCGCATCCTTATAGGCCTGCAGCGAGCGGTAAAAGGCGAAGAACTTTTTGTCCTGGTCGTAGGCGTCGGCATAGATCTTGATGGCGTCGGCGTCGCCCTGGCCGCGCAAGATCTGTGACTGCTTCTGCCCGTCGGCGAGAATCTGGATGCGCTGGCGATCGGCATCGGCGCGGATGGTCGTGGCCTGGCGCTTGCCATCGCCGCGATAGGATGCGGCTTCGCGCTGGCGCTCGGACTTCATTCGGGCGTAGACCGCCTCGCTGTTCTCCTCGGGCAGGTCGGCCCGGCGGATGCGCACGTCGATCAAGTCGATCCCGAACGGCTTGGCCTGGACGCCGACTTCGTCGCGCACCTGCTGCATGATCTCGGCGCGCTTGTCGGCAACCACGTCCTGGAGCGCAACGGTGCCGATGATGCGGCGCAAGCTGGCGCTGATGAGCGCGCCCAGCCGCGCGTCCGCCACCGCTTCCGTGCCGAGGGTCTGATAGAACTGCAGCGGATTGACGATCTGCCAGCGGGCGTAGGTATCCACCACCAGGCGCTTCTGGTCGGCGGCGATCACCTCTTCCTGCGGCGGCTCGAAATCGAGGATGCGGCGATCGTAGATGACGACGTCCTGGTACGGCAGCTTGACGTGAAGCCCCGGCTGCACGATCGGTGGCCCCACCGGGTTGCCGAATTGCAGGACCAGCGCCTGCTCTATCTGGTCGACGGTGAAGAAGGTCGTGTAGACGAGCGCCAGCGCGATCACCACGACGGCGGCGATCACCGCAGTGAGCCGCGTGCTCATGGCCGGCTCCCGTTTGCCGGCGCCGGTGGCGCCGCGTGAGGCGCGGCGAGGTTGGGCAGCGGCAGATAGGGTATGACGCCGGAGCCGCTCGCGGACTTGTCGATCACCACCTTGTTGGTGTCCTTGAGGATGCCCTGGAGCGTTTCGATGTAGAGCCGCCGCGCGGTGACGTCGGGCGCCGCCTTGTAGGCGTTGTAGACCGAGATGAACCGCGCCGCATCGCCCTGCGCCTGGAGCACGACCTGCGCCTTGTAGGCTTGCGCCTCCTGGACGATGCGCGACGCGTCGCCTTGCGCCACCGGCACGAGGTTGTTGGCGTAGGTCTGCGCCTCATTGATGTAGCGCTGTTGGTCGATCTTGGCGCTCTGCACGTCGCGGAACGCGTCGATCACCGGCGCGGGCGGATCGACCTTCTGGAGCTGCACCTGGGTGATCTCGATGCCGCTGCGATAGCTGTCGAGGATCTGCTGCAGCAAGGTTTGCGTATCGGTTTCGATCTTGGCGCGGCCTTCGGCGAGCGCGCTGGCGATCAGCGTATGACCGATGACCTCGCGCATGGCGCTCTCGGCCGCCACTTTCACCGTGCCATCCGGATTGCGGATGTTGAACAGGTAATTCTTGGCGTCCTTGACCAGCCAGAAGACGGTGAAGTTGATGTCGACGATGTTTTCGTCGCCGGTCAGCATCAACGATTCCGCCGGCACCTCCCGCTGCGTTCCCTCGCTGCGATAACCGATCTCGATGCGGTTGACGCGCGTGACCTTGGGGATCAGGACCTTCTCGACCGGATCCGGCAGATGATAGTTGAGGCCGGGCGTCACCGTGCGGTTATAGGCGCCGAAGCGCAACACCACGCCGAGCTCGTCGGGTTCGACGACGTAGAAGCCGCTGGCGAGCCACAGCACGATGACGGCCGCGATGACGAGGATGAAGCCCTTGCCGCGACCCATGCCGGGCAGCAGCTTGCGCATGCGCTCCTGCACCCGGCGCAGGACGGCCTCGAAGTCGGGCGGCTTGATGCCGCCGCCGCGACCCCAGGGCGAACCGCCGCCGCCCCACGGCCCGCCGCCGCCACCGCCACCGCCTGGAGGTTGCCAACTCATCGTGCGCTGTCCATATCCCCGCTGCCCCGCTATAAGCGGACCGAGGGGCCGGTATTGTCAAGAAATTGAGGGCCACCATTGTGACAGATGTTTTAGAAAAGGACGTGCTCGCGGCGCTGAAGCGCGTTGCCGACCCCGATCGCGGCCAGGACATCGTTGCGCTCGGCATGGTCACCGGCCTATCGATCCGCGAAGGCCATGTCGGATTCGCGATCGAGGTCGATCGTGCGCGCGGACCGAAGCTCGAGCCGCTGCGCCGCGCCGCCGAGAAGGCGGTCGAGGCGCTGCCCGGCGTCTTGTCGGTGAGCGCGGTGCTGACCGCCGAGGCACCGCCGCGCGCTGCGACGCAACCGGTGCGCAGCTCGGGCCACGCGCATGGCGCGCCGCAGGCGGAGAAGCCGGCGGTGCCCGGCGTCAAGTTCATCATCGCGGTGGCCTCGGGCAAGGGCGGCGTCGGCAAGTCGACGACCGCAGTCAACCTGGCGCTGGCGCTTGCCGCGATCGGCCGCAAAGTCGGCGTGCTCGACGCCGACATCTACGGACCGTCGATGCCGCGCATGATGGGCATCACGGGCAAGCCGTCCTCGCGCGACGGCAAGAGCCTCGAACCGATGCGCAACTACGGCATTGCCTGCATGTCCATGGGGTTCCTGGTCGCCGAGGACACGCCGATGATTTGGCGCGGTCCGATGGTCCAAAGCGCCTTGAGCCAGATGCTGCGCGACGTCAATTGGGGCGAGCTCGACGTGATGGTGGTGGACATGCCACCCGGCACCGGCGACGCGCAGCTCACCATGGCGCAGCAGGTGCCGCTCGCCGGCGCGGTGATCGTCTCGACGCCGCAGGACATCGCGCTCATGGACGCGCGCAAGGGCCTCAACATGTTTCTCAAGGTGAACGTACCGGTCTTGGGCTTCATCGAGAACATGAGCTATTTCCTCTGCCCACATTGCGGCCAGCGCACCGACATCTTCAGCCACGGCGGCGCGCGCAAGGAGGCCGAGAAGCTCGGCACGGAATTTTTGGGCGAGCTGCCCCTGGACGTGGCGATCCGCGAGACCTCGGACAGCGGACGGCCCATCGTCGTGAGCGCGCCCGACAACCCGCACGCCAAGGTCTACAAGCAGATCGCGACGCGGCTCTGGGAGAAGCTCAGCGGCGCGACGGAGCGTAAGGCGCCGAAGATCGTGGTGCAGTGACGAAAAGTCACTGTTCTATTCTGTGCTTTATACGCTTGACGTATAACGTAAAGACTGATAGTCTGCGCTTGTGATCAAGAGCTGCCGCGACAAGCGAACGTCACGGTTCATCGCGGGACAGCGGGTCAAGGAATTTGCCGGTTTTGCGGACCAAGCGCGCCGGCGCCTCGCGATCCTGGCTGCCGCAACACGAATCGAGGATTTGGCGGGTTTGCCCTCGAACCGGCTGGAAGCACTCAAAGGCGACCGCGCTGGGCAATACAGCATCAGGATCAACGATCAGTGGCGGATTTGCTTCCACTGGGGAAGGGATGGAGCGGAGCATGTCGAAATCTGCGATTACCATTGATCAGACCGTGATGGATGGTCTGCCGCCGACGCATCCGGGTGAAGTCCTGCGCGACGAGCTCGCGGAACTCGGTCTTTCGGCAAACGCTTTCGCCGCGAAAATCAAGGTTCCGACCAACCGCGTTACGGAAATCCTTGCCGGTCGCCGGAGCGTCACGGCCGAAACGGCGTTGCGTCTCGGACGATTTTTCGGAACCAGCGCTCAGTTCTGGATGAACCTGCAGGCGAATTACGACCTCAAGACGGCCGCCGCCGAAACCGGCAAAGAAATCGTGCGCCAAATCCGGCCACGCGCAGCGTGATCAAAAAAAGAACGGTGAGCGGGCCCGACAACCCGCACGCCCAGGTCTACAAACAGATCACGACGCGGATTTGGGAAAAGCTCAGCGGCGCCACGGAGCGCAAGGCGCCAAGAATTGTGCTGCAGTAACTACGACTTTGGAGGGATGTCCAGAAAGCGGAAGACGAAATCGTCTGCGTCGTTTGGTCGTCTGGGCTGAACATCTCTTCGCATACGACGAAGCAATACACTGAGAAGTTCATCATATTTTCGCTCGTCGCGGTTCTTCTTCCGGTACGAAATTTCGTCCTGAAAAGCATACAAAGCCTGAAGCACTTCAGGCGGCGCTACGAGGGTCAAGCTGTTCACGGAATCAGAGTATCGTAATTGTGCTTCAGTAGTCAACCGCTATGAACCACTCCCGAGAGCGCCGCGATGTATTCGCGGTAGTGATCTAATTTCATCTTTCGCCAGTCGGCTTCATGCTCGCGCCTTCTCGTAAATATGTAGGTGAGCGAGGCGACAGCTAGCGCTCCGATGACAGAGGTTGTCGCCGTTAGAAGTGCGACGTTCATTAGCAATACTCCATTCGACGAGGCGCAGGATTTCGTTTAATTATGCCCCAACGCCTCCATCAGCTCGGTCCACTCGCGCTTCGAGAGGCCGCTCGCTTCCTGCGTCACCTTTTCGCCGGCGAGCAGCTTCTTCACCACCGCGAGCGCGTTGGCCGAAAGATGCGCGCCACCCAATCGGTACTGCCGGAAAGCCTCGGCGGTGATCGGCACCCACTTCTCGAGCGTGGCGATCATCGCCTCGGCATAGACGCGAATCTCGTATTGCGCATGCGCATCGGCGCGCAGGCTCAGGAAATTGAGCAGGTTGTGCAGATCCGTCTTCCAGTACCACTGCGTATAGAAATTGAGCGACAGGTTCATGCGCGCAAGCTCACGCGCGAGGCCGGTGCGCTTGGGATCGATCGGCTTGCCGGCATCGTCCTCGTTCAGCATCTCGACATAGCCGCGATAGGCCTCGGCCGCGTCGCGCCGTAGCAGGTCGAGCACGTGCGCGGCCTGGTCCGGCGGCAGTACGTCGCCCCGGCCCTGCCGGTTGGTCGAGGATTGCGCCGCCAGATTCTCCGGCGCCGGCACGTAGAACTCGTTGTCGAGGATCGAATAGCGCGCCGAATACTCGTTCACGTTGGCGGTGCGGTGCCGGATCCACTGTCGCGCGACAAAGATCGGCAGCTTGACGTGGTACTTGATCTCGCACATCTCGAACGGCGTGGTGTGCCGGTGACGCATCAGGTAGTGGATGAGGCCGCGGTCCTCATTCACCTTCTTCGTCCCCTTGCCATAGGAGACGCGCGCCGCCTGAACCACCGCGGCGTCGTCGCCCATGTAGTCGATGACGCGGACGAAGCCGTGATCGAGCACCGGAATGGCTTGGTAAAGAATGTCTTCGAGACCGGGCGAGATCGCGCGGTGCGTCGGCTGCGTCTCGGCGCGCTGACGGTCGATCTCTTCCTGTTGTTCGGGTGTGAGCGGCATGGGCGGCGACTCTAGCCGCGCGCAGAAGGCGCGCAAAGGCCGACTCGCCGCCCCTTTTGAGCCGCTGCGAAAGCGCCTATATTGAAGGTGCCGGGAAACCGGCTATGGCGATAAACAGCGTATGGAATAAGCGTTGCGGACCCGGGGGCAGTACCCGGCGCCTCCACCAGTTTCGCGGAGCCGACGGCTCCGCGCCGTTATGGGGGCGAACCAGGATCGACGCGCGCGGTAAAGATACGTCTTTTGCTCGGCATGGTACCGCCGTTATCGGGCCAAAACCTAAGTGCGAACGATAACTCTGTCGCACTCGCTGCTTAGTCTCTAAGTAAGCGCGGTTCGGGGGGCACCGGGCAACAGAAGCCCCCCACTGGTTTTTCGGGAGCGCGCATGAAAGACCTTCTGCGTTACGACAAGATGGTCGAAGCCGCGCTCCGCGGCGTGGTGCGCGAGGCGCTGGCCCGCACCGCCGCCAACGGCCTGCCGGGCGCGCACCACTTCTACATCACCTTCAAGACCGAGTTTCCCGGCGTCGAGATGCCGGCGAGTCTACGCGCCAAGCATCCCGAGGACATGACGGTGGTGCTCGAGCATCAGTTCTGGGACCTCGACGTCGAGGAGGAGCGCTTCGGCGTGACGTTGAGCTTCTCCGGCCGACCGGAGCGGCTGGTGATTCCCTTCGAGGCAATCCTGTCTTTCGCCGATCCGGCGGTGAAGTTCGGCCTCCAGTTCCAGCAGGCCGCACCCGCCAACGAGCAGGCGTCCGACGAGCAAGCGTCCGACGAGCCGACGAGCCGCGCGGAGAAGCCGCGCACGAAAACCGAGAAGGCCAGCAAGACCGAAAAGGCCGGCGAGAAACCGGCGGAAAAGGGCGCCGAGGTCGTCACCCTCGACCAGTTCCGCAAGAAGTAGCCGATATCGCGTCGCGCCCGCTCAGTGCGCGTTGTCCCTTGCCGCAAAGAACTGACACCAGCCTTTTTTGCTGATGTCGCCCTGAACAAATCGACACTGATTCGGCGGCCGGAAGTTGACGCAAATCTCGCAGCGTTGCTGGCCGTTGGGATGGTCCTGGTACTTTGCCACCGCCTTCGAAACCTTTTCTTGCGCGAGGGCACGGCGCGACCAGCCACGCGTTGCCGTCGCGGCGACTGCCATTGCCGTTCCAGCCAGCAGCGCCCGGCGCGTAACCATCGCCATCTGGCTCACTGCGCTCGCGTCACTTACTTAGCGACGAGGGATTCCTGCGCCTTCGACACGTGCCACAGCACGATGTGGTAGTGCGGCTCCTGGACGCCGGGATGGCCGGCGTTGAAATAGAGCGACACGTGATCGACGCGGCCGCCAGGCGCTGGCAGGTCCGCGAATCCTTTTTGCGCGTCGAAGTCCTTGAGCGGGATCATGTAGATCGTGCTCACCAAGCGGCCCTTGTGGTCGTAAGCGAGGAACGGACCGGCGGGCAGAGTTTTCGGATCGACGTAGAGCGTGCCGATGCCGGGCAGGAAGTCCGGCAGCTTCACCAGAGTGCTGACCTGCTTGTAGGCGCCGCCCGGCGGCGCCTTGGTGACGTTCTGGGCAAAAGCCGGCGCAGCCGCGCAGGCCAGCAGTGCAAGGGCAACGAGCAAACGACGCATGAGGCTACTCCTTGAGCTTTGGGTTGTCGGGGAACGGATCGGGAGCGCCGCGCACGACGCCGAGGCGCGCCAGTACGCGATTGATCAGCGCGTCGCAGCGCGCACCGGCGAAGGGAAAGGCGCCATCGAGGATGGAGGCGAATTCGGCGCTCAGCGCCTGGCGCAGCAGGCGGTTGGCGCGATGGAAGCGCGTCTTCACCGTCTCGGGCGGGATGCCGAGCAGCGCGGCGGTTTCGTCGATGCTCATCTGCTCGACCGCGCGCAGCATGAAGACGGTACGGAAATTCGCCGGCAATTCGTCAACCGCGCGTTCGATGACGCGACGGACCTCGCGCCGTGCCGCGGCGGTTTCCGGATCAATCGCGCTTCCGATGCCTGGAAGCGCGATGACGTTTTCGGCCTGGGACAATTCGACGGTGGGGCGACGGCGGCGCAGGCGGCCGAGCGCCTCGTTAGCGGCGATGCGCGCGAGCCAAGTCGTCAGGCTCGCCTCGCCGCGGAACTCGTCGAGATGGGCAAGCGCGCGGACATAGGTTTCCTGCACCACGTCCTCGGCCTCACTTTCGTCGCGCACGATGCTGCGCGCCAGGCGATAGAGCCGCCGGTTGTTCTGCCGCATCAGTGCGGCGAACGCGGCTGGCTCGCCGCGCCGCATCAATGCGAGCAACTCCGCGTCCGTACCGATTTTCTCTGCGGTCTGTGCCACAGCCGGGCTCCGTGCCATGGACTATAGATGGGGCGCGACGAAAAAGGTTCCCGTGCAGCCATCGAGCGGCCGGTAGAGTGGCAAAAAACCTCGGCTTATGCTGGGTCTTGCGTGCAACGAGGCTGCGCTTGACCGCGGCCCGGGATTGGGCCGAATCTCGCGCGCGTTTTTCCCGGTTCGCGAGCGCAGCATGGATCCCGCATTCCACGAGATGTTTCCGCTGGGCGAAGACGACACGCCCTATCGCAAGCTGACATCCGATCATATCGGCACCGCCGCCTTCGGCGGCCAGCGCGTCGTCACCGTCGGCCTGCCGGCGCTGACTGAGCTGACGCGCCAGGCCTTCGTCGATTGCCAGCATCTGCTCCGGCCGGGTCACCTGAAGCAGCTCCGCGCCATCCTCGACGACCCCGAGGCGTCGGCCAACGACAAGTTCGTCGCCTTCGATATGCTGAAGAACGCCAACATCGCCGCCGGCAAGGTGCTGCCGATGTGCCAGGACACCGGCACCGCGATCGTCATGGGCAAGAAGGGCCAGCGCGTGTGGACCGGCGGCGGCGACGAGGCGGCGATCTCGGCCGGCGTGCGGCGCACCTATACCGAGACCAACCTGCGCTATAGCCAGGTCGCGCCGCTCGGCATGTTCAACGAGGTCAATACCGGCGACAACCTGCCGGCGCAGATCGAGATCTATGCCGCCGACGGCGATGCCTACAAGTTCCTGTTCATCGCCAAGGGCGGCGGCTCGGCCAACAAGGCTTTCCTCTATCAGGCGACGCCGGCAACGCTCAATCCCAAGGCGCTGCTCAAGTTCCTCGACGAGAAGATCCGCACGCTCGGCACCGCCGCCTGTCCGCCCTATCACCTGGCGATCGTCATCGGCGGCACCTCGGCCGAGCTGAACATGAAAACCGTGAAGCTCGCGAGCTGCCGCTATCTCGACACGCTGCCGACCAGGGGCAACAAATTCGGTCAGGCGTTCCGCGACACTGGCTTCGAGCAGGAGGTGCTCGGCCTGACGCGCGCCATGGGCATCGGCGCGCAGTTCGGCGGCAAGTATTTCTGCCACGATGTGCGCGTGATCCGGTTGCCGCGCCACGGCGCCAGCCTGCCCGTCGGCATCGGCGTGTCGTGCGCCGCCGACCGCCAGATCCTGGGCAAGATCACCGCCGATGGCGTCTTCCTCGAGCAGCTCGAGACCAATCCGGCGCAATACCTGCCGCAGATCGACGAGGAAAAGCTCGGCGGCGCGGTCGTGCGGGTCGACCTCAGGCAGCCGATGGCGCAAATCCGCAAGACGCTGTCGCAATATCCGATCAAGACGCGGCTGTCGCTGTCAGGACCGCTCATCGTGGCGCGCGACATGGCGCATGCGAAGCTCAAGGAGCGGCTCGAGCGCGGCGAGAGCCTGCCGCAATACGCCAAGGATCATCCGATCTATTACGCCGGCCCGGCCAAGACGCCGCCGGGCTATGCCTCGGGCTCGTTCGGTCCGACCACCGCCGGCCGGATGGATTCCTACGTGGATCAGTTCATGGCGGCGGGCGGCAGCTTCGTGACGCTGGCCAAGGGCAATCGCGGCGCCGAAGTGCGCGAGGCCTGCAAGAAGCACGGCGGGTTCTATCTGGGATCGATCGGCGGTCCCGCGGCACGGCTCGCGCAGGACTGCATCAAGAAGGTGGAGGTCGTCGAATATCCCGAGCTCGGCATGGAAGCGGTGTGGCGCATCGAGGTCGAGGACTTTCCGGCCTTCATCGTCATCGACGATAAGGGCAACGATTTCTTCGCCAAGCTGACCTGAATCCGAATGGCGGCGCCTCGCAGCAGCGGAAGATCCGAGCCGGGTGAATCCATCGCGTACATTGTCGATCTGCTGCGCGGCTGGTCGCCGGTCGACGCCCGGCGCATGTTCAGCGGCTATGGCCTGTTCCGCGACGGCTTGATGTTCGGCATCGTCATTCGCGACGTGGTGCATTTCAAGACCGACGACGACAACCGCGGCGACTACGAGGCCGCCGGCATGGCGCCCTTCCAATATCGCCGCGGCGAAAAGCGCGTGGCGCTCGGCTACCATGCCGTGCCGGCCGAGGCGCTCGACGATGCCGACACGCTGGCCGCGTGGGCCGACAAGGCCTATGCCGCCGCCATGAGAAAGGCGGCGCGCGGCCGCAAGCGCAAACCGGCGCGCGGCAAAAGGACGACGCGTGGCCGACACCGTTGATCTCGCTGGGCTGGTCCGCGGCAGCAAGGCGCAATGGGACGCCTTCGTCCGGCGTTACGCGGGGCTGATCGTTTCGGCGGTGCGGACACAGGCGCGCGACGCGGGCGAGGTCGAAGACCTGGTGCAGGAGGTGTTCGTCCGGCTGTGCAAGGACGATTACCGCCTGCTCAAGACCTACGACGCGACGCGGGCCGGACTGTCGACCTGGCTGACCATCGTGGCGCGCTCGACGGCACGCGACGTGCTGCGCCGGCGCCAGCCGCTGACGACGCCCTACGAGGCGGTGCCCGAGGCGGCGCTCGCGGTGACCGCCGAGCCGACGGAGCGGATCAAGCTGCCGGAGGGCCTACTGTCGCCGCGGCAGAAGCTGGTCCTGACCATGCTCTACGACCGCGACATGGAGGTGGCCGAGGTGGCCGCCGCCCTCAAGGTCGATCCGCAGACCATCCGCAGCACGCACCACAAGGCGATGCTGAAGCTGCGCGAGCATTTTGCCCCGGAAAACCCGGCAAAATCGGGCTCCGGCGGGGGATGAAATGGTGCAATCATGCTTAAATTGAGCAGGAGATGACCATGACCGAACCGGGGGATATGAAATCGGCCGAATTGGCCGCCCTCTGGCGGCGTTTTCGCACGCTTGATCGCGCGGCCGCGCCCGCCAAGGCCGTGGACGAGGCGCCTGCCGCGCTGGAGCTTGCCGCCTACGGCGAAGGCCGGCTGGACGAAGTCGCGACCGAGCGGGTCGAAGCTTGGCTTGCCGTGCACCCGGAGGCGCTCGACGACGTCATCGCTGCGCGCGGCGCATCCGACTCGGTCGCCTCTCCGCGCGCGATCGACCGTGCCGCGGCGCTGGTGACGGCGGAGCCGGCCGGCGCCCGGATCATTCCGTTCCGCCGCCCGGCCGCGCCTTACGCGTGGCGGGTGCATCTGGCGCGGGTCGCGGTGGCGGCGAGCCTGGTGCTGACCGGCCTGGTCGGATTCACACTCGGTTCCGAGGTCTATTCCAACCTCTTCGGATCGACTGAATCGGCGAGTAGTGGACTCTTCGATCAGTCCACCGGCGTCTTCACGGCCGGAGACTCCGCGATATGACGGCCGCCGAGTCGAGCGGCCGCGCTCCGCGCCGGAGCCGCGGCCTGATCGTCGCGCTCGCCCTGTCGCTGACGCTCAACGTATTCTTCGCTGGCGGCGTGTTCTGGGCGCACGCGCATTTCCGGCGGCCGCTGCCGCCGATCCAACGCTTCGTCGTCATCAGCCGCGAGATCAATCTGAACGACGCGCAGCACGTGGCCTTCCAGCACATGATCATCGCCATGCGCCAGCGCGGCCGCGCCCAGTTTCAGGAAAACCATCCGCTCTTCGGGCAAATCTGGGATCAGCTCGCCAAGCCGCAGCCCGACCAGAAAGCGATCGACGATCTGATCAACCGCGTCGACGAGAATCACCGCGCCTTCCAGAAGGACATGACGGCGACGCTCGAAGCCTTCCTCGCGACGCTGAGGCCCGAACAGCGCGCACAGTTCGCCGCCCTTGCGAAGTACCGTCGCCCGCCACCGCCGCCACCGTGATCGTCTGACCCCGCCTTGACCGTCTTGGCTCGCCTGTCTATGCCCTAGGGCAAGGCGAGGAGGCAGGCCATGGCCAAGGGTCCGACCCGGACCGAGCGCGACAGCATGGGCCCGGTCGAAGTGCCGGCGGCGCGGCTCTGGGGCGCGCAGACGCAACGTTCGCTCGAGAATTTCCGGATCGGCGGCGAGCGGATGCCGCTGGCGCTCATTCACGCCTTCGGCATCCAGAAGCAGGCCGCGGCTGAGGCCAACATGGATATTGGCGCGCTCGACAGGAAGCGCGGACGCGCCATCGCCGCCGCGGCCTCGGCCGTCGCGCAAGGGCGGCACGACGACGAGTTTCCGCTCGTGGTCTGGCAGACCGGCTCGGGCACCCAGACCAACATGAACGCCAACGAGGTGATCGCCGCGCTCGCCAACGAGGCACTCGGCGGCAAGCGCGGCGCCAAGGCACCGATCCACCCCAACGACCAAATCAATTTGAGCCAGTCGTCGAACGACAGCTTCCCGACGGCGATGCACATCGCCGCCGCGCTCGAGATCCGCGACCGGTTGATGCCCGGCCTCAGGCAGCTCGAACGCGCGCTGGCCGGCAAAGCGCGCGAATTCGCCCGGATCGTCAAGATCGGCCGCACGCACCTCCAGGACGCGACGCCGCTGCCACTCGGCGCGGAGTTCGGCGCCTACGCGCACCAAGTCGCACTTGGCATCGCGCGGATCGAGGCCTGCCTGCCCAGGCTTTATGCGGTGGCGCAGGGCGGCACGGCGGTCGGCACTGGCCTCAACGCGCCCAAGGCCTTTGCCGGCGCGTTCATCAAACGACTCAAGGCGGCGACCCGCCTGCCCTTCACTTCGGCGCCGAACAAGTTCGAAGCGCTGGCGGCGCATGACGCGCTGGTCGAGCTGTCCGGCGCGCTCAACGTCGTCGCTGCGTCGCTGATGAAGATCGCTAACGACATCCGGCTGATGGGCTCGGGGCCGCGCTGCGGCCTCGGCGAGCTGCATCTGCCGGAGAACGAACCCGGCTCGTCGATCATGCCGGGCAAGGTCAACCCGACGCAGTGCGAGGCGGTGACCATGGTTGCCGCCCAGGTGATGGGCAACCACGTCGCGATCTCGATCGCCGGCAGCCAGGGCCATTTCGAGCTCAACGTCTTCAAGCCGGTGATCATCTACAACCTGCTGCAATCGATCCGGCTGATCGGCGACGCGGCGGCGAGCTTCGCCGAGCACTGCGTCGAGGGCATCGAGGCGGACGCCGCGCGCATCGAGGAGCTGCTCAACCGCTCGCTCATGCTGGTCACCGCCCTGTCGCCGCATATCGGCTATGACAAGGCGGCCGAGGTGGCGAAGAAGGCGCTCAAGGACGGCACCACACTGCGCGAGGCGGCGATCGCGCTCGGCCATGTCAGTGGCCGCGACTTCGATCGCTGGGTCGACCCCAAGGCGATGGTCAGGCCGAGCTGATGCCCGGCCTGCTGCGCAAGCGGTCGGTGACGATCGCCGGGCACGCGACCAGCTTGACGCTCGAGGAACCGTTCTGGCGCGATCTGCGCGCGCTCGCGGCAAAGCGCGGCGTGTCGATCAACGCGCTGGTCGCCGACGTCGACGCCAAGCGCGCCGGCAATCTATCGAGCGCTTTGCGGCTACTGGTGCTCGAAAGCTACCGCAATGGCGAGTTGGGTCATGGCTGATCCGATCAATCTCAACCGCTTCCGCAAGGCAAAGCGCCGCGCCGCCGCGCAGAAGCAGACGGTGGAGAACCGCGTCGCTTTCGGCCGCACCAAGGCCGAGCGCGAGACAGAACGACTGAACGCAGAAAAAGCCGCGCGCGACCTCGCAGCCAGGAAACTCGATCGCGACGACAATGACTAAGTCCAGCGCCGACTGATATGGTCGGAGCGCTCGGGAGACTGCGATGTATGTACCTGCCAGCTTCAAAGAGACCGATGTCGCCGCGCTGCACCAGGCAATTCAACATGCAAAGCTCGGCACGCTGGTCACGCTCGGTTCGACGGGGCTTGTCGCCAGCCACGTTCCCATGCTGGTCGAGCCTGACCCGGCACCCTTCGGCACGCTCATTGGCCATATCGCGCGCGCCAACCCGCAGTGGCGCGAGACCGCGACGGAGACCGCGGCACTCGCGATCTTTCTCGGGCCTGACGCCTATGTCTCGCCCGCCTGGTACGCGACCAAGCGCAAGACCGGCAAAGTCGTGCCGACGTGGAACTATGTCGCCGTCCATGCCTACGGTCCGGTGAAGTTCTATGACGACGCCGACCGTTTGCTGCGCCTGGTGACGCGGCTCACGGATGCGCACGAGACAGGACGCCGGGACCGTTGGCGGGTCACCGATGCGCCCGCGGAATATACCCGCGGCATGCTCAAGGCGATCGTCGGCTTCGAGCTGCCGATCGCGCGGCTCGAAGGCAAATGGAAGATGAGCCAGAATCGACCCGCCGAGGATGTGCCCGGCATCGTCGAAGGACTATCGCGCGAGGGCGATACCGCCGCCGAGGTCGCGCGCACGGTCGCCGAGCGGAACAAGGATCGCTAGGGCCTACCGTTCGAGTTCCGCGCGATAAAGCGCCAGGGTCTCGGCGTCGAAGCAGCAGAACACCACACGCGCCAGCGCATCCGAGCGCGCCGTGAACTGGCGCGTCTCGGCCACGGCGATGCGACACGCGCGCTCGCGCGGGAAGCGATAGATTCCGGTCGAGATCGCCGGGAATGAGATCGAGCGCACGCTGTGCCGTGTTGCCAGCGCGAAACTCGCGCGATAACAGCCGGCGAGCAGCTCGTCTTCACACCGTGTTCCGCCGTGCCAGACCGGGCCGACCGCATGGATGACGTGCCGCGCCTTCAGCCGGTGGCCGCCGGTGATGCGCGCCTCGCCGGTGGGACAGCCGCGGAGCTTCCGGCACTCCTCGAGCAGCCCGAGACCGGCGGCGCGGTGGATGGCGCCGCCGCCGCCGCCGCCGCCGAGCAGCGTCGTATTGGCGGCGTTGACAATGGCGTCAAGGTCGAGCGTCGCGATGTCGCCCTGGATGGCCTCGATCACTGCCGCCATCGCCGTCAGTTCATGCGCAGGATCTTGCCCGGGTTCATGATGTTGTCGGGATCGAGCGCGCGCTTGACCGCACGCATCACCGAAACCGCCTCGCCGTGTTCGGCGATCAGAAAATCCATCTTGCCCTGGCCGATTCCGTGCTCACCCGTGCAGGTGCCGTCCATCGCCAGCGCGCGCTCCACCATGCGGGCGTTGAGCCGGTTGGCCTCATCGAATTCCTCAGGCCGTGCCGGATCGAGGATGAAGACGAGATGGAAGTTGCCGTCGCCGACATGGCCGACGATCGGCGCCAGCAATCCCGAACGAGCAAGGTCGGCGGTGGTCTCGGCAATACACTGCGGTAGGCGCGAAATCGGCACGCAGACATCGGTCGCCCAGCCGACCGAGCCCGGCCGCAAGGCGAGCGCTGCGAGATAGGTGTCGTGCCGCGCCTGCCACAGTTTGCTGCGCGCCTCGGTCGATTCGGCCCAGTGGAATTCGCTGCCGCCGTTCTCGGCGGCGAGCGCGGCGACGATCTCGACCTGCTCGGCGACACCCGCCGTGCTGCCGTGGAACTCGAAGAACAAGGTCGGCGCCACGGCGTAGTCGAGCTTCGAATAGCGATTGACTGCGTCCATGCTCACCTTGTCGAGCAGCTCGATGCGCGCCACCGGCACGCTGGCCTGGATGGTGGCGACCACGGTCGCCACCGCCGCCTCGATCGACGAAAAGGCGCAGGCCGCGGCACGGATGGCCTCCGGAATCGGGTAAAGCCGGAGACTGATTTCGGTGATGATGCCGAGCGTGCCCTCGGAGCCGACGAACAGCCGCGTCAGGTCGTAGCCGGCGGCCGATTTGCGCGCCCGGTGCGCGGTGCGGATGACACGGCCGTCGGCGAGCACGACTGTAAGCGACAGGACGTTCTCGCGCATGGTGCCGTAGCGCACCGCGTTGGTGCCCGAGGCGCGCGTTGCCGCCATGCCGCCGAGCGATGCATCGGCGCCGGGATCGATGGGAAAGAACAATCCGGTGTCGCGCAGATGCTGATTGAGCTGCTTGCGCGTGACGCCGGCTTCGACGGTACAGTCGAGGTCGTCGACCGAGACGCGCAGGATGCGGTTCATCTGCGACAGGTCGATGCAGACGCCGCCGTGGATCGCCGCGACGTTGCCTTCGAGGCCGGTACCCGTGCCGAAGGCGATGACCGGCACCTTGGCCCGAGCGCAAAGCCCTACGATTTCGGCGACTTCCTCCGTGCTGCGCGCGTAGACCACGGCGTCAGGCGGCACGAGCTCGTGGTACGAGGCGTCCTTGCCGTGATGCTCGCGCACGGCGGCGGCGGTCGAGAAGCGCTCGCCGAAGCGCGCGCGCAGCGCGTCAAAAAGCTTGCTGTCACGCGTACGAATCGGCGCGGCGACTGTCATGACTCGATGCTACCTCTCGGCTTTGTCATCGCCTAGACCGACGCTCATAAAAACCCAATTCCGTACGCATAATGCGGGGCCGCAGGCCGGATTTCGGCGGGATTCTCGGCCGCCGGCGCTGGTGACGTCCGCGCGCAAGAAGCCCATAAAAATTGGGTTCGTTTCGCAGATTTTAACTTTTGACTTGAAGCCGACTGCGTGGCCGACATTTCTGCTCCCTGATGGGTGAACGTAATATACGGAATTATCACCTTCACAAAGTAAGCACAATATCTAGTATGCTTGATATTTCAAGTTGTTAGGCCAGCATCGCTGGTCGATCACAAAGGAAGATTTTTGCGTACAGGCACCCCTATAATCTAGCGTTGCGGGATGCTGGCGGCTCTGAATACAAACGAAGCGCGGTGGATGCACGCTTCTGGACCCGTGGGACACGGGGTCCGCCAGTCTCACCGTTCCTGGCCCTGCGCCATTCTCGGCTTAATCCACTGCCCGATGAGACAGTAGCATTTGAACACATCGACTCGCCGTCACGTCAAGGCTGGCTCATCGTTGCGCGTGATATCTCATTGCCCTTGGTGTGGCGGTGGTCTCACGGAAGAGTCGATAGCGGTTGCCAATCAGACCCGTGCACAACTGGAAGAACCCTTGTTGCGATGGCGTGCTGGTGACCTATCCGTGAGAGGGACAGGTAAGCCGAAGGATCATCCGGAAGTAACCAAACATTCCGCGCAAGCCGCTCAGCCTCCGCGGGAAGGGCGACAAGCGCAGCATCGCGCAAAAAACCGTCCCAATCGAGTTGCCTAGGCTCATGGCGCTCCGGTTGAATAGCGTGAAACAGCAGGCTCTTCATAGTTTCGCTCCTAGGTTAATAAGATGATCGCGAACGTCTATACCGCCCTGATTAGGTTCCCATGGCACGCTGTAGTGCCTTCCGAATCTGGCCGGCGGCAAACTGAAAACCCTCAACGAGTTTATCGTTGGTCGGCTGCATTTCGATCGTTGCGAGTGCTACTTGTTCGGCACCCTCAAAATGAGAAAGAATCCCGGCCGCATGCTGAGAAGTGAGCGCCAGAACTTGGGCAAATGTGATGAGCGCGTGAACTTCACCAGCGAGAAACATCGAGTCGAAAGCATCGGCGCGTTCGGCCATTGAAATACGCTCCTAGCAGGCTGCTGAAAAACGTTTTTGGACGCGAGAAGACGCAACATTGATTCGCATGGCGACCAGTTCACGCAAGAACGATTCGCGAGAGGGCTCTCGATGATTCTTATGTTGCGTGATTCGGCTTCGCATCAGAGTTTTTCAGCAGCCTGCTAGGTTACTTGGCAGTTCCTAGGATACAGCGAGACGGGGCGGCGAGCGATTCCCGCCCCGTTGTGCTATATTTCGCCAATGAGCAACGCACTGATACCTGCGGTCATATTGGCCTGTATGATTGCCAGCGCTGCGCACGCACAGTGCTCGAATGTCGTAACTGATGCTGATGTTGCGCGCGTTAAGACGCAGATGATCGCCGATGTTAAACAGAAATACGGCTACGATATTCAGCCGTCCGACGCAGACGCGCGGCAGGAAGCGCAATACCAAGTGACGCAAGCCTATATCGCGTGTCTGACAAACTCCGCGATCAAGCAAGAGGATGACACCGTAAGGCGCGCAGAACAGGAAAACGCGGCGAATGCCGCTGCAGCTTCGGCGCTATCGGATACAGCAAACAGCCTCAATAATGCGGCGACGCAGACTTACATGCCGCCATCATCGTACACCATCCCCGACACGCCAATGGCGCCGCTGCCAGGCGTCCCACTGCCAGAATACCAACCGTATCAGCCAGCGCCTGAACAAACGACGCCTTACCCGTCGAGCTCTCAACAGACTCCTTGGACACAATTCTACAATCAGACGCACGGCCTCAACCCGGACGGAACTGCACGATGAGCGACAAGCATCAAGACGAATACCGCCCCGAGGAAATCGCGAAGCGCGCGGAAGAGATTATCCGCCGATCGTTCGCGATGCCACACACGCCGCGCAAGGCCGTCAAGCCGGCAACGCCGCGCGGACACGCGCAGCGTCGGCGGCGGCTTAAAGACGCTCCAAGATCGCGATGACGCGGCGAAGGCGCGCTAGTTCACGCGCCTTCTGATGCGGAGAGGTTAGTCCGCCGATAGGTGAGGCGCTTGCCATTGCCGCCACGGATCGCAGATGCCGTGCGCTCCGTGTCGTTCATGCTGCGGCGATCCCAACGGAACGAAACCTCATCGCAATAGCGGCTCAGATGTTCGGGCGAAACGTGATGGAAGCTGCCGACGATCGAACGCTTCAACAGCGCGTTCCAGCTTTCCGCCGTGTTGCTGTGGATGCCATCGCGCGCGTATTCGCCGATGCCGTGAATAACGGCCGAGTGCTGTACGTCCATATCCAATTCGATGCCGTGGTAAGCGCGGTGCTCGTCACTGTGGATATGGGAGCCGGGAGCGACGTTGGCGATGAGGTTGCGGCGGATCGCACCATCAATCGGCCATTCCATCAGGGTCGCCCGCGCTCGGCCGTCGCGCTCAACAAGAACGGCAACTGGTGTCTTGCGCTCTTTCTTCGTCTTGCGGCCATCGCCCGTTCCCTTGCGCGGCTTGCCGCCCACATACACCTCATCTGCCTCTACGATCTTGCCTGCCCCGCCGAGCTGCCCGTCCGATACATCGCGCATGGCCTCGCGGATGCGATGGCAGAGGAACCACGCTGTCTTGTAGCTGACACCCAAGGTGCGGCTCATCTGATGCGCGCTGATGCCCTTCTTGGCCGACGCCATGAGGCGGTAGGCGAGCGCCCACTTGGTCAGCGGCAGGTGCGAGCTTTCCATGACGGTGCCCGTCATCACCGTGAACTGGCCGTGGCACTCCTGGCACTCGCGCAAGCCATCGCGGACGTGATGCGAAAGGTTGGCCTTGATCAAATAGAGCCGGTCCGGATCGGCGTTGCCGCAATGGGGACAAACCGGGCCATTGGGCCAGCGGATCGCCTCGAAATATGAACGCGCCTTGCGTTCATCGTGGAAAGTGGGGTCAGAAAGGTCTAAAGTCATGGCAAGTCTCGCTTTTCTGAGGCTCAGTCTATACCTAGATCATCCTTTGTCAAGGTGATAATTCCGGTAATATACGTACATTGGGCGATGGTTGAGCCGGTCGTCAAGGGGTCAGAGTCGCCGGTAGCTTTCTGCTTCGGGTGGATTTGCGACGGTCCGCTCTGCAACGGCGAGACCAAAAACTGGACGTTCGTCTGGCGGCTCGATCTGGCCGAGCGGGGAGCCAGCTGGTGCGCCGGCGCGGGCACTGTGCGGGACATTGAGATTCACCCAAGACGTGGTGCAATCTCGCGATGTTTCAGGAGCAGCCGAAGCCGATTCGGTTGCGTCCGTGGTTGCTGAATTATCGGATAAACAAGGAATTTAGGCGTCACCAACCGCTTAGCCATGGAGGGGGAGAAGACATGTTAGGCATCGCTCTGCGTTTTGCTTTCGCACTCGCGCTTACAACTGCCCTACTCGGTGTCTCGTCGAACCGAGCTAACGCCGCCGACGCGGCGCAGATCGCTCGCGGCAAATACCTCGTCGCCGTGATCGGTTGCGGCGACTGCCATACGCCAGGAACCTTTCTCGGCAAACCGGACATGACACACTTCCTCGGCGGATCGGATGTCGGATTCGGGATTCCGGGCAGGGGCGTCTTTGTCGCGCCCAACCTGACACCGGATAAAGAGACCGGTCTCGGAACCTGGACGACGAAACAGATCGTCACCGCCCTAACGACTGGGAAACGGCCCGATGGTCGAGTCCTCGCCCCGATCATGCCATGGCAGGACTTTGCGCATCTCAAGCGCTGGGATGCCTTTGCGATCGCCGCCTATCTCAAGAGCCTCAAGCCGGTTAAACACGCCGTCCCCGGCCCGTTCGGGCCAAACCAGAAGGTATCGGTCTTTGTCATGCAGCCGCTCCCAGCGGATGTCTTCAACAACCTGCCCAAGCCGCCTGCTCCTAAGCATCAAGCGCCCTGAAGGGAGCCAGACCGCTCGGTCAACCGCAAAGGTGTGAAATCGCGTCGAACTATGACCCCACCCGAGACTCAGCGGATGCCGTTGATAATTCAGGTGTATCGGTCTTATGAAAAGGGGTTGCGTGTCGCGCGAAACGTGCCCCCGCCTTCCAAGCTTTTCGTAGGGAACTCAATGTGTTGGCGGCTTCAGTGGTGGGGTCACCATTGGGAGCGTATTCACAGGCTCCGGTCCTTGGCCTCGATGACGCGCGCCTTTGCGATCAGGATAGGCACGCCTGCCAAACCGAAGCGATCACCGACCGATCGCGCGGCAGAGACGACGTCAAGATCTGCCGGACGTTGAGCCCTTGGGCGCCATGCCCATCGGTGCGGGCTGGGACGTGACGCAGGAATAGGAAATCGTTACGCCGTTGCTGCTGTTGCTCGGCGCTAGATGGGCGGTTTTCCCGTACTTTGCGCAGGCAGCATTTGCGACCTGCCTTGCATGGCCAACGTTTGCAGGCAGTCCGGTCGAATAGACACCTACAACCAAGCCTCCTCGCGAATTGCCGCTGGTGACCGGCGCACAGCTTGCGATTGCGGTCCCGACAACACAGAGGAGAATGGCTCTAATAGATTTGGTCTTCATCGTTGATTGACCTTTTGGTTGAGGGATGGCGGCCCAGTGTGGTTGTTCCCGAAATTTCCGGCTGATATTGGGACGGTGGCCGCGACGGGCCTTGATTTGGATCAGCGTCGCTTTGGAATTCCGGCGCGACCATACGACGCAGCCGGAAGCGACGAGTTTGGGAAAGACGTTGAGGAGCGCACCCGACTCAGCTGGTGGCCCGAGGCGGGATCGCACTTATTGCTTGGAGGTATCGGCCGACCAACAGCGTCGCAGGGTAGGCTAGCTCTTCTTCCATCTGGGCGTGGACAGCCAGCTGCCTCCCTAAGCTTAGGACTTCTGATTTACCTTCATCGGTTGCCGCAGCGCTCAACGTTTTCAGCGCCGCGCCGATTGCTTTGTGGTCGGCCAGCATCTGCTCGTATTCAGCGGCAAAACGGTCAACCATGTTCAGCACCTCGGGGACGACCGTCTCCACTTTGCCCTGGGCGAGTTCCGGCAGCACGCCGAGCACGGGCAGAACGAAGGCTTCCTCCTTGATGAAGTGTGGACGCAGGAGGCGAGTGACTTCAGTCGCTGCTGCGGCCGTTCGACCGCCGCGGTAGCTCGCGAGCGTAAGGGCGGTATGCAACTCATCGTGCTCGCGTTTCATCGCGGTGGGACCGTGTCGGATCATAGGCATTCTCCCGGAATGCTCGAGCAGCGAGCCCCCTAGGTTTCGACGTCGAGTTCCTCGATCGTCTCGCGCGCCGCTGAGTCAGCGCGTCAGCCGCCGAAGTAGTTCTTGAGAATCTTTTCGTGCGCCGTCGGCGGCGTGATCGCGAGCTCGTGCGGATCATTGGTGACGATGATCACGCCTGCCATCGGTCCGCCATAGCCGTCAACCGGAGGCCCCATAACCTTGGCCGTCATCACCGCCGCGACGTAGTGATCGCCGCCATGGTCGTAGACTTTCACCAAGTGCGCGTGCACCGAGCAGTAATAAGGATAGACGCCGGTGTGCGTGAAGCTGATGCGATAAGTCCAAACCTTATGGCCCGGACCCGGCGTGCCGGCGAGAAGCTGCTGCAGCTCACTGAGTTGCGCAACGTGCTCTTCCAGCAGTTTTTTATACTGCTCCTTCGACTTGTACACGGGCTTCACGATCGTCGGCCACTTTTTGAGGTCGACCTCGGCTCTTTCCCGCACCCGAAAATCCTTTGAATTTATCTTCACACGTATCCCTTTCGGCGGCGAAGCGCGCTCTAGATGATTCCAAGACGACGAAAAACCGGAATCTTCACCATATCGAGGCCGAAGCCGAAGGTGGCTGCTGCGGCAAGCGCGCCGACCAGTACCAGCATCGGCAAGGGCGTCATGGCAATCCCGCCGACGGCCAATGTCGACGCGATCAAGATATCGGCGACGGACGACACTGCAAGCCAGAGGCTTGGACGAGAGCCCCATAAGTGCCGGCGTTGACGAATGGCATAGAGTGTCGCTTGGCTACCGAACACCAAGGCGATAAATGCGAGCGTTCTCAGTTCGTAGATCCCGAAGCCCATCTCAAACTTGCCGACAGCCAGGGCGCCACTGCAAAAGGCCAGCAAGCACATACCCATAACGACGCCCGCCATCGTCAGGCTGCTAATCCGCCACGCATTCGGCATCGGGGACGGCCGCACGTTGTCCGTCGTCAAAGACATGGAGAGGAAATCGCCGGCGATCATTACAATGACGATCAGCAGCGGGGTAAGAATAGCGTTCCCGGTCATGATCAGGCCGACGATCAGGAACAGCACTGTCACGATCTTTTTGATGATGGAGTTGAGCGTATAGGTCTGAATGCGCTGGAACGTCACGCGACCTTCCTTGACCGCGGCAACGATTCCGGCGAGGCCAGGTTCTGTCAGCACCATGCCAGCCGCCGACTTGGCAACATCGGTTGCGGTCGAGACAGCAATTCCCATCTGCGCCTGGCGCAGCGCCGGCGCGTCATTGGCACCGTCGCCGCACATGCCGACAGTATGTCCGCCCTTCTGGAACGCCTTGACGAGCTTGTACTTGTCCTCCGGCAGGACACCGGCGAAGACTGCGAATTGCTCCGGGTGCACAGTGTCAGGGATTGGGCCTGGCGGACAGACAGCGCCACCGAGCCTCACCGCTTTCGCCACGATGGCCGCCGTCGCCGGCGCATCCCCCGTGACCATCACGGTGCGCACGCCCAGTCGGTTCAATTCGGTGATGAGCGCCGCCGAGTCCGAACGAGGCGGGTCGCTGAGTGCAATAAGCCCTGCCAGCTTCATCGCCGGCTGCGGCCCCGCCGCCACCGCGAGAACCCGGAAGCCCTGCGCCTCGAGTTCGTTCGCCGCTTCTGTCGCGGTCGGCGACGGTTGTGCGAGCCCGGCGACCACGGCAAAAGCGCCCTTCACGATACGTTGCATGCCCCCCGCCGAATCCGTTGCGGTCGCTTCGGACATCTTCTTCGCCGGATCGAACGGCTCGAACTTTACTAATTTCGGTGCGTCGGAGACGCCCTTGCTCGCAGCGGCCGCGCGGATGGCCGCATCGACCGGGTCCTGCCCGCCATCCGCGCTCGCCAGGGCTGCCAGCGCCAGAACATGCCCCTCGTCGAAGCCAGGCATAGGATGAACCGTTGTCACCGTCAGCGCATTCTGGGTCAGCGTGCCGGTCTTGTCGGAGCACAAGACATCCGTCGTTCCCGCTTCGTCCACGGCGGATAGGCGGGTCGGAAGGACGCCCCGCTTCGCCAAGGCGCGCGCACCGAGCGCTGCCGCCAAGGTGAACGTAGCCGGCAGCGCGACCGGTATCGATGCTAGGACCGCCGTCAGCACGAGAGGAATGATCTCGGCAAGCGGCATCTTGAGAAACCACGCATAGGCGACCAGCATCACGATGACGACACCATTGAATGCGGCGAGGTTGCTCACCACACGCAGGACTGCTTTCTGCTGGGAGCTCACGACATGGGCGGTGCGGACCAACTCGGCGGTGCGGCCAAACTTGGTACGCGCGCCGGTCGCTGTGACTTCCGCCACCGCCTCGCCCCGCCGCACCAAGGCCCCCGCATAGGTCTGCACGCCCGCGCCGGCTTCAATGGGCACCGATTCGCCGGTGAGCATGGATTGGTCGAGCAGGACTTCTCCCCCGGTGAGATGCACATCAGCGGCGACCACGGCACCGAGTGAAAGCTTCACCACGTCACCGGGCACAAGCTCGGCTGCGGGCACGGTTTTCCACGCGCCGTCGCGGCGGACGGACGCGGTCAGAGCGAGCTTCGACTTCAGCGCAGCAAGGGTGGCCTGGGCGCGGCTCTCCTGGAAAAGTCCGAGTGCAGCGTTGAACACCAGGAGGCCGCCGATGATTGCGACCTCGACATACTTGCCGAGCGCCAGCTCGAGCCCGATCGCCGCCTCGAGCATCCACGGAACGGGCGCCCAGAATTTTTCGAGCGCCATGCGAAACGGGTGCATGCTCGTATCCGGCGTCGCGTTTGGGCCGAATTTCTCCTGCCGGCGGCGAACCTCGTCGCTGGTCAGGCCAATCTTCGGATCATCCTTCGCGGCGGCGGCCGATTTGCCGGGCAATGCACTTGCAGAGGAGGGCAGAGCAGTCGTACCCATGATATACCTTACGTTCGGGAGATGGTTGCTGGCTGATCAACGGTGGGCAAGCCTCTGGATTGGCTCTCGTGCCCCTGCTTATTTGTCCCCGGGATGAACCTTTTGCCAAGCCGCCCCCAAGTCGCGTGATGCTTTCTCGTAAGAGGCCTTTGCGCTCTCCCAGCCTTGGTCGGCCACGGTCTGCAATTGGCGGGACGCAACCTCGGTCCTGGCCCAGGCCTCGTTCAGATCCTTCTCGGCCGTGTTGCCAGCCTCTTGCCCCTTGGCCTCCGTGTTTGCACCGAAGTCATGCAGCTTCTTTTGCCATTCCTGCACTTCGGCCTGCGCCTTCTGAGTGTAGGTCTGTCTGTCGACCGTTGGAGCGCTGCCCGCGGCCAATTAGATGGGCGTGTCGGAGTTGATCGACTGACCGGCGGCGGCACCGCTTTACTAATTGCCGAGCAGAATGTGGCGTTTTTGCCGCTGGCGACACGGGGGTTTCTCATCGATCACGGCCGCGTCAAGCTGTCAGGGCCGCGCGCCGTGCTCGAATCCGACAACGCCGTACGCGAGGCCTATTTCGGGCTTTAGATCGCCGATTTGACCGCGACTCAGCCTTACTCATGTCAGGAAAGTGTCGAGAGCCGGTTAAGCCGCAGCGCCCACCACATTCGGCGCGGCGCCCTGCGAAAAGGCTTCGATAGTGGCGATCGTCGAGTAGCAGAGGGCTGGAAAGTCGCCAAGCTCCGTTGGCTCGGTCTTGAGCATGAGGCTGAAGCTCTTGCACACACCCCCGAGACACCCTCACCGACCGGCGAGGGCCTCACCCAGCCCGTGAACACCGACTGATCTGAGGCTCTGCCGAGGACCGAGAACCGGTTCGGTACGTCCGAATGACGCGCGGCGCCTCGCGGCAGTTATCGGCCGATGTCGGCGAAATGCGCGGTCAGGTGCTTTGGTGGGCCATTGAGCCCTTACCGCGCCAACCGGTCGTCTCAGTGGGCACGTCCCGGTTGCGATAGATCAAGGCTGCCCGTGCTTTAGCACGAGAGTCCGCCTTCGGGCTTGTGTAATCTGCCAGTCTACAGCCAGCATGGGTCGAAACCCGAAATTCAACCCGAGCCGCTATCACAAATTGCCCGAGCGTCACACCGCAGCGCTCGCGCCTTCCGGACGCAAGTTGATTGGCTAGCCCGCCGCGCGCTTCTTCGCGTCGCCGCCGGTCATTCCGAGCGCCGCCATGTACGTGTCGAGCAGGGCCTCCTGCTCGTCACGCTCGTTCTCGTCGAGTTTCCGGATGCGCACGATCTGGCGCATGACCTTGACGTCGAAGCCGGCGCCCTTGGCCTCGGAATAGACCTCGCGGATATCCTCGCTGAGCGCGCGCCGTTCATCCTCGAGCCGCTCGATCCGCTCGATGAAGGAACGCAGCCGATCGCCCGCGATACCGCCGACATTCGCCATGAAAAATCCCCCAACCTGAAACGTTCAGTGCTTGTGTGCGGCGGCCATCTTGGCCTTCTGGTCCGACGAGGCCTCTTTCTGGTATTTCGCCTTCCACTCGTCGTAGGGCATGCCGTAGACGACCTGGCGCGCCTCCGGATCCGGGACCGTCACGCCCTTCTCCGCCGCCGCTTCGCGATACCAGCGTGACAGGCAGTTGCGGCAGAAGCCGGCGAGATTCATCAGGTCGATGTTCTGAACGTCGGTGCGCTCGCGCAGGTGCGCGACCATGCGCCGGAACGTGGCGGCTTCGAGCTCGGTACGGGTCTTGTCGTCCATGTGTCGTCTCCATTCGGATTTGCTTTATTGTGGGGCGCCGGCGTCATTTTTGCCAGAGCCGATAGAGCCTGTCGTCCGTCAGAATCGGTTGCAGCGCCGCGGCGAGACGATCGGCCCACGCGGCTGCGCCGGCGGCGTCGGCGATTTCATCCTGGCGAATCTCGATCGCGACATGCGGCAGCCCGCGCGCGAGCGCATGATGGCGCACGGTATAACCGGCCGGCTGGCGCGCCGAATAGGGCTCGTTGTCGCCCACCACCAGCGCCGCATCGCCGCGCAGGGCCGCCAGCAGCGGTGCCGGAATGCGGCCGTCGCCGTCCCACAGAATGCCGACGTGCCATGGCCGCGCCTGGCCGCCCAGCGCCGGCGTGAAGCTGTGGATCGAGATCAAGGCCGGCACAGCGCGGCGCGCCAGCACTGCGTCGATCAGTCGCGCGATCGCGGCGTGATAGGGTTCGAAGACCGCGGCATGCCGCGCGACACAGGCTTCGTCCGTCAGGTCGCGATTGCCGGGAACGACGACGTCGTCGCTCGCTGCCGGGATCGACGATGGATCGTCGGGATCGCGGTTGCAGTCGATCACCAGCCGCGAATAGCCAGCCAACACGGCGGATGCGCCCAGCGCGGTGGCGAGCCGGCGCGTCACGACGGCGGCGCCGATGTCCCAGCCGACATGCCGCGCCAGTGTGTCGTCGCTCAACCCGAGCTTCGCCAGCGCACGCGGCACGCGATTGCTGGCATGATCGCAAGTCAGGATGACCGGCGAGCCGTCGACAACTTGCAGTTCGACGGCAGCAGGGTCCGCGCCTGTCAAGAGCGCGTGTTGGTTAGAAAGCATTGGCGCAACGGCAGGATTGAGGCAGTCTCCATCACCATCCTATCCTGTCGCACGAAAGGGTTGCAGATTTGTCCGCGCCGCGGAAGCCACGCGAATTCCTTCGCTACTTGCTCGACGCCGCCCTCGCCGCCTCCGATCCGGCGCGCGTGCTGCCGCCGCATCTGCCCAAGCCACCCAAGGGCCGCACCATCGTGATCGGCGCCGGCAAGGCGGCAGCGGCGATGGCCAAGGCAGTCGAGGACCACTGGCGCGGCGAAATCTCCGGCCTGGTCGTGACGCGCTATGGTTACGGCTTGCGCTGCAAGCGGATCGAAGTGATCGAGGCAAGCCATCCGGTGCCCGACGCCGCGGGCTGTGCGGCGGCCGAGCGGATATTGAAGAGCGTCAAGGGCCTGACGCGCGACGACCTGGTGCTCTGCCTGATCTCGGGCGGCGCATCGGCGCTCCTCGCATTGCCCGCGCCCGACATCGCGCTCGAGGACAAGCGTGCGCTGACCCAGCAACTCCTGCGCTGCGGCGCGTCGATCGGCGAGCTAAACACCGTGCGCAAGCACCTGTCGGCCATCAAGGGCGGACGATTGGCCGCTGCCGCTGCGCCGGCAAAAATCGTCACGCTCGCGATTTCGGACGTGCCGGGCGACGACCCCGCGGTGATCGGCTCCGGACCGACGGTGGCCGATCCGTCGACCTTCGCCGATGCGCGCGCGATTCTGGCGAAATATGCGATCAAGCCGCCGCCGTCGATCGCCGGTCATCTCGATGCCGCGGCGGACGAAACGCCGAAACCGGGCGACACGCGGCTTGCCGGCGCGCGCTATGTGATGATCGCCACGCCGCAAGCCGCATTGCAGGCGGCGGCCGACGCCGCGCGCAAGCGCGGCGTCACGCCCATCCTTCTGGGCGACGCGCTGGAAGGCGAAGCCCGTGACGCGGCCATCGTCCACGCCGGAATCGCGCAAGCGGCCGCGCTCGGCCACGTTCGGATCGGCAAAACGGCGCCGCGGTTGCCGTTGGTTCTGCTGTCCGGCGGCGAAACCACTGTCACCGTCACGCATGACGGCCGCGGCGGCCGCAACAGCGTGTTCGTGCTGGCCCTGGCCTTGGCGCTCAAGGGCGCGGCTGGAATTTACGGACTTGCCTGCGACACCGACGGCACCGACGGCACCGAGGACAACGCGGGCGCCATCGTCACGCCCGACACGATATCGCGCGCCGCCAAACGCGGCGTCGATCTCAAGGCGCTCTTGGCGTCGGATGATTCTTGGGCGGCATTCGATGCGCTCGATGATCTTGTCGTGACAGGTCCGACACGAACGAACGTCAACGACTTCCGTGCAATCTTGGTGCTAAAGGACTCTTGATATGCGACGCCGACGCTCGACGAAAATTGTCGCCACGCTGGGACCGGCAACCGCGACACCCGAAAAGATCGCGGCGTTGTTCGACGCCGGCGTCGACGTCTTTCGCCTGAATTTCAGCCACGGCGAGCAGGCTGACCACAAAGCGCGGCTCGACACCGTGCGCGCGCTCGAGAAGACGACGGGACGGCCGATCGGCGTGATGGCCGACTTGCAGGGCCCGAAGCTGCGCGTCGGCACGTTTGCCGGCGGCCGCATCCGGCTCGCCGAGGGCGCCGCTTTTCGTCTCGATCTCGACAAGGCACCCGGTGACGCCCATCGCGCGAGCCTGCCGCACCCGGAGGTCTTTGCGGCGCTGTCGGCCGAGACCGACCTCCTGCTCGATGACGGCAATATCCGATTGCGGGTCGAGAAATGCGGCAAGGATTTCGCGCTGACCCGGGTGATCAACGGCGGCAATCTGTCCGATCGCAAAGGCGTCAACGTGCCCAATGCCGTGCTGCCGTTGTCGCCGCTGACCGCCAAGGATCGCGCCGATCTTGCCTTTGCACTCGACATGGGCGCCGACTGGATTGCGCTGTCCTTCGTGCAGCGTCCGGAAGACGTGGCCGAGGCCCGCAAGCTCATCGCCGGTCGCGCCGGCGTGTTGGTGAAGCTCGAAAAGCCGGCGGCAATCACCAAATTGGATGAAATCATCGAGTTGAGCGAAGCCGTTATGGTGGCGCGCGGCGATCTCGGCGTCGAAATGCCGCCCGAGGACGTTCCGCCGCTGCAGCGCCGCATCATCGGCGCCTGCCGCGCCGTCGGCAAACCCGTCGTCGTGGCGACACAGATGCTCGAGTCGATGATGCGTGCGCCGGTGCCAACGCGCGCCGAGGCCTCCGACGTGGCGACAGCGGTCTACGAGGGTGCCGACGCAGTGATGCTCTCGGCCGAGACCGCGTCCGGCGAATATCCCATCGACGCCGTGAAGATGATGGACCGCATCATCCGGCGCGTGCAGGCGGATCCGGCGTATTTTCCGTCGCTGCACGCCACCGCGGCAGCCAGCGACCACTCGGCGTCCGACGCGATCAGCGCCGCGGCCGGCATGGTTGCGCACACGATCAGCGCCGCCGCGATCATGTCCTATACGACCTCGGGCACGACGGCGCTGCGGGCGGCACGCGAGCGGCCCGACGTGCCGATCATCGCGCTGACGTCGAGTTTGCTGACCGCACGCCGCCTGGCGATTGCTTGGGGCCTGCATTGCGTGCACACCGCCGACGTCAACAACTTCACCGACATGGTGCAGAAGGCGACGCAGACCGCGCATGGCGAGGGCTTCGCCGAGAAAGGCGAACGCGTCGTGATCACGGCCGGCGTGCCCTTCGGCACGCCCGGCGCGACGAACGTGCTGCGGATCGCTTGGGTCGAGGGTTAGGTCCCCGACGCCGTCAGCTTGTAACCATCCTGGATCAGGCAGTCGTCGATGACGGCACGCTGATCGCGGGTGCCGACCACGGCGCCAGCACCGGGGCCGGCAACCCCGCCGGCGATCGCTCCGTAGCTCTCGGCGAGGCCGGAATTGGATGCAATCCCCCAGCCCGCGGTTTGGCCGAGAACCGTCCCCATTCCGGCGCCGATTGTCGCGCCCGCCACGGCGCCGACGACCATCGCGCCGCCGGGATAGGCTTGCTGCGCGCGCGCCGCGCACGCCGCCAAATCGCCATTATACTTCGCGACGTCGACGCCGGTCAGATCGACCGCCGGACGGTAATCGCTCGCGCAGCCGGCGAGGAGGACGGACACCAAGACCATCGGTCGCAACACGCGGCGCGCAGCCATCGCCGCATCTTACACCAGCCCGTTACGCGCGCAGCATTTCGTCGAATGTCGCGGACCGCCGATCCGACACGCGCGTTGCGACCGGGCGACGGCACTTGGCAGCGCCTGTTTCCGTGGTCGGCGCCTCGTGACATGTGGTACATCCCCTCGCCGCCCGGCGGTTAGCATCCATGGACCTTTCGATCGTCATCCCCGTCCGCAATGAAGCGGCGAATATCGGGCCTCTGGTCGGAGAAATCCGCGTTGCCCTCGAGGGTCGGCTTGACTACGAAATCATCGTGGTCGATGACGGGAGCACTGACCGCACGGCCGAGACGTTGCGCGGCCTCAAATCTAGTGTCACGCGGTTGCGCCTGTTGCGTCACGCGCGGCGCTCGGGCCAAAGTGCGGCCATTCGCTCCGGCGTCAGGGCGGCACAGAGTGCCTGGATCGCGACACTCGACGGGGATGGTCAGAACGATCCGGCCGACATTCCGCGGTTGTGGGAGTTGGTGCGGCAAACGCCGAACGCGCCCTTGATGATTGCCGGAATGCGTCAGAAACGTCGCGACAGCGCCGTCAAGCGGCTGGCGTCGCGCATCGCCAACCGCGTGCGCGCGCGTCTGCTCGATGACGGTACGCCGGATACCGGCTGCGGCTTGAAGCTGTTCCCGCGTGCGTTGTACCTCGATTTGCCGTTCTTCGATCACAACCACCGCTTCCTGCCGGCGCTGATTCTGCGTCAAGGTGGTCGTGTTCAATCGATCGCCGTCAACCATCGGCCGCGCGGCGGCGGCGTCTCGAATTATCGGGTATTCGACCGACTGTGGGTCGGCATCGTCGATTTGATCGGCGTGCTCTGGCTCAAGCTGCGCGCGGTCAATCCCGAAGTCTCCGAAGAATGATGCGTACCGATCTGCCGGGCACCGCACCGCCATTTCGCCGCGTCAGGATGGTGGGGCGCGTGCTGTGGCTGATGATGCTCGCGGTCGGGCTGGCGGCAGCGTGGTACGAGCGCGCCGCGCTCGATCCGGTGGCGATCCGCAACGCCGTCGTCGGCTATCCGGCGGCGCCCCTCGTATTCCTCGCGATGCAGATCGTCGCGAGCCTGCTGTTCATTCCACGGACCTTGCTCGCCGTCGCCGCCGGCTTGTTGTTCGGAGCATGGTGGGGTTTGTTCTGGGCGGCGCTCGGCGGCACGCTGGGCGCCATCGGCGGCTTCCTGGTCGCGCGCTACATCAACAGCGGTTGGCTCGATCTCGAAAGTCTGCCGCGTATCGGTCCGGTTTTGCTCAGGGCCGAGCGCGGCGGCTGGCGCGCGGTGACGGCGCTGCGCCTCATTCCCGTGATCCCGCACAGCCTGTCGAACTACGCGCTCGGCCTGACGCGCATCCGCCTCGGTCCTTACGCGCTCGGCTCATTCCTCGGCCAGCTGCCGATGACCATCGCCTATGTCGATCTGGCGGCGGCGGGCGGCCGGTTGGCCGGCGGTCATGCGGATTGGCGCGTGCCGATCGCGATCGGCATCGCCGCGCTCCTGACTTCGATCGTGCTGCCGCGGGTCTGGAAGCGCTAGGCGAGAGCGCTCGGCTTCGGTCCACCGGTCGCCCAGTCGAGCAGCTCGACGGTGTGGACCACCGGCAGCGCCGTTCCAGCCGCGATTTGCGCGATGCAGCCGATATTGCCGGCGGCAACGATCTCGGGTTTCACGCTCTCGATGTTGGCGACCTTGCGCTCGCGCAGCCGATCCGCGATCGTCGGCTGCAGCAGGTTATAGGTGCCCGCCGAGCCGCAGCAGAGATGCCCTTCCGGCGGATCGAGCACGGTGAACCCGGCCTTGGCAAGGAGTGCCCTGGGTTGCGCGTGGACGCGCTGCCCGTGTTGCAGCGAGCAGGCCGAGTGATAGGCGACGCGGCGGCCCGCGGCCGCGGCGGAATTCGGCATCAGTGCTAGCGTCGCGACGAACTCGCTGACATCCCTTGTCAGCGCCGAGATTGCGGCTGCCCTGGCGGCATAGGCCGGATCCTCGCGCAGCATGAAACCGTAATCCTTGATCGTCGTGCCGCAGCCCGATGCGTTGACGACGATGGCATCGAGTCCGCCGGTCTCGATCTCGCGCGTCCAGGCGTCGACATTGGCGCGCGCGTATTGGCGCGCGTCCCGACCCATGTGATGCGTGAGCGAGCCGCAGCAGCCGGCGCCAGCCGTAACGACGACTTCGCAGCCGTGGCGCGTCAGCAGCCGGACGGTCGCGTCGTTGATGGCGGGATCGAGCACTTGCTGGACGCAGCCGGCCAGCAGCGCCACGCGTTTGCGGCGCGGACCTGCCGCGGGAAAGACACGCGGGCGCTCGGTCATGCCGGGTGCGGGAAGCCTGCCCGGCATCAACCGGCCCATGGCACCGAAACGGCCCGGCATCGTGCTCAAGATCGGTTTGATCAACCGGGCGACGCGCATGACGCGGCGGAAGCGATCGATGCGCGGCATCACGACGGTCAGGAAGTCGCGCAGGACGCGCTCGACGAGCGGCCGGCGATAGGTCGCTTCCACGCGACGGCGGCCTTCGTCGATCAGATGCATATAAAAGACGCCGGAGGGGCATGTCGTCATGCACGCGAGACACGAGAGGCAGCGGTCGAGATGGAGTGCGACCTCCTTGGTCGCCGCCCGGTCGTTTTCGAGCATATCCTTGATGAGGTAGATGCGACCCCGCGGTCCGTCGAGTTCGTCGCCAAGCAGGACAAACGTCGGACAGGTCGCATTGCAGAAACCGCAATGGACGCAGCTGCGGAGGATCCGATTTGCCTCCGCAATGTCCGGGTCGGCGAGCTGAGCGGGCGAGAAATGCGTCTGCATGGACGGGGCTAAAACTCTGCGTAAAGCCGGCCGCGATTGAGGATGCGCTTCGGATCGAAGCTGTCTTTGACGCGCGCGGTCAGTGCGGCAACCGCCGGCGCCAGCGGCTCGAACACCGGAACGGCCGCGCGCAGCGCAAGCGGTGCGCGAATGAGCGTCGCGTGCCCGCGGCCACCGAGCGCCGCGCGGATCAGGCCGGCACCGCCATCCTCGGCCCCCTGCACCGCAAGCCAAACCAAGCCGCCGCCCCAGTCGAGGAGATAGTCGACGTCGAGCGCGCCGCGAACGGCGGCGAGGAAGCCGGGCGCGCTGGTCGGTGTCAGCGATACGCGCCAGATCGTCCGGTCGCCCGCTGCGAGCGGCTCGGCATCGCGTACTGCCGTCCAAAGCTTCACCGAGTCGGCATCGCCAAGAATTTCCGCTGTGCCGAACGGCTTCAGCTCGTCGCGCAGCGCACCTGACCGCGCCTCGACCGACGGCACCGGCCCCTCGATGCGCACGATGGTGCGCGGACCGCCAGCGGCGCGCGGATGGTGCGCCGCCCCTGAAACCTCATGCGCCGAATTGAGGCCATGCGCCATGGCAGCAACCGCGCGTGCATCGTCGAGGCCGGCGAGGACGATCGTGCGTGTCGCTTCGGGCGCCGGCAGAACCTTGACGGTGACTGACGTCATGACCGCGAGCGTTCCATACGAGCCAGCCAGCAGCTTGCAAAGGTCGTAGCCGGTGACGTTCTTGACGACACGACCGCCGGCCTTGAACGCCTCGCCCCGCCCGCTCACCGCCGACACCCCGAGGAAATGGTCGCGCGCCGCGCCCTGGCGAATGCGCCGTGGCCCCGCCTGGTTGCACGCAATGACGCCGCCCAAGGTCTGGCTCGCCGCCGTCGAGCCGAGCAGCGCCCGCCAATCGCCGGGCTCGAAAGCGAGCATCTGGCGCCTGGCGGCAAGAGCCCGCTCGATTTCCGTCAGCGGCGTCGCCGCGCCCGCGCTCAGCACCAATTCTTCCGGCTCGTACTGGCGGATGCCCGTGAAGTCGGCGACGTCGAGCACGTGCGGAACCTGCAACGGCCGGCCCAAATCCCGCTTGCTGCCGCCTGCGATCACCTCGAACGGTTCCTCGGCGGCGACCGCAGCCGACACGATCTCGGCGAGTTGTTTCTCATCGGTGGGACGGTACCGGCTCAAGCGCGCACTCTAAGCTCAGAACCGCGGCAGATCGGGAAAGCGCACTTGGCCGTGATGGACATGCAGTCGGCCGAGCTCGGCACAGCGGTGGAGCTGCGGGAACACCTTACCCGGATTGAGGAGGCCCTGCGGATCGAAGGCGCATTTGAGCCGCTGCTGCTGTTGCAGCTCGATTTCGTTGAACATCGTGCCCATCAGGTCGCGCTTTTCGATGCCGATGCCGTGCTCGCCGCTCAGGCAGCCGCCCACTTCGACGCAATATCTCATGATGTCGGCGCCGAACTGTTCGGTGCGCTCAAGCTCACCGGGCTGGTTGGCGTCGTAAAGGATCAGCGGGTGGAGATTGCCGTCGCCGGCGTGGAATACGTTGGCAACCCGCAGCCCGTACTTCGTCGACAGCGTCGCCATGTACTTGAGAACGTCGGGCAGCCTGGCGCGCGGAATCGTCGGGTCGACGCAGTAGTAATCGGGCGAGATGCGGCCCACCGCGGGGAAAGCGGCCTTGCGCCCGGCCCAGAACACCAGTCGCTCGTCCTCGCTGGCCGAAATGCGCAGATTGACCGAGCCGCAGCTTTTGGCGACCTGCTCGACCCGCTCGATGAGATGGTCGACCTCGGCGGGCGGACCGTCGAGCTCGACGATCAGCAGCGCCTCGACGTCCAGCGGATAGCCGGCGTGGACGAAATCCTCGACCGCGTGGATCGCGGGTCTGTCCATCATCTCCATTCCGCCCGGAACGATGCCGGCGCCGATGATGGCGGCGACGCAAGATCCCGCGCTTTCGTTCGAGGGGAAGCCGATCAGCATGGCGCGCGCCATCGTCGGCTTGCGGAGCAGCCGCACCGTCACCTCGGTGACGACGCCGAGCATCCCTTCGGAACCGACCATCACGCCCAGCAAGTCGTAACCGCTGCTGTCGAGGTGCTTGCCGCCGAGGCGCAGCACGGTGCCGTCCACCAGCACCATTTCGACGCCGAGCACGTTGTTGGTGGTCAGGCCGTATTTGAGGCAATGCACGCCGCCGGAGTTCTCTGCCACATTGCCGCCGATCGAGCAGGCGATCTGGCTCGATGGATCGGGCGCGTAATAGAAGCCGGCGTGCTGCACGGCGTTGGTGATGCCGAGATTGGTGACGCCGGGCTGCGCCACCGCGCAGCGGTTGTCGTAGTCGATCTCGAGGATGCGATTGAACTTGGAAAGGCCGAGAACGATGCCGTCGGCGAGCGGCAGCGCGCCGCCCGATAGCGAGGTGCCGGCGCCGCGCGGCACCACCTTGAGCGCATGCTTGTGGCAGTAGGCGAGGACGCGCGAGACCTCTTCGGTCGTCGACGGCAGCACCACTAAGAGCGGCAGTGCGTGGTAGGCGGTCAGGCCGTCGCTCTCGTACGCGCGGCGCTCGTTCTCGGACTCGATGACCGCGTCGGGCGCGGTGCAGAGCCGGCGCAGGTCGGCCGCGATCGCGCTCCGGCGCGCGATCACCGCGGCATCGGGCTCGGGCATCAGCATGATGGCCCCATGTTGGGCGCGGGCTGCGGCGCTGCCAACAACAAAAAACCGCGCCGGAGCGCGGTTTTTTTAAGCGGCGGCACCAGCGGCTGTCAGCCCTGTCGGGCCTTGTATCGCGGATTGGTCTTGTTGATGACGTAGACGCGGCCCTTGCGGCGCACGACGCGGCAATTCTTGTCGCGCGCCTTCAGCGATTTGAGCGAGTTCTTGATTTTCATGATCGGGCCAAACTGCACATACCTATGGAAGGCCGGGAAAATAGGAGAGAACCGACTACCGAGTCAACCGCCCATCGATCGGCAATCAGTCGCGCGCCGGCGCCGCCAGCACCTTTTCGCCTTTGGGCCGGCCGCCCGCGGTGTTCCGGCCGGAGAGGAAGTGCTTGATGTTGCGCGTGGCCTGGCGGAGACGTTGCTCGTTTTCAACCAGCGCGATGCGGACATAGCCTTCGCCGTATTCGCCGAAGCCGACGCCGGGCGACACCGCGACGTTGGCCTTTTCGAGCAGGAGCTTGGAGAATGCGAGCGTGCCGATTTCCCGGAACTGCTCGGGAATCGGCGCCCAGGCGAACATCGACGCCGGCGGCGCCGGAATCGGCCAGCCCGCCTGGCGCAATCCCTCGACCAGAACATCGCGCCGCTTCTTGTAACGGGCGCGAATCTCCTTGATGCACTCCTGCGGGCCGTTGAGCGCCGCCGTCGCCGCGACCTGCACCGGCGTGAAGGCGCCGTAGTCGAGATACGATTTGATGCGCGACAGCGCGGCGATGAGCCGCGCATTGCCGACCGCGAAGCCGATGCGCCAGCCCGCCATGTTGTAGGTCTTGCTGACCGAGGTGAATTCCACCGCGATGTCGCGCGCGCCGGGAATCTGCAGCACCGAGGGTGGTGGATTGCCGTCGAAATAGATTTCGGCATAGGCCAGGTCGGAGAGCAGATAGATGCCGCGCGACCGGCAGAATTCGACGACCTCGCCGTAGAAATCGAGATCGACCACCTGCGCCGTCGGATTCGCGGGAAAGTTGAGCACCAAGGCGATCGGCGCGGGCGAGCTTTGCTCGACGGCTTGTTTCAGCTCCCTGAGGAAGTCGACGCTGGGGCCGATCGGCACGCTCCGCACCGATGCGCCGGCCATGATGAAGCCGAAGGCATGGATCGGATAACACGGATTCGGCACCAGCACGATGTCACCCGGTGCCGTGATCGCTTGCGCCAGATTGGCAAGGCCCTCTTTCGACCCGAGCGTCACGATGATTTCACGATCGGGGTCGAGCTCGACGTTGAAGCGCCGCGCATAATACTTGGCTTGAGCGCGGCGCAATCCCATGATGCCGCGCGACACCGAATAGCCGTGCGCGCGCGGATTCTGCACGGATTCAACCAGCTTCTGGACGATGTGGGGCGGCGTCGCGCCGTCGGGATTGCCCATGCCCAGATCGATGACGTCGCGGCCCTCGGCACGCGCCTTCGCCTTCAGTGCATTGACCTCGGCGAAGACATAGGGCGGCAATCTCTTGAGGCGATAAAATTCATCCATAGCTGCGACTCGGGATGGCGGTTCCGGCACGCGATTCGGGCGCAGCCATTCTAAGTGGTGAACGGAAACGAGGCGAGCGCGACACGAAATTGCGCCATCCTATCGCTTCGGTCCACGCCAAGGCTATGGCTTTCGCGACCGCAAACCCAGGCTAAACGCCGGTTAACCCAACCGTAAAAGCATGTTCGGCCAGGCGTTAAAGCCGACCGAAACGCTTTTGCTATCGCGCGCCGCGCTTGACGAATTTGCAGGCTTCGCGGGCCAACTCGACCTAGCTCTTCGTCCCGGTCCCGACTGCGATCCATTCTTTCATCGCCCTGCCGTGGCCCGGATCGAAACGCTCGCCTTTGCCGAATGCGACCAGCTCGTCGACGCGCTCCTTGGGGAGCTTGACGACAAACGCGCCCTGCGACGAAACCATCGCGAAGATTTTGCCGTTCGCTTTAAGCGCGCCCGAGCCGAAACCCTTTTTGCCGCCGAGGTTGACTTCGCGGTCCTTGGCGAATTCGTCCACGACGCGACGAAAGGCCGAAGGGGCCTTAGGAACTTGCCGTTCCTTCGTCGTCTTGTTCGAGGAACTTTTCATCGCCACCTCCGCTCCGGCCGACGTCATTCCGGGACGTCGAGTTTTAAGAGCGGCGCGGCGGCAAGGCAACGCCGATCCGATTCAGTGGCCGACGTTGAGCTGCTCGACGAACTGGCGCGCGCAGCGAGTCCACGTGAAGCGGAGCGCATGGTCGCGGCACGCGGCACGTGGAACGTCGAGCGCCGACAGGGCCGCCGAACGCAAATCCTCGCTGAGGACGCCGACGCTGCTGTCGCCGATGACGTCGAGCGGCCCCGGAACGGGAAATGCGGCCACCGGCAAGCCCGAGGCGAGCGCTTCGAGGAGCACCAGGCCGAACGTGTCCGTGCGGCTCGGAAAGACGAAAACGTCGGCCGAGGCGTAAAGCCGGGCCAATGCGCCGTTCTCGATGTGGCCGAGAAAGTGCACGTCGGGATATTTGCGTTTGAGCCGGTCGAGCTGCGGCCCCTCGCCGACGACCAGTTTCGAGCCCGGCAGATCGAGACCGAGAAACGCCGGCAGATTCTTCTCGAGTGCGACGCGTCCGACCGAAAGGAAAATCGGCCGCTTGAAGCCGATATCCTCCTGCCGATGGCCGGGGTCGAACTTCGCCGGATCGACGCCGCGGCTCCACGGCCGCAGATTGCGGAATCCCTTCGCCGACAGCGCCGCACGCATCGATTCCGTGGCGACCATGATGCCGCTTGCCGGCGCATGGAAGCGCCGCAGGACGCCGTAGGTGACGCGCGACGGGATGGCACAGCGTGCGGCGAGATATTCGGGAAAACGGGTGTGATAGGCGGTGGTGAAGCCGAATTGCCGATCGATGCACCAGCGCCGCACGGCAAAGCCGAGTGGGCCTTCGGTGACGATATGGATCGCATCGGGTTGCGCCCGTTCGATCAGCGTGGCGGCCGCTCGCGCGGCGCCGAAAGCGAGACGAATCTCGGGATAGAACGGACACGGCACCGTCAAAAACATGTCGGGCGTCAGCGTCGTCACCGCGTGGCCCATGGTGCCGAGCTCGGGCAGGATCGATTTGAGGGTGCGCACGACGCCGTTGACCTGGGGTGGCCAGGCGTCGCTGGCGATGAGGATCTTCACGCGGCGGGTTCGAACGCCTTCTCCGCCCGGGCAACGGGGCGCAGCGGATCGAGGGCGTTGAGCTCGACCCAGCGGACGATCTCGAGCCGGCCGTCGAAATGCTCGACCAGGGCGGTGCAGCTTTCGACCCAGTCGCCGTCGTTGCAATAGAGAACGCCGTCGATCGTGCGGATCTCGGCGTGATGGATATGGCCGCAGACGACGCCATCGACGTGCCGCCGGCGCGCCTCGTCGACGATCGCGTCGGCATAATCGCTGACGAACTGGACCGCGTTCTTGACCCTGCCCTTGAGATACGCCGAGAGCGACCAATACGGATAGCCGAGACGGCGGCGCACCAGGTTGTAGTAATGATTGAGCTTGAGCGACAGCTCGTAGGCGCCGTCGCCGAGCAGCGCGAGCCACTTGGCGTAGCGCACGATGCCGTCGAAATCGTCGCCGTGCAGCACCAACAGCCGTCGTCCATCGGCGGTGACGTGCAGCGCGTCCTGCACCAGCTCGACGCCACCGAGCTGCAGATCGACCCAGTTGCGCAACCACTCGTCGTGGTTGCCGGGGATGTAGAAGACCTTGGTGCCCTTGCGCGCCTTGCGCAGGATCTTCTGGATCACGTCGTTGTGGCTTTGCACCCAGTACCAGCTCTTGCGCAGCCGCCAGCCATCGACGATGTCGCCGACGAGATAGAGGAATTCCGAGTCCGTATGACGCAGGAAATCGAGCAGGAAGTCGGCCTTGCAGCCGCGCGTGCCCAAATGAATGTCGGAGATCCAAATCGACCGGTAGCGATGGATGCCGTCGATATGGTCCATCGCGCCGCTTATTCCCCGGACGCGAGCACGAATCTCGCCATGCCGCCTGGGTAACACGCGGCGATGACCGATTTGTTCCGGTTTCGAGTCGGTTTGGTGACGGACCTGGAGCGGGATTGCTGGAAATCGCACAGCGTCGTTGCCCAGCTTTCGGCCGAAGCACCGCCGCGTCCGGCGTCACCCCCTCCCTAACCCTCCCCCCTCGAGGGGGCTTCGCACAGAAACCCGCACCTGAACAAAAAGACCTTTGGCTGCACAAAAACTCCTTAACGACTTCGGTGATGGCGAGAGTTTTTGCCTGACGATGCGGTCCGCCACCTGTACCTGATGGTCCCGCCGTTCAGATCCAAATTGTATTCCGTAAGGTTCAGTCGGCGTCCGCCCCCGGACAGATGTTGAGATTATCGACACTGCTTGTTCCATTGTTGAAGAAAAAGCAAAACGCGCTGTGCCGAACCTGACCAAGGGTAAGATAACTAAAGCATCCGACGACATAGATGCTTTTCGTGCCGTCGACGACTTGTTGGTCTATTTCTGACTTCGGAATAGTTACCTTCCTGATGTACCCGCTGCCGCCCAAACCAATACTGATCGGGTAGATGACTTCGGCCGGGCCGCTCGTAGTCTCCTGTCGACATTGCTGCACATCCTCAACGATCCGCGCCGACATCACCTGCCCCTCAATGTTGTCTGTCGGGTCTCCAACGAACTGATCAAGCAAGGCGGTAAATTTTCGTGCCGGCTCACGCCCCGTATTTTGGTAGTCGATCGTTATCGTCCAGTCCTTATCGAGCGCAGGTGGCCTGGGCGATTCGAGCTTCGCGTTGTACGGTCCGACCCAAGCACGTTCTTGCGCGCTCGCCGCTGCGACCATTTTGTCTGTCTGAGCGGACGCGGCTCGCATTTCTCTAAGCTGGCCGGTCAGCACGAAGTATTGGAGGAGCGAAGCCCCGAAGCTGAGAACGGCCGCGATAGATATTACGATTGTCGCAATCGTAGTGCGGTTTGCATCGAGTACGAGTTGTCTCTCATACGGGTCGTAATCCGCAGTGCTCGACCTCTGCTTTTGATCCATATCACGAGGCGCGCTTACAAGGCCGAGCAGGCGCCGAAACCGTTTTCGATTGCCGTTGCGCCTGTCCTTATCGCTTTGCACTGACCTTCTTGCTCCTTCTCCTTCGGCGGAACGTTATGCCGTTTTCCTATACGGAAATCGGCTCAGTGGAACCCATGCGGGAAGTTGATCAGCCTCAGCCACTTCGGCGGCAGACCGTTCGTCGCGCCCTTCGGTGGGCGCCAGCGGTTAAACAATCGCCAATCCCGGCGCGTGTCGAACTTATTTCGCGCGTTCCCAAGTTCCATGAAGCGGTGGGCTTGCATCATGCTAGTGCCGTCGAAATTGACCGGCGTCGTATAGAACGCGACGGATACCACCCGAGTATGGGAGACGAAGAATTCATTCGTCGGGCGCAGGAAGGTATCTAGGTGGTCAGGAATTTCCAACCAACTCGGGGAAAATTTAATCAATACGATTCCGGGTTGCTCCTCGGGTAACTGCCCGTGGGCCTTTTTTAGCGCGTTCGAAATCGTATTTTCGCTGAGCGCCGTGCTTTCGATCTTGCACTTGGCGTCCGCACACACCTTCAAACTGTCCGAGAACGTGATCTCATAATCGTAATCGCTTCGCTTAACCCCGGTAGATTCAACGAACCGGAACGGCAAGTCGTTGATGTAGAGCATGCCCGCGATGGCAAGTTCGGCCAGGGTCGGCTCCAGATCACCGTTCCGTAGCCGACGGATACACGAATCAAACCCCTGGATGTGTTGGAGGTTTAAAAGTGCCTCGCCGAGGTCCACAAGCTTTTGACCACTAACCGCTCCCAGGCCCACATCCCCTTCGATCTTGAGCCGGAGTGGACCGGGCCGTGTCTTGAACGGGTTCACATGCCTGTCGATCCACTCACCGCCCATGAAGTGGTTCACCACCCACATTGCTGTCACAAAGTTGATCGCCGGTTGCCGTGATAAAATCGCAGGCGGATAGGTCGGCAATAGATCCACTAGGGATTGCCAGGAGACGCGGGCGATTGGATTTGTGGATGACATGCCGGATTTTAGCATCTCTGGCTCTTGCACAAAAAGTCCCTCACCTGCACAAACAGTCGGTCAGATTCTGGACTTTTTGTACAAGGCCCCTTGAGGGGGAAGGAATGGGAGGGGGCGATTCCGCGTCAGGCGATCGTGATCGAGCCCGCCCACGCCGCGACGATGCGGCAAATCGCGTCGAGGCCGTCGGTCAGCGCGGCCGGTCCCGGCTGCAGGATGATCGACGACTTGATCTCGTGCACGGCGCCGGCTCGCACCGCCGGCACGGCGTCGAACCCGGGCCGCGCCTTGACTTTCTCGGGCTGGAATTTCTTGCCGCACCACGAGCCGATGATGATGTCGGGCGCGCACGCGACGACGTCGGCGGGCGCGACGATGCGATCCTTGGCGGCCCGAGCGGTGGCACGTTCGGCAAAGACGTCGACACCGCCGGCGGCTTCGATCAGCTCCGAAACCCAGCCGATGCCGGAGATCAGCGGATCGTCCCACTCCTCGAAGAAGACTTTCGGCCGGCGCGACGGCCGTGTCGCGCGCACGGAGACGATCCGCTGCTCGAGCGACGCGGCCAGGATCTCGGCGCGCTCGCCGGCACCTACCAGCGCACCGAGCGTCCGGATCATGGCGAATATCTCGCCGAGGGTGCGCTGGTTGAAGGCGTGCACGGCAATCCCGCGGCGGACGAGATCGGCGACGATGTCCGCCTGGATATCGGAGAACGCGAGAACCAGGTCGGGCTCGAGCGCGACGATCTTGGCGGTGTCGGCCGTGCGAAAGGCGGAGACGCGCGTCTTCTCGCGCCGCGCCTCGGGCGGCCGCACGGTGTAGCCGGAAATGCCGACGATGCGATCCTGTTCGCCCAGCAGGTAGAGCGTCTCGACGGTTTCCTCGGTCAGGCAGACGATGCGCCGCGGCGGAAACATCCGACTATTATGGATGGCGCCGCATCGTCCGACCACCGTTGCCGCCGGCGGCGCCGAGTGACAATGTCGGCAGCAGAGTCTCCGCCGTCCGCCATCAGGCCGCCCTCATGCAACAATCACAACCCCCACGCCCCGCGCAAACCGCGCCAGCCCACGGCAATCGTGCGATCGTCACGATCATCGGACCCGATCGGGTCGGCATCATCGCCGGCGTCGCCAACGTGCTGGCCGACGCGAACGCCAACATCATCGATATCAGCCAGTCCGTCCTGCGCGAATTCTTCGCCATGATCATGGTCGTGGACCTCGAGCGGTCGACGATTCCCTTCGACGGCTTGCGCGAGCGGCTGCAGGCAAAAGGCAAGGATCTTTCGGTTCAAGTATCGATCCAGCGCGAAGACATCTTCAAGGCGATGCACCGCATCTAGCCCGGGACAGGTCATGAAATACACGAACTTCTCGGCCGAGGAGATTGTCGAGACCGTCAACATGGTCCGCCTCGAGCGGCTGGACATCCGTACGATCACGGTCGGAATCAGTCTGCTCGACTGTGCCGGCGGAACGGCCGCACAGGTTTCCGGCAAGGTCTACGACAAGATCGTCGCCGTCGCCGGCAGGCTTCGGCCGGTGAGCGCGGAAATCGCCAGCGAATTCGGCATACCGATCGTCAACAACCGCGTATCGGTCACGCCGATCGCGCTGATCGCCGGCCGGCTCGCCAGCGACGATATCGTGCAGGTCGCGCACGCGCTCGATCGCGCCGCCGACAGCATCGGCATCGACTTCATCGGCGGCCTGTCGGCCCACGTCGAAAAAGGCATCGGCGATTCCGACGCGCAGCTGATCGCGGCCATCCCGCAGGGATTGGCGGAAACCAAGCGGGTCTGCGCTTCGGTCAACGTCGCGTCGACCCGCGCCGGCATCAACATGGATGCCGTCGCGATCATGGGGCGGACGATCAAGCAGCTTGCCGAACGGACGGCAAACGCGAATTCGATCGGCTGCGCCAAGCTGGTGACCTTCTGCAACGCCGTCGACGACAACCCCTTCATGGCCGGCGCCTATCACGGCATCGGCGAGCCCGAATGCGTCGTGAACGTCGGCATCAGCGGTCCCGGCGTCGTGCTGCGCGCGCTCGCCGATGCGGGCGACGTCGATTTCGGCACGCTCGCGGGCATCATTCGCGGCGCGGCCTTCAAGATCGCCCGCGCCGGCGAGCTGATCGGGCGCACCGCGGCGCACCGGCTGGGCATTCCGTTCGGCATCGTCGACCTGTCGCTGGCGCCGACGCCCGCCGAAGGCGACAGCGTGGCGCGCGTGCTCGAAGCCATGGGCCTGGCGCGGGTCGGGACGCACGGCTCGACGGCCGCGCTTGCGCTCTTGAACGACGCGGTGAAAAAGGGCGGCGCGATGGCGTCGAGCCATGTCGGCGGCCTCTCCGGCGCGTTCATCCCGCTGTCGGAGGACGAAGGCATGATCGCCGCGGCCGAAAGCGGCGCGATCACGATCGACAAGCTCGAGGCCATGACCGCGGTGTGCTCGGTCGGTCTCGACATGATTCCGGTTCCGGGCGACACGCCCGCGGAAACCTTGGCGGCAATCATCGCCGACGAAGCGGCGATCGGCGCCATCAACAAGAAGACGACGGCGGTCCGCCTGATTCCGGCGGTCGGCAAAAAGGTGGGCGATTGGGTCGATTTCGGTGGCCTGCTCGGACGGGCGCCCGTCCTTGCCGTCAACCGCAATTCGAGCGAGCGGTTCATCCGGCGCGGCGGCCGGATTCCTGCGCCGCTGCAGGCGCTGACGAATTAGAGCGTGAACTCATAAACTCGCCTTCGACCAGCTTGCCCGAGTCCGCGTTAGAAGCGTAAGCGGCCGTCACTCACCACGGGCGACGCTTCAGGCATGTGCCATGAGCTGCTGTTCATGGCGATCCTCCACAACGGACGCTCGCGTTTTGACCGGAGTTGACCTAACGCGGACTTAGGCGAATAGAGCGTGCCTTCGCCAACGAGCTTGGGTTTCGACATTCGCAGCACCAGCCTACAATGGTCTGCAGAATGGGAGCCTCTCTTTACGAGCCAATCAACATCTACAAATCCGTCGCGCCGAACATCGGCATCGTGGACGGGCCTTTCGAATATTTGACCGTAGGCGGGATAACGTTGCCGCTTCCGTTCACAACCCGAATGACAGTGGTACGCCTTTTAAACGGCGACCTTTTCCTCCATTCACCAGTCAAGTTCGACGGGAAACTGGCCAACGAGCTGCAGGGGCTGGGTGTGGTTCGTCATCTCGTGTCGCCTAACCAGTTCCACTATGCGCATATCGGGGAATGGGCCAAAGCGTTCCCTGATGCAATTTCGTGGGCTTCGCCACGCGTCCGCGAAAGGGCCCGGGCCCGGCATATTGATGTTCGTTTCACAAGAGACCAGAAGGCCAATCCGCCCGACGAATGGTCTCGAGAAATCGATCAGACGCTTTTCCCCGGCGGCTATTTCAAGGAGTTCATTTTCTTCCACAAGGCTTCAAGGACGCTGTTACTCACCGATACAATCATTAACCTTGAGCTTGACAAGATTGCCGAGCCTTGGCGGACGGCCACAAAGCTCACGGGAATGTACCATCCCTATGGCCAGATTTTCTTCGGCATGCGGCTGTCGCTGCTCGTCCAGCGGCGAAAGGCGAAGGCGGCAATCAGAAGGATCTACTCGTGGCATCCGCGGCGTATTTTGCTCAGCCATGGGCGATGTTTCGATGCCGATGTCGACAGCGTAATCTGCAGGATATTCGGAAAGCCGCCCGGTTGAGAGCAGTCTGTCCGCGAGGCGCTTTCATCTCTACCGGGCACGTAACTTGGTCGAGCGGTTCTTCAAATAAGATCAAGCAATGCCGCCGCATCGCCACCCGCTATGACAAGCTCGCTGTCAGTTACCTCGCCTTCGTCAACCTTGCCTCGATTCGCCTTTGGTTGCGCGCTTATGAGTCCACGCCCTAGCAGGCTGCTGAAAAACGTTTTTGGACGCGAGAAGACGCAACATTGATTCGCATGGCGACCAGTTCACGCAAGAACGATTCGCGAGAGGGCTCTCGATGATTCTTATGTTGCGTGATTCGGCTTCGCATCAGAGTTTTTCAGCAGCCTGCTAGTCGGGCTCGCCGGCGCGCGGTATCGAAACTCGCTAATTTGAGCGGCTGAAAAGAATGGTGGGCGTGGCAGGGATTGAACCTACGACCCCTTCCATGTCAAGGAAGTGCTCTCCCACTGAGCTACACGCCCGCGCGTTTGGCGGATTTAGACCAAATCCCCGCTCGTTGGCAAGGATACAGCCGGCATTCTCAGGCGGCGAGGAAACGCTCGATCTCGCCGACGAGTTGACGCAGATGGAATGGCTTGGCCAGCACCGCCGCATCGCGCGGCAGGGATTCCGCCTCGCCCAACGCCACGGCCGCAAAGCCGGTGATGAAGATGACGCGCAACAGCGGATGCATGTCGCTGGCCCGGCGCGCCAGCTCGATGCCGTCGATTCCCGGCATGACGACGTCGGCGAGCAGCAAGTCGACCGGATGCTTCGTCACCCACGACAGGGCGGTCTCGCCGTCGCCCAGCGCGCAGACGTCGTGTCCGGCGCGGCGCAGCGCGCGGGCCAGGAAGATGCGAATGCTGTCGTCGTCTTCGGCGAGCAGGATGCGAGCCATGATGTCTCCCGGCCGCGAGCATAAGGCCGAGACTTAAACGAAGGGTTTACCGCCAGCCACCTGGCAATACCGGGCATTTTTCCTTGGAAAAGCGCCGCTTCCCGCGTGACAGCATTGCCCGTTCCTCGTTAAGCTTGACGACATGCACGGCCTGTTGACGGCGACCGAACCTGTCGAAGTTCTCGCCAATGGCGGACAGCAGGTGCCGCTGGTCCTGGCGTCGCCGCACTCCGGCGCGGAGTATCCGGCTGAGTTCTTGGCCGCCTCGCGCCTGGATGCGTTGACGCTGCGGCGGTCCGAAGACAGCTACGTCGACGAGATCTTCGGTGCGGCGCCGGCCCTCGGCGCGCCGCTGCTCCGCGCCCGCTTCCCGCGCGCCTACGTCGATGCCAATCGCGAGCCGTTTGAGCTCGACCCGACGATGTTCGAGGACCTGCTGCCGAACTTCGTCAACTGCCATTCGGCACGCGTGCGCGTCGGCCTCGGCACGATTGCCCGTGTCGTCGCTTCGGGCGAGGAGATTTACGCCCGCAAGCTGCGGTTCAGCGAAGCGGCGCATCGCATCGAGACCCTCTATCGCCCGTATCATCGGATGCTGAAGGGGCTGCTGGACGCGACGCAACAGCACTACGGCTTCTCGATCTTGCTGGATTGCCACTCGATGCCCTCCGCCAGCGCCGACTGCGACCGTCGCGACCGCTCGTCGCGTGCCGATATGGTGCTCGGCGATTGCCACGGCACCTCATGTCATCCGGCGGTCACCGAGACCGCGCACCGCATTCTCAATGCCAAGGGCTACTCCGCAGCGCTCAATACGCCCTATGCCGGGGGCTTCACGACCGCGCATTACGGCCGTCCCGCGGGGGGCAACCATTGCCTTCAAATCGAGATCAACCGGGCGCTTTACATGGACGAGCGCAGCTTCGAGCGAAAGCCGTTTCTCGCCCAGCTGGGCGCGGACATGCGCGATCTGGCCGAAGCATTGTCGGCCCTCGATCCGGAGCTGCTGCGACCGGCATGAGCGACCGCGCCGCGTTCCGTTTCACGCTGCGCGACTCGGCGCCCGGCGACGAGCAGCACGTTGCCGCGATCTATGCCTACCACGTACGCGTCGGGCTCGGCTCGTTCGAGGAGAGTCCGCCGTCGGTCGAGGAGATCGGCCGCCGGCGCGAAGCCGTCGTGGCGATGGGCCTGCCGTATCTCGTGGCCGTCGCGGACGGGCGCGTCGTCGGCTACGCCTATGCGGCGCTTTACCGGACGCGCTCGGCCTATCGCTTCACGCTCGAGGATTCGATCTATGTCGCACCCGATGTCGCGCGGCGCGGCGTCGGGCGCAGCTTGCTGACGCGGCTCATCGAGCGCTGCACCGTGCTGGGCTATCGCCAGATGGTGGCGGTGATCGGCGACAGCGCGAACGTCGGTTCGATCCGTTTGCACGAGGCGCTCGGCTTCGCACCGATCGGCGTGCAACCGGCCGTCGGCTTCAAGCACGGACGCTGGGTCGATTGCGTGCTGATGCAGCGAGCGCTCGGCGTCGGCGCGGCGACCCTCCCCGAGGCGGCGGCATCGGCGTAATCCGCAGGCGGCGCGTTGGCCGCCATAGAATAGTCAAATTCGTGGCTATGCTGTGCCGCGTATCGTTCGCGGCCGGGGGCCATGGTCGTCGAGGCTGAAACTGCCTCTTTCTATCGCGCCGAAGCCATTCGGCTGCGCGCGGTGGCGGTGCGCGCCGTCCACGCCGAGATCAGGATCGAATTGCTGGCGATTGCCGCGCGCTTCGAAAAATTGGCTCAATTTGCCGAGACCAAGCTGACCGCTGCACGCGAGCCGCGCCAGCGCTAATTCAACGCAACACCGCCGCAAAAGAAAAGGCGATGTTATGCGTCGCAAACCCACGTCAATCCGTTGAAGCCGGACGAGGCCGGATCGGCCCGGACGGTATTATAATGGGCTAGGGGGCACTACATGGCACACTTTTGCCGAACAAAAGTGTGTCGTGGCGCTGCGGTCATTCTCGCTCGTAGCACTTCGGATCTAGCTGCTCGGCACCGCCGCGGCTCATACGGGCGCATAGCGTTTTGGCGGTCGCCTGGACGTAGCCGTGCGCCTCCATACAGACTCCGACATACCCGCCGACAAGGGAGTCGTGTAACGGGTCGTGCGCCAAGCTGGCATAGACCTTAAGGCCGTCCTGTTCGCAGCGGGCCAGTTGTGTGCTCTTGTCGGGACCGCAGCCCGATAGGGACAGAAGCGATAGGACCGCCACAAGCTGGACGGCTCGGTAGATCACTTGCGGGTCTCGCCCTCGTCTTTCGACTTCGCCTTCGCGATCTTCTTTAGCTTCGCCTCGAACGCGGCTTCGGATTCATCCGCCTCGGCCTTGCGCGCGGCTTCGATGAAGCTCTCGCGTTGGCTCGTCGCTACCTTTGCGGGACTCTTATCGGCCATTTTTCCGCCCACAGTGGCCAAGTCTGTCGGCTATGTAGCACAAAAGAAAAGGGCCGCACCTCGGTGCGGCCCAAGTTTAGGGAGGAAACGCCTAGAAGACGTACGACACGCCGTCGGGCGACGGCCATGTCGCACCGCAATATATGACCTATTGCGGCGCACAATGCAACGCGAAAAAGTTGCGAATGGCGCCGTGTCCCAGCCTTTTCCTGCGTTATTTCGCCACAGGCCGGCCCGGTTCTGGGCTCTCTGACGGCCGACATTTCTGCAATGCACAAATGCGGGAATGGCAGATCATGCGAACTCGCGACGCAGCGCTGCACCGTGCTGGTCGAGACGCGGCACCGCTCGGTCGCCGAGCGCAGCCGCGGTGCGACCCGGCGGCAGCGGCACGTCAACCATCCCGCCTGCGGTCGGCGTGGCGACGCGGTGCAGCGCCGGGTGGTGCGCGAAATCCGCCACCGAGTTCAAGTTGCCAAAGGCGATGTCGGCGGCCTTGAGCCGGCGGCCGAGCGCATCGCGCGATTCGCGTCCGAAGGCCGCCACCACCATGGCATCGAGCGCCGGCCGATTGGCGACGCGGCGCGTGTTGTCGGCAAAGCGCGGATCGCGCGCGAGCGCCGCATCGCCGAGCATCGTTTCGCAGAACCGCGCCCATTCGCGCTCGTTCTGGATCGCGATCACGATCGCCTGGCCATCCGCCGTCGCGAAAGCGCCATAAGGCGCAATCGACGGATGGCGCAATCCTTCCCGTTGCGGCGCGTTGCCCGCGTCGTGATGAATCAACGGCACAGCCATCCACTCGGCGGTGGCCCCAAACAGCGAGATCTCAAGCGCGGCGCCGCTGCCGGTATGTTCCCGCGCATAGAGCGCCTCGAGAATGGCGGCGTGAGCGGCAAGACCGGCGGCAATGTCGGAAACGGACACGCCCACGCGACCCGGCGCCTCCGGCGGACCGGTGATCGACGCCAGCCCGGTCTCGGCCTGGATCAACAGATCGTAAGCCTTCATGTCGCGATACGGCCCGGTCTCGCCATAGCCCGAGATCGAGCAGACGATCAGACGCGGGTGGTTGTGGCGCAGCGCCGCCGGATCGAAGCCCGCACGTACGGCCGCACCCGGCGCCAGGTTTTGGATGAACACGTCGGCGCGAGCGATCATCCGATCGAGCAGCGCCTTGTCGGCTGCGGCCTTGATGTCGAGCGCGATCGACTCCTTGCCGCGGTTGAGCCACGTGAAGTAGCTCGACTCGCCCTTGGCGGCATGGTCGTAGAAACGGGCGAAATCGCCTTCGGGCCGTTCGATCTTGATGACCCGGGCGCCAGCATCCGCGAGCCGACAGCTGCATAACGGCGCCGCCACCGCCTGCTCGAGCGCCACGACCAAAATCCCGTCCAGCGGTCCTGCCATTCGCCTCGGCCCCCCTTGCCTAGCTTTGGCCGCCGTCGCCATTCCCTGTCAATTGCCGGGATGCTAAACGAAGGCCGGGAGGCGCGCGATGATGCAAGTGGCGGTGCTCGACGATTACCAGCGCTCGGCGCTGGCGGTGGCGGACTGGAAGAGCCTCGAACCCGACGTGCAAGTCGAGGCGTTTCCCGATCATATCGCCGATCCCGACATCCTGGCGCGGCGGCTTCATACCTTCGAGTGCATCGTGCTGATGCGCGAACGCACGCCTTTTCCGAAAGCACTGATCGAGCGGTTGCCCAATCTGCGCCTGATCGTTACCGCCGGCATGAAAAATGCCGCTGTCGACGTCGCGGCGGCAACGGCGCGCGGCATCCAGGTCTGCGGCACGGAAACGCTCGGAACGCCGACCGCGGAGCTCGCCTGGGGCCTGATCGTCGCCCTCGCCCGCAAGATTCCGCAGGAATTTGCCGCGCTGAAGCTCGGCCGCTGGCAATCGACCCTGGGCATCGGATTGCACGGCAAGATCCTCGGCATCGTCGGTCTCGGTCGCCTCGGCGGCCAGATGGCCAAAATCGGCCGCGCCTTCGGTATGACGGCCATCGCCTGGAGCCAGAACCTGACCGAAGCCCGCGCCCAGGAGGCCGGTGCGGCGCTCGTGACCAAGGATGAACTTTTCGCGCGCGCCGATGTCGCGACCATCCATCTCGTCCTGAGCGACCGCACGCGCGGTCTGGTCGGAACCGCCGAGATCGGCCGGATGAAGCCGACCGCCTATCTCGTGAACACCTCGCGCGGACCGATCGTGCAGGAGGCGGCGCTGATTGCGGCGCTCAAAGCACGCCGCATTGCCGGCGCGGCGCTCGATGTCTTCGACCGCGAGCCGCTGCCCGCCGGCCATCCGCTGCTCGCGCTCGACAACCTGCTGGTGACGCCGCATCTCGGCTACGTCACCGCCGAGAACTATCGCCTGATCTATGGCCAGGCGGTGGAAAACATCCGGGCTTTCCTTGACGGCAGGCCGATGCGCGCGATGAACAGCGTGGCCGCGCGCGTCGCTTAAGCGGCGTCGCGCACGGACCAACGTCGATCGGTCTAGCCGTCGAACCCCGGGCTGACTTTGGCGGCCCCGATCCCGCCCGTCAGCCCAAGGTCGGTCCCGGTCTGCTCGACGCTGATGCCCGAGGTCTGGAACCCGAAGAGCCAGATCGGCAGGATGCAAATCTCGGTCAGGATGCCGAGGATCACGAACAGGCTGCCCTGGCCGAGCTGCGCATCGAGAACCGGGAACAGATAGACCAGCACGACGCCGCCGAAGAAGCGCGTGACGCTCTCGCCGAGCATCGAGCCCGATCCGCGCAGCCGCGTCGGAAACTGCTCCGCCATGTAGAGCTTCGCCAAGGGGAAGCCGGCATAATCGCAACCCCAGACGACGATCGCGGCGATCGCCACGCCGACGGTCGGCAGCGACATGCCGAGCGCGATCGTGCCCAGCGCCGTGATCGTCATGATCGCGGCCAAGCCCCAGCGGCGGCTGATCCGGTCGCCGATGCCGCCCGCAATGGCGGTCGTGATCACGGTGAGGAACAGCAGTCCCGAAGTGTAATAGAGCGCGTTCTGCGGACTCGCACCCATGCGATGGATGATCGTCGGACCGTAGATCGTGATCACATAGAAGGTCACGAACGGCGACAACAGCGCCGTGAAGGCGATCACGCAGCGCTGGAGATAGGGCGGCCGGAACAGATCGAAGATCGAGACCTTGCGCGCCGCCGCGTACTCGAGAACCTTGAGCGCTTGGGGATCGATCAGCCGCTCGTCGTGCGGCACGCCACTCAAATCCTCGAGCCCTTCGACGAAGCTGCGCACGGCCGCGACCTTGCCGACCTTGAGCAGGAAGCGCGGCGATTCTGGCAGGAACGCCAGGATCACCGGCACCATCAGGATCGGCACGCCGCCGATCATCAGCAGCGTGCGCCAGGCCGTTTCCGGCGCGAGATGGCCGACGACGAGCGCGCCCGCCAGCGTGTTGAGGCCGTAGGCGAATCCGAGCAAGGCGTTGGCATAGCCGACCGCGGTGCCGCGCCAGCGCTTGTTCACGAACTCGGAGAGCAGGAGGTACGGCACCGGGAAGACGGCGCCCTGGCCGAGGCCGGCGAGGAACCGGCAGATCACGATGAACGTGACGCTCTGGGCGAAGCTGGCGATGAACGTGAACACTGAGAAGATCACGATGCCGGCCAGGAGCGTCGTCTTGCGGCCGTAGCGGTCGGCAATGCGGCCGGCCGGCAGCAGTCCGAGCACGATGCCGAGGGTGCCGGCGCTGCCTACCACGCCGACGGTGCTCGGATCGAGTTTCCACAGCCCGCGGATGATGAAGAGAACCGGCGCGATGATGCCGATGTCGAACGCCTCGAGAATCCACACGATGCCGAGCAGCAGAACGAGGGACAGGATGCGGCGGTTGACCGGCAGTCGGTCGAGCCGCGCCAGTAGATTCTCCTGCTCCTGTATGCCCGAAAGGCTTTGAGCGCTCATCGTCATCTCCTGTTCTGTCGCGTTTCCTCCGTTAATCCGCCGCGACTGGCCGGCTCGTCGCGGGTCGCCGCCGACCATTCTCCGACGATCGGCGGCCGACGCCACGGTCCGGTTTAGTCATCGACGCTCACTGACTCTGTCGTCGCCGGGCGGCGACCGCACGTCACGGCTGCGGGACCACCACCGGCCGGCCGTCCGTGCCGCGCGGCCGCTCGTCTTTCAGCATGTCGCGCCGCGACGATTCGCGGACCGCATAGACCGAAATCACGCTGACCGCGCTGACCGCGACGACGTAGGCGCAATAGATCCAGGGCCGGTTGCCGCCCATCACCAGCAGCCAGGTCGCGATGATCGGCGTGAGGCCGCTCGCGAAAATCCCTGACGCCTGATAGACGAACGAGACGCCGCTGTAGCGCACGCGCGTGTCGAACAGCTCCGAGAAGATCGCCGCCTCGGGCCCGTAGACCGCCGGATAGATTAGGCCGAACGGCACCAGGATCGCGAGCCAGACGAGCAGCGTCGAATGCGAGTCCATGAGCCAGAAGGAGGGAAACGCCAGCAGTCCGATGCCCGCCGCGCCCCATCCGAACACGCGACGGCGTCCGATCCGGTCGGAGAGCCGACCGAAAAACGGCAACATGAACATCATCACGGCGCAGGTGATGATCACGCCCCAGAGCGCCGTCTGGCTGCTCATGTGCAGCGCGCCGGTCACGTAGGCGATGATGAACACGCCCCAGGTGTTGAAGCAGACGCCCTCGACGTAGCGGATGCCCATGCCGAGCAGCACCTGCTTGCCGTGCGTGGTCACGAGCTCGACGAAAGGAACGGGAACCTCGGCGCGCTCCTTTTTCAGGCGCTCGAAGGCCGGCGTCTCAAGAATCTTCAACCGGATATAGAGGCCGATCGCGACGAGGACGCCGCTGAGCATGAAGGCAAGCCGCCAGCCCCAGGCCAGGAACGCGTCGCTACCGAAGAGCGACAATCCGGAGACGAGGCCGGCGCTCAGCAGCAGGCCCGCCGGCACGCCGATCTGCGGCCAGCTGCCGTAGAAGCCGCGCTTGCCCTCGGGCGAATGCTCGATCGCCATCAGCACGGCGCCGCCCCATTCGCCGCCGAGGCCGATGCCCTGGAGGACGCGCAGCGCCAGCAGCAGCAACGGCGCCCAGATGCCGACGGCGGCGTAGCCCGGCAGCAAGCCGATCAGGAAGGTCGCGACGCCCATGACCAGCAGCGTCATGATCAGCATCGCCTTGCGCCCGATCTTGTCGCCGAAATGGCCGAAGATGATGCCGCCGATCGGCCGCGCGATGAAGCCCACGAAGAACGTCGTGTAGGCGAGCAGCGTGCCCATGACGGGCGTGAAATTCGGAAAGAAGAGCCGGTTCAGAACCAGCGGCGTGACCGTGCCGTACAGGAAGAAGTCATACCACTCGATCGTGCATCCGATCGCGCTGGCAAACGCGATCGTTCCAATGGACTGCTTTTGAGCTTTCACGACGCACCCTCCCTGGTCCGAAGCGCCGATGCGCATACGTCCGATCGCGACTCTGACGGTCGCTGTGTCCATTTACGGTAACACATCGGATCGGGCCGGCAAGCAAAGACTGGCCCGTTTCGTCTCACATAGTGAGACTCGACTAACGATCGCGGCTGCGTCGAGTGCGCGCGATCAGGGTGCGGCGGCGAGGCCGAGAATCTGACGCGCTTCCGCCGGCGCGGCGGGACGACGGCCGTATTCGCCGCAAATTCCGGCGACGCGGGCGACGAGCTCGGCGTTGCTGTTGGCCAGTCGCGTCTTGTCGAAACGCAGATTGTCCTCGAGGCCGGTGCGGACGTGGCCGCCGAGCTCGAGACACCAACGATTGACCTCGAGCTGGTGGCGGCCGACGCCCGCGGCCGTCCAGGTCGCATCCGGCATGATGTCCGCAAGCTCGGCGATGAGGAACTCGAGAACCTGCCGGCGCGCGGGCAGCGCGTTGGGGATGCCGAGTACGAATTGGATATGGGCCGGCCGTTTCAGCAGCCCGCGATCGGCAAGCACCTTGGCGTTGTAGAGCATCGCCAGGTCGAAGACCTCGATTTCGGGCTTGATGCCGAGATCGCGCATCGTCTCGGCCATGCCATCGATGAGCTGCGGCGTGTTCTCGTAGATCTGCGTCGCGAAATTCACCGAGCCGGTCGCGAGCGAAGCCATGTCGGGCCGATGGACCAGCGAACTCGCCCGCTCGCTTTGACTGCGGCCGCGACCGCCGGTCGAGAATTGCACGATCATGCCGGGACAATGCTTGCGCACTCCGACCTGTACTTCCGCGAACAGGGTTGGATCGGACGACGAGCTTTCGTCCTTGTTGCGGACATGGATGTGGACGAGCGACGCGCCGGCTTCGTAGGCCTGGTGCGTCGATTCGATCTGCTCGCTCGGCTGCGTCGGCACGGCGGGGCAATCCGCCTTCTTCGGCACCGCGCCAGTGATCGCGACGGTGATGATAACGGGCGTAGCCATGATTCCTCCTCAACGTTCGGCGCCGAATTCAGGCACTCTCAATGTTTCTCGATGAAATGGAAACTCGCAATGCCGGGTCGCAGCGCGATTTCGCGGATCAGTGTCTTGAGAGGCGTTTCCGCGAGTGGATAATCGGTGCGGATCGGTCCGGCCGCCTTGAGCGCCTTGAACTCGGTATCGGAATAGAACGCGGCAAGCAGCAGATCGTCGTCGCTCGCAAACGGGCCGCGCTCCTGTTTCAGCCGGGCGATGGCCGGCTCGAGCAGATCGCCCGGCCGCGCGGTCACCGGTGCCGCGCCGCGGGTGATGCGATCGTAGAGATTGGGATCGATCGGCCCCGCGACCTCGCCGTAATAACCCATCACGTATTTCCGGACCTCGTCGGGAACCGTCGCGTAGCGCTCCTTGCCCATCACGTTCAGCACCGCCTGGGTGATGACGAACTGCGCGAACGGGCTGACGATGATCGGGTAGCCCAGCTCGCAGCGCACCCGCGATGCCTCTTCGAGGATTTCCGGCAGGCGATCCCGCAGACCGAGCGTCGCGAGCTGCGACTTGAGGTTCGAGATCATGCCGCCCGGCATCTGGTGCTCGTAATGGAACGCGTCGTAGCGCGCCCGCTCGCCCAGTGGCTTGCCTTCGCGCTTGGCGATATAGCGCAGCCGCTCCGCCGTCTCCTCGACCGGACCAAGGTCGAGCGGCACATCGAAGCCGCGCCGGCGCGCGTTGTCGACGAACTCCTCGGTCGCCGGATGCGAGGCGCCATTGGCGAGCGGCGACGTCGCGGTGTGGACGACATCGACGCCGAGCTCGACCGCACGCACCGCCGTATAGGGCGCGAGCCCCGACAGACAGTGCGAATGAAGCTGCAGCGGAATCTTGCCGCAGGCCTGTTTTGCCGCCGGAACCAGCGTCTCGGTGCGCTCCGGCGTCAGCAGCCCGCTCGGGTCCTTGAGGAACACGGCATCGACGCCGAGCGCGATCAACTCGCGAATCTTGCGCGCGTAATACGCATCGGTGTGGACCGGACTCACCGTATAGACGACGCCGCCCGCGACATAGAGCCCGACGCGCTTCGCCGCCTTGACCGGTACTTCCATGTTCCGCATGTCGTTGAGCGCGTCGTAGGGCGTGTGATAGCGGATGCCGTTGGCGAAGATGCGTTCCGCCGTCAACGCGACGATGTCGTCGGGAAACATCTCGAAGGTGAAGAGGCTCTGGCCGCGCGTCATGACGATAAGCGGCGTGCGCTTCGTCCAGCCGCTGACGATGCGCATGCGCTCCCACGGGTCCTCGCGCAGATAGCGGACGCAGACGTCGAAGACGGCGCCGCCGACCAGGTCGATTGCCTCGAAACCCGCAGTGTCGAGGCGTGGCGCCAGATCCGACATCATCGCCGTGGTCATGCGGGTCGCCCACAGGCATTGGTGCGCATCGCGCAGTGTCACGTCGATCAGCGAAATCCGGCGTCCGCCGCTCATGCGCGAAACTCCTGCTCGATCCAGCGGGTATGCAGCGCACCGGACAGAAAATCGGCTTCTTCGATCAGGCGCCGATGGAACGGGATCGTGGTGGCGACGCCGGCGACGCCGAAGATGGCGAGTGCCCGCCGCGCACGTTCCAGCGCCGACGCGCGGTCGGGGCCGGTGATGATCAGCTTGCCGAGGAGCGAGTCGTAGAACGGTGAAACCGCGTAGCCGGCATAGACGTGGCTGTCGAGGCGAATGCCGGGGCCCGTTGGTGGCGCCCAGTGCCGGATCGTGCCGGGCGACGGAAAGAAGTCGCGGCTCGCATCTTCGGCATTGATGCGGAATTCGATGGCGCAGCCACACGGCTCCGCTGGCGGCGCGATCGAGAGCACCTCGCCGGCGGCGATGCGCAATTGCTCGGCGACAAGATCCGTGCCGGTCAGCGCCTCGGTGACCGGATGCTCCACCTGGATGCGCGTGTTCATCTCGATGAAATAGAAACCGCCCGCGTCGAGATCGACGATGAATTCGATCGTGCCCGCATTTTCGTAAGTGATCGCGCGAACCAGGGCGAGAGCGGCCTCCGCCATCGCCCGTCGCATCGCCGCGGACAGCACGGGCGACGGTGCCTCTTCGACCAGCTTCTGGTGCCGGCGCTGCACGCTGCAATCGCGTTCCCAGAGATGGATGGCGTTGCCGTGGCGATCGCCGATCACCTGGATCTCGACGTGCCGCACGCGGCGAAAGAAGCGCTCGAGATAGATTTCGGGATTGTTGAAGGCCGCGCCGGCCTCGGCGCTCGCTTGCTCGAAGCGAGCGGTAAACTCGTCCGGTGCCTCGACGATCCGCATGCCGCGGCCGCCGCCGCCGCCGGCCGCCTTGAGCAGCAGCGGGTAGCCGATCGCCGTCGCGGCGCGCGCCGCCGCCATCGCGTCGGTAAAACCTTGCTCGGATCCCGGCACGACCGGAATGCCATGCTGAATCGCGGTTCGGCGTGCCGCCACCTTGTCGCCCATGAGCGCGATCGTCTCGGGCCGCGGACCAACGAAGACGAGCCCCTCTTTGGCACAGGCCGCAGCGAACTCGCTCTTCTCCGCAAGGAATCCGTAGCCGGGGTAGACTGCGTCGCAGCCGCTCGCCCTTGCAGCCTCGACGAGGCCGGGAATGTTGAGATAGCTCTCGCGCGGCGGCGGCGGCCCGACGCAGATCGCGCGATCCGCCGCCCAGACGTGCGGCGAATTCGCATCGGCCGTCGAGTATGCCGCGACCGTCTCGAGTCCGAGCCGGCGGCAAGCGCGGACCGCGCGCAACGCGATCTCCCCACGATTGGCGACGAAGACCCGTTTCACTTGGAGCCTCGGTGCATGGTCTCGGCGGATAAACCGGTGGACGGCCGGCTTCCTGGATCGATTCCACTCTGGCATCTCAAAAAATTATATTGCAAGACGTTTTTTCTCGGTTTTTGATACGCGCTCCCGTGGTAACGCCGGCTGATCCCATGACCCGTCCGCTTTCGGTCCGTCCAACCTCGAATGCGCGCGGCGCGCGCGCTGCTAACCGATCCGGCGCGAAGCGCAAGGCTCGATCCGAAGCGACGCGGACCGTCGGCGGCGCGCCGACCATGAAAACCTTCGGCCTGCTGGAGACGCTCGTTCGCGCCGATCGGCCGTTGAGTCTTCCGGACCTGGCATCGCTCATCGGCATGCCGAAGGCGACGATCCATCGTGTCGCCCGCCTGCTCGAAGCGGAGCAGCTGTTGCAGCGCGAGCCGGGCAGCCGGCTTTATCGCCCGGGGCCGCGGCTACTCACCTTCGCGCTCGACGTCGTCGCTACGTCGGCGCGTGCGGCGCCGCGCCACGCGATTCTCGAAACGCTCTCGGGCGAGGTCGGCGAGACCTGCAACTTCGGCATGATGGTCGAAAACCACGTCGTCTATGTCGACCGCGTCGAGGCCGTCTGGCCGTTCGGTCTGCGCTTCGAGCGGGGCTCGCGCGTGCCGCTCCATTGCACGGCGATGGGCAAGCTGCTGCTTGCGATGCTGCCGCGCGACCGGCGGTTGGCTCTGCTCGAGACGATCGGACTGCCGGCCTACACGGAGCGCTCGATCACCGACGCAAGCGGTCTCGCCAAAGAGCTCGAAATCATCCGCCGGAACGAACTGTCGATCGACAACCAGGAATTCCTCGCCGGTGTCGTTTGCCTCGCGGTCCCGGTCAAGGATCGGCTCGGTATCGCCCGCGGCGCCATCGCCGTCTCGGCACCGGTCGCGCGCATGAGCATCGCCGACGCGCAGCGCCACGTTCCCGCGCTGCGCAAGGCGGCGGCACGCCTCGGCATGACCTTTTCACCGGCCGACGGCGGCACCGACGGCGAGCCGCGCGATGGCGAGCGCGCATGACCCTGCGCTATGAGGAGATCGCCGATATCCTTCGGATGATCGACAACAGCTCGTGCGACGAGCTGGTGATCGAGACCGCCGAGGTGAAGCTCGTCGTCCGGCGCCGCGGGGCCGGCAGCGCATCAGCAGCGCCGTTTTCGCCGCCGATCGACGCGGAACCGGCGTGGACTTCCAGTGGTGAGCCGGCCGCCACGCCCTCTCAAGCCGCCCGTACGCCATCGAAAGCACCGGCGGCTTCGCCGATCGATGGCATCGAGGTGCGGTCGCCGATGGTCGGCACGTTCTTTCGCACGCCCAAGCCCGATGCGCCGCCCTTTGTCGAAATCGGCAGCCGCGTGGAGAAAGGCGCGCCGCTTTGCATCATCGACGTGATGAAGCTGTTCACCACCATCTCGTCCGAGACGTCGGGCCGGATCAGCTATATCGGCGCAGAGAACGGCACGCTGGTCGAGTTCGGCCAAGTGCTCTTCGTCATCGATCCCGCGACCTGATCACAGCCCGAATCCGAGCGGTACGGCTCACCCGTGGACCTCGAACTCGCGAACAAGACGGCCCTCGTGACTGGCGGCGCCAGCGGCTTCGGCGCAGTGATCGCCGCCGCGCTCGCGCGCGAAGGTTGCGCGGTGGTCGTGGCCGACCTCGATGCCGCCGCCGCCGAGCGTGTCGCCGCGCCGCTGGCGGATCGCAAGCTCCCGGTCTCGCCCGCCGCATTCGATGTTGGCGACGCGGCGGGCACGACGCGCGCGATCGACGGCATCTTCGCCGCGCGCGGACGCCTCGATATTCTGGTCGCCAGCGCCGGTATCCTGAAAACCGGCGGCGTGCTCGATTCGACACCCGCGGATTGGGAGCAGATCTCCCGCGTCAACCTGACCGGCGTGCTCAACTGCGCGCGGGCGGCGGCGGCGGCGATGCAGGCGCGCCGCTGGGGCCGCATCATCAACCTTGCATCGGTCGCCGCGATGCGCGGCGGCGGCTCGCTCGGCAACACGCTTTACGGCACGACCAAAGCCGGCGTGGTTGCGCTCACCATGGGCCTGGCGCGCGAACTCGGCCCCGCTGGCATTACCGTGAACGCCATCGCGCCCGGCGTTGCGGATACGGCGATGACGAGGGCGCATCTCTCCGAGGATGCGCGGCACCGTATCGCGGACCGCATTCCCCTCCGGCGGCTCGCGACCGCCGAAGACGTCGCGGACCTCGTTTGTTTCCTCGCCTCCGAGCGTGCCGCCTATATCACTGGAACGGTGATCCCGGTCGACGGCGGCATATTGACGACCTGACCGGCGGGCGCCGCCGGCTGCGCTAGCTCCGGCCGGCGAGCTGCTTGCCCTTTTCGAGCGCGGCATAGCCGCGCGTCGGCGCCGCCATCAGGAAGCGATAGCCCTCCTTCAGCACGCGCTCGACATTCGCGGCATCGACGTGCGGATGGCCGACCGGCACGCTGTGCTTGCGGCAAGTGGCCACGATCTGCGCCATGTGCTTCAGCACCTCGGGATGCTCGTATTGGCGCGGCACGCCGAGCTCCTGGCTCAGGTCGCCTTCGCCGATCAGGATCGCGCCGATGCCCGGCACCTGCGCAAGGATCGCGTCGAGATTCCGGATGCCCTCGGTGTCCTCGATCATCAGGATGACGAAGATCTCGCCCTTCGGATTGAGCGGCCAGACGTCGGCGCGCGCGTAGTATTCCTGCTGCGTCAGGCCCCAATAGCGCGCCGCCGCCGTCGGTCCGTCGCCGCGCAGCCCGGCGGGCTCATAGAGCGGCGCCGTCTTGAGGCGCGGATAGCGGCAGGCCGCGACCGCGTTGCGCGCCTGCCCTACCGTCGCGATGTGCGGCCAGATGATGCCGTAGACGCCGAGGTCGAGCGCTTGCTTGGCGAAGACCTGGCTCAGCTCGCCGCCGTTCGGCGGAATACGCACCATCGGCGTGACCGCCGGCGCGACTGATTTGGCGTCGGCGATTTGCCGGCGGTTGAGCATGTACTGGAGACAGTCGCGCAGCATGCGGACGTCCCACGGGTTGTGCTCCATCTCGAACACGACGCCGTCGTATTTGGACTGGCTGAAGGCGAGCGCATTCTCGATGTCGCCGATGGTGAACGCGGTGAAGGTCGGCTGCCCCTGTTCGAGCGCCCGGATGACGCCATTGAGACGCGGAATATCGGCCACGATCCCTCCCCTGTTTCGCGATCGGCGCGCATCCTAGCAGCGCCGGCCGGCGGTTTGACAACCAAAGACTCGCTGCCTAGCATCCGCCGCGATGATCATCGATTGCCACGGCCACTACACGACTGCGCCGAAGGCGCTGGAAGCGTTCCGCGAAAAGCAGCTCGCCGCTGCGAAGGACAAATCGCCGCTGCCGGCGCCCGACACCCTGGCCATTCCGGACGACGCGATCCGCACGAGCGTCGAGCAGGCCCAGCTCAAGTTGCAGCGCGAGCGCGGCACCGACGTGACCATCTTCTCGCCGCGCGCCTCGGCGATGGCGCATCATCTCGGCAGCGAGAAGACGAGCCAGGACTGGTCGCGCATCTGCAACGACCTGATCCACCGCATCTGCCGCCTGTTTCCGCAGAATTTCATTGGCGTCTGCCAGCTGCCGCAGTTTCCCGGCGTGCCGCCCAAGAATTCGATCGCCGAGCTCGAGCGCTGCGTGACGCAGTTGGGCTTCGTCGGCTGTAATCTCAATCCCGATCCCTCGGGCGGACGCTGGACCGATCCGCCGCTCACCGACAAATGGTGGTATCCGCTCTACGAGAAGATGGTCGAGCTCGACGTGCCGGTGATGGTGCATGTGAGTTCATCATGCAATCCGAATTTCCACGCCACCGGCGCGCATTATATCAACGCCGACACCACCGCTTTCATGCAGTTTCTGACGTCTGATCTGTTCAAGGACTTCCCGACGCTCAAGTTCATCATTCCGCATGGCGGCGGCGCCGCGCCGTACCATTGGGGGCGCTATCGCGGTCTGGCGCAGGACATGAAGCGGCCGCCGCTCAAGGAACTGCTGCTCGGCAACGTCTATTTCGATACCTGCGTCTATCATCAGCCGGGCATCGACCTGCTGCTCAAGGTCGTGCCCGCCGACAACATCCTCTTCGCGTCGGAGATGGTCGGCGCGGTGCGCGGCATCGATCCCGAGACCGGCCACTATTACGACGACACCAAGCGCTATATCGACGCGTCGAGCCTTTCCGCGGCCGACAAGGCCAAGATCTATGCCGGCAACGCGCGCAAGGTGTTCGCGCGGCTCAAGGTGCCGGCGCGCGCCTGACGCTCAGGCGAGCGTCAGCGTATCCGACGCGAACAACGGCTCGACCGCGAGCTTGTCGCGGGTCATGTGCTGTTCGACGCAGAACTGCGTCGCCGCATCGAGCGCCTTGCGGTTCGCCGCAACGCCATAGGGAAACGGATCGCCGACGACCGCCTTGAGCGCGAGCGCCGTCTTGTCGGCGGCCGAGCCATCGCCGCCGGCGTCGAGTTGCTTGAGATAGAGTGCCTTCGCCGCCGCGAAGACGTCGAAAAGCTCGCGCGCCAGAGTCGGCCGCGCACCGAGCGCCTGCTGGCTGATCGTGATCATGTGGTTGATCGGATAGATGCCGGTCTTGCGGTAATAGGCGAAGCCGGCTTCGCGCGCGTCCGGGATTAGCGGCCTGATCTCCGGCGCATTCGTCCGCACGTCGCCGACCGCGGCGCCGACGCCCTCCTTGAGCATCAGGTCTTCGACTGTGCGGCTGCGGAACCGGTAATCGACATTCGGCGGCGCACGGTATTCCGCGACGTGTTCTTCGTCGGTCGGCAGCCATGTCACCCGGTCGAGATCGACGCCGTATTCGTGCTGTAGCGCGCCACGGACCCACAAGCCGGTGGTCACGGTATAGCCCCGATTGACCGCCACCTGCCGGCCTTCGAGGTCCTTCGGTGTCCGGATGTCGGTGTCGACGTGCCGAAACGCCGCCCAGTGATGGAAATTGCGCGTGACGAAGACCGGAATGGCGGTGATCGGCTTGCCCGCGGCGCGGGCGCAGAGATAGGTCGTCAGCGCCATCTCGCAGATGTCGAATTCGAGATTGCGCACCTGTCGCCGCATTGCCGCCGGGATCGAATCGAATTCGATGAACTCGAGATCGAGGTTGCCGCGCAGGGCGGGATTCGCCTTCAAGGCCCGCGTCAGGCCATAGGTGCCGGTGACGATTCGCAACGCCAAGCGATCCTTCCTTCGTCGCGGCGCAAGAATATCGATCCGCGGTGTTTGCGCCAAGACGCCAGGCACGGCGCGGGACGTCCGGTGAGAACCGGCGGACCGCGCAAATGCCGCACAGTACCGCGCGAGCGGACCGCGCTTCAGAGCTCGTAGGCGCTGTGCAACTGCGGAATCTCGACCGTGGTGTCGCGGAGCAACGGCGCCAGCGCCTTCATCGCCCGCTCTTCGCCATGAACGACGAAGGTCCGCTGCTTGCCTTGGATTCCGGCATGCCAGGCGACCAGCTCCGGCTGGCCGGCATGGGCCGAGAAGCCGTTGAGCGTGTGGATGCTGGCGCGCACGGCGATTTCCTCGCCGAACAGCCGGACGGTTTTCGCGCCATCGATGATCTTGCGCGCCAACGTGCCGGCACCGGCATAGCCGACGAAGATGAGGCTCGCTTCCGGCCGCGCGAGATTGTAGCGAAGGTGATGGCGGATGCGTCCGCCGGTACACATGCCCGAGCCGGCCATGATCACCGCCCCGTCTTTCACGTCGTTGATCGCGATTGAATCGGCACGGTCGCGGGTGCGCCGCAACCCCGGCACCGAAAAAGGATCCTCGCCGCGGGCGATCATCGCCGCGAGCGGCGACTGCAGGTTCTTGGGATAATGCTCGAAGATGTCGACCGCTGAGATTGCCATCGGCGAATCGAGGAACACCTTCATGCTCGGGGTCAGCTTGTTCTCGGCGACGCCGCGATGGAAGACGTAGAGAATTTCCTGCGCGCGCTCGAGTGCGAAAGTCGGAATCAGGACATTGCCGCCGCGCACGAACGTCGCGGTGACCGCTTCCAGCAGCTCGGCGACGGATTGGTCTATGGCGCGATGCGGACGGTCGCCATAGGTCGACTCCATGACGACGAAGTCGGCACGTGCCGGCGTCGACGGCGGCGGCAGTAGCGGCCGCCCGCGATTGCCGATGTCGCCCGAAAACAGCACCGACTTGCGGCCCCCGCCATCCTCCGCGTCGACCAGGATGCTGGCCGAACCCAGGATGTGACCGGCGTCGTAGAACGTCGCCGCGATGCCGGGCGCAACGGCGAGTGGCTTGCCGTAATCGGCCGTCCGTCCGAACAGCTCGAGACTGTTGACGGCATCGACGATCCGATAAAGCGGCGGCTGCGGCGGTTGCCGCGCTCCGCCGCGACGCTCGCTGGCGCGGGCACGGTGCTGCGCCTCTTCGTCCTGGAGGTGTGCCGCATCCATGACGACGAGACGCGCCAGCTCTTGCGTCGCCGCGGTTGCGATCACCTCGCCGCGAAAGCCCTCGCGATAGAGCAGCGGCAAGCGGCCGCAATGATCGAGATGGGCGTGCGTCAGCAGCAAAAAATCGATCGTCTTCGGATCGAAACCGAACGGCGCGGCATTCTCGGCGTCGAGCTCGCGGCTGCCCTGGAGCATGCCGCAGTCGATCAGCACGCGCTTGCCGGCGGCCTCGAGCAGGTGGCACGAGCCGGTGACCTCGCGATCCGCGCCGTGAAACGAGAGCCGCATGCCCGCGCTCTATGCCACATCCCACGGCGCGCGTCGCCTGCATTGGTGGGCCAGATTGCGGGTTGGGCGTTGCCGCGATTCCGCTAGACTGCGGCGCAACCGCGCCCGCTTAGACGCCAGGGAGGATCAACATGTACAAGGCATCCGCGAACGTCGTTCTGCCGACGTCGATCATCGGCTCGTTGCCGCGGCCGGCCTGGTACGACGCGGTGCTCGGCAGCCAGACTTTCCTCGAGGCGATGGCGAATTCGCGCCACCGTGAGCAATACGAGGACGCGGTGTCGGTCTTCCTGCGCGCGCAAGAGACCGCCGGCCTCGACATCTGTACCGACGGCGACGCGCATTACGACGAGCAGGTCGGCGGCATGAGCTGGCAGAGCTATGCGCCGTCGCACATGGCGGGCTTCGACCGCGCGCCGAAGCCGACGCAATACAGCGTCGGCGCCGTGCCCTTTCCGCGCGGCCACATCCTTCACGATTTTCTCGAGGCCCGTGTCCTGCCCAAGGTGATCGGGCCGATCGGCCGCGGCGACCTGCAATACGCGGCGATGTGGCGCGTCGCCCAGCGCATGACGCAGAAGCCGGTGAAGTTCGGCACCATCACACCCGAACTGCTGGCGATGGGCCTCGTCGACGAGCACTACAAGGACCCGGTCGAGCGCACCGTGGCGCTGAGCCAGGCGCTCAACGCCGAGCTCAACGAGCTCGCCGATGCCGGCTGCCCGGTCATCCAGATGGAGGAGCCGCAAATCCATATGGTGCCGGCGCGGGGACCGACCTTCGGCAAGCTCGGCACGTCGGAGCTGATCAAGATCTTCAACGGCACCGTGAAAGGACTACGCGGAAAAACCGAGGTCTGGTGCCACACCTGCTGGGGCAACCCGTCGCAGCAGCGGATCTTCCGCGACGTGCAGAGCTATCAGCCGACGCTCGAGGCGCTGGCGCAGGTCGACGCCGACGCCCTCACCTTCGAAACGTGCTCCTCCGGCACGGGCGACCTGAAGGCGATCGGCGAAATCATCAAGGACAAGAAGGTCGTCATCGGCGTCATCGATCATCACACGCTGCAAGTCGAGCGGCCGGACCAGGTCGCCGCGATCATTCGTGAGGCGCTTAAACATGTGCCAGCCGAACGGTTGATCGTCTCGTCGGATTGCGGCATGGGCCGGGAAGGCATGAGCCGTCGCCACGCGACCTACAAGATGGTCGCGATGGTGCAGGGCACCAACATCGTGCGCAAGGAGCTGGGCCTGCCCGAAGCGGAATGCCTGGCGGCCGACCCGCGCTACTCGCTGACGCTGACCAAGGGCTGAGCGGTTAGGCGACGCCGCGCAAAGCGCCGGCCGATGCCGCCTCGTCGGCCGGGAGTGTGATGGTTACGGTTGTTCCGCGTCCGGGTGCGCTGGTGATGGAGAACTGGCCGCCATGGAGCTCGACGAGGCTCTTGGAGAGGGGCAGTCCGAGGCCGGTGCCCTCGTGGGCGCG
>Ga0307372_10000041_pt1 | contig 183575 bp, 165 predicted proteins | sample OX1MG_FD_202533 | JGI IMG/M metagenome (GOLD analysis project Ga0307372, IMG submission 202533) | Soil microbial communities from Risofladan, Vaasa, Finland - OX-1 | ecosystem: Environmental > Terrestrial > Soil > Coastal area > Acid sulfate soil | place: Finland: Risofladan, Vaasa...
TGCGTGTCGCCACTTGGCAGGAGCGTCTCTTCGAGCTTGTGCGGCGCGGCTCCGGCTACGTCGTCTGTCCCGGCGGCACGGGCACTCTCGTCGAACTCGCCGTCGTTTGGGAAATGATCAACAAGCGAGTGATGCGCGACAAGCCTTTCGTGGCCCTCGGCGATTTCTGGCAGCCCATCATCGACCGCGTCCGCGAAGTCGAAATCGGCCACCCTTCAACGTGGGGCGAATCCGCCGAGCGCCTCATTCACGTCGCCCACGAACCCGCCCACGCCGCCGATTACCTCGCCTCAAAATTACCGCACAGCGTCAAAACCGTTCCCTGAAAATGGCACCGCGATCTTCTAGCTTTTCGAGTTTCTTTTTCGATTTTCGATCAACTTGACACTGCGCGCCCGTTCCCGCATTTTGAATCTGTGAGCCGCTCCGCCGAAGAACTCCTCGAGTTTGGCCGTCTCCGCGAAATCGTCGCGCGCTACTCGACGTGCGCGCCGGGGCATCGCGCGATTGACCACTTCGCTCCGAGCACCGACGCGGATGCGCTGCGCACAGCATTCGATCTGATCCGCGAAGCCATCGCCTATCTTCGTTCCGGCTTGGAGCTCGGCTTCGGCTCGCTCGCCGATCCTGCCGACTGGCTCGCGCGTCTCGCCATGCCCGCATCGTCTCTTTCCGCTGCGGAAATTCTGGACGCGGCCTCGCTGATGGATACGTCCACCAGCCTAAAGCAAACGCTTCGTGGTGAAGCAACGGCAAAATATCCGCGCCTCGCCGAACGCGCCGCATCGCTCTCCGATTTTCGTTCCCTCTCGTCGGACATTCGTCGTGCCATTCTGCCCAACGGCGAAATCAGCGACGGCGCTTCCCCCGCGCTCAAGCGCATCCGCGCCACAATCGCGCAATCGCGCGAAAATATTCAGCGCTCGCTCGAAAAAATCCTGCGCGTGCGCGAAAACGATTCCCACGAAGATTACGTCACGCTGCGCAACGACCGCTTTGTCATTCCCGTGCGCTCCGCCGATCGCCGCGCGATTCCCGGAGTCGTCCATGGAGCCAGCGCCACGGGGCAGACGCTTTTCGTCGAGCCGCTCGAAACCATCGAGCTGAATAACCGCCTCGTCCAGCTCGCCGAAGACGAAGCCGCCGAAATCGCGCGCATCCTTTTTGAATTCACCGAACGCTTGCGCGCCGATCGCGGCCCGCTCGATTTCGCCGCCGCAACCATCGCCGATCTCGATTCCGTTTTCGCTCGCGCCCGTTACGCCCGCGAATTCGACGCCGCAATTCCCGAATTTTCCCAGGGCAATCACCTGCGCCTCGACGCCGTCCGCAACCCTGTGCTGGAAGACAATCTTCGCCGCAGGGACCGCGCCGTCGTGCCCATGTCGCTCGAGCTCGGCGGCGGCGAAACCGTCATGGTCATCAGCGGCCCAAACACCGGCGGCAAAACGGTCGCGCTCAAAAACGTCGGCCTCGCCGCTCTCGCCGGCCAGTCGGGGATTCCTGTTCCCGCGCAGCGCGCCGAACTGCCGCTTTTCGATTGCGTCCTCGCCGACATCGGCGACGAGCAATCCATCAGCGCCGACCTTTCCACGTTTTCCGCGCACATGCTGAATCTGAAATCGATGCTCGAACGCGCCACCGATCGCACACTCGTCCTCGTCGACGAAATGGGCACTGGCACGGCGCCCGAGGAAGGCGCGGCTCTCGCCGTCGCGCTTCTCGAGGAATTTCGCGCCCGCCGCTCCTTGACGCTCGCCACCACGCATCACGACCGCCTGAAATCCTACGCCTCCACCACTCCCGGCATCGTGAACGCCGCTGTCGAATTCGACGAAGAAAATTTGCGGCCCACGTATCGTCTCCTAACCGGCGTGCCCGGCGTTTCCAGCGGTATACAAATCGCGCGCCGCCTCGGTCTGCCCGCGCACATCGTCGAACATGCTCGCGCGGGTCTTTCGCCCGAGACGCGCGAAGCTCGCGAGCTAATCGCTTATCTCCATCGCAGCCGCGACGAAATGGAACAGATGCAGCTCCAGGCAAAGGACGAATTGCGCCAACTCGAAGCCGAGCGTCGCACGTTGCAAACCGACTGGGTCGAACGTCAGCGAAAACGCATCCTCGAGCTTGAAAAGCAATTTGCCGCCACCACCAAAAAGCTCGAAACCGAAGTCGCGCGTCTCACGGGCGAAATCTCGGATCGCAAATTCCGCGCGCAAGCGGAGAAATTTGGCGCGCGCCGCATGGCCAAAATCGAATCCGATGCGCGCTCCGACGCCGACGCCGCCGTCCTCGAAACCTTGTCCGCTTCGCAAGCCGACCTCGGCGCGATGCCTGAAGTCCCCAAGCCCATCGCGCCTGAACGCCTCGCCGACGGCATGCGCATCCGCGTCCGCGGAATGAAAGAGCCAGTGATTCTGCGCCGCCACGACCTGAGCTTCGCCGAAATTCAGGCTGGCCCCATGCGCATGAAAGTTCCTCTCGCCGATATCCTCGGCATCGAAGCCGAAGCCGCTGAACCAGCAGGCGCCGCGTCCGCTCGCACGGTCACTGTGCATTCCACGCGCGCCGACGAGCCTTCCGCACTCGAAATCAACGTCATCGGCAGCACAGTCGAGGAAGCCTCGCGCCGCGTCGACAAATTCCTCGACGCCGCCGCGCTCGAAAATCTTCCCAGCGTCCGCATTATTCACGGACACGGCACCGGCGCGCTGCGCCGTGGCCTCGCCGAATTTCTTTCCGCCCATCCCCTTGTCGGCAAGTTTTACGCCGAAGCCGAAGACCGCGGCGGCACAGCCATCACCATCGTCGATTTGAAGTCTTAGCCCCGCCGCGTTACATTGATGGATCGAAACCCGAAATTCGAAACTCGAAATTCGGCATCCGTTCACGGCTTGGTTCACAAGATGAAAGTGTCAAGTAATGAACAGCAAAACGCTTCGACATCCGTCCAGGATTTCACCAACCTCGACGCATGGAAATTGGCGCGCGAATTGCGCTCGTCTGTTTACAAGATGACTAACACGCTGCCGCCCGGGGAAAAATTCGTTCTCACAAATCAGTTGCGCCGCGCTGTCATTTCGATCACAGCGAATATTGCCGAGGGATACGGACGGTTCTCCTATCGCGAGAATGTGCAATTCTGCCGTCAGGCCAGAGGCTCGGCTTACGAAGTGCGCGACCATCTGACCACGGCGCTGGATGCGGGATATTTGCCGGAAAAGGGATGGCGGGAATTAGACATGAAAACCCAAAGAGTAATCCAGGTCCTTAACGGATACATACGATCAACAAACGCCCTCGCGAAGCGAGGCACGTAAAGTTTCAGTTTGTCGTTTTTTGAGTTTCGCTTTTCGAGTTTCGTCTTTTCGGTATTTTGGTTTTTACCGTTTTTCGAGTTTCGCTTTTCGAGTTTCGTCTTTTCGCCTTTCATGGCAGAAACCGGTTCATTCGCGGATCGCGTCAAGCAGCAGGCGGACATCGTCCGCGTCATCGGCGAATACGTGCGCCTGAAAAAAAGCGGCCAGAATTTCAGCGGCCTCTGCCCGTTCCATCAGGAAAAAACCCCATCCTTCTCCGTTCATGCCACCAAGCAGTTCTACCATTGCTTCGGCTGCGGCAAGAGCGGCGACGTTTTCCAATTCGTGATGGAAATGGACAAGTCCGCATTCCCCGAGGCGGTGCGCAGTGTCGCCGAAAAGTGCGGCATTCGCGTTCCCGAGCCTCGCGAACGCTCGCCCGAGGAGCGCCGCGAAAATCAGCAGCGCGCCGCGCTCGTCGAAATGCACCGCGCGGCGGCCAACTTCTACGCGCGCACGCTGAATTCAACTGACGAAGGCAAAGTCGCTCGCGCTTATCTCGAGGATCGTGGCCTCGACGACGAAACCATCGCGCGCTTCGGCCTCGGCTACGCGCCCTCCTCTGGCGACGCGCTTCTTCGTCACCTCAAGCCGAAGTACGCCGAAAAACCCCTCGAATCTTCCGGCCTTTTTTCGCGCGACCAGAGCGGCCGCCTTTACGATCGCTTTCGCCGCCGGATCATTTTCCCCATCGCCAACGAAGCCGGCAAAGTCATCGCCTTCGGTGGCCGCGCGCTCGGCGACGACATCCCAAAATATCTAAATTCTCCCGAAACGCCCATCTACACCAAAAGCAACGTCCTCTATCATCTCGATCACGCCAAGGAAGCCATTCGCAAAAATGATTTCGCCGTGCTCGTCGAAGGCTACATGGACACCATCGCCGTCGCGCGCGCTGGAATCGCAAACGTTGTCGCCAGCTGCGGCACCAGCCTCGCCGAAGGCCAAATCAAACTTCTCGCCCGCTTCTCGCGCCGGGTTGTCGTGAATTACGATCCCGACATCGCTGGCCAGGCCGCCACCGAGCGTTCACTCACGCTCCTGCTCGAACGCGAATTCGACGCGCGCGTTCTCGCTCTTCCCGCCGGCGCCGATCCAGACAAATATATTAAGGAGCAGGGAGCGGAGAGTTACGGCAAACGCCTTCGCGAAGCCCCCGCGTATCTCGATTATCTAATCGCCCGCGCGCGCGCCATGGATCGCTCCACTGCGGAGGGGAAACTCGCCGCCGTGAATTTTCTAATGCCTTACGCGCAACGTATTCCGAATCGCCTGCTGCGTTCGGAGTTGGCTTTCAAAATAGCCTCCGAATTGCGCGTCGAGGAACCAGTCCTTCGCGAAGCCCTTCGCCGCGCCATCGCCGAACGCCGCAGCGAAGTGAAACTAAAGGCAGAATTGATATCACCGGTGCGCCCAGTCGAGCGCAAGTTGATAAAAATGCTCGTTGAGGCCGACGGTTTTCGCGAAAATCTCGCTCGGCAAATCGCCGAAGGCGCGTATCACAAAGCCCTCGGAACAGAAAAGATTTTCGACGCGCTCATCGAGGCCGCTCGCTCCGGTCTGCGTCCGGACCCTGCCGCACTTGCTGAATCGTTATCAGAAAGCGACCGCCGTCTTCTGTTCGAGATCCTCTTCGACCCACTATTCGATGACACGTACAGCTGGCATGAGGCACAGAGTGGTTTGGACGAGTTGTCGGAAGGGAAGATACAAGCGAGGATTGCTGAACTGCACAGAGAGATTGCCGCGCTTCCTCCCGGTAACATAGCGAAACACCTAGAGCTCCACGCGGAGAAGGGAAAACTGAAGGAGACGTTGGAGAAACTGAAGGGCAACATGCCGCCGGAGAGATGATCCAGCGCTGCGAGCTCTTCGCTCGTGCCCAAGCCTTCCGCCAGCAACTTTCCGAATTGCCGTAAACCGGATGCCAGCCTCGTCGCTCGAATTCAGCTAGCCGTCGAACGGATTTTCCTCTCCATCCAGCGTTGTCTCACGCCATCCAGAAATTGCTTCTTGTCCTTTTTCATCTGACGCACAAGCTTTTGATTGCCTGTTTTTTCGTGCCGCGCCGCCCAAAGAACCATTTCCGTGAGCACCGGCGCAAGATCGATTCCCTTGGCCGTGAGCACGTAAGTCATCCTGCGCCCGTCGGCCGCGTCCGTTTCCATGGTGATGATTCCGTATGCCACCAATTTTCGCAGGCGATCCGCCAATATGTTCGTCGCGATTCCTTCGTAGCATCCCAGGAATTCCTTATACGTTCGCGCCCCCCGCAGCATCATGTCGCGCAGAATCAATAGCGACCAGCGATCGCCCAGCATTTCCACGGAAGCATTCAACGGGCACTCGGACCGACGTTGGGCGCGCTTCTTCGACATATTTCCACGGTAGCATATTTTTACTTGCATTTCACAAGTAATATGGCAGACTGACCCCTCGGCCGTCGGAGCAACTGTAACGTCGCGGCGGTGAATTCAGAATATTCTAGAAAACGAGGAGAGAATGAATCATGGAAACAAAGCCCACGCACGAACAAGCGCAACTGCATCTGCAAGTCTATGATCTCCGCCGCGAGCCGCGGCTTCGCCAGGCACGCGACTGGTTCTTCAAAAACTACTTCGCCGATGATTTCGACGAGGCCATGCGCGTTGCCTCTCCCATGACCGAAGGCGGCACCAACTTCATGATGGTAGTCAGCTATTGGGACCAAGCCTGCGCGCTGCTAAACTACGGCCTGCTCCACGAGGACCTTTTCTTTGAGACCAGCGGCGAGTGTTTCGGGGTCTGGGAGCGCGTCAAGCCTATCGTCCCGCAGACTCGGGAGCGGTTCGCGAATAAGCAGTTCCTGGCGCATTTGGAAAAGGCGGCGCAGCGCTACGAACCCTGGATCGAAAGCCGCTCACCTGGCCAGGTCGCAGCCATGCGCCAGTTCATGAAACAGATGCGCTCGCAGCAAACGGCGGCAAAGGCCTGATCAGCCTTTCTCAATTAAGAATGAACGCACCGGAGACGCCCGATCGGGGCCGGCCGCGAGCGTCACGCGGCCCATACTTAAGGAGAAAACCATTGAACGCAAGGATTATCAGGACGATCGCATTAGGAGGTTTCGCGCTGGTCATTGTGTTGAGCGCAGCGTGCTCCGCGCAAGCACAGGACGCCAAAGCGCCGTATCCGCTCATGGCTCCGATTAGCCAATACTTGATGGCAGATCGGAATGCCGAAATCGCCCTGGCGCGCAGTGCGGCGCCGGAGTCCATCTCCCGCGACGCCGAGGTCTTGGTCCTCGGACGCCACGGTTACGAAACTGCCGTCAAAGGCAAGAACGGTTTCGTGTGTCTCGTGGAACGAGCGTGGAATTCCTCCTCCGATTCCCCGGAATTTTGGAATCCGAAAATCCGGGGTGCGGACTGTTACAATCCGCCGGCCGCTAGAACCATCCTGCCATTGCTTCTCAAGAGAGCCGAGCTGGCATTGGCTGGGCTGTCTAAGACTCAGATCATTGATGGCGTCAAGGCATTCGGCAGGAAAGAAGTGCCCGCTTTGCAGCCCGGAGCCATGTGCTACATGTTGTCTAAGGAAGCGTACCTGACCGATGACGACGGCCACAACGTGGCCCACCTGATGTTCTACGTTCCGGAAGGCACGGCTTGGGGTGAAAATCTGCCTGGATCTCCGGTTCTGGTGCTTCAACAACAAGTTCCGGGCGCTCCAAGGCCCATAAGCATGTACATGATTCCTGTGCGCCGCTGGTCGGACGGAACGTCTGCAATCGCAGTTGCGCATTGACGTTCGATCTCGGCGTTTCATGCGCATGTGAAGAAGTAAGACGCTCTTAGAAAAACACAATCTGCAAAGGAGTCGCGTATGAGCAAAGTGCGAGTTCTGGTGGGTACGCGCAAAGGCGCGTTCATTCTCACCTCAGACGGAAAGCGCGAAAAATGGAACGTAGACGGTCCGCACTTCGCGGGCTGGCCGGTCTATCACATGAAAGGCTCGTCCGTGGACCCGAATCGCATTTATGCCTCGCAAGTCAGCGACTGGTTCGGCCAGATCATCGAGCGCTCCGATGACGGCGGCAAAACCTGGATTCAGCCAGGCACGCCGCCGGGTGAACCGGCCATCGCTGCAGCTGGCGGAATGCCCAAACCCGCGAGCAATAAGTTCGTCTACGACACGTCCGCCGCAACCGGCAAGCCGCTCACCACGCATCAGTGGTACGACGGCACGCAGCATCCGTGGGAGTTCAAGCGCGTCTGGCATCTTGAACCGTCGACTGCTGATCCAGACACGGTTTATGCCGGAATCGAAGATGCTGCCTTGTTCCGCTCCACCGACGGCGGCCAAAACTGGCAGGAGCTTTCCGGATTGCGCGGCCACGGCACAGGCCCGAAGTGGCAGCCCGGCGCGGGCGGGCTCTGTTTGCACACCATCCTCCTCGATCCGAAAAATTCGAAGCGCATATACATCGCCATCTCCGCCGCGGGCGCTTTCCGCACCGACGACGGTGGAAAAACGTGGAAGCCGATCAATCAAGGCCTGAGGTCCAACTACATTCCCGACCCGACGGCTGAAATCGGCCACTGCGTTCATCACATGACGTTGCATCCTTCGCGCCCCGGCGTCCTGTTCATGCAGAAGCATTGGGACGTCATGCGCAGCGACAACGCCGGCGACCTGTGGCACGAAGTCAGCGGCAACTTGCCCACCGACTTCGGCTTCGTCATCGACGTTCACGCGCACGAGCCGGAGACCATCTACGTCGTTCCCATCAAGAGCGACGGCGAGCATTTCCCGCTCGACGGGAAATTGCGCGTGTATCGCAGCCGCACGGGCGGAAACGAGTGGGAGGAACTCAGCAAAGGCCTGCCAGAGCGCGATTGCTACGTGGATGTTCTTCGCGACGCCATGGCCGTGGATTCGCTCGATAAATGCGGCGTCTACTTCGGCACCACGGGCGGCCAAGTTTACGCATCCGCGAATGCCGGAGATAACTGGGCTCCCATCGTCCGCGATCTTCCCGCCGTCCTCTCTGTCGAAGTCCAGACCCTGCCGTGAGCCGAGGCATGATCACCGTCGTGCTTCCGCCGCATCTGCAAACGCTGGCCCATGTTCGCGGCGACGTGCAACTCGAGGTTGACGGTCAGCCCACGTTGCGTTCTGTCCTCGACGCACTCGAAGCCCGCTATCCCATGCTGCGCGGCACCATTCGCGACCAAGTCACGTTCGAGCGCCGGCCGTTCCTGCGATTTTTTGCCTGCGCAGGGGATCTCTCCCATGAACCACCGGACGCGCCCCTTCCCGCAGCAGTCGCTTCGGGCGCCGAGCCTTTTTTTATCATAGGAGCCATCGCCGGTGGTTAAGGTCTCCGTGCTGCTGCGATTCTTTTGCATCGCGGAAACAACGCTTGGATTTCCTAATCTTCTCGAAGGTGTCTCATAAATGGTCTTTCAGCGGGTCGGAGCTTTAGCTCCGGCATAAAAACCCTGAAAAACAAGGGCATTAGCCCCTGAAGTACAACGGCCTAACCGCTTGTCGCCATTTATGGAATGTCTTGTTGCTAATCTTGAGTTGAAAAAAACTGGAGGACGAATTCATGCCATCAGGAGCTCCAGTCTCGGAGGCCACGCTGTGGTCGGGACGCATCATTAGCGCCTTGGTCGCGCTGTTCCTGCTTTTCGATGGCGTCACAAAACTGATGAAGGTTGCGCCTGTCCTGGCGGCAATGGCTCGACTTGGATTTCCCGTAGGCCTCATTCAAACCATCGGGATCATCTTTTTGGTTTGTACTGCATTCTATGTGATTCCGCGCACATCCATCCTCGGCGCGATTCTCTTGACGGGATATATGGGCGGCGCAACCGCCATCCAGCTGCGGATCGGCAATCCGCTGTTTGAAACGTTTTTCCCTGTCATTTTTGGCGCGCTTGTCTGGGGAGGGCTTTACCTGCGCGATGAACAGCTGCGCGCGCTGATTCCCCTGCGACGTTAGTTCGCGCCGCGCACCAAGCGCGATTTGCACAAATAGATTTGTCCCCTGCGGCCAAAACGCGAGAACCCGACGTTTGGATCGCTTACTTACCGAAGCTTTGCACCGCCGCGGTTTCGTTGTCGTAGACATCGAAAACCGTCATCAGCTTCGTTACTTGCAGCACTTCCTTGAATTTCGCGCCCAGATTGCAAAGCTTTAGTGTCCCGCCTTGCGACCGCGCGCTGTGGAACGTCGCCACCAGCGTTCCCAGTCCCGCGCTGTCGATGTACGTCACATTCGACATGTTCAGCACGATCTTCTTATGGTTGCTCGCCAGCAGGCCCTTCACCCGCTCGCGGAACGAATTGCTTTCCTCGCCCAACACGATTCGTCCTTCCAAATCCACGACGGTGACCCCGCTTACCTCTCGATCCGTCATTCTCAGTGCCACGTTTTTCGCCTCCTGGCAAACTCAAATTCTAATGCCATAAATTCCGGGGGAGCATTTCTAATTGCGCCCGTCCCCACCACTTCCTTCAGTAATAATCCGAACAAGACATATAGTACCCGCAAATGCCGCAAATCAGCTTGCAGTGATTCTGCTCCAGCCGGTGAAAACATATGGGGCAATAGACCGAAGCATTCGCCGGCTCGACCCCGGAATTGTCCCAGCCAACCGCGCTCGATTCTCCGCCCGGCGCGTCCGGCTTCGTTTTGAGCGGCTGTTCCATGGCCGTCAGCCAGACGTTTATAGCATATCCGGTCTAAGCGGCAAAGCATCGAGCAGCCTATAATCGCCGCTCTACACTTGGAAGCCATCCGGCTCCCTTGACATCCCGCGAAGCAGGTTGGTTTTCGTAGCGCCGGCTTGTCCTGAGCACTGGCGGAGGGCGTCCCGCCGGCTCTTTTCTCTCTTGGTGGAAACTTCCAGCGAGACGCCGGTGGTTACAACTCCTGCTCATTCCGGCAAAGGTTCACCGCCAGCTTGCACGTTGCCAGGAATAGAGGAAGTCAACAGAGCCATGCCATCTCATAAATGGTCTTTCAGGGGGGGTCGGAGCTTTAGCTCCGACATAAACACCCTGAACAGCAAGGGCTTTAGCCCCTGAAGTACAGCGGCTTAACAGCCTCTTGCTATTTATGAGATGACCGGATGACTTCTAAATTCGGGCCATCGCAAAGCGCGTACTCCCACTCTACGAAAAACCATTCCGCCCATTCGGCCTGCTGTGGTAATATACATTGCAACCGCCTTTCGCATTGCCGCATCACCACTGCAGTGCGCGGCCATCGCGAAATGAGGCCGAAGTGAGAACTAAGACCAATGTCCCGGTCGCTGCCCGGCCCATCGTCGAGTTCGATCCTCAAAGGCTGGTCAAACCGGCCAGGTCCGGTTGAATCTATGCCCCGCTGCGCGAAACTCGGGATCCTGTTGATTGCATCGCTAGCAATTTGCTCCGCTGTTTCAGCACAGCGCGCTTTCAATCGTGCAGCGCTGCGTTCCTCAACCGCGCGCGTTGTCGCTGTTCGCGCACTCCCACCGCGTTCGATTTCCGCGCCGCGCCCCGTTGTTGTGCGCCTTCCTGTGAATCCGGCCATCCGCCGCATCGTGGTTACACCGGGTGCGTCGGCGGCATCGACCCAATCCATGCAACTGGATTCTATGTTCAACTCCTCAAACTCTGACGTGTTCGGTGGCTCGGAGGTCACTCTTGGCCAGCTTCTCAATCCGGTTCCGGGCCTGGGTTTTGACTTTTCGAATCTCGCCGCGACCAATCGCGACCTCGCCGTCCGCGCGCTCATCGATCCCATCACGCAGCAAGAGCTCGCCCTCAGCGAACGTCTGCTGCAAGAAACACCGGTTGCGCCAGTAAGTTTCCCTTTTTTTGGTTCCGAGTCTCAACCCGTCGTGGTCGAACAGCAACCGCCGCAGGTAATTCTTGTACAATCGCCCGCAGCCCAGCAGCCGGCGCCCGAGGCAATCGCACCCCGCGCGCCTTCCTCAGCCGCCGCCCCCGAGCAGCCGCCTCTTCCCGACATCGGAGAATTTGTGCTCGTTCTGCATGATGGCACTCAAATCAAAGCGGTGGCCTTCACGCGGCAGAACGATCGCATTGTTTACATAACAAAAGATGGCCTGCGCCATTCGTTTGCCATCTCTGCTCTCGACGCTGCCGCCACGCAACGCCTCAACGATCAGCGCGGCACCCCGCTCCAACTTTCCCTTTAGGAAGTTGATTTGCTATTAGCCAGGGCGCGGCAGGGCATCAGGACGTCCGGCCACCGCAGCGAAAAGCCTTCAAAGCTCACCCCTGTGATGGATGAATCGTCTCGGGCATGAAGTAGCCCGCTTCCGGTGGCAGTCCCGCGCGCTCGAACTGAATCGTCGTGTGCGTGATGTGAAATCTCTCTGCCAGACGTTTGCGAATCGCCGACAAAATTCTCTCGCTCTCTTCCATGTGCATGTCGGGAATCCGAACGTGGCACGAGAGCGCCTCTAGCTCCGCGCCGATTGTCCAGACGTGAATGTCGTGTACTTCTTTCACGCCCTCCACGCCCAATATCGCTTCAGCCACTTTCTCCAGCTTTAAATTCCTCGGCAAACCCTCCAGCAAAATATGGCTGCTCTCGCGCAAAATTCCCAGCGCGCTCCACAGCACCATCACGCCAATCGCCATGCCAATCGCCGGGTCCACCCAGCGCGCGCCCGTCCAGCGAATCGTCAGCGCGCCCGCAAAAATCGCCACGTTCGACAGCGCATCGCCACAATTGTGAATCAAGATACTGCGCAAGTTCAGGTCTTTGCGCCCGCTCACCAATCCCAGCGTAATTCCGCCATTCACGCACAGCGCAAACACGGCGACCCACAGCATCAGCGCCGTGTGCACCTCGACCGGCCGCCGCAGCCGCTCGTAAGATTCAAAAATAATGTAGACGGCTACCAGCATCAGCAGAATCGCATTGACGAACGCCGCTAGGATCCCAGAACGATGATAGCCGTATGTTTTTTCTGCCGTCGGTGGCCGCACGGACAATCGCACCGCAATTAACGAAATGAAAATCGTCGGAAGGTCCGTGAGGTTGTGCACGCCATCGCTGATCAGCGCGATCGAATGGCCCATCGTGCCTGCGGCGAATTCCGCCAGCACAAGCACAAGAGTCGCCGCCATCGCGCCTCCCAGCACGCGGCTCGAACCAGCCGCGTGGCCGTGCGAATGCCCTTCGCCGTGGTGATGGCCGTGCGAGTGCATGGCGCGATTCTACCTGTAGAAAGCCTTCTTGCGTAGTTCCGGGCGCATCGAAATCCCCTTATTTAACAATACAAACGGAAGCTCACCACCACGACACTGGCGCCCAACTAGCATTTGACTTCGCCCTTCTTGGCCCCTACGATGAAATTGATTTTGTTTTTCCACGCCATGTTTTTGGAGAGGACTGTTAGGGTAGCAGTCCCACGAGAATTCCTTCGATGCATCACAACGTCGCCAAACTGATCTTCTGGGGAGTGCGCGGCTCCATTCCGACGCTGGATCGCGGAATGTGGCGCTACGGCGGAAACACGCCCTGTCTCGACTTGACTGCACCCGACGGCACCCGCTTCGTTCTCGATTGCGGCACGGGACTGCGGATGCTCGGCAATCATTGGGCCAATGCCGAAGGCGACCGCCCGCTCCAGGCGCATGTGCTGGTCACGCACTATCACTGGGATCACATTCAGGGCATTCCTTTTTTCCGGCCGTTTTATCTGCCGCAGAATGACTTTCACTTTTACAGTTTCCAATCCAAATATCTGGGCCGCGACAGCCTTCGCCAGGTCCTCGAAGCCCAGCTCGCGCGCCCGTATTTTCCCGTCGATTTATCGCTGATGCATGCGGGCCGCGAATTCTCGGAAATCACCGGCGACAATCAGTTCGATGTCAACGGCACCAAAATCACCGCCCGCTGGCTCAATCATCCGCAGGGCTGCCTCGGCTATCGTCTGGAAACCTCGGCCGGTATCATCGTGTATGCCACCGACAACGAGCCGGGCGTCCCTGAAATGGACAGGAATCTCCGCGATCTTGCGGCCGGTGCCGACGTCTTGATCAACGACGCGCAGTGCTCACCCGAGCAACTGGCCACGACGCGCAAAGGCTGGGGCCATTCAAGCTGGCTTGAAGGCGTGAAACTGGCGCGCGAATGCGGCGTCAAAAATCTCGTTTTATTCCACCACGATCCGGATTCCTCCGACCGCGTCGTGGATGGCTATCTGTACGCCGCCCGCCAGGAATTTCCCAGCACTTGGGCGGCCACCGATGGCATGGCGATTCAACTTCAAGACCAGACCGTGGAATTCAAGCTCCGCGAATCCCGCGCCGGCCAGCGCCGTCCCGTGCATTTTTCGGCCACGGTCAGCGGGCGGTCGCAAGAGGGCGTTCAATTTCAGGAATACGCCGTGCTCAAGGAATTAAATCTTCGCGGCGGCTATCTGTGGCTGTCGCATTCTCCTCAATTGCAATCGCAGATGAACATTCGCGTTGACTGCGGCACGCCCGAGCATCCCAATCACATCGTCGTTCGCGCCTCCGTCGTTCACTGCGACGTGAGCCGCGACAAGGATCGCGTCGGCGTCGGCGTCACTTTCATCGACGAAACGGAAAATGCCTTTCCCCTCGACTGAAGTTTCTTAACAGTTTGTTGAAAAAGTCCCAAAGTTTTGTGGGTCCCGGCTTCAGAGTCTGTGTTCTAACTTCGGTTTTTGTCAGGGCACGCCTTCAGCCGTGCCGTAAACGCCTCGAAACCAGCGCGGCTTCAACCGCTGAGGTCTGTCGTTCTGAGTTGCCACAGAAACCCTTCAGCCCCGCCACGCTCCGCTGTGGCAGGACGCGGAAGGTTGTGTTTGGTTTTTGTGGGGGCGGCTTCTCGCCCTCAGCATGTTTTTGCGAAGGGTACGCCGCCCGCCTGTCCCGAGCGCCCTGGCGAAGAGCGCGCTCCGTCACGCAACAACGTTTCCGTAGGGGCGCGGCCTCTTTTCTTCGGGGGGCTTAACCCCCTGAAGGTTGACAACACTTTTTCAGCCACCTGTTAAGCGTTGCGATATGCGCTGTATTCACGGCTTCAGTTCCGCAATCTCCCGCATCCTCGCGAATGCCCTCCGCACGTGCGGAATCGTAATCGAGCCGCCCACGATCAGCGCCACGTTCAACGCGTCAATCACTTCGTCCCGCTTCCATCCCTCTTCCGCGCAGCGCTGCAAATGATACGTGATGCAGTCGTCGCAACGCAGCACCGCCGACGCGACCAGTCCCAGCAATTCCTTCATCTTCCCCGGCAGCGCGCCCGATTCGTACGCCTGATGGTCGAGCGCGAAGAATCGCTTCATTCCCAAATGGCCGCAGTTAAGAATTTCCTCGTTCATCTCCGCCCGAAATTTTTCGAAGTCTCCAATCTTGTCCGCCATTCCCGCCTCCCGAAAAATCGCAGCCTTTCCTTCTCCCCGCTCCATCCTACCCAAGCGATGCGCGTCTCGTATATCGCCGCGCGTAAACACCCAAATTAAACACGCATACTGCCACGGCAACCGCGATCAGCACTGTCGCGGGCACATTCGGATAAATGGTCGCATCGAGGCAATGCAATAAAAACGGCCCATGATATGGCACCACCCCCGCCCGCGCCTCGCACCAGTTCTCCGCCAGCGTCAACGGGCAAACGAGCGCCGTCGTCTCCACGACAATCCCGTAAATGATCGTCGCAACGTGCACCCACGCCAGCCACGGCCGTCCTCGCGTGAAAATCGCGCCAAAAATCACCCAGCCGATAAACGCGAGATGCACCGCCAGCACGCCATCCGCCATCGCCAGATAAAGTCCGCTTCGCACTTTCTCTCTTCGTCACCGATTATAGCTCCCGCTTTCGCGGCGCGACCGTCGTGCGGCCGCCTGCTTGACCATGCAATAAAACCGGGATACAAGAGATAGGCGCGCCAGTCGAGCCCATTTTCGCCGCATGGAGGATTTCACTCGGCGAATTTCGCGGGCGCGCAACGCCGCATCGGCCGTCACCGCGTAAAGAGGCCAAAACTTACGATGCCTTCTCAGCCCCGCGACATCGACGTCACGCAGGTGCATGAATGGAACGATGGCCGTCTCCGTTCCTTTCAGGATTATCTCGTCGGCGAAGAGCCGCTGCAGATTAGTGTCGGCAAATACGCTTTGACGGTCACCATGCGCACGCCCGGCCACGACATCGAGCTTGCCGCTGGCTTTTTTTTTACCGAGGGCCTCATCCAGCGCCGCGAGCAAATCATTTCGATCGATTACGCCACTGATTGCAAAGCGACCGAGCGCGGCAACATCATTCAGATCGAACTTGCCTCCGATGTCGCGCTCGATCTCGAAAGCACGCAGCGCAACTTCTTTTCCTCGTCGAGTTGCGGCATCTGCGGCAAAGCCTCCATCGAATCGGTGCGCGCCCGCGGCGTCCGCCCGCCCAATCCGACTTTTCGTCTGGACCCGGAAATCCTCTGCCGCATTCCGGATGCTCTCCGTTCCGCGCAGCAGATTTTTGGCCGCACGGGCGGCCTCCACGCCGCGGGATTGTTCGACGCAAGCGGCAAACTGCTCGCCGAGCGCGAAGACATTGGCCGCCACAACGCCGTCGACAAAATCGTCGGTTGGGCGCTGCGCGAAAATTGCCTGCCGCTTTCCGATTCGGTGCTGTTGGTCAGCGGACGCGGCGGCTTCGAAATCATTCAGAAGGCGGCGATGGCGGGCGTTCCCGTTATCGCTTCCGTCTCCGCCTGTTCCAGTCTCGCGGTGCAATTCGCGCGTGAACTCGGCATCACGCTCGTTGGCTTTTTGCGTGACCGCCGCTTCGTTGTGTATTCCGGCGGCGAACGTCTGGGCCTGGCGACAAACCGCATTTCGCTGCCCGCTAAATCATAGAAAGAGGATTTCGATGTCAAGCCGGCCCAATAGTCCGTTCAGCTTTCTGCTCGACACTTACGAAACCGAAACGCTGAAAACCATCGCGATCTGGTCCGCCTTTCCGGACAACTCGATGGATTTTCGCCCCGTCCCGAAATCCCGCACGGTCCTCGAGCAAATCGAGCATCAAATCCAGTCCGAAGGCGGCTGGATGGTAAAAATGCTCGGCGTCGATATCGGCGATTTCAATCCGAAGGAAAAGACAAAACGTGCGTGCATCGAAAAATATCAGTCCGACGCCGCGCGCCGCTTGAAAATTCTCCGCACGAAACCCGAAGCCTGGTGGCTGGAATCGGCCAAATTCTTCGATGTTCCCCGCTCGCGCGCGTGGATTTTCACGCGCCGCCTGAATCACTCGACGCATCATCGCGGCCAGCTCATCGTCTATCTTCGCCTCCTGGGCGCGCGCGTGCCCTCGGTCTACGGCCCCACTGCGGATACGGACGGCAAAGTAATTTATAAGTTTTGACGCTTAAGTTTTTAGACTTGCGGTTTTGGAAACGTCGTAAGTGAAGTTTCAGAAATACGGAGCCAGGCGTTCACGCCCTCAAAGTTATTCCGGTTTTTGTCCCACGACCACGCGATTCCCGCCCGCCGCTTTCGCGCGATACATAGCTTCATCGGCCACGCGAAGCAACGGCGCGGCCCCGGCGCCATGGATCGGATAGGCGCTCACGCCCAAAGATAGCGATCCGGGATTCAGAAACATATCCCCGTATTGAATCACTAGCCCCTTGAATTCCTGCTCGAGCAGCTCCGCGCGCCGTTTTGCCGTTTCCAGCGCGGTGTCCAGAAGGATCAGCACAAATTCATCTCCGCCATATCGGCACGCGATGTCGCCCGCGCGAACCACTTTCCCCACCAGTTCGCCAAATGCCCGCAGCAAGGAATCTCCCGCCGCATGCCCATGCGTGTCATTGAACTCCTTGAAGGAATCCAGATCGCACATGATGATCCCCAGATTCCTTTCATCGCGGCTCGCGCGATGAATCTCTCGCGGCAGCGTTTCGTCCAGGTAGCGCCGGTTAAATAATCCCGTGACGGCGTCGCGAATCGATTGCGCCCGCAGGTTTTCGCGCAGCTTCAAATTCGCAAGCGCCAGCGCCACATGCCCCGCCACCGTTTCCGTCAATTGTTGTCGCGCTGCCAGCAGCCGTTCCTGCACGTCCTTGGGCTCGCTGAGTTCGTTCGGACTCCCTTGCACCGTGAGCACGCCCAATGTTTCGCCCGAAGCCATCAACGGCGCGCAAATCGTGCTCGCCGATGCGACGGCCGCCAGGTGCGCACACAAAAGCGGAGTGCTCGGGTCCGCCACCCGATGCGCGCGCCCTCTCCGCAGCGCCCAGCATTCCTCCGGCGCGAAAACAGCCTCGGCCACGCGCGATTCGCCCCACTTCACGCTCGCTTCCAGCAGGTTGACGGAGCTGTTCCATTCAAATAGCGCCCCTGGACCCGCCGGAAACAGTTTCGCCAGGGATTGTTCCAGCACCGGGTGCGCCTCTTCCGCTGTCAGGCACGTTTGCAGCAGCGTGCTCAATTGTTGCACCAGACTCATTTCCCGGTTGCGCTGTTCCAGGTTTTGCACCGTCCGCACAAGCTCTTCATTGCCGCGCCGTAGCTCCTCGGCTTCCCCCTTGGACTCCTGCGCCGCGCGCGCCGTCGCGGAAACTCCCGCGATACGGCCTTCCGGGCTGCGAATCGGAGAAATAGAGAGCAGCACCGCAATCTGTTTGCCGTCCTTGCGCATGCAGATCGTTTTGCCCGGAGCGCTTCGGCGGTTTATCGCCACCTGCTCGATTAAATGCACCGGGTCGTCGCCGCGCACGGAAGGAATCACCAGCGAAAGCGCCGAGCCAATCATTTCGCGCGCGGAATATCCGTAAAGACGCTCGGCAGAGCTGTTCCAACTCACAATCACTCCATCGAGCGTTGCCCCGATGATTGCGTCGCCCGACGACTCCACGATCTGCGCGAGCCAGACGTCACGATCCCCGGAATCGCCCGCGTCAGGCCGGTTGAACTCGATGGCCTCGCCGCGTTCCGGTCGGTCTTGTTTTGATTTGACGCGCATAACAGGCGCCTTACCTCTCACACTCGTCGGCATTCTTTCCCTGCGGCGCAACTGGAACGGGCGCGCCTTGCCCGTGGCGCGCGGTTCTTCCTGCGCACCAACCACGGCATGGCTTGTTATTTCTCCGATTTCTCTCATCGTGTGCAATGCCCGGTAGTTGTTGTCGTCCGGCCATCAACCCCAGCGGGAACCAAGAACCAGCTTGTGCCCTGCGTAAAATTGCCTAATGACCAAGTTCGCGCGCGCCCCCATGGGCATTCGCGATTTTCGTGCTCGGCCACGTTATTTTCACCCCATAGACTAAGGGGAACGCATAACCCTCGGCAATACAGCAAGTAATGGATTATCGGCCACTTAAGTCCCTGACGCGCCGCAGCCTTCGGCCGCTGGCTTCCGAAGCCAATTTTCGGTCGAATGTCGGGACTTTCTGAGCGTGAAACAGGCGCGCGCCTCTATTATCGGTGTTTGCCCTGCGATGGAGTCGATCTAAGGTCTTCTCGAGGCCTGATATGCAGTGATGACCTGATTGCCGCCCGCAAAACCGCGCATAAAATAGCGCGCACGCATTAAAGGGAGCCTCGCTCTCACGGAGAGGAAAACTGGGAGGGATCCTGCGATTTTTTGGGATCCCGAGAAAATCCCTTCCCGGTCCCCACAAGCCACCTTCTCCTACGGGGCTCCCGCTACTCCCTGCGCTACCTATATCTATCGGATATCCATCGGAAAGAGCCGTGACTGAGGGTTCGTGTGCGGGAGGAAGTTGAAACCTGACGTTCGTCCCAGTCTTGCCGCTTAACTCTGCGTCTGCGGTGCCGAGGCCGCGGGAACTCCCATGTCTTCCATGGTGTACGCCACGCGGCGCAACCGCACCTGCAGATTGGCCGACAAGGTCTGCATTTCTTTTCGATGCGCCTCAATATGCGCTTCGGACAAATCGCTCATTTGCTTATCGAATCGTTCGAGCGCCGTCTGCGATTCCGCACTGAGCGCCGATCTGGTCTGCTGCGCCGAAGCCAGCACCAGCGCGTTTAATATCGCGGCCGCCTGCTGATTCAAAGCCTCGCAGAATTTCGTCACCACCTGCTCGGAAATCGCGTCCAGCCGCAGCGCCGTCTGATCGTAAAAGAAATTCAGCCGCCCTTCGATATATCCGCAGATTTCCTTGCATCTCCGGTCGAGCAAATCGCACAGCTTCACATCGAGCATCTGCTCCGCCGCCTGCTGGTATTCCACATGAACGATATTCTCTATCGCGGACGCGATCTCTGCTTGAAGGCTCCCGCGGACTTGTTCCGCGATGGCCTCCGAATCCGTGGAAAGGCCCGTGGCCACCGTCTTCTCACCTTCGGCTTGGACTCGCGCTCCCGGCGGCGTTCCCGAATCTTGCTTCACGGTTGAGTCCGCCATTGTCTCGCGCCGGTCCGCAACAAGCACCGGACGCGGATAGGACATCGGACGCACGCTGCTGCTCACCGTTGCAACCTTGCTCGATCGCATTCCGCGTTCATAGCCTCGGCGCTCAACCGCGCGCCCGCTCGGCCCATACATGTCCCGCACTTGCGTTCGACCGGGGTTGCCGTGCTCCGCGCCAGCCAGCACGGCCGGCTTGTACAGCGGGGCGCTCAAGAAAGCGCTGCTAGACCGCAGCAGTCCGAGGAGCGCATGCCCCGCGGCCGGCAAGCTTGAGTGGCGAAATCGCGCCCATTCGCTCGATGCTACTCGGCTCAACCGTCTTCCCATGCTGGCCAGCTGGGTGCCGCGCTCCCGCAGCCATTCCCGGTAATTCGCGCGCTGCTTTATCATCGCAGACCTCACTTTGACGTGAAGAATCTCGAATGCCGTATTGTCGCATTTTATTCCATAGGGTTTTGGTGCTGATATGCAGAGCGCGGGCCGTCTCCGTCCGGTTCCAGCGCGCCTTCGCCAGCCCTTCTTCAATCATGCGCTTTTCCGCTTCCGCGCGAATCGAATACACAAGCTGCCTCATTCCCGGTTTACGCGCCGGTCCTTCCGCGCCTTCCGAGTTGCTGTCCCGAAGCGCGGCAAGCGCGGTTTCGTCATCCGCCAGCACCAAATATCTGCAAACGAAGTTCTTCAACTCTCGCACGTTCCCGGGCCACGAGTACCGCAGGCACGCGTCCATAACTCGCTTGGAAAACGGCCTCGGCGGACAGCCCAATTTCTCCGACAACTGCCCCATAAAATACTCAAGGAACGCAGGAATATCCTCGCGACGCTCGCGCAACGCGGGTATACGAAGCGTGATGGTATTCAGCCGATAGTACAGGTCCGGGCGGAATACTTTTTCCTCCAATGCCTTATCGATATTGATATTCGTCGCGGCCAAAATGCGCACATCCACGGTCATCATTCGCCGCCCGCCTAGCCGTGAAAATTGCTGATCCTGCAGCACTTGCAACAGTTTGGCCTGCAGCGTCGAGGTCATCTCGCCGATTTCATCCAGCAGAATCGTTCCCTGGTCGCACATCTCGAACTGCCCGGGCTTCGATCTCACGGCCCCCGTAAACGCCCCTGCTTCGTAGCCGAACAATTCGCTTTCCAGCAGCTCGGACGGCAGCGCCGCGCAGTTCACTTTCAAAAATGGGCCCCGCGACCTCAGCGACCGCGCGTGAATCGCATGCGCCACAAATTCTTTCCCCACTCCCGATTCGCCAAGTAAAAGCACGGGCACGTCAACCGGAGCAATCCGGTCGATCTGTTTATGCAATTCTTCCATCGCGGGATTTAGCGTCAGCCGCAATTCTTCCGCGGACGCAGCCTGCGCACCGTTGCGTCCCGTTACCGACGACTCCTTAAATGAAATCACGTTGGGCAAAGCGCTCATCGTTTCTCCTCGAGTCTGGGAACTCGGATCATGGCGATTTCTGGCTTCTCGGGTGGATGGTTCCTCGTATGTACCGCATGCGAACAATCCCTGTGACTAAACGACAAAAATGCACCCCTTAGGCTGAATGATCCCAATGCACAGCCTAATCGCGAATGGGCGGCGTTACCATCGGTCTACTACTGCATTCGCGAGGGGAAAACTCCCTAGAAAGCTGTCAAAGGTACCTTGCATCCTTCATTTCTGTCCGTTATGCCTGCACCAAGCCTCGCCGGATCGCATACCGAACCAATCCTGCCGTCTCGTGGATGTCCAGTTTCTCCATAATGCGCGTGCGGTGCGTCTCGGCGGTCTTCACACTGATGTCTAGTACTCCTGCGACTTCCTTGGTCTTCTCATTTCCTTCGGCGATCAGTTGCAACACTTGCCGCTCGCGCGGGCTTAGCGGTTCGGCGCACAGCTCGGTTTTATTCTGATACGCCTGCACGACCGCGCGAGAAACTTCCGGACTCAAATACACGCCGCCTCGCGATGCTTCGCGAATCGCCAGCACCAAATTCTCGACGGCATGGGTTTTTACAACATATCCCTTCGCGCCCACGCGCAGAGCGTCCAGCAAGAATGGATCCTCGTCGTGTATCGTCAGAAAAACTGTTTTCGTTTGCGGCGACACTTTTTGAATTCCCTTCGCGGCGTCGATGCCGTTCATCACCGACATGCTCACGTCCAGCACCGCCACGTCCGGATGCAGTGACTCGGCAATCTTCACCGCTTCCTGCCCGTTCGATGCCTCTCCCACGATTTTCAGCCCTTCTTTTTCCAGGAGCACTTTCAATGACTGCCGTACGATTTGATGATCATCCGCGAGCAGCACTTGTATCGGCATTTCTGAACCTCCACGAAACCAATATGAGCGTCTCGGAATCTTGGAAGCGGAGTCCGGTATTCAGCCGACCATTCTACAGATAACAATGGCTTTGAGAATCGGGCGTCGTCCCACCCCAATATCAGGTATTCACTGTAGACGCAGGTTTAGCTTCAGCGAAGCTGGGGAGACCGTGATGAAGCATTGAAAGCGCGTCACGCCGGCAAACGCGCGTGACAGAACAGAATAAGGTGTACTATTAAGTTATGGAAACGCAGCTTCTGCGAGAGTCGGCAACCGACGCCATCCGTTACTGGGAGCCGCGCCGCCTCGCTTACAACGCGATCCTTGCGGGTGTGGTGTTGACCTACTTTGCGGCCAACTATCCGGCTTCCAAGACCGTCCTCTCTCTTGATGGCGCGCTCGGCATATTTGTACTGGCCGTTATTGCCAACGTCGCTTACTGCGCAGCATATATCCCGGATATTTTTGCTCAGATGTCGGGATACCGCGAGCTTTGGCGGCGTTACCGCTGGGTGATATTTGTGATTGGCATTTTGTTTGCAGCTATCCTCACTCGGTGGTTCTCCCTCGGTATGTTCCATTCCAAGTAAATTTTAGGCACCGCGCGGACTGGCGTCTATTTCCCGCACGCCGGATCGGCGGGCGCGGCGGCCGGCGCGGGCAACGGTTGCAGATGCGCGTTCGTAAGCTGCGTGTTCAACGCCGCCAGATCGCTGCCTTTCAAATCATTCCATTGCGCCAGAGTTGTGTTCAGGTCCTGACAATAGTCGTGATACGCGGTGCGCATCGCTTCGGTGGGAGCCATGTCGGCGCCATCGACGTCCGATGCCAAGCCGCCAAACTCGTTGTTCAATATGGCGAAGCTCGGCTTCGGTTTTCCAAATCGGAAACCGCCGCCTTCTTTCCCTTCGACTTTTTCTGCTTTCTGATCGAATTCCTTCGCGGCCGCCAGCGCGTCTTTCGCGCTCGCGTTTTGCGCCAAACTCTTCTCTCGATCCGCAAGCTCCGTGCGCAAATCCGCCACTTGCTGATGTGCCTGGTAACTCGCCGTCACCGCGCTGATGATTTTCCGATCCAGATTCAATTGTTGCGTCAGATTCGACTTCGCTACATTCACGCGCGGATCGAGTTGCACGCGTAATTGCTGTTTGTACGTCTGTCCGTTCACCGTCAACGTCACTTCATATCTGCCGGGCACGACGAGCGGCCCGCGCGGGTCCGCCGGCGTATTTCCATAGAGCGCCGAAATCGGATACTCATGCCGCAAAGCCATCGGCGGCGTGTATCGCAAATCCCAAACGAACCGATTCATTCCCACATTTTTCGTCAGCGGCCGCGGATGCCCCACCCAATAGGAAGGAACGGGCGGCGGCAATTCCGTTGATTCGGCCATTGGCGCACTCGAAAATTGCCGCACCAAATTTCCAGCCGAATCGGTAATCGCCAGCGTGATATCTCCGCTGGGCGCGCTCTTCAAGTAGTAATCAATCACGGCGCCGTTCGGCGGATTTTCTCCCGCGGGCATCTCCGGAGGCAGCGGAGTATCCTGATTCGCGTCGCGCCGCACGCGGATCGCATTCTCGGGCTGAAATAAATACGCATCCGCGGCGGTGACGCGCGCTCCCATCTGCCGCAGCGGCGTCAAATCATCCAGAATCCAAAAAGCTCGTCCGTACGTCGCCGCCACTAAATCATTGTCCTGAATTTTCAAGTCGCGCACCGACACCGTGGGCAGATTCAGTTGCAGCGACTGCCAGTGATCTCCATCGTCGAAGGAAATGTATGCCCCGTTTTCCGTTCCCGCGTACAACAATCCCTTGCGCGCCGGATCCTCCCGCACCACGCGCGCGAAGCTCCCGTCGGAAATCCCGGCGTCCACTTCCTGCCACGTCGTGCCGTAATCGTGCGTGCGGAAAATGTGCGGCTTGAAATCGCTCAAGAAATGATTATCGACCGCGGCATACGCCGTGGCCGCATCGAAAGGCGACGCTTCGATCAAACTGATCAGCGACCACTGCGACAGTCCCGGCGGCGACACGTTGATCCACGTTTTTCCGCCGTCTTGCGTCAGTTGAATCAATCCGTCCGTCGTGCCGGCCCAGATCACTCCCGCGCGCACGGGTGAGGGCGCAATCGTATTGATCGACGTCAGGTTCGGAATTTTACTTTTGGTTTTGGCCGGCTCTTCCGCGCTCGGGCCCATCGTCAAATCCGGACTGATCTCACGCCAGGTCATGCCGCCGTCTCGCGTCTCCATAACGTATTGAGTTCCTTCATAAAGCACGTGTGCGTCCTGCGGCGAAAACGCCAGCGGCGGATTCATGGCCATGCGGTAATCGCCGTCGCGGCTCACGTTGGGAGAGACCGTCGCCACTTGCCGGTTCGTCCTGTCGATTTTCACAAGTCCGCGGCGCGGGCCGCCGCCATAAATGACGTTGGGATTCAGCGGATCGGGCACGATGTATCCAAATTCGTACGCGCCCACTGGATCCCAGTCGAGCATCGTGATTTTGCCGTAATCTCCGCGGCTGCTCGTTCCGATCGAGCCGCTATCTTGCTGCGTTCCGTACACCCAGAACGGCCAGCGATTGTCGGTGGACAAATGATAGATTTGCCCGGTGGGCTGGTTGTACCAGCTCGTCCAAGTGCGCCCGCCGTCCAAACTGATCGTCGCGCCCTGATCGCTGCCCATGATCATCCAGTTGGAATTTGTGGGATTTATCCACAGCACGTGATTGTCATCGCCGCCTGGCGCGCCTTTGTAAGAGATAAATGTTTTGCCGCCGTCCGTCGAGCGGTACATCGACGTTTGCATGACGTAAACAATGTCGGGATTGTGCGGGTCGAGATACACTTTGCTGAAATATCCGTTGCCGGTCACGCGCGGATCGCTGGTGATCTTCGTCCAGTTGTTTCCGCCATCGTCGGAACGGTACAGTCCCGCTTTGCCGCCTTGCGCGGACACGATTGCGAAAACTCGCTGCCCACCGGGCGCGACGGCGACTCCCATGCGTCCCAATTTTTCCATGGGCAAACCGTGGCCAACAACCGGCGTCCATGTGTCGCCCTCATCGGTGGTCTTATAAATTCCCGCGCCCGCCGTGGCCATCAGCAGCGCCAGCGGATCGCCGGGCTTCGAGAAGTGGTGCCACAATGTTGCAAATCCGATTCGCGGATTATCCGGCGCGAATGCCAAATCAATTGCGCCGGTTGTGTCGTCTTTAAATAAAGCTTTCTTCCAGGTTTTTCCGCCGTCGGTGGTTTTGAAAATTCCACGTTCTTCGTTTGGCGCAAACGTGTGTCCCAGCGCCGCGACAATGACGACGTCCGCATTTTTCGGGTCGATCCATAGCGCGCCACTGTGCCGCGAATCATCGAGGCCGATGTGCTCCCACGTTTTTCCGGCGTCGGTTGATTTGTACATTCCGTTGCCCTGATTCACCGCGCCGCCAACATCGCTGACGTCTCCCGTGCCGGCGTAAATGATTTTCGAATCCGAGGGCGCCACTTCCATCGCGCCGATGGAGGCGACGTGCTCCTGATCGAAAATCGGCTTCCAGACTGTTCCGGCGTCGGTGGTTTCCCAAATGCCGCCGCCGGGCGTGCCGATGTAATACACGGCGGGATTTCCGGCGATTCCCGCCACGGCGGAAACGCGCCCGGCCCGGAAAGGCCCAATCTGCCGCCAGCGCATCGCCGCATAAAAATTGGGACCATATTGCGACGCGTCTTGTTGCTGGCCCGATTGCTGATTGGAACCAATCTCATAAGTGCTATTACCGAGAACGCCGCCGCCCTCAGGGGTTAAAACCCCTGAGCTTCTTAGGATTTGCGGCACGGCTAAAGCCGTGCCCTGACGAAAGCCATTTACGAGATGGCTTCCGGATTGCCGTGCGCGCTGCTGCGCGGGGGCGCGCGGGATGAAACACACGCTCGCGAAAAGCAATGCGGCGCACGCGGCAAGGAATAATTTCACCGCGCTTGCGCTTCGGAAATTTCGCGCGGCCGATTCGAGAAATCGCGCGCGGCAGTTTTGTAAACTCACATGCAAACTCGACCCAGTCATGACGGCCTCCGGAGCGCGAAGCTTACACCCGCGGAATTGGCAATGGAATACGCAGTTTAATTTTTCGCGCGCGTTGATTTTTCGCGCGGGCGAAATTCCATTGCACCGCGAATCGCGCCACGCCGCGAATTTTGGCCGGGATTCGGAACAAAATACGCGGCGCCGGGAGATTCCAGTTTATGAATCTAAGGTCGATTAGAACCAGCCTCCCTTCTTTGTTTTGTGCGAGTTACGGTGATTTCTAATCGCGGAGAGGGCCGATTAGAATTCGCCGGCGGCACCCGCACGGAGCCCGGACGTCTCCGACGAGGAGCGGGTTGCGAGCCGGTGGAGGAATCGCCGCTGGAGACAATGACGCGAGAGGCAGGCTCGACCCACTGGCTCGAATCCGTGAGACAGACGTAAGAGCGAACGGCGCGGACGTAAGATGCGGCGGTGAATTCGATTTCGTCGCCGCGCTCGAGAATGTTTTCGAGAGTGACGCAAACATTCTGGCGGCGCCGAGCGTAGAGGCCAGTGGCTTTAGCGTGGCGGCGCAGACGTCTCTCGTCCTCGATTCCAAAATCGCGGACGATGGATCGAGGGCGTTCCCACTGGAGGAAAGCTTCCTCGATAGCGTCGCGTTCGGGATGGCGGCAAATCAAACATTTGCGGCCGTGGCGGGCGGGTTCGGGGGATTGCGGTTTCATCCCGAGGGCAGGGTGCAGGATGAGGTGCGTAAGAGGCTGCTGCGCAGGGGTTGGTGGTTTGGCTTCCGACGGAGGCTGGGGTGGGGGAGTGACGGATGCCGGTGGCGTGGTTTGTGAGGCGGGAGCCGGTTGAGCGGCGGGTCTTCTGCCCATCATGGCCATGGCGAGTGACTCGGTGAGAGGGACGGAGCCGGTGAGGTTGCGAAGTTTTTCCTGCAATTGCTTCGCTTCTTCGAGAAGTTTTTCCTTTTTCGATTTTTTTGAATGGTGACGCGGGCGTGGGGTGGCAATTTGTGTGGTTGCCATCGTATTCTCCTCAGTTCTTTTGAATTTAAGTACAGCCGCATAGCGGAGGGCCATGCGGGCCATTGAGGAACGCCGGCCCTGCACGCCCACAATGATGCACGAGAGGGGGTTAGAAGGCAATGAATTGCCATCGGAAGCAACAGGAAAGGGACTGAATGGGGGAAAATCGAGGTTGTACGGGAAGGGCTTGGGACCAAGTGCAAGAGAAGGTCTCGCCTATGTCGGCGAAAAGTTTCAAGGTAAGATGTCGGGCATGAGCGGGGGCCCGTAGCTCAACGGTTAGAGCAGCGGACTCATAATCCGTTGGTTCAAGGTTCAAATCCTTGCGGGCCCACCAAACGTTAGGGTTCAGATGGTCAGGCTTGCGGGGCCGTGCTTTGCAACTTTTACGCTTCGGGGAGCTTGAGGATGAGCTTGCCGAAGTTCTCGCCGGTGAAAAGCTTGAGGAGCGTTTCCGGGAAAGTATCGAGGCCGTCGACGATGTCCTCGCGCGATTGGAGTTTGCCGGCGGCCATCCAGCCGGCCATTTCGCGGGCGGCTTCGGCGAAGCGGCCGGCGTAATCCGAAACGAGAAAGCCGGTCATGCTGGCGCGATTGACCAGCAGCGACAAATAATTGGATGGGCCTTTGATGGGCGTGGTGTTGTTGTACTGCGAAATGGCGCCGCAGATGACGACGCGCGCGCCGCGGGCGAGCTGCGCGAGCGCGGCATCCAGGATGCCGCCGCCGACGTTGTCAAAATAAACGTCGATGCCCGTGGGGCAGTGCGTCCGCAGGGCCTTTACGACGGATTCTGTTTTGTAATCAATGGCGGCGTCGAAGCCGAGTTCCTTGACGATGTATTGGCATTTCTTCGCGCCGCCGGCGATGCCAACAACGCGACAGCCCTTTATTTTGGCGATTTGACCGACGATGCTGCCGACGGCTCCCGCGGCGCCAGAGACGACGACGGTCTGGCCGGGCCGCGGGCGGCCAACGTCGAGGAGCGCAAAGTACGCAGTCATTCCAGGCATTCCCAGCACGCTGAGATAGAGCGGCAAGGACGCCAATCGCGGATCAACTTTTATAATCCCGTTGCCGTTTGTGGTGGCGAATGCCTGCACTCCCAAGGGACCGTAGACGTGATCGCCAACGGCGAAATTCGCATTTTGGGAGGCGAGGACGCGGCCCAGGGCCAGTGCGCGCATTGTTTCGCCAATGCCGACCGGCGGGATATACGATTTGCTTTCGTTCATCCAGCCGCGCATGGCTGGATCCAGAGAGATGTAGAGAATTTTTACCAGAAGCTCGCCGTCGCCTGGTTCACGCACGGATTCTTGCTTGTAATTCCAGTCGCTCCGTTTCGGCAGGCCGACAGGACGGGCGGCGAGTTCAAATTTGTGATTGATAAGATTCATGCGGCCTCATGCACGCCGATTTCACCATTTCCATTCCTGCCGTCGCGAGAGACCTGCAGTTTACAAAGCTCAAAAAAAGCAGATCCTCGGCGGCCAAAGGCGGCTTCGCCTCGGAATGACAGCGTAAAAAAATGCGGATTCTCCGGTTTCGGGAGTCCGCTGGAATCCAAACACGGGACCCCGGCGGCCAAAGGGCGGAACGCAAAGCGGCGTCGAGCCGCCGCACTCCATAGCTTGTCCCTTCGCCAAAAACGCTCAGAAGCTGAAGCGCAGCCCCAACTGGATCTGGCGTTTCGGAAGCGCCGAAGTGAAGGCCAACGGCTGGCTCGGCGAAAGAGCCGCGCTGCCGTGCACGTTGAACGTGGTGAATCCGGGAGAGAAGCCGAACAGCGGACTGACTTCGTTGTTCACGCTGGCAAAGTTCGTGCGGTTCGCGAGGTTGAACCCTTCGGCAGTCAACTGCAGATTGGTCTTCTCGCTGATTTTGTGCTGCCAGCTCAGGCGCATGTCGAAATCGACGTAGTTGGGACCCAAGCCGGAGTTGCGAGGCGCGCCGATGGGCCGCTCGTTGGTGATGTGATTATCGCCGTTCACTTCGCCGCCGGCGAGCAAATTGAACGGGTGACCGCTGTGATACGAGAAAATCGGCGAAAGCTCGAAGCCGGAGAGGATGCTCTGCTTCCAGGGGCTGTCGAAGACGCCGGCGATCACCACTTTATTGCGTTCGTCGAATTCAGAAAGGGCGCGGTCGAGGCCCAGGTTCGTGGGGTCCTGCGGGCCGTAGTCAGAGTTGAAATCGGTCGAGGTGTCGTAGGCCTTGCTGTACGTGTAATTGCCAAACACGGTGTAATGATCGCCGAAGCGTTTCTTGACTTCGAGGATGCCGCCTTCGTACAGCGCGGATGCCGCGGAGGTGTACTGGTTATTTTGCACGATCAGCGGATTCACGAAACAAGCGAAGGGATTCGCGGCGCAGGGAAGGCCGCCAGGCTCGGTGCCGCCGAGCGGGTCGGTGGCGGGACTCGTGTTCCAATTGCGATAGGAGACATTCTGGCCGTTGGCAAGCGTCAAGGTGGTGATCGGCGCCGGGAGCAGATTGGTGTCAAGCGCGACCGGGAGGCGCTGCGTGTGCGAATAGATTCCGCTGATTGAAACCGTCAAACCGTTTCCGATCTCGCGCTCGATGCCCAGCGAGGCTTGTTGCGAATAGGGAGTCTTGTAATTCGGCGGATTGCTGAAAATCACTTGCAGCGGCGAGAGGGCGCCGCTGTTGGCGACGCGGATTCCAAACGGCGCCAGATCCGCGGGCGTGATGCAGGCTTGATTTCCCGCGGATGGAGCGGTGCACTGGATTTTGCCCGCGCCGAAGAGCGTCTGGAAAACCACCGCGGAATTTTGCAGGCCCGGAATACCGGTCGGCGTGAGCGGATCGATATAAATGGAAATGAAGCGCGTGCACGGGCTGCTGCCGTTCCCCACAAACGGTGAACCAGTAAATGCAATGCCGCACGTGTTGACCACGTTGTTGACCTGATCGGGAACCTGTTGCGTGTTGTTCTGATTCTCGACGGTGCTGAAATTACTGTTGAGAACACCCAGGCTCAAATCCACTTGAGGAATCTGGGCGTCAATAGGCCCGTAGAAAATTCCGTAGCCGCCGCGGATGACGGTCTTGTGATCGTTGAAGGGATCCCACGCGAAGGAGATGCGCGGGGCAAAATCGCGATAGTCCGTGTTCAAGGGAAGGTATTGTTTGTCGATCTGGTATCTGACTCCGTAATTCAAGGTGAAATTCGGACGGATTTGCCAGGCGTCCTGCCAGTACATCGCGGTCAACGGACGCGTATATGCGGGATACGCGGGGTTGCCGAAGCCTTGCTGAAATAACTGCGGCAGTCCGAGCGACGTGGATTGCAGGGAATTCAGGCTGGCGCCCGGCGACACAAAACCGCAGGGATTCGGCGAGGAACCGGAAGAGGCGGCAAAGCATGGGCTGAGGATGAGTCCCGGCAGGGGACCAAAAACGAAGCGGCCCGGGAAAAATGTATGCGACTCGGTATGGTTGCCGCGGAGAAGCTCGGTGCCGCCGAACTTCATGGTGTGGTGGCCGCGAATGAGCGTGATGTTGTCCGTGAATTCGTAGCGGCGCAGGATGGTCAAGCTGGGCAGGAAGATATTGGTGCCGAGGTTGTTCGCAAAACCGGGAATTTGCAGGCCGACTTCTCCCGGCTCGTTGGGAATCACGTTGAAACTTTCGTAGTCCCACTGCACGCGGGCTTCATTCTGCGCGGTCGGGCTGAACTCGTGGTACCAAGAACCCAGCATTGTGCTGTCGTAGGTATGGGTGGAGCTGCCCGCCGAGAAGCCGGTGAGCGACTGCACGTCGGGAGACTGTTCGAGGTCGCGCCCGTATCGGTAGTCGAAGGAAACCTGATTCGCGTCGTTGAAATGATGATCGAGACGGCCGGAGGCGAGGTACTCGCGCGTGTTGTAATTAAACAGGCCGCCGTTGGTTTCAAACTGATTGATGAGGAAGTTGTTCAGGCCGTTCTGCACCGCCGTTAGACCAGTGACGGGGCTGACCGTTAGGCCCGTCTGAAGCGCGCCAGCGCAGATTTGCGGGGACAGAAACGTAACTGTGCCATTTGGGTTGTTGAGGCAAGGCACGTCCGGGCTTCCAGATGGCTCGTTGAACAACGCGGTGACAATCGCTTGCTGCCCTGCGCGCGGATCGTTGGGCAAAAAAGTCGTCGGCGCGGCGGCCGTGGGGCCCGCAAAAATGGAACTGTTCGTCAGCAGTGGGACGGCGTTCTGCGAATTTTGCAGCAGCCCCTCGAATGAGACGAAGAGAAAGGTTTTGTCCTTGTGAATCGGGAAACCCAGCGCCCCGCCGTATTGATAGCGGCTCAACGAATTCTTGATGGGCTGGCCCTGAGCGGTGAAAGAAAATGTGCTGGTGGGCAGCAAGGCCTGGCTGAAGGCGAAGGGGTCGCGCGCGTCCATTGCATCGTTGCGAAAATAACCGTAAAGGCTGCCGTGCACGTCGTTGGTGCCGGATTTGGAAACGATGTTGATGCTCGCGCCGGTGGCTCCGCCCAAATCCGCGGCGTAGTTGCTGCGATTCACCTGGAATTCCTGGACCGCGTCCTGGCTGAGCGTGAGGCGCACGCCTCCGGCATCGTCGTTGGCTTCGCCACCGTCGATGGTGACGCTGTTTCCCCGGCCGTTGCTGCCGTAAAACGAAAGGCCGCTTTGGGGCGTCTGCTTGACGCGAAAATCCTGATCGTCGGCGAGGCGCGTGGAGTTTGAAACACCGGGCATCAGCAATGTGAAGGTCAGATAATCGCGGCGGTCAATGGGCAGGTCGGTGATGTACCGGTCGGTGAGCGTGTCCGCTTCGCTGCCGCGCTGCGTTTCGACGACGGGGGGTTGCGCGCTGACTTCGACGGTTTCCGCGGCTGACGCCACCTTCAACTGAAAATCCACGATGGCCGTGCCGCCGACGTTGACAATCACGTTCTTTTGAATGACGGTCTGAAATTCAGACAATTTTGCGGTGACGCTGTACGTGGCCGGCGGAAGCCCCACGAATTGATATTGGCCGGCATCATCGGTGGCGGCGGAATGCTCGATGCCTTTGTCGATTTCGACAGCAGTGATCGCCGCATTGGGCACCGGCGCTCCGGAGGGATCCATCACGGTTCCATTGATATTGCCAGAGGCGCCGACGCCCTGCGCGTGAGCGACGCCGGTCGCGAGCAGCAGGCAGGCCAACGTGCAGATCAGCAAGCTCACTGACTTCATAAATTTTCCCTCCTGGATGGGTAATACTCCCTCCGATTGACGGCTACTCTAACATGATGGTTACCGGCGTCAAGCTGCAGGCGCGTTGCATTGCTTGCCACGGCAGGCGTGTTGGAGCAAAATGGCGCGCGCATTGAGGAACCTTTATTTTTACGCAGCGGTCATGGCTTTTTACAGCCAGCGATGAATCGGTGAAAGGACACAACCAATGAAGCGATTCGTGTTTGCAGCGATGCTTTCGAGTTTGATTTTCTGTGCCGCGCCGCAACTGCGCGCGCAAACCGCTTCTTCTCTGGCGCCCGGCGTGCGGGAATTCGTGAAAGTCAGCGCGTCGGTGATCGCTCTGACGCACGCGCGCGTCATTGACGGAACCGGCTCGTCCGCGCGCAACGATCAAACCATCGTTATCTCCGGCGGCAAAATTCAATCCATCGGCGACTCGGCGAGCGTTTCCGTCCCCGCCGGCGCGCAGGTTGTCGATCTCACGGGAAAAACCGTAATCCCAGGGCTAGTGGGCATGCATGAACACATGTTCTATCCCGCCGGCGGCCGCACTGCCGTGGCGATGTACAACGAAATGGGATTCAGTTTTCCGCGGCTGTATCTGGCAAATGGCGTGACGTCGCTGCGCACCACGGGAAGCACCGAGCCGTACACGGACCTCGAACTGAAGAAACTGATCGACTCCGGCAAGCTGGCCGGGCCGAACATTCACGTCACGGGACCGTACCTGGAAGGCGCCGGCTCGTTCACTCCGCAGATGCACGAACTGACCGGCCCCGATGACGCGCGGAAAACCGTCGATTACTGGGCCGATGAAGGCGTCACTTCGTTCAAGGCTTACATGCACATCACGCGCGCGGAGCTGGCCGCGGCGATCGCGGAAGCCCACAAGCGCGGCATCAAAGTCACCGGCCACCTGTGCTCCATCGGGTTCAAGGAAGCGGCCGCGCTGGGCATCGACGATCTGGAGCACGGCTTGATGGTTGATACCGAATTCGACCCGGGAAAGACGCCCGACGTATGTCCTTCGCAGCAGCTCACGGCAAAAACGCTGGCGGGAATCGACATCGAGAGCGCGCCCGTGCAGTCAACGATTCGCGACCTGGTTGCACATCACGTCGCAGTCACCTCGACGATTGTCATCTTCGAAACGTTCGCGCCCAATCAGCCGCCGCTTGAGCAGCGCGTTCTCGATGCGCTGCTTCCCGAAGCCGCCATCGCGTATCTCAGCGCGCGCGCGCATATCGCCGAAGAAGCGAATTCTCCGTGGCCCGTGCTGCTCAAAAAGGAAATGCAGTTCGAGCGCGACTTCGTGAAAGCTGGCGGCGTTCTGCTGGCCGGCGAAGATCCGACGGGCTACGGAGGCGACCTTGCAGGGTTCGGCGACCAGCGGGAGTTAGAACTTCTGGTGCAAGCTGGCTTCACGCCTGCGGAAGCCATTCACATTTACACGGAAAATGGCGCGCGGTTCCTCGGCGAAGACAATCGCATCGGCACGCTCGCCGCGGGCAAGCAGGCGGATATGGTTGTGATTGATGGCGATCCATCCACGAAAATCAGCGACATCGAAAAAACCGAGCTCGTGTTCAAGGATGGCGTCGGCTACGATTCCGCAAAATTGATCGCATCCGTGCGCGGGTCCGTGGGTCTGCACTGATGGCGCGCCGCAACTAGCGATTCGGAGTTTTCAAGGTTTCGCGCCCGCGCCGCAGAATCACTTCATCGAAAAAGGGGAATCCCATGCCAAGTTCACAGCCCAAGCTCCGCAAGCCCGTTAGCGCATTCCGCGTGGCCCTGTTTTCGGTTGCCATGACACTGCTCTTTTGCGGTGCCGCGGCGGCGCAAGCGCCTGCGCAAACCCCCGCGCCGACACAAGAACTGTCGTCACAATCATCACCACAGGTTTCTTCGCAAGTCTCTTCGTCGAAAGATTACAATCGAGGCCGGCTGCTCTTCGGCAAGAATTTCCTGCGGGGCTACGGCGATTTTGAAATCGCGCCGCCGCACAACGAGCCTGACCTGGGCCGCTGCAATCAGCCGCAGCCGACCTGCACCGCTTTCGCGCGTTACATCATGGGAGGGTACATCGAGTTTCAGCCCTTCGCCCGCACGCCGCTGAAACACGCGTATTTTTTCTTCCAGCCGAATTTTTTCTTCGGCAACAACATTCCCCAGGTGAAATACACGTATTCGATGGCTCCGCTGGCCTTCGAGCGCACGATGGGCCTCGCCATTCAGCTGCCCAAGCATTTCGAGCTCCGCGTCACCAATCACGGCGTGACTTCGTTCAGCCCGTTCGACAAGAGCCTCGGCGTCTTCGACTCCGGCCCCAACAAAGAGCCTCTCGGCATCTACAACACCATCGGCGTGCGCTGGTATTTCGGAGGTTACGACCACTCCGCCAGCTCCTGGTGAACGTAAACAGCTTATAAACTGCGCCTCCGAAGGCGGTGACATTTTTTCGCCTGTCCCATCGGCCTATCTCGCCCGGATGTCCCAAAACTGTCCCGTTGACCGGTAGTAACCGTTGCGTCGCGGCGCTACGCTCTCGTCAAGGTTCAGCAAGGTTCTAGAAAGCTGAAGAAGGTTCAAGCGTTGGACTCGCAAAGGATCGCGGGAAAGGACGGCCGATGGCGATGTCGCATGTGGAAGTGATGGTGGGAACACCTTCGTCAGTCGATGCAGGAATGATGGAATTCAAGGAATGCCTGAAGCGCATGCGCGATGGGCACCCGGAAGACGCCCTGAGCCACGCACGCCGCGCATTAGGCGCGGCTCCGAAAAACCCGTTTTACCTCTCCTATACCGGGCTGCTGGCAGCCATGGCGGATCGCCGGTTCGGCGATGCGGAAACGCTCTGCCGCGAAGCCCTCAACCTGAAATGCAACCACGCGCAGCTCTACCTGAATCTGGCGGAAGTCTACAACCAGGCTGGCAGAACTCCCGACGCGATCGAAATTCTCGAAAAAGGAATGGTGTCCGCGGGGCGTGATTTCCGCATCCGGCGCGCCCTGGAAAGAATTGGAGTGCGGCGGGCGCCGTTGCTGAATTTCTTGCATCGGAACCACCCCGTCAATCGGATGCTCGGCCGCTTGCGCCACAGATTCGCAGGCCCCGCGCGCCCGTATTAAACAGCTTCCCCCAAGCAGCCAACCCACAAGGGAAGTCCGGGACGAGTTCCCCCCTCGTCCCGGGTACTTTTTTTCTCCCATCCTCTACCGCCTGAACGCCGTCTTTGTAGGGCCCGATTAAGATCGGGCCACGGCATGCGCGAAGCATGCCGAACCAAACGGCTCCCAGTCTCTGCCGTCCCAAAATCAGTATTTGCGGAGGACGCCGATGACGCGCCCCTGGATTTTGACTTCCGTGGCGGGGAGGATGATGGGAGCCATTTGCGAATTGGCGGGTTGCAGGCGAATCTTTCCGGCAGGCTCGCGGTAAAAACGCTTGAGCGTTGCTTCGTCGTTGCCGATGAGAGCGACGACGATTTCGCCCGCGTTCGCGACATGCGATTGCTCGACGACCACGTAATCGCCGTCGAGGATGTGGTCTTCATGCATCGAGTCGCCCTTCACCTGCAAAACGAACGTGCTTTGCCCGCGGCTGAAATCGGAGAGCGAGATTGATTCGCGGTCTTCGACAGCTTCCAAAGGACGGCCGGCGGCGATGCGTCCCATGAGCGGCAGGCTGGCAGCGTGGCGCTCGATCACCTGGTCGCGCACCGGTTTCGGGAGCTGCGTGATTTCGATGGAGCGGCTCTGGTTGTAGCCGCGGCGGACGAAGCCCTTCTTCTCAAGCGTCGAGAGATGCTTGTGCACGGTGGCGAGCGAAGTCAGTTTCAGCGCGCGAGCGATTTCCTCGAAGCTGGGCGAATAGCCGTGCTTATTGAGAAAGCTGACCAGATAATCGAGAACTTCCTTCTGCCGCTTCGTCAACGCCATCACTTGCCTCCTCAGCCTGTGCAGTCTGCTCTAGGTACGAAAGGATGTATGCGTGCTCTGCGGGTAAGACTCCCAGATCGAAAGTATCTTCGGACTCGTAAGTGGACTGCAGAAAACAATAAAGGCGATCGCCATTACGGGTATCTCGAATTACGTTTACAATCCAAAATTTCGCAAGTGGTGCCAAGTGCTCCTGGCCGAGGTTCGCCTTGACGGTACCAGGGATTACTCCCCTAAAGTTGGCTCTCTTTTGGGGCTTCTCGAATCTCACAATTGCCTCGAATCCGTAGTCATCCACCTCTGTGCAAGGAACCTTGTCGAGCCGTTCGAACGTCGGGTTCAGTGAGTTTGGCATGCAAACGAGTTTAGGCGAAGCAAAAGCGAAAAGTCAAGGAAGAAATTCTTTTGGGGGCGCTGATCTTTGAGCGGCACCAGTTGTGGCCTTTCAGCCCTTCGGGAGCTTCGTGCCGCAGTATCCGCAATTCGCCCACGCGCGCTCGACGCTCTTGCCGCATTGTGGGCAGTACGGGCTTAATGGGTTGCCACATTGCGGGCAGAAAGTGAACTTCGCGGGGACGCGGCTGTGGCAACTGGGGCAATCGGCTGGAAGCGGATCGCGCAGGATGAAATAGATGATGACGCCAATGAAATCGGGGACGAAGATCGCCAGGAGCGTCCACATCACATAGCGCATGCCGCGGCGCTTCGCATCGCCGAAGATATAGCCATAAAGCGGGATGATGAGGAAGAAGACCAAAGGCAATAGGAATATGAAAGCAAACTGTCCGGCCCGCGGCCAGGAAGACGTATCACTGCCGATGGGGACAACAAAATAGAGAGTGATAACAAGACCGAAATAGCAGCACAGCGCGATAATCCACGCGGCGCGCGGGATAACGCGGAGTTGGTTGCGCAAGCTCATGCGAGTCTCCTTTCGCGGTCACGGCGCATGGCGAGCAGAATCGCCGCGGCGGCGCCAGCTATCCAGCAAAATGCCGTAAACACGGCGAAGTTCTTCCAGCCTTGCTCGAAGCCGAGGCCCAGCAGGCTAAGCCATCCGTGACCCAGAAGTTGAGCCAGCGGCCAACTGAGAGCAACGAAAACCCAGGAAAACACGATCACCAGTGCGAGCACTTTGCGCTCGGAGCGGCGGTCGGATTCTTCCGCGAAACGCATTTGGGCGCGCGCAATGGTTCGAGCGACGAGAGCGGCCGGGGCCTGCGGCGTGGGGAGGCGGCGAAGGCCCGCTCCGATTGCCTGCCATGAGCCGAGTTCGGCAGCGCAAGCCGGACATGTCCGCAGATGCGCCGAGACGCGCTGGTCTTCCTTCGCGTCGAGCGCGCCCGCTGGCGCGAGTGATAGAAGCTCGCGAATTTCGTCGTGTTCGGTCATTTTCTCTTCACTCATTGCCACTCCGTTTTCGGGAAACGCGCTTCAAGCACTTGGCGGAGATGCTCGAGGCCGCGGCGCAGGCGGCTTTTCACCGTCGAGATGGGCGCATTCAAGACTTCGGCAATTTCCTCGAGCTTCATTTCTTCTTCGAAGCGCAGCGCGAGAACTTCCCGGTACATCACGGGTAACGCGTCCATGGCTTCGGCAATCTGCTGCGTGCGTTCGCGGGCAATCACGACGTCGAGCGCCGGAGGGCCGGAGACTCGCAAGGAAGCCGGCGTCGAATAATCCTTTTCTTCGCGTTCGTCGAGGCTTTCGGGGCGCACACGCCGCAGATGATCAATGGCCAAATTGCGCGCCAACGTGAAAAGCCATGCTTCGAAATTTCTGTGTGGATCGAAGCGGCGGATTTGCGTGGCGACGCGCAGCCACGTTTGCTGAAACAGGTCTTCGGCCTCGGCGGGCCGGCGCACGATGCGCAGCAGATAGCGATACAGGCGGTGCTGGTAGCGCGTGACCAGCTCCGCGAGCGCGTCCAAGTCTCCGCGTCGAAGCCTGGCGACATCGGCGTCGAGACCCACCAGCACCTCCATCGAAGTGACAGCCTGCCCCATCATACATTTCCATATACGGATGGCGTCCGCAAAAAGACGCATGCGCCCATTGCTGCGCGGGGTCGCGCCGCGTTCCGGCACATGCTTCCTTTGTAAAACGAACTGAGGAACGAGCTGGGCCGGTTGGTTGTGTTAAAATGATTGTCCAGTGAGAGCCATCCTCAAGGAACTTTTGCAGCTACAGGAAATCGACACGCAGTTGAACACCGTGCGCGCGCGGCTGGCCACATTTCCGAAGCGCCTGGCGGAAGTGAACGCGCGGCTTGCGGCCGGAAAGGCCGGGCTGGACAAAGGCAAGGAGTCGCATTCGACGGCGCTCAAGGACCGGAAGAAATACGAGCTGGACGTCGAGCAATGGAAAGAGAAGGCCAAGAAATACAAAGACCAAGCGTATCAGGTGAAAACGAACGAAGCGTTCAAGGCGCTGCAACACGAAATCGAGATGGCCGAAACGGAAATGACGAAATCGGAAGACCGGCTGCTCGAGCAAATGGTGTCGAGCGAACAATATGACCGGCAAGTGAAGGCGGCGGAGAAAAGCTTCAGCGTGGTCGAGGAAGAAGTGCGCGGCGAGCGCGCCAAAATCGAAGCCGAGAAAGCCGCGGCGGAAAAAGAGCTCGCGGGATTCGAGGCCGAGCGAGCCCAAGCGGTTGCCACGATTCCAGAGGATCTGATCGATCACTACCAGCGCATTGCGAAGAGGCACGGCGGCGTGGCCGTGGCGGCGATTCGCGGAGAGGCGTGCGGCGCGTGCGGCGCGCACATCCGGCCGCACGTTTTTCAGGAACTGGGACGCGAAGACAATCCCGAGCTGTATCATTGCGAGCTTTGCACACGCATCCTGTATTACATCGAGCCGGCGGAAACCGCGGAGCAGGCCGCAGCCGCGCAGACCAGTGAAAGCTAGGCGTTTTCCGACAAATTGATCCCACTGAAATTATTTTCCTTTTATCATCTCTGCTGCGATAGCCTTCCCATAAATCCATGATCAAGCGCACAGCAAAAACATCTCCGCCGGCGAGCGCGCGATTGTTCGAGGAGTCGCACGCGGCGCCTCCCGCCGGAGTGCATGTCGCCCATATCGACGGCGCGTCGCGCGGAAATCCAGGGCCGGCGGCATACGCCGTGATTCTGTGGGCTCCCGACGGCGGCAAACTCTGCGAGATCGGGAAAACGATCGGGCGCGAAACGAATAACATCGCCGAATATTACGGGCTGGTTGCCGCGCTGGATTACGCGGCGAGCCACGGCATACGCGCGCTGCGGGTCCGTAGCGATTCGGAATTGCTCGTAAGGCAGATGCAGGGACGGTATAAGGTGAAGAACGCCGCGCTGAAGCCGCTGTATGAAAAGGCCCAGAAACTGGCGCGCGGGCTCGATTACTTCGTGATGGAACACGTGATGCGCGAACAGAACCGTGACGCGGATGCGCTGGCGAATTTGGCGCTTGATCGCGGCGGAAGTGCGGGCAATTCGCTTCGCGTCGACACGGCGCCGAGCGCGACAATGCTCGACAAACCTGCCATTACGCGAAGGATACAAGCCACATATAAAGGTGGCGTTTTCATTCCAACGGAGCCCATCGAGATTCCGGATGGTTCCAAAGTAGAGCTGGATCTTCGTATCTCCAAAAGAACGTAATACTTACGTCCGCTACACAATTGCGCATCAAAGCCAGATATTAGTACTGATGGTGGATTGCGCGCCTCTGGCAGGAGCTGTTAAGTTCACGCAGGACAATAGAATAAAAGCGAACTGTGACTTCCCTACTCGACAAGCTGCCTACGATACTGATTCTCGCCGTGCTGGTGGGGATTTTTGTCTCCCTGCGCAAGCATTCCCCTTCGGAGCGCACGCGGCTGTGGATCATTGCCTGGACGCTGATTTTCCTGCATTTCTTCGTGCAGATTTTCGAAACGCGGGCGGGCGTGATCGAACATATCTTCGAATCCATTGATCTGGGGGCGCTGGAGCTTTCCGGCGTCGTGTTCCTGGTTTCCCTCGCGAAGTCAGCCGAAGATTACGTGCGACGGAACATTTTGCTGGCGATTCTGGCGCCCGCGGCGGTGTTTCACGCAACGGCGGTGACGTTCGGATGGCAAAACCGCTGGGTGCTTTGCGGAGCGCTGGGGATTTTCTTTTTTGGCATGGCGGGATTCGCGCTGCTGGCGCACCGGAAAGTTTCGCGATTCAACATGATTCTGGCGGCGTTGTTAATCGTAATCGGCGCCTGGGTTGTGCGCGCGCAGTGGCATGGCAATTCCGACCCTGGCGTGATCGCAATCCTGGGATTGACGTTTGGCGTCTGCGGTTTCCTGTTCTGGAAGCGATTCCCGACGCATTCGCCGGGGGTGATCACGGTTTCGGCGGGCTTTCTATTCTGGGGCGCGGTGTTTCCGGTCGGGGCGCTGACCGACTATCTTCTCCCGCACTTGCAGATCAATCCGGAGATATGGAACGTGCCCAAGTATTTCGTCGCGTTCGGCATGATTCTTTCGGTGCTGGAGGAAAAATCGCGGATCATCGAGGCGAGCGGCGCGCGAGAGCACTCCGAAAACGTCCTACTGCTGCGTTTTTCGCAGATCACGTCACGGTTACTCGGCGGCGCGGATCCCTCCACGCTGTGCGGTGAAATTGCGGGCGCGATCACGGAGACCGTGAATTTCCGCCGCGCCGTGGTGATGCTGGCCCGCGAGGATGGTTCGCTCGCACTCGCCGGGTCGAGCGGATTTTCCGTCGCGGATTGCGAGGCGCTCGAGATACTCGCGGCGGGATGGACCCTCGGCAAAGTGGGAGAACTGTGCGCGGTGGGCGAACTGGTGGGAAATAATTCGTTCCGGCTGCCGGAAAAGGCCGCGTCCGTCTTCAGCGGGCAAGCGCATCCGCAAGCCATTGTTCCTTTGGTTTCTTCGCGCGGGACGTGCCTGGGCTGGATTGCGCTGTCGTCCCTGCGCGAGGCCGCCGAACCGAGCGCCGCGGAAATCATGAAAGTGGAGATGCTGGCCGCGGACCTGGCCGTGACGATCGAGAATGCGCGCCTCCATCACCAGCTTGTGCGCTCGGAGAAACTGGCCGCGCTCGGCCAGCTTGTGGCCGGCGTCGCGCACGAACTCAACAATCCACTGACGGGCATTATCGGTTACACGGAATTGCTGTCGGATGAAGTGAAGAGTGAAAGCGCCACGCAAAAAGTCGCAAAGCTCGGAAACGAGGCGCGGCGCATGCACCGCATCGTCAGCGGACTGCTGCGTTTCGCGCGGCAGAGCAACTCGAGCGAGCGGGCCGCCGATCTGGAAATGTCGCTGCGTGACGCGCTGCAGCTTCGGGAATTTCATTTGCGAAAATTGAAGATCGAGGTGCGCACCGAAATCGAGCCGTTCCTGCCGCCGCTGGCGATTGGCGAAGACGAACTGAAGCAGGTTCTGCTGAATTTGCTGAACAATTCCTGCGATGCGCTCGAGGAAAGCCGCGAAAGATCGATTCGCATCCACGCCAAAAAACAGGGGAGTCGAATCGTTTTCGGTTTCGAGGACAGCGGCCCGGGAATTTTGGAACCGAATCGCGCGTTCGATCCGTTCTATACGACGAAGCCGGTTGGTAAAGGAACCGGTTTGGGACTGAGCATTTGCTATGGAATCATTCGCGAGTGCGGCGGCGACATTCACCTGGCCAACCGGCAACCGTACGGCGCGAGCGTGATCGTGGAAATTCCCGCGGCGACCGTGCGCGTTGTTCTCCCTTCACCAGCGGCAAGAATTTCTGACTCGATTATCTGAAGATTGTCTCCACTCACGGACCGGCCTTGTGTGTTGCGTACTATTTCAAGAAATAGGCGCGGTAAAGGGTGTCGCGCTGGGCGGGGATGTAGCCCGCGTCGGAGATGATGCGGCGCAGCTCGGATTCGTTGGTGCGATTGCGTACGCCAGCGGCATAGACCACGTTTTCCTCGATCAAAATGCTGCCGACATCGTCGGCGCCAAACTGCAAACCCACCTGGCAGACCTTGATTCCCGGCGTGAGCCAGCTTGATTGAATGTGGTCAATGTTGTCGAAATACAAGCGGCTGATGGCGAGCGTCTTGAGATACTCGACGGCCGTGGCTTCCGGAACTTTTTTCCCGAGCGGCGTATTTTCGGGCGCGAACATCCACGGAATAAACGCGGTGAAGCCGCCGGTGTCTTCCTGGATGCGGCGGACGCGCTCGAAATGATTGACGCGATGGTGATACTCCTCGCCGCAGCCGAACATCATCGTCGCCGTGGTGCGCATCCCGAGGGAGTGCGCCGTGCGATGCACTATCTCCCATTCATCGGCGGAGCATTTCAGGCGCGAGATGCGCGAGCGGATTTCGTCGTCGAGGATTTCCGCGCCTCCGCCGGGAATGGAATCAAGACCCGCATCGGCCAGGCGCGCAATCGCGTCGCGAACCGAAAGCCCGGAAACTTCGGCGATGCAGGTGATTTCCGGCGCGGAAAAGCAATGCAGATGAATTTGCGGGTAGCGCTCCTTGATCGAGCTGAGAAGATTTTCGAAGTATTCGATGCGCAGATCGGGGTGCAATCCGCCCTGCATTAAAATTCCGGTGCCGCCCAGCTCGATCATTTCTTCGATTTTCTTGTAAATTTCCTCGAAGGACAGGATGTAACCGTCCTTCGCGCCGAGCGGGCGGTAGAACGCGCAGAACGAACAATATTCGGTGCAGAAATTCGTGTAATTGATGTTGCGATCGATCTGATAGGTGGCGACGCGCGGGTCGGTTTTCTTGCGGCGGACTTCGTTGGCGGCCATGCCAATGGCCAGAACGTCGTCGGAATTAAAGAGATCGAGAGCTTCCTGTTGCGTGATGCCCATTGTCGTTTGCTGGTTCCCTTTTTCAGATTCAGATGGCGCAGACCGGATCGCCCGCCCGCACAATCCCTTCGCGCAAAATCGTTCCGTAGACGCCGAAGCAATTGCCGTGATTTCTAGCCACGACTTCGAGGACCTGCGGAGAGGCCTCGGCGGTCGAAGGATCCAGAGTAATGATAACGCAGCGCGTGTCTTTTTTCACAACCATCACTGTGGCTTTGTCCCCGATGCGCAGCTTGGAGCCGACGAGCTCGTTTTCGTAAAACGGCTTCTCCGTTTCCCATCGCGCGTAGAAATTCGCCCGGAAACGGCGGCGATCAAGCTCGATGCCAGTTTGCTGGGCGAGAGACTGCACGGAATCGAGGCCGAGCAGTGAGACTGGGCAGGCGTCCTGCATCGAGCGTTCGGAGAAGCGCAGCTCGAGTTTCCGGCCGAAACGTTCCTCGAAGAATGGCGTGAATGCCGGATCATCAACGGAGAGCGTTTGCCCTTCGGGTGTCGCGACCTCGGCGCTAAAGCTTTTTGGCGGCGGATGCTCCACCGCGGAATCGGGAGGCGAAAGAAAACGCGGACGGAAAAGGACCATTTCGCGCTTGAGCCGCCCGGTCATCCAGGGAAAACTCGAACGATTTTCCGGATCGATGAAGGCATAGGCACGGTCGCCCACAAGGCCCGCGTAGGTGACGAAGACTTCGCTCAGATCCTCTCCGGCCATGCCCTTGAAGGGATAGCGGCGGAGTATCTCGATCGTTCCGAGTTTCGCGGGAGCTGGCGGCGATTCCAATGCGTCAAGCTCCGCGACTGGCGATTGATCCGGCGGCGGGAACAAACTCCACGGGGCGCGCGCGGGGAATCAGGCCCGCGGCAGCGCATTTCTCGAAATACAAATTCAAGCCCGCAAGATTTTCATCGTCGAGCGAGAAATCGATGTTGTCACGCAAATAGCTTTCGAGCGAATCCGCGGGAAGCCCCAGCTTGACCGAAGCCCCTTCGGCGATGTCTTCGATATGTTCAAGACCGAATTGCTTCGAGGCCTGAAAATCCGCAACAACTTCGGGAGTGATTTTGTCGCGGCGTCCCGCCCAGAGGGCCAGAACGCACGGCTTACCGGTCATTTCGCGCCATTGATACGCAACGTCGTAGACGAACACGGAAGGGTATCCGGGGACGGGCAAATCCTCGGCATCGCCCTGGCAGCAAGCGCCGTCGCGCGGCTTTTTTGCAAAGAGAAACTCCATTTTCAGCGCGATGCGCAGGGCAGGATCGCCGATGACCAGAGCCGCGTCCGCGTCAGCGAGCATGGCGGGAGGATCGGGCGCGGCGTCAACGAATTCGGGGTCGATGCCCCAATGTCCCGCCGCGAGCAGCCGCACCAGGGCGGTCGAACTGCGCGAACTCGTGTCGAGGGCAATACGCCTCGCTCGGTCAATGGGCTTTTTCGCGACGACGAGGATGCTGCGCACTTCGCCCTTGGCCGCCACGGACATTCCCGGAAGGATCACCACGCCTTCCATGCGCTGATATTCGATGGCCGGCATGATGGCCACGTCCACTTCGCCGCGCCGCAACGCTTCCGCGCACTGCGAAGGCACCGTGAACGAGAGATCGTATTTGCTCGCGAGCGGACCTTCGGTGAAGCCCCACACAAGCGGCGCCGTGTTCAGATATTCGACGATGGAAATGCGCAATTTGGCCATGGGCGTTTCGCAAAAAAAGGCGAATCCTCAATATAGCACAAAGGCAAATCGCGAAGGCCGCTGGGACCACACGCTGGCCGACTTGGAAATGTGACACGCCAGGAAAAGTGGAATCCTTACCGCCTCGATTCTGATATAACACGGGCGGTCGTCGGCCCTACAACGGAGGAAGTCCATGAAGCGTGCCCTGAGATTCGTTTCGCTAATTTTTGCCTTGGCGGCAATGCCCGCCGCAGCGCAGAAGGCAACCGCGCCTATGCAGCCAAAACGGCTGCCGGGCATTGCGCAGAAGACCGCGGGCATGCAAAAGGTGCCGGGTTTTTTCACGTATTACTGGGATGCCCGCGAAGGAAAAATCTGGCTGCAAATCGACAAATGGAATACGGAATTCTTATATGTCGAATCATTGCCGAATGGCGTGGGCTCAAACGACATTGGGCTCGACCGCGGGCAGCCGGGCGAAACGCAAGTCGTCCATTTTGAGCGCAGCGGTCCCCGCGTGCTGCTGGTAGCGGCCAATGAACGCTACCGCGCCGTAACCGATCACCTCGCACAGGTAGAAGCTGTCAAACAGGCATTCGCGCAATCAGTGCTCTGGGGATTCGATGCGGCTGCGGAAACCGGCGACGCGGTGCTCGTGGACGCGACCCCATTTTTTCTGCGCGACGGTCACAATGTCGCGGCGACGCTAAAGATGACGCATCAGGGAATCTATCATCTCGATCCGTCGCGCTGCGCCATCTATTTGCCGCGCACAAAGAATTTCCCGGACAACACCGAAGTCGAGGCCACGCTGACGTTCATTGGTGACAATCCAGGCCCCTGGGTTCGGCAAGTCACGCCGGACCCGCGCGACATCACCGTGCACGACCATTACTCGTTTGTTCAATCGCCGCCGCCGGGATTCCATCCGCGCGAATACGACCCGCGCTCGGGATATTTCGGCATCCAGTACATGGACTTCGCGGCGCCTGTCGACGAATCCATCCACAAACGGTTCATCGTGCATTTCCGGCTCGAAAAGAAAGACCCAACCGCGGCAATCAGCGAGCCTGTGAAGCCGATCATTTATTATGTCGACCGCGCCGCACCGGAGCCAATCCGTTCGGCATTGGTCGAAGGCGCGAGTTGGTGGAACCAGGCGTTCACGGCGGCGGGTTACAAAGATGCATTTCAGGTGAAGGTGCTGCCGAAGGGCGTCGACCCGATGGACGTGCGCTACAACGTGATCGAGTGGATCCCGCGCGCGACGCGCGGATGGTCATACGGCACGCCCATCGTCGATCCCCGGACGGGCGAAATCATCAATGGCCACGTCAATATGGACGCGCTGCGCATTCGGCAAGTATTTCTGATTGCGCGCGGCTTGCTTGATCCCTTCGGCAATGACCCGGCGGCGCTGCACAAGGCGAATGAAATGGCGCTGGCGCGGATTCGGCAGCTTGCCGCGCATGAAACGGGCCATACGATTGGCTTGATGCACAACTTCGCGGGAAGCACCGTCAACCGCAGCTCGGTGATGGATTATCCCGCGCCGCTGATTACGGTTGGCGCGAATGGCGTGCCCGATGTTTCGAATGCTTACGCCACGGGCATCGGCACATGGGACAAAGTCGCCATTGATTATGGCTATCGGCAATTTCCGGCCGGCACAAACGAAAAGCAGGCGCTCAATAAAATTCTCGATGACGCCTTCTCGCACGGCCAAGTCTATCTTTCGGATCAGGACGCGAGGCCGCTCGGCTCCGCCAGCCCTGTCGCGCATTTGTGGGACGTTGGAAGCAACGACCTCGACGGATTGAAACAAGTGATGGCCGTGCGCGCGGCAGCGCTCAAGCGTTTTTCGGCGGACGCCATCCCTGAAAACACCCCCATGGCCACGCTCGAAGATGTGCTGGTGCCGATTTACCTTTACCATCGCTATCAAATCACCGCCGTGGCGAAAAGTATTGGCGGACTCGACTATTCGTTCGACGTGCGCGGCGGCGTGCAGAAAGATCCGGAGATTGTTCCGGCGGCCGAGCAGCGCGCGGCGATTCGTGCCGTGCTCGCCACGTTGCAGCCCAGCGTGCTGGCGCTGCCGGAATCGCTGCTGAAGCGAATTCCGCCGCGCCCGCCGGAATATCCCAGCTCGAACGAGAATTTCGCCCGGCGGACTTCCCCAGCATTCGATTCGCTCGCTCCAGCAGAAGCTGCCGCGAACATCGTCGCAAGCCTGCTGCTCGAGCCGAATCGCGACGAACGCATGATCGAATATCACGCGCGTAACGCGAGTTATCCCGGATTCGCGGAACTGGTCAATGATTTGGTTGCCGCCACTTGGAAAGCGCCGCCGGAAAAAGGCTACGACGGCGCGGTGCAGCAAACGGTCGATTCCGTGGTGCTCGATCATTTGATGGCGCTCGCCGCAAACGACCACGCCGCCTCGCAAACGCGCGCGATTGCTTCATTGAAGTTAGACGAATCGAAGACCTGGATGGCGGCGCAGGTGAAAGCGTCCGCGAACGAAAGCTGGCGCGCGCAATTTTTCTTCGCCGTGCAGGAAATCAAGCGCTTCGAAAAGAATCCGGCCGCGTTGCATTTGACGCAGCCCGCTCCGCCGCCCGCCGGAGACCCCATCGGCGACGACGGCTGGCAATAGATAGAACGGGGCTGTGTGAACTTGCAGTCGACCCCGCGCGCCACGTGCTTGGAAACGCTGCCGCATCCCTGTTTTCGGCTGACCACGTAAGCTATCGTTCAATCACCATACTTGACAACAGCGCGGCGCGGTGCGTAGGCTCGCCGCACACGCAATGGAGCCCGACCAATACTTGGGATGGTTGGCGCTCGCGCTCACGCCGGGGCTGGGCGCGCGCATGGCTGGGAAACTACTGCGCGCATTCGGCAGCCCGGACGCCATCTTCAACGCTTCTCTCACCTCTCTCGAAGCTCACCAACTCCCTGCCGCCGTAGCGCAGGCAATTCATTCACGGCAGCCGTTGAGCGCCGCGGCGAAGGAACTGGCCCAAACCGAAGCGGCGAAATGCCGCCTCGTGACTTGGGACGAGCCGCAGTACCCGCAACTGTTGCGCGAAATTTACGACCCGCCGCCGCTGCTTTATGTGAAAGGAAACGCGGAGCTTCTGAACCAGCACGCGATTTCCATCGTCGGGACGCGTCGTCCGACGCCTTACGGCAATCAAATGGCGGAGAGGCTGGCGCGGGACCTGGCCGACCGGGGCCTGGTGATCGTCAGCGGGCTGGCCCGCGGAATCGACGCTTGCGCGCACAAAGGGGCGCTCAGCTCCGTGCGCGGAGGCACCATAGGCATTCTCGGTTGTGGAATCGATGTTATCTATCCGAAGGAGAACCGAAAGATTTTTGCGGAAATCGAGCAGCGAGGGGCGATCATATCTGAGTTCCCCATGGGAGCGTTTCCCGCGCCCCAGAATTTTCCGATCCGCAACCGGCTGATTGCCGGGATAGCACGCGGAGTTGTGGTGGTCGAGGGGGCGCAGTACTCTGGATCGCTGATCACCGCGCGGCTGGCGATGGAATCGAGTCGCGAAGTTTTCGCGGTGCCTGGGAATGTGACGCAGCCGGTGGCCTTCGGGCCGAATCAGCTGATCAAGCAGGGCGCGAAGCTGGTGACGGGCTGGGAAGACGTGATTGAAGAGCTGCCGACGCCGATTCGCGCCGAACTCTTCCCGGTCGAGACAACGGACGGGGCCGCGCGCGCATCGTTGGTGGAGCAAAGCCTGGGCGCGTCCGAGAAGACGCTCTACGCGATGCTCGAAGTCGATAGCGCGCGGCACGTGGACGATTTGGTCGAGCATTCGGGCATGAGCTCTTCGGAAGTGCTGTCGTCGCTGTTTGAACTGGAGATGAAAGGGCTTGTCCAGCAATTGCCCGGAAAGCAGTTTATAAAAGTGTTGCTGTAACCATACGCGGGAAAGGAACATCGAGGAATTCATGGGACGTTCTCTGGTGATCGTCGAATCGCCGGCCAAGGCCAAGACGATCAATAAATATCTGGGACGCAATTACACCGTGCGGGCGTCGTACGGCCACGTGATGGATCTGCCGAGGAAGGAGCTCGGCATCGACATCAAGGACGATTTCGAGCCGACATACACGGTGATTCCCGGCAAATCGAAAATATTGAACGAGCTGAAGAAGCTGGGCGCCGACGCTGACGCCATCTACGTGGCGACCGATCCGGACCGCGAAGGGGAAGCGATTGGCGCGCATTTGGTCCAATTTCTGAGCGGAACGCAAATCGCCGTTGAACCCGACGAAAAAGACGGCGCGAAGGGCGAGAAAGACGGCGGCAAAAGCGCCAAGGCCGGCAAGAATGGCGCGCCAAAGAAGAAAAAAGAAAAGAAGAGCAAAGTCGATCGGAAGAAAATCTTCCGCGTGATGTTTCACGAAATCACGCCCAAGGCCATCAAGGCCGCGTTTGAGCATGCCGGCACGCTGAATACAAATCTTGTGGATGCGCAGCAGGCACGCCGCGTCCTCGACCGGCTCGTCGGCTACAAAATTTCCCCGCTGCTGTGGGATAAAGTGCGCCGCGGCCTCTCGGCCGGACGCGTACAAACAGTAGCCCTGCGTCTGATCGTCGATCGTGAGCGCGATATCCGCGCGTTCAACCCCAAGGAATACTGGACGATTCACGCCATGGTCGCTGCGGGCGAACCGCCTGCGTTTGAAGCGAAGCTGTGGCGCTACAAGGGCGAAGAAATCGAAGTTCCCAATGGGGAGAAGGCGCAGGAAATCGTCAGCGCCGTCGAAAACGCCGCCTGGCAAGTCGCTAGCGTCACGCAGAAGGAGAAACGCCGCTGGGCGCCCCCGCCGTTCACGACTTCGAAACTGCAGCAGGCCGCCTACAACCGCCTGCGTTTTTCCGCGAAGCGCACGATGATGCTGGCGCAGCGTCTCTATGAAGGCGTCGAGCTGGGCGACGAAGGCTCCGTGGCCTTAATCACATATATGCGCACGGATTCGGTGCACGTATCGAGCGACGCGATTGCGCAGGTGCGGGATTTTGTCGCAGCAAGATACGGCCCGGGCTATGTGCCCGAGAAACCAAACTTCTTCAAATCCAAGAAGCAAGCACAGGAAGCCCATGAGGCAATTCGCCCCACCGACGTTGTCCGTTCGCCTGACGAAGTGAAGCGTTACCTTGACGAAGATATGTTCAAGCTGTACCAGCTCATCTGGCAGCGATTCGTCGCCTCGCAGATGGTGCCGGCCGTGTTTGACCAGACGACCATCGATATTTCCGCCGCCGATTACATCTTCCGCGCCAGCGGCTCAGTGATGAAATTCGATGGCTACCTCGCGGCTTATTCGGCTTCCCGGGACGACGAAGACAAAGGCGAAGCGGCCGACTTGGCGCCTGGGGCCGCGCCCGCCGTCGAAGACGACGCCGATGCGGAGGGTCGAACTCTGCCGCGCGTCAGCGAAGGCGAAAAGCTGCGCCTCGAAAAAATTCGTCCCGATCAGCACTTCACCGAGCCGCCGCCGCGCTACACCGAAGCCACGCTCGTGAAGGAGCTCGAAGAAAAGGGAATTGGCCGCCCGTCTACATACGCATCGATTATTTCCACCATTGTCGAGCGCGAATACGTCAACAAGGATCAGGGCCGCTTCACGCCGACGCTGCTCGGCGAAAAAGTAAGCGACCTGCTGGTGAAAAGCTTCGAGGACATTTTTGACGTGGGCTTCACGGCGCGCCTGGAAGACGAGCTAGACGAGATCGAGGAAGGTAAGCTGTCCTGGCGAAAATCCGTCAAAGTGTTTTGGAAGCACTTCGAGGACGATTTGGAAAAGGCCGAAGGCGAGATGGAATCCTACAAGGCCGGGATTCCCACCGACGAGAAATGCCCCAAGTGCGAAAAAGGAATGCTGCTCGAACGCATCAGCCGCCACGGATTTTTTCTTGGCTGCGAACGCTATCCGGATTGCGATTACATTCGCGATATTTCAGACACGGGCAGCGAGGAAGTGGAAGGCGAGAACACGGTCGAGTATTGCCACAATTGCGGGCGCGAGATGGTGATGAAGCGCGGCCGCTTTGGCGCGTTTCTGGCGTGCTCCGGATATCCCGATTGCAAGACCACCCGCCGCCTCGCCGCGGGAACCAGAAAAGCGCGGCAGCCGGACGTGCCGCTCGACGAAAAGTGCCCCACGTGCGGCGAGCAGCTTTTGAAGCGTCACGGCCGCTTCGGAGAATTCATCGGCTGCTCGAAATATCCCAAGTGCAAGTACACGCGGCCCATCACGCTGGGAATCAAGTGCCCGAAGTGCGGCGAAGGAGAGTTCGTGCGCCGCGGCACGGCGAAGGGACGCGGGCGCGGCAGAATTTTTTATGGCTGCAGCCGCTATCCGGATTGCGATTTCACCACGCCGTATGAACCGCTTCCCGAACCGTGCCCGAAGTGCGGCGCGCCGTTCATCGTGCTAAAACGATCCAAGCACGGCACGTTCCGCTCGTGCTTGAAGGAAGGATGCGACTGGGAAATCGCCGCGACCGAGGAACCGGCCGCGCAGCCCGTCGAAGTATCCGCCGGCGTTTCCGTCAGGACCTGATCCTGTGTGAAATAAAACACCAGATAGACTTGGCCCTCGGGCGCCACTGGGCGCATCAAATTGGTGGCAGTTCCCATGAAAACAATCCAACCGGCAATCGACAAGTTCCTGCATTACCTCCGCTATGTACGGAATGCATCCCCGAAAACGATCGAAAATTATAAAACGGACCTGGCGCAGTTTCTCGCGTACGTCACGCCTCCCGGCGAACAACCATTGGCGCTCGCCGCCGTGGATCACCTCGTGATTCGGGAATTCATCAGCCATCTTTACGAACGCCGTCTGCAAAAAACCTCGGTGGCCCGAAAACTGGCGGCGCTGCGCTCCTTTTTCCGCTACTGCGTTCGCGAGCACATCACGGAGCAGAATCCCGCGCGGCTCGTGGCGTCGCCCAAGCTGCCGTCGCGGCTGCCCAACGTGATGACCGCCGAACAAATGAATCGCCTCCTTGACAATATGACTGCGGCGCGGACCGCGCAGGCGCGCTCCCAAAAACCTAAATCGCGCCCCCCGAGCAAAAATTCGGCGGCGATTCTGGCGCGCGACCGCGCGATTTTGGAATTGCTCTACGCTTCCGGATTGCGCGTCAGCGAATTAACCGGCCTTGACGTCGGCAACATCAATTCGAATGAGCAGATGCTGCGCGTGCTGGGCAAGCGGCGCAAGGAACGAGTGGTGCCCTATGGGGCAAAGGCGGGTGAGGCATTTGAAAGTTACTGGCCTGTGCGCGACGAAATCCTGCGCCAGGCGAAATCGCGCGGCAACGCAAACGCCGTGTTTCTCAATCTGCGCGGAGGCCGGCTGACGCAGCGCATGGTCTCCAACATCGTAAAAAAATACGCGCGGCTGCTCAGCAACAACTGGGACTTGCATCCGCATTCCCTGCGCCACGCATTCGCCACGCACCTGCTCGCGGATGGAGCCGATCTGCGCTCCATTCAAGAACTGCTCGGCCATGCATCGCTTTCCACCACGCAGCGATATACCAGCGTCACCATCGCTCAGCTCATGGCCATTTACGACAAGGCCCATCCCCACGCTTGAATGCCCTGCGTTGCTCGGTGCGAAACGCCGCCGAAAATCCCGCAACGCGTTTGGCGAACGTCGGCGTCTTAGCTTAGGATATCCGTGCATTTATAGGAGATGGATGTGCGTGCATTCCTGGTATTAGCGATCGCTCTGGTTGTGGTACCTGTGGTGACTTTTGCGCAGACCGACGAAATCCAAGTGTACGATGGCTCGATTGCCGCACCGGGTGTGATCAATCTTACCCTGCATGACAACTTCACCCCTGACGGCCTGAAGACGCCGGCATTCCCCGGCGGCCTGATACCCGACAAATCCTTCAACGGCGTGGCCGAATGGGCCTACGGCGTGACGGACTGGTTCGAGGCGGGCCTCTATCTGCCGCTCTACAGTATCTCGAAGGGCCGTGGCGCGACGATCAACGGCGGCAAATTACGCCTGCTGTTCACCACGCCTCATGCGGACGAACGCACTTTCTTTTATGCCGTGAATTTCGAATTCAGTTACAACGCTGGGCACTGGGATCCCCGGCCCTTCACATCCGAAATTCGTCCCATCATCGGTGTCCACTTGCATCCGATCGACATTATCGTGAACCCGATCCTGGACAACTCATTTTTGGGCGGCTTCCAGAACCTCGACTTCGCCCCAGCCGCGCGCGTGGCTTACAATCTTTCCCCCAAGTGGGCTTTGGCGGTCGAGGACTATTCCGACATCGGCCCCCTGCAGGAATTCCGCCCGGCCGACGAACGGGTAAATCAGATCTGGGGCGTCTTCGATCACGAGAACAAGTGGGCGAATGTCGAAGCCGGTATAGGCTTCGGTTTGACCAGCGCGTCCGACAAAGTGACGTTGAAGCTGATGCTCTCCCGCGACCTCGTCTCGCTGCGCAAACATTAAACATCGCAAAATCCCCCTCTCCGAAGAGTAATTCCCTGGCGCAACGGTCGTCGTTGACGGGATTGAGCGAAAGCCCGTATAATTGGGGATTCGCACCAGCTTCAGGAGGCTGTATGTACGCCGTGATTCGCAGTGGAGGCAAGCAGTACCGCGTCGCCCCGGGAGAGACCATCCGGGTCGAAAAGCTCGAGGGCAAGGTCGGAGGCAAAGTGACCTTCGACGAAGTGCTCGCCGTGCACAACGACGAGAAAGCCGCCGGCACGACCGACGACAAGAAGTTTCTCTCCGGTTCCCATGCCGCGAAGGCGAAAGTCACCGGAAAGATCGTCGAGCACGGCCGCGGCGTGAAGCACCTGGTGTTCAAGTACAAGACGGGCGGCCAATACAAGATTACGCGCGGACACCGGCAGGCGTATACCGCCGTCGAAGTCAGCGACATCAAGATGGAATAGGGGTTTCGCGCATGGCGCACAAAAAAGGCGGCGGTTCATCAGTTAACGGACGCGATTCACACGGGCAGAGGCTTGGCATCAAGCGCTTCGGCGGACAACTTGTCACCGGCGGCAGCATTCTGGTGCGCCAGCGCGGCACGCCATTCAAACCGGGCAGGAACGTGAGCCGCGGCAAGGACGACACTCTGTTCGCGCGCATCACTGGTATTGTCCTCTTCGAAGACAAGGGCGGAAAAGGCCGTTTCATCAGCGTGCTGCCCGCGGAAGAAGTTGCGGCAACCGCTCCCGAAAAAGTCCCCGTGTAGGGGCGGCTTTATGCCGCCCGTATTTTGCTTGGGTTTTTGCCTAACCCCCTGAAGACTCCCAAGGGACTTTTCGCGCCCCGCGCTCCCATGCCGTTCCCCTTTGTATTTCCGCCGATCGCTGGCGTATTCTTTCCCTGACATTCGAAAGGTGCATCCGTGTTTGTTGACGAAGCCAAAATTTACGTAAAGGGCGGCGACGGTGGCAACGGCTGCGTCGCGTTCCGGCGCGAGAAATACGTCCCGCGCGGCGGCCCCGCGGGCGGCGACGGCGGCAATGGCGGCGAAATCATCATCGAATCCACGGAAAACGACAACACGCTCCTGCGCTATCGTTACAATCGCGAATTCAAGGCGGATCGCGGCCGCCACGGCGAAGGCTCGAATTGCCACGGCAAGTCCGGCGAGGACATGATTCTCAAAGTGCCCGTGGGAACGATTATTTTCGACGAAGGAAGCGGCGAGCAGCTTTACGACTTCACGGCGTCCGGGCAGCGATTCCGCGCGGCGCGCGGCGGCCGCGGAGGGCGCGGAAATTCCCATTTCGTCCGGCCGTGGCATCAGGCTCCGCGGGAACACGACGAAGGCGAAGCCGGCGAAGAGCGCCGCCTGCGTCTCGAGCTGCGTTTGCTCGCTGATGTCGGCCTCGTTGGATTTCCAAACGCCGGAAAGTCAACGCTCATCTCGCGCATTTCCGCGGCGCGCCCCAAAATCGCCGATTATCCTTTCACGACGCTCGAACCCCATCTGGGCGTGGTTTCCGCCGATCCCGACGCGGCCTCCGGCAACGGACGCACCTTCGTCGTCGCCGATTTGCCCGGATTAATCGAAGGCGCGCACGAGGGCGCGGGATTGGGGATTCGTTTCCTGCGCCACATCGAGCGCACGCGGCTGATCGCCCATCTGGTGGACACGAGCGACGCGACGGATCGCGATCCCGTGCGCGATTTTCAGATTATTCAGGGCGAGTTGCGGGCCTTCAGCGAGACGCTGACCACGAAGCCCGAGTTCGTTGTCGCCACCAAGCTCGACGCGACCACGGACCACGAGCGCCTCGATCGTCTGCGCCAGTTCGCGGAGGCGCATGGCCTGCCTTTTTTTGCCATTTCCTCCGCCACCGGCGAAGGCGTGCAGTCCCTCGTGCGCGCCATGGCCGACGCGCTGGATCGTTTGCCGCGGCCCCAGCAACCCCACGCGGAGAATACTCCCGTGGTCGAGCTAGGCGTTGCGTCCAGCGAAAAGATCTCTGAAGCCGTCGCGCATCCGGAGAAGCATTGAACGCATCCGCGGCGAACAAAACGCGAGCATCGCGGTCGATTGCCATTTTCGGCGGCACCTTCGACCCGATTCATTCAGGTCATCTGGCGGTGGCCGCGGCGGCCGCGAAACGATTTCGTCTCGACGCCATTTATTTCGTGCCGTCATCGAAGCCTCCCCACAAACAGCGGCAGAAGCTGGCCGGATTTTCCGATCGTTATGCGATGGTCGCGCTCGCCAGCGCGGCCCATTCCCGATTCATTCCATCTCTGGCCGAGGCTCCGCTGGAAAACGGCCCATCCCAAACTTTTTATTCTATCGACACGGTGCGCCGGTTCCGGCGCGAGCATCCGCGCGATCACATGTATTTCATTCTCGGCGCGGATTCGTTTCTGGAAATTGCGATATGGAGGAGCTACGAAGCGCTGCTCGATTCCTGCGATGTCATTGTTGCCAGCCGCCCGGGTTTCCGGATTGACGCGCTGCGACAGGTGATCCCGGCGAAAATGCTCAAACGCACGTCGGCGCGGATGGCGAATGCCGTCGCCTTAAGAAAATCCACGGTCCATTTGCTCACCGCCGTGGCGAGCGAAGTCTCCTCCACGGAAATCCGCCGGCGGCGCAAACGCGGCGCTTCGATTCGCGGCCTTGTGCCTGCGAGCGTGGAAGATTACATTCTCAAGCAGGCCCTGTACCGGTGAACCTCGACTCGTTACCCAACGCCGTTCGGTGGGCCGTGGAAGCGGCCCAGGAAAAAAAGGCCACCGCTGTGACCGTCCTCTCGCTCGCCGGCCTCGGCGCGTTTGCCGAGCATTTTTTGTTTTGTTCCGCGGAAAGCACGCGACAGATTGACGCCATCGGCGACGAAATCGAGGAACAGCTCCGCAAGCATGGCGTGCGATTGCCGCATCGCGAAGGCCGCTCCGGCACCGAATGGCTTCTGCTCGATTACGGCAGCTTCATCGTTCACGTCTTCAGCGAAAAGGTCCGCATGTTTTACGACATCGAACGCCTCTGGCGCTCCGCGAAACGCTTCGACATCCCCGACCCTGGCGCGTCGCAAAGGTCTGGCACGGCATCATGAGCGCCGCGCGGCTCGAGTGGATTGCGGGTGATCCCGTCTCCGAGCGCATGTTGGAAATTGCCGGAAAAGTCGCCGGTACTTCGACCACCGTTTTGATCACCGGCGAAAGCGGCACGGGAAAGGATCATCTGGCGCGCTGGATTCATGAAGCTGGCCCGCGGCGCGACGCCGCGTTTCTGAAAATTGATTGCGCCAGCCTGCCCTCCGAGCTTGTCGAATCCGAGCTTTTCGGTCATGAGCGCGGCGCGTTCACCGGCGCGGAAGCCCGCAAGCCGGGCCGCTTGGAGCTTGCCCGCGACGGCACCATCGTGCTCGACGAAGTCGCCGCTCTCGCCATGGGCATCCAGTCAAAACTTCTGCGTGTCCTCGAAGAGCGGAAATTCGAGCGCCTGGGCGGCACGGAAACGCTCGAAATGGATTCGCGCCTGATTGCGCTGACGAATGCCGATCTCGAGCGCGCTGTCCGCGCCGGTCACTTCCGCGAGGATTTGTTTTTCCGGCTCAACGTCGTGGTCATCGTCGTCCCGCCGCTGCGCGAGCGATCAAAGGATATTCGCCCGCTCGCGGAGCATTTTCTTGCGCGTCTCGCGCCAGTTCATGGCCGTGACGGCGCGGCAATTGACCCGGCGGCCATGGACGCTTTGGAGAAATACGCATGGCCGGGCAATGTTCGCGAATTGAAAAATAGCATCGAGCACGCGCTGATTTTCGCCCAGGCTGCAACGCTGAAACGCGATGATTTTCCCGCGGTTCTCCTGGCCACTGGTGACGTCTCGCTTGCCGCGCGGCCGCGTTCGCTCGAGGATCTCGAAAAGGAAGCCATCCTCGCAACGCTCGAATCAACGCACTACAAGATTGCGCAGGCCGCCGACATTTTGGGCATCAGCCGCAAGACGCTGCTCGAAAAACGCAAAAAATACGGCCTGGTGTAACATCCTGTCCCAGCGTCCTGAATCAGACGTTCGTTGCATGTTTTTAGGGGGTCGGAGCTTTAGCTCCGACGATAAGCGATTGCAAATCCAGGGGTTTTAACCCCTGAGGACTACCAAAGATACGCGGCGAGTTTGTAATGCACCACAGGCGGTCGTAACATTTTTGTTGGGTTGCCGTGAGCGAAGCTCTGTAAGCGCTCCCGCGTTCGTTAGGGCGCGCCTTCACCGCTTGCGGGAACACTCAAAGAATTGTCATTCCGAATCCCGGTCGTATTTTGACCGGGCGATAAATCTGTATTTTCTTGTAGCTCATGTCCCGCCAGCGCCTTTCGCCGGCTGACATGAGGCATTTGCACCTGGGCCGCCAACGCATCCATGAGAATCCGCTTGATCATGCTCGGCCGTACGCGGCGCGCGGAAATCCGCACCCTACTGGACGATTACGTCGCCCGTATCCGTCACTATGCGGAAATCGAAATCACGGAATTGCGCGCCGCGGGCGATTCGGTCGCGCGAAAGCTCAAACTCGAACCCAGCGCGGCGACAATCTTGCTCGACGCCGCGGGCAAGCAATTCACGTCCGCTGAATTCGCGCGCTGGCTCGGCGAGTTGCGCGATCGCGGCACCCGCGAGATTATTTTCCTTTGCGGCGCGGCGGAAGGCTTTCCGGAAGCCTTACGCCGCGCCGCAAAACAAAAATTTTCCCTTTCCACGCTTACCATGCCCCACGAATTCGCCCGCGTCGTGCTCGCTGAACAAATTTACCGCGCCTTCGCCATCCTCGCCGGCCACCCCTACCCAAAATAATCGCATTCCGCGCGGACATTCTGCGAGAATACGCACATGGCGATCAAAATCACGCACGATGCGAATGCAGCGACGGCGTCAGTCGAACTGATGATCGCGCGTCCGCTCGAGGATTTCGACCTCACCTACGTCGAGGCACCCATACCTCGCGACATCGATCCCATTCTCGCGTCGCAGGGATTCAAAGACCTGCTCGACGAAGTGCGCGCTCTCCTCGAACGCGAATTCACCGGCCATAACCTCGAGATCGCCCAACTCACTGGCGCAATCTGCCGCGACAACAGCGTCTACCGCCCCGGGATCTGGCTCGTCGTCCGCGAAACGAACGCACCAGCCAAAGAAATGTCGCCCGACGCGCGCACCCGCATCGCCGCCACAACCGAAATGTTGCGCTCCACTCTCCAACTTTCCTGACGGCGTCTTTCGACGGCAGCCTGTCAGGCGCCCGCTTATGGAAAAATTCCGAGATTATGGTAGAGTAACTTGAGGCCAGCAGTACGATGCAGGCGGCACAGCACCACAGCGGCTCGCGGACACACTTCCTCAGTCACAAACCACCCTCCCGGCCCATTTCTAATCGGCCGTCTCCGCGATTAGAAACTCACGTAACTTACACAAAACAAACGGCCGGACCCATTTCTAATCGTCCTTATTTCACATTTTTATTTCCGCCGCATTTCCTCTCAATTTCCCGCTGGGCCCGGCAATGGTCAAACGAGGAGCTATTAAGCCTGCGCGCGGAGAAGGATTATTGCAGTGGTTGCGTTTTTGCGTCGTAGCCGACAAGCGAGTCGAAAATGGCCAGAACGTGCCGGCGGTAATCGACGATGCGTTCAAACAATGCCCGCAATTCAGGCTGGCGGGATGTTTCACGGTCCCACTTCGCGAGCACGGCAGTGGGGACTTCGATGTCACGACGCAGTTGCTCGGGCGAATGCCCCCGCAGAAAGAGGCCATAGAAAAATGCAGCCTCTCGCTGCGGAAAATCGAGTTCCCGAAGCGAGTCCTCTGCCGTGAGAATCAGCGTTGCCGGGTTGGGTTGTGTCGCCATAGAGAGAAAGGGCAGTTTACCGATTCCAGTCTCCGCGTCAAGTGTGTATGAAGAGCAAAAGCACCGAAGTGTCAGTAGCGCGCGCGGCTGGCCCGGAGGAACATCTGAAGAGCGGTCACGTTCGCCAGGTCGCTGCCCAGGCGCATGGCGTCCACGGGCAGTCCGAGCACCTCGGCTTGCTCGAGACTGAGCCCGGCATCGTCTAGTTCGGCCAGACTGTAGCCTTCCGCGGGAACCAGGCGGTTTCGAGCGGACCTATCCACCGGCCGCGGTGGGTGAACCGCCGTTCCCCGCTTTCGCACGCGGTTAAAAAAATCGTCCCAGTCCCGGCGGATCCACATCGGACCCTCCTCTTTCTCGCTTCATTCCACCCGATTGGATGCCGAATTCTTCCGGCAGGTCGCATGGCTCGCCAGAAAAGCATTCGCGGTCCTCAGGTGCCGTGGATTGTAACCCCTGCTGTCAAGAAAAGTCGCACGCAGGCGTATTGTGTATCCATACGGTTACGAACAAATGCGACACATTGGATTGGACGAGGGTCGCAAAAGGCCGGTGCCGTCCTGATGCCCGAGTCAGGGCGAGGCTGGTATACTTCAAGAAACGCACGCTACGGGGAACTTTGGACATGAGTCAGCCGGTAGTTGTGGTTCATTATCATGAATTGTGGCTCAAGGGCCGCAACAAGCGATTCTTTGTCGGCAAGCTGGCGAGCGCGCTGCGCCTGGGCCTCGAGGGCATTCCGGTTGAAAAAATCGAGAGGCCGAACGACCGTCTCGTCGTGCGCTTGAAAGAAGGAGCGTCGGTCGAAGATACGCTTGCGCGGCTGGAGCGAATTTCGGGAGTCGCGTACTATGCGGTTGCTCGGCCGGTTGAGCCATCGCTTGACGCGCTCTGCCAATCCGCCTGGGAGGAAGTCGAGCCGTTGTCTTTTGCGACGTTCGCCGTCCGCGCCAAACGCAGCGATAAATCCTTCGCGCACCGAAGCTCGGAAATCGAAACGGTTGTCGGCCGCTATCTGCTGGATCATTTGCGCGCCGCGGGCCGCAATGTGCGAGTGAAGCTGAACGATCCCGATATTACCTGCCGAATCGAAATCACCTCTGGTCCGGCGTTCGTTTACGCGCGAAAAATTCCCGGCCCGGGCGGCTTGCCCGCCAATACCGCGGGGAAAATGATGTGCCTGCTTTCCGGTGGATTCGATTCCGCGGTTGCCGCATATCAAATGATGAAGCGCGGGGCGCATCTCTCGTTTGCGCATTTCTATGGCACCGGCGCGCGCCCGGGTGAATCGTCGTTGCACGTGGCACGCCAACTGGTAGGCCAGCTCGTGCCGTGGCAATTCACCGCGAAGCTTTATCGCGTGCCGTTCGAATCCATCCAGCGCGAAATCGTGCGATATGCTCCGGAGAGTTGCCGCGTGTTGTTGTATCGCCGAATGATGTTGCGAATTGCCGAGGTGCTGGCGCGGCGCGACCACGCCCTCGCGTTCGTCACGGGCGACAGCCTCGGCCAAGTCGCGTCACAAACGCTGCGCAACATGGTTGCGGTCGAAGCGGCGGCCAAACTTCCGGTGTTTCGCCCGCTCGCCGGCACGGATAAACTCGAAATCCTGGCGCTCGCGCGAAAAATCGGCACGCATGATATTTCCGCGGAGCCATTTCACGACTGTTGCCCGGTTTTTATGCCGCGCAGTCCGGCGCTGCATGCCACTCCAGCAGAACTCGACGCCGCGGAGGCGAAACTCGATCTGCCGCAACTTGTCCGGGACGGGATCGCCGGAACGGCGCTCGAGCACTATCGCTACGTCGCAGGCCGCGTCGAGTCCATCGAAGTTCCGCTGCACCGCCCAAAAGAGAAACAAGACGCTGCCATCGCGTAAGAAATCCGCCAATTTGAAATGGGATTTGTAATTCGCCTAGCTACGATAGCTGGCATTGATGCGCACATAGTCGCCAGTGAAGTCGCATGTCCAGATACGCGCTGTACCTTTTCCCGCGCGCAAGTTCACCACGATGGGAACATGCGTGGCGAGAAGTTTGCGATGCGCGGCGCGCTCGCCGAAGGAATGCTCGCTTCCATTGCGGCACATCAAAATACCAGCCATGCGAATTTCCACTCGATCGGGCTTGAATCGGACGCCCGAACGGCCGGCCGCGGCCAGTATTCGGCCCCAGTTGGGATCGCCGCCCGCGAGAGCCGTTTTGACGAGCGGGGAATTTGCGATTGTGCGAGCCATTTGGTCTGCATCTCGGTCCGACGGTGCGCCGCGAACTTCGATCTCGACAACGCGACGCGCTCCTTCGCCGTCCGCCACGATTTGCAATGCGAGTGAATGGCAAACGGATTCCAGCGCGCCAAGAAACTTTCGATAGTCAGCGTTGTCCCAACGAATTGCCCGCGCACCGGAAGCTCCATTCGCCAAAAGCGCCAGCGTATCGTTCGTCGAAGTATCTCCGTCAACAGTGATGGCGTTGAATGTCCCGCACACGGCGTCGCGTAACGCGCGTCGAAGCACATTCGGCGAGGCGGCCACGTCCGTTACAACAAACGCGAGCATCGTCGCCATATTTGGATGGATCATTCCTGCGCCCTTCGCACATCCGAGCAAACGCACTTTCTTCCCACCAATGCGGCAATTTGCTGCGGCGAATTTAGGCCGCGTGTCCGTGGTCATGATCGCGCGCGTGAATTGTGCGAACGCTGTCGCTGTCGCGGTCCTCGTTCGCACTATGTGCGGAATCGCTTTGATTATTTTCTTCCAGGGAAGCGGCACACCGATAACGCCGGTGGAACATACAAGAATCTGTGACGGATGATGACGTCCTAGCTCCCAAGCCGTTTTGAGAGCCGTCGTCGCAGCGACGCTAATTCCTTCAGCTCCAGTGGCGCAGTTCGCGTTGCCAGAGTTGACGATAATTCCTCGCATCTTATGCCGCGATTGACTGAGGTGAACGCGAGAAACGAAAACTGGAGCAGCCTGGACACGATTGGTTGTGAACAGGCAAGCAGCGCTGGCGGGAACGTCGCTAACGATCAGTCCCAAATCGAGGCCGGATTTTTTGAGCCCGCAGGCAACGGCGGAAAATTTGAAACCGCGAGGCAGTAGCGACGCATCAATGGGCGGCTTCATGCGGCCGGAGACGACGTCACGGCATCATTTAATATCGGCAACGCGATGCGCTCCGGGATGACTGTGGCGATCACCGCCACCAGCCGGCACCGCCTCGCTTTCGGACACGCGGAGCAGTCTCGCGCAATTTTTTCAGGCAGGGCGCACCGCGACGAAGTGTCAAAGCCCTGGCGCACAAAAAATTCCGGCGCATGCGTCACTGCGAACACTCGCGCGATCTTCCTCCGGCGCGCCTCCGTCAGCGCGTATTGGACGAGCCGCGCGCCCAGTCCTTGCCCTCGAATTTCCGGATCCACCGCCAGCGAACGAATCTCCGCCAGCTCAGTGCCGTAATTTTCGAGCGACACGCATCCCGCAATTTGGCCTTTTTCTTCCAACACCAGAAACCCTCGCGCGTGTTCGCGCACATTCTCTTCTGTTCGCGGCAGCAAAATTCCCTGCGCGGCATAGTGCGCGATCAGCGCGTTAATCTGCGGAGCGTCAGCCAGCCGTGCCCGGCGTGTCTTCATGCTGTTTTCTCTTGCGCGGCAGAAAGGCGAGTTCTGGCTTCGGCGAGCGCTCCGCGGACAGCATCCGGCGCGGTGCCGCCCGGTGACCGGCGGCGCGCGAGCGAGGCCTCAACCGTAAGCGCTTCATGAAAATCCGCGTCGAATGACGGCGAATATCGTTTCAGGCGCTCCACGGGCCACGCCATGAATCCCGGTTCTTTTCCTTCCGCGTCGCGAACTAATTTTCCGATAATTTCATGGGCTTGGCGAAACGGAATCCCCTTCGCCACCAAATAATCCGCCGCTTCCGTGGCGATCAGTGCCGGGTCCTGCACGGCACGCCGCAAATTTGCTTCGTTGAATTTCGTCGTGGCTACTGCTCCGGCGGCGATTTGCGCCATCGAGAGCGTTTGATCGTGCGCGTCGAACAGCGGCTCCTTGTCCTCCTGCAAATCGCGCTGGTAACTGGACGGAAGTCCCTTCAGCGTGAAAAGCAGCGAGACCAGCGCACCCGCGACGCGGCCCGATTTTCCGCGAATCAATTCCCACGCGTCGGGATTTTTCTTCTGCGGCATCAGGCTGCTGCCCGTCGAATATTCGTCCGGCAAAACAACGAATCCGAAGCCCGGCGAGGCAAAAAGAATCATGTCCTCGGCGAGTCGCGACAGATGACTTGATAGCACCGTGAGCGCGAAAAGATAATCGAGCGCGAAATCCCGGCGGCTGACGGAATCAAGGCTATTGCGCGTGACGCGAGCGAAGCCCAAGTCATTCGCCAGCCCGCGCCGGTCAATCGGGAAGGCGCATCCCGCCAGCGCGCCCGCGCCCAGCGGACATGCATCCGACGTGTTCGCCGCAAAAACGATTCGATCCAGATCGTGAAAAAATGCCTCCGCGTGCGCGAGGAGGAAATGCGAAAGCAAGATCGGTTGCGCCAATTGCATGTGCGTCATGCCCGGCATGGGCACGCCGAAATTATGTTCCGCTTGACCGAGAAACGCTTTGATCAGGCCTAGAACCGCTTTTCGCATTTCCGCCGCCGCGGATTTGATGAACATCCGAAACTCCGTGACCACCATTTCATTCCGGCTGCGCCCGGTATGCAATTTTTGCCCGAGCGGTCCGAGCATCTCCGTCAGCGTCGATTCCACGAAATGATGCACGTCTTCGGCACGCGAACCATCGAGCCACGCAGGTTCAGCCAAGGCACGTTTGTCGATCTGGTCCAGCGCCGCAATGATTTGCTTTGCTTCGCCGCTCGTGAGGATGTTGATTTTCTCCAACGCGCGGGCCCACGCGCGATCAAGTTGCAATTCAAAGGGAAGCAACCGCCGGTCAAAGTGGAACGATTGCTCGAACTCGTAAAACGCTTTGTCCGGCGCGCGTTCAAATCGCCCGCCCCACATTTGTTTTTGACCGGCTTCGTTCACCGCGCCTCATTTTCCGCGGGGACGGTAATCGGCAGCGCGAAGAGATTGATGAATCCTTCCGCGTCCTTCGGGTTATACCCGGTCATGGTGAAGCTCGCGAGATTCGTGCGATAAAGCGAATACGGCGAACTGCGCGACGTGACATTGATGATGCCCTTACAAAGGCTCAGACCCACCGAGCCTGTGACGCGGCGCTGCGAAGAAGTAAAAAATGCGTCGAGCGCCTCGCGCAGCGGCGTGAACCACATGCCGTAATAGACCATCTCCGCGTAACGCAGCGAAAGATGCTGCTGAAAATGCAGCGTCTCGCGGTCGAGACAAAGTGATTCCAGTTCGCGATGCGCCGCGATCAGCAGCGTGCCGCCGGGCGTCTCGTACGCGCCGCGCGATTTGATTCCGACCAATCGGTTCTCGACCATGTCCATGCGCCCGACGGCGTTCTTCGCGGCAATCTCGTTCAATTCCTCGAGCAGCGCGACGGGACCGAGTTTTTTGCCGTTCACGGACACAGGAACGCCACATTCAAAGCCGATTTTAACTTCCTCGGGCGTATTTGGCGCCGCTGCCGGCGATACCACCCACTGCCACATCGCTTCCTCCGGCGCGTTTGCCGGATCTTCCAACCGGCCGCCTTCATGGCTCAAATGCCAAATATTGCGGTCGCGGCTGTAAATATTTTTCGTGGTTTGCTCGATGGGCACATTGTGTTCGCGCGCATAAGCAATCGCCTCTTCCCGCGACGTGATATTCCATTCGCGCCACGGAGCAATAATTTTCAGCTCCGGCGCGAGCGCCTTCACGGCCAGTTCGAACCGCACTTGATCGTTGCCTTTCCCTGTGCAACCGTGCGCCACCGCGTCGGCGCCGACTTTGCGCGCCATCTCGGCTTGCCGCCGCCCCAGGATTGGCCGTGCGAACGACGTGCCCAGCAGATATTTATGTTCGTAGACTGCCCCGGCGCGAAGCGTCGGCCAGATATAGCCCGTGATGAATTCCTCGCGTAAGTCTTCGACGTGCGCTTCGCTCGCGCCCGTGGCCAGCGCTTTGCGCCGGGCTGCCTCCAAATCTTCCTTCTGCCCCAGGTCGCCGATCATGGCGATCACTTCGCAGTGATAATTCTCCTTCAGCCACGGAATAATGATCGAGGTATCGAGTCCCCCGGAATAGGCCAGCACCACTTTTTTCGCCAACGGTTTCTCCTTAGCCGAGCAGCGTGAGCAGGATTGCCTTCTGAACGTGCAAACGATTTTCCGACTGATCGAAGACGAGCGATTGCGTTGAGTCGATGACACCCGCGGTGACTTCCGCTCCGCGATGCGCGGGCAGGCAATGCATGAACACCGCGCGCGGATCGGCCAACGCGAACAGCGCCTCATTCACCTGATACGGCGCGAAAATCGCTTCGCGCTCGGCCGTTTCGTTTTCCTGGCCCATGCTTGCCCAGACGTCCGTGTAAACCGCCTGCGCGCCGGCGGCGGCCTCTTCCGGCGAGCGAAGAATTTCGATTTTGCCGCGCGTCTCGCGGGCCGCCCGGCGCGCTTCCGCCACCACTTCCGCATCGGGTTCATAACCGGCGGGAGTGGCGACCCGAACGTGCGCACCGGCTCGCGCGCCGATCGTCAGCAGCGAATGGCAAACATTATTTCCGTCGCCGACGTACGCAAGTTTCACTCCGCGGAGGCCGCCGAATCGTTCCTCGAGCGTGAAAAAGTCAGCCAGTGCCTGGCAGGGATGAAAACGATTCGATAGTGCGTTGATCACAGAAATCGACGCGTTCTCCGCCAGTTCGTTCAGCACGCTTTGCTCGAATACGCGCGCGACGATTCCGTGGACCCAGCGGTCGAGATTTTTTGCCACGTCGCTGACCATTTCCCGTTCGCCGAGACGCGATTGCGTGTGATCCAGAAACACCGCGCCTCCGCCCATGCTCGCAATTCCAACTTCGAAAGTAACCCGCGTGCGCAGCGATGGCTTCTCGAAAATCAGCGCGAGAAAACGCCCCGCCAATGCGCTTCGGTAGCGTTCCGGGCGCGCCTTGATGTCAGCGGCCAGATGGTAGAGCTCGCGAATCTGCGCCGCGCCCCATTCGGAGCCTGTCAGTAGATCGTGCGTAAGTGCCGGAACAGTTGCGGTTGCAGCCATCGCATTCATATTTTTACCTCACCGCGGCCAGTGAACTTGCTCCAGCCAGTTTCTGAATTTGCGGAAGATGTTGCGCCGCCTGCACTTCGACGGCTTTCCATTCTTTTCGCGGAGCTTTGATCAGAACCACTTCGAGCCGTTTTAGGAATTCTCGAACATCGTGCGCGCGAATAATAAACGGCGGCAGCAGACGCAAAATATGCTCGTGCGTGCAATTAATGATCAGGCCGCGCTGTAGCGCTTCTTCGACCAGCGGCGCGCCTTCGATCGACAGATCCAGTCCAACAATCAAGCCTTCTCCGCGCACTTCGCGAATGAATTCGAATCGCGATTGCAATTTTTCGAGACCTGCCCGCAGCTCGTCCCCACGTTCGCGCACATTTTCAAAAAGGTTCTCGTCCTCGACCGTTCGCAAAAATTCCAGCGCCACGGCGCAAATGAGCGGTCCGCCGCCAAATGTCGTGCCGTGAAGGCCCGGCGTAAACGCTGTAGCGAATCCTTCATTCGCGATAAACGCTCCCAGCGGCAGCCCGCCAGCCAGCGGCTTTGCGACGGTCACAACATCTGGCGTAGTTGCGAATTTCTGATAAGCGAATTTGCGTCCCGTGCGTCCCAGCCCGCATTGAATTTCATCCGCAATCATCGCCGCATCATGCTGCGTTGCCAGTTCGCGCGCGCGATTCCAAAACGGCTCGCTTACCGCGTAAATTCCCCCTTCGCCCTGGATCGTTTCGAGCACGATGGCGCAAACGCTGTCGTCAAACTTTTTTTCGAGGTCGGCAATGTCGTTGAAGCGCACGAATTCCACTCCCGGGACGAGCGGCTCGAAGGGTTTGCGATACTTTTCCGGATAGGTGATCGAGACGGCGCCGAACGTTCGCCCGTGAAAGGAATTTTCCAGCGCGAGAAACCGCGTTTTCGCCGGCGCGCCCGGTGCGGCATTCGTTCGGGCATAAGCGCGCGCAAGTTTCAGCGCTCCTTCCATCGCTTCCGTTCCGCTATTGGTGAAGAAAACGCGGTCAAGGCCAGACCATTCCGTTAGCTTCTTGGCCAACGGACCCTGAAACGGATTGTGAAATAAATTCGACAAATGAACGGCCTGCGCCGCCTCGCGCCGGATCACGCGCACCAGCCGCGGATGCGAATAGCCCAGCGCGTTCACGGCGATGCCGCCCAGAAAATCAAGGTAGGCGCGCCCGCGTGAGTCGTAGAGGCGGCAGCCCTTGCCATGCGTGAAAACAATGGCGGGGCGGCGATAGGTGCCGACCATACATTGATCCGCATCACGAAGAATCCGTGCGGCGCTGGATTTTCGTGACGGCGCGGGTTTCCGCTTTGTTTTTTTCGTCATCGGTTTCACCGCGCCGCGCGTGCCGCGTATTTTGTTTGCAGGGGCATCCGTATGGACAGAATGCGAGTTCCCGGGCCTTTCGCGCCATTCGTGACGGAATGAAGCGCGCGCGGACGCGTGCCACCCACGATGCGCACCTGTCGAACCCCGCCCGCGAGCGCCCGCTTCGCGGCTTCGAGCTTCAGCACCATGCCGCCAGAAACTTTCTGAGAACGAATCAGTTCTTCAATTTCTGCGCCCGTCACTTTATCCAGCACTTTTTCTCCATCAAGCACTCCCGCAACGTCGGTGAGGAAAATCAATCGATCCGCTTGGCAATATTCCGCCGCCGCTGCGGCCATGTGGTCGGCGTTGATGTTATAAAGTTCGCCATCGGAGCCTAATCCCAGGCAGCAGGCCACAGGCACAATTCCCGCGCGCCACAGCGAACTGAGAAATTCCAGGTTCACTCCCGTCAGGTAGCCGACGTAGCCCAGCCCGCCAACGTCGCCCTCGTGAAACATCGGCTCGGCAAGAAAGCAGGCTGCATCGGACGCGCAAATCCCCACAGCCGTCTGCCCCGCAAGCGAAATCGCGCCCGCCAGCCGCTTGTTGAGCAGGCCCGCAAAGACCATCACCGCGGCGTCGCGCGTTTCGCGATCCGTGACGCGCAGCCCGCCAACGAACCGGCTTGTGATCCCCATTCGCGCCAGCACGGCGGTAAAAGCTTTTCCCCCGCCGTGAATCACCAGCAGTTCGTGACCCGCCTTCGCGAGTTCGGTGATTTGCCTCGCCAGCGAGCGCACGGCCGCTTCATCGTCCAGCAAAGCTCCCGCGATTTTGATCACCAGTCTCATATCAGTCCCTGAGATTCCGGATAGCCGTGCATGAGATTAAAATTTTGCACCGCCTGCCCGGCCGCGCCTTTTCCCAGATTGTCGAGACACGAAACGACAACCAACCGTTCGCCCGATTCGTCCAGCGCAAATCCGATGTCGCAAAAATTCGTGCGCGTCACGTGCTGCAGTTCGGGCAACTTTCCCGCGGGCCAGATGCGAACCATCGGCCGCTCCGCATAAAATTTACGGAATAGCGCCTCGACTTCTTCGCCGCGCCGCGGCTCGCTGAGCCACACGTATAGCGTGGAAAGAATCCCGCGCTCGATCGGCAGCAGGTGCGTCGTGAAAATCATTTGCTCCGCCGAAATTCCCAGGTGCTCCGTGATTTCGGGAGTGTGCCGGTGCGTGAACAATCCGTAAGCCCGGAAATTTTCATTCACTTCCACGAAATGCGTATCGCGCTTCGGTTCCTTGCCCGCTCCACTGACGCCGGACTTGCAATCGCAAACAACGCCGCGCGCCGGGTCATTCCACTGAGCATCGGCCAGCGGCCGCAGCCCCAAAATTACGGAAGTTGCGTAACAACCAGGATTCGCTACCACCGTTGCCTCCGGCAAATTTGTCGAATAAAGCTCCGGCAATCCGTACACCGCACCGCTCAGGGCGTTGGTATTCGGCTCGGGCAGCTTGTACCAATGCGAAAATGTCTTAGCGTCACGAAACCGGAACGCGCCGCTCAAATCAATGACGCGCAATCCCTCATTCATGAGCTCGGGGACAAGATCGAGCGATGCCTCGTGCGGTGTGGCAAGGAACACCACCCTCGCGCCGCTTTTCGCAATGGCATCCACCGACAGGGGCCGGCAAGGAGCTTCGCCCCAGCCGCGCAATTGCGGAAAAATCTCCGTCAAGCAGCGAGCCACTGCGTTTTCTCCACGCAGATAAAAAATAGGCTTGTCGATTTGCGGATGTCGCAGCACCAGGCGGGCCAGTTCGAATCCGGCATAGCCCGTTGCTCCGACGACAGCGACCCGCGCCGCGCCGTTCATCGGAGCAGCTCCTCCATGCGCTTCTGGATTGCCGCGCGCGCCGCGCGCGACGGCGTAATAATCAAGACTGTATCGTCGCCCGCGAGCGTTCCCGCCACTTCCTTCCAGTGCTCCGCGTCCACCGCTGCGGCCAGCGGTTGCGCCCCGCCCGGCGGCGTCTTCAGCACCAGCATGTTCTGCGCGGGTCGCACATCGACGAGAAATTCACGCAGCGCCCGCGCCAGCTGCGGCACCGGCGACGATTCCTCCGCCGCGGAAGTCAGTGGCCGGTAGCCTTCCGCGGTTTTGACCAGCTTCAGCTCGCGGAGATCGCGCGATAGCGTGGCTTGCGTGACGCGCACACCCATGTGATTCAGCCTTCGGCGCAGATCATCCTGGTTGGGGACGGGTTCAGCGCCCACCAACTTCAGAATCTGCCCTTGCCGAAAGCGTTTGTGTGTTCCCATTACGATGGCCGATGTTTGAATATTCATTCTGCTGAATATTTATACAGGAGCGTTAAACCTCATGTCAACAGAGAAATGCACCGGGCGAAAACGATCGTGTCTTGCGAGGAACTCCTTGGAACAAGATGGGCTCGCGACTCGGTCGACATGAACGCGAACCCATTTGTGAAACTTGACAGCTGACGGCGAAATGAGTTTTGCTTTGTGTGCAGCTGAAAATTGAAGGGCCGGTCACAAGGTCATGCCACAACAAGTCGTGCAGCGGCGCTCCCGGGGATTCATTTGCGTCAATGCCCATCCCGAAGGGTGCCGGCGCAATGTGGAACGCCAGGTTGCCGCCATCGGCGCGCAAGCCAAGCCGCGTCATACGGGGCTTGGGAGCGTCCTCGTCATCGGCGCATCCACGGGCTACGGCTTGGCCTCAAGAATCGCCGCGGCGTGGGGTTTCGGCGCAAAGACGCTCGGCATCTGCCTCGAACGACAACCCGAAGGAGACAAAACAGCGACCGCTGGTTTCTACAATACCGTCGCGCTCCACGATCTCGCGCGAAGAGACGGACTGTTTGCCAGCAGCATGAATGCGGACGCTTTTTCCGACGCCGCCAAGCGCAGCGCGGCCGAAATCGTCCGCAAGGAAATGGGCAAACTTGACCTGATCATTTACAGCGTTGCTGCGCCCAAGCGGACAGATCCAAAGTCCGGCAAAGTTCACGCGTCCGTTTTGAAACCAATTGGCGCCGCCTATACGAACAAAACCGTCGAGCTAGACTCGGAAAAGGTAACCGAAGTCACGATTCCCCCGGCAAATGACACGGAAATCGCGGATACAGTGGCCGTGATGGGCGGCGAAGATTGGAAACGGTGGATGGAAATGCTCGCCGAAGAGGATTTGCTTGCCGAAAACGCGTGCACGCTCGCCTACTCCTATATTGGTCCCGAAATGACGTGGCCGATCTATCGCGACGGAACAATCGGTGCGGCGAAGAAAGATCTCGAGCAAACGGCGCTGGCGCTGGATGAAATGTTGGACGGCCGGCTCGGCGGCGAAGCACGCATCGCCGTAAACAAAGCCATCGTCACGCAAGCCTCGGCCGCCATTCCTGTTGTTCCGCTCTACATGAGTATTCTATTTCGAGTCATGAAACAGAAAGGCCTCGACGAAGGCGCTCTTGAGCAGATGCGGCGGCTTTTTTTCGAGTTTCTGGCCGAAGGCGCTGCGCCGAAGTTCGACGAGGCCGGACGTATTCGCCTGGACGACCGCGAGATGCGCGCGGATGTGCAAAAGGAAGTTACATCCCTGTGGACAAACATCACGACAGAAAATTTGCGCGAACTGAGCGACTTCGCCGGTTTTCAGCATCAGTTTCGCGCGCTCTTCGGATTTGAGGTCGATGGCGTCGATTACTCCGCACCCACCGAAACATTGCTCTCCTGGTAGCGCAAAATCAGGACGAACCCGAACCCGCGAAACGAATCAAAGCTCCTTTGATCGCTTTCGAGAAAAGTTTTCGGGGTTAGGACATCTGGCGAAGGACGTATTGCAAAATTCCGCCGTGCTGGAAATAGGTGACTTCGACTGGAGTGTCGATGCGCGCGATCGCTGAGAAGGTTTTTTCCTTGCCGGAAGCGTCGCGAGCGCGGACGCACAGAATTTTTCGCGGCTTGAACTGCTCGGCGAGGCCGTCAACCTCGAATACTTCCTGGCCGGTCAAGCCCAACGACTTGGCTGTTTCCCCGTCTTGAAATTCAAGCGGCAGCACGCCCATGCCGATCAAATTGCTGCGGTGAATGCGCTCAAAGCTTTCGGCGAGCACGGCGCGAGCGCCGAGCAGCAGCGTCCCTTTCGCCGCCCAATCGCGCGATGATCCCGCGCCGTATTCTTTTCCCGCAATCACGAGCAGCGGCACATGTTCGGCGTGGTATTTTTCCGCGGCGTCGAAGATGGTCATTTTTTCGCCGCTCGGCTGATGCAGCGTCCAGCCGCCCTCGGTTCCCGGCGCGAGTTGATTGCGCAAACGGATATTCGCGAATGTTCCCCGCATCATCACTTCGTGATTGCCGCGGCGCGCGCCATAGGAGTTGAAATCCTTCGGCTGCACGCCATTGGCGATCAAATATTTCCCCGCGGGGCTGTCGGCGGGAATCGAGCCGGCGGGCGAAATGTGATCGGTGGTGACACTGTCGCCGAGCAGCGCGAGAACGCGCATTCCGCGCAAATCCTCGAGCGGCCCTGGCTTCGGAGGCATGCCGTCGAAAAACGGCGGCAGCTTGATGTATGTTGATTTCGCGTCCCAGGCGTACAAGTCGCCTTCGGGGACTGGCAGCGAGCGCCAGCGATTGTCGCCGGTGAAAACATCGGCGTACTCTTTGCGGAACATGTCGCTCGAAACCGAAGAGCGCATCAGCGTTTCGACTTCCTGCGAAGTCGGCCAAATGTCGCGGAGATAAACCGCGTTGCCGGCTTTGTCCATGCCCAGCGCGTCTTTTTCCATGTCGAAATCCATGCGGCCCGCAAGCGCGTAGGCGACCACGAGCGGCGGCGACGCCAGATAATTCGCGCGACAGTGGGGATTGATGCGGCCTTCGAAATTGCGATTCCCGCTCAAGACCGACACGGCAACAAGATCGTTGTCCCTTATGGCTTTGGCGATCGCTTCCGGGAGCGGGCCGCTGTTCCCGATGCACGTGGTGCAGCCATACCCGACCAAATGGAAGCGCAGCTCTTCGAGGAAGTGCATCAGCCCGGCCTTCTTCAGGTAATCGCTGACCACCATCGAGCCGGGCGCGAGGCTCGTCTTCACCCACGGCTTCGATTTCAATCCGCGCTCGACGGCTTTCTTGGCAAGGATTCCCGCGCCGAGCATCAGGGACGGGTTGGACGTATTGGTGCAGCTGGTGATTGCGGCAATCACCACCGAGCCATCGTGCAGGTCGAATCGGTCGCCATTGTTTTGCACGGTCGCGTGTTTGGGCGCGGCAGTGAGCGATTTCTCAAAGACAGCTTTCGCTTGCGTCAGCGGCACTTTGTCCTGCGGACGTTTCGGACCGGCAATCGTCGGCACGACTTCGCCCAGGTCGAGTTCGAGCCGGTCCGAAAATTCCGGATCAGGCGTGGCGTCCGTGCGGAAAAGACCCTGCTCTTTTGTGTAGGCTTCGACAAGCTTGACTTGGTTCTCATCACGCGCGGTGAAGCGGAGATAAGCGAGCGATTCCGCGTCAACCGGGAAAAAACCCATCGTCGCGCCATACTCCGGCGCCATATTGCCGATCGTCGCGCGGTCAGGAAGCGTGAGACTCGAAAGGCCGGCGCCGTAGAATTCTACGAATTTCCCCACGACTCCTTTTTTACGCAGCATTTGGGTGACGGTAAGCACAAGATCCGTTGCCGTCGCGCCTTCGTGCAGACGCCCGTGCAATTTGAATCCGACGACCTGCGGAATCAGCATCGAAAGCGGCTGGCCGAGCATTGCCGCCTCGGCTTCAATCCCGCCGACGCCCCAGCCGAACACGCCGAGGCCATTGACCATCGTCGTGTGCGAGTCCGTGCCGACCAGCGAATCGGGATACGCCCATTGCTTGCCGCCCATTTCCCTGCGAAACACGACGCGCGATAAATATTCGAGGTTCACCTGATGGCAGATGCCCGTATCCGGCGGCACAACTTTGAAATTTCGGAAACTGTTCTGTCCCCAGCGGAGCAGCGCGTAACGCTCGATGTTGCGCAGGAATTCGAGTTCGGCATTGAAAACGAAGGATTGCGCGGTGCCGAACTGATCGACTTGAACGGAATGGTCGATCACGAGTTCGGCGGGAAACAGCGGATTGATTTTTCGGGGATCGCCGCCGAGTTTGCGCATGGCCTCGCGCATCGCGGCGAGATCCACAACGGCGGGCACGCCGGTGAAGTCCTGCAACAACACGCGCGCGGGCAGAAACGAAATTTCCTTCGACGGTTCCGCGCTTGGCTGCCAGTTCGCCAGCGCGCGAATATCGTCCGCGTGGACGAATTGCCCGTCTTCCTGGCGGAGCAAATTTTCGAGCAGAATTTTCATCGAGAACGGCAGGCGGGAAATTTTGCCGGCGTCGGAACGGTCGAGCAGCTCCAGGCGGTAAATTTCAAACGACTCGCCGCCGACCTCTAACGTGGAACGAGTGCTGAACGAATTTTTCGAAGCGGCGTTCATGCCGGCCTCAGGACCCCTCTCTGGACCATTCCATGATAGCGCAATCGCAGGTTCCGGACTTTACTGGAATTGGATTTTCCTGACGCGAGGGGCGTCGCAAAGGCAGATCGAGTCAAAATTAAATTGCGTAAACATTGTCGATTAGAAAGGTACCCGGTGCTTTGTTTTGAGCAACTTACGGTGGTTTCTAATCGCGGCATTGTCGATTAGAAATGCGGTAAAGCCTTGGGACTTTCGCTGCGGAGGGTTCGCTTCGGGCCGGTTCTTGGTTGGCGGCTTTCGTTCTCACCGCACTCCTTCTCTATTTCGTTAACTGGGTAACTATCTTAGCATAATCGAGCGCAAATTCCCACCCAAAACAACTTACTGGGTAGCGGGAGCCTTTGGATTACCGTTCGATTGATTCGGCAAAATGGCGAACCGCGTCCGAAAACGCATCTGGCTGGTCGATGTTTGCGATATGGAAGGCCCTGGGGATGATTTCAACGCGGCCATTTTGCGCGGCGGCCAGAAATTTGCGTTCATGCATGCGGAATCCGAGGTCGAGCGCGCCGTTCAGCAGCAAAACGGGTCCCGGATACGCAGCGAGCCTGGGGCAGAACTTCTTGCCGAAGATTTCGCGCATGCCTTGCGAACCTCCGCGCATGTTAAAACCCGGCGCAATCAGCGGCGCGGCTTTTTCCGGTGAATACACGATTTGAAAAAATGTGCGGCTGGCCCAGTTAAGCCACCTTTCCGGCAATGTGTCCATCAGCGCAGCTAATACACGATACGGAGCGGTGTGCCAGCCGCGCGGTTCGACTGTCGCGCTGGCGATAACCAGACCGGCGGCTTTTTCTGGATAGCGCGCGCCAAATTCCATGGCAATGTATCCGCCGAGTGAAATGCCGACGATCAGCGCGCGGGCGTTGGGAGCTTCGTGGCTGATGACTTCGGCAATTTCCGTCATCGCATCGTCGAGACGAAATGGCACATCTTTGAGCGCGCCATGTCCCGGCAAATCCAGGGCAATCACACGATACGCGTCCGAAAGCCGCTCCATTTGCGGCTTCCACATCCTTCGCGTGACGCGCATTCCGTGAACGAAAATTATTGTGGGAGCGCCCGGCGGGCCTGCAATGTCGTAACCATTCGCATCCGCCATTGGAAGCTGATTATAACGCCCGTGGGCACGAAGCACGCGACAAACGTCAATGACAGGATAGAAGTAGCGCTAGAAGAATGACGCGAGTAATTTAGTCAGCTTGTTGAAAAACCCATCCCGAGAGCTTCAGGGGCTAAAGCCCATGAAGAAAACACATGGCTTATGTCGCGGCTGAAGCCGCGACCCACAAAGCTTTCGAAGTTTTTCAACAAGCTGTTAGTCGGCGAACTCTACAGGCTGCCCAAAGGACACCAGCGCGACTTCTTTCGCGGCGGAGACGGCTACCAGACGCACGGCCGGCTTGCGTTGGCGATGCGTTTTCGCCCAGGCGGCGTGATTCTCGTGAATTTGTTCGATGTGGTGCGGGATGTGGCTCAATTGCAGGTCGAGCCATCCATCGAGCGTCATCGTGCCCTTTTTGGGATGCTGCGCGGTGTGCGCCCAAACCGTATCGGGGATATAGCGAAGGATTTGGAAGGTCATTTTCCGAAGCCGCGTGATCAGGCTCAGCGCTTCGCGCGTGCTCTGATGAAAATAACCGAGCGAGCTGGCCCACAAGGATGCATCGTAGACAAGGGCGGGCGAGCCCGGCTGGGCGATGAATTGCCGGCACCGAACGTAAGCCTCGGCTTCGCTGTCGGCAAGATGCAGGATGATTTCGTGAATGCTCCAACGATCCGTTGCCGGACGATAGAGCCACATTTTCTTCGGGCACTTTTGAAGCGCCTCCGAGAGAAGGCTTGGCCCGCGCCCGAACGCTTCCAGCTTTTTCTGTCGCCTATCCGGTTGCATGGAAAGCTCCTTAGCCTGCACTTGGGTTAGACGCACAATTCGCAATTGAGTTGCCGCGGATGTTCATAATTTATGTACGTAGGTGACTGAATTAATGTTTCTTGCGCGGACATTAGTTTTGCAGAATCGCCTCTTAATGTTCGCGCGTGGGATTTGGCGTTCGCGTATGGGACGATTTCCACACGGATGCAGCGCAACTCGAATCAAAGCTTGCGTATGGATATTCGGACTGCCGCGCTACGTATTATGGAATTTACGATTGGAGAGATTTGGCGTGACGCAAATCCAGAGACTCGGTTGTTTGCCGCAACTCTTTCCAGTGGCGGCGCAATTCGCCGACCAGATACAGCGAACCCGTAACGAATACCGCGTCTTCCGGCGCGGCCAGTGAGAGCGCGAGATCAAAGGCTTCCACGGGGTCGTTCACAATTCGAAAACGCTGCGCAAGGTGCGAGGTCATCTCCGCAAGCAAAGGAGCGGAGATAGCGCGCGACTGGTTCGGCTGCGTCAAGAACACTTCGTGCGCGCGGGGAAACAACAATCCGGCGATTTCGTCGACAGCCTTGTCGCGCATCGCGCCGTAGACGAGCCACAGCCGCTTGCCGGCAAGATGAGTTTCCCAAAAGGCGGCAAGCTCGCGCGCGGCGGAGGGATTGTGGGCGCCGTCAAGAAATATCGCGGGAGCTTCGGCCAAGCGCTCGAGACGGCCCGGCCACTTGACATTTTGGATGCCGCGAATGATGGCGTCATCGTTGATCGGAAACCCGCGCGCGGCGAGAAGGCGCGCCGCCGTTGCGGCGGCAATGGCGTTCCGCGCCTGAAATCGCCCCGGGAGGGGAACGTCGAGCGCGAGAGCTGTGCTGGAGTGGCCTGACGCGGCGGTCACGCGATGGCATCCGGCCGGCGTGCTGACCGTTTCGACGCGCCACTCGGTGTCGATCTCGACGAGCCGTGCATCAAGTTCCGTGGCGCGCCGCGCGATCACCGCGCGCGCTTCCGGCCGTTCAGCGGAGCTGACCACCCATCCACCCGGCTTGATGATTCCCGCTTTCTCGGAGGAAATCTCCGCGATCGAGTGCCCGAGAAAATTCTCATGGTCCAGGTCAACCTGCGTGATCACCGCGACCTCGGGTTGGAGAATGTTGGTCGAGTCGAGCCTGCCGCCCATGCCGACTTCATACACCGCGAAATCCACGGGCCGCCGCGCAAATGCACTGTACGCCATCGCCGTGACACACTCGAAATAGGTGGGATGAGCGGCGAGCTGGCCAGACGCGAGGAGCGTCTCGATGGCCGACTGCACGCGCGTGAATTCCGCGGCGAAGCCGTCATCGGAAATCGGCTCGGCGTCAAATTGAATGCGCTCGTTGATGCGTTCAAGGTGCGGTGAGGTGAAGAGTCCGGTGGAAAGTCCGGCGGCGCGCAAAATCGATTCGAGCATCGCGGCCGTAGAGCCTTTGCCGTTCGTCCCGGCAATGTGCGCGGAAGGCACCGCGCGATGCGGCGCGCCCAGGTGATCAGAAAGCACGCGAATATTTTCGAGGTCGAATTTTTGCACGCGCGCCTGCCGCGGCGCGGCCAGTTCCTTGCCGAGGGAGAGCAGCCTGCTTACGCAATTTTCGTAATTCATTTCAGCCAGCGAAAAAATCGAGCGCGTGCGCGATGTAGCCCTTCAGGTCTTTGCGGGAGACGATGGCGTCGAGAAAGCCATGCTCGACAAGAAATTCCGCGCGTTGGAATCCATCGGGCAGCTTCTGCCGGATGGTTTGCTCGATTACGCGCGGCCCGGCGAATCCAATCAGCGCGCCGGGTTCGGCGATATTCAAATCACCAAGCATCGCGAAGCTGGCGGTGACGCCGCCGGTCGTGGGATCAGTGAGCACGGAAATGTAAGGAATGCGTGCTTCATCGAGGCGGCCCAGCGCCGCGGACACTTTCGCGAGCTGCATCAGGCTGACTGTTCCTTCCTGCATGCGTGCGCCGCCGGAGCACGAAACGATAATGAGCGGTATTTTGCGTTCGGCGGAGCGTTCCGCCGCGCGCGTCACTTTTTCCCCGACTACGGCGCCCATCGAGCCGCCCGCGAAGGCAAATTCCATCGAACAGCAAATCACCGGGCGGCTGTTCAAGCGGCCCTCGACGCTGAGGACGGCGTCATTCACGCCGAGCTTGTCCTGCGCGTCACGCAGGCGTTTGGCGTACGGTTTCGTGTCGACAAATTTCAGTGGGTCGGTCGAGGCCAGTTCCGCGTCGTGCTCGGTCCATTTCCCGTCGTCAAGCAGCAACTCCAGACGGAGCTTCGCGTTCAAGCGGAAATGATTCTCGCACTTTGGGCACACTTCCCAATTTGCCTTGAGGTCTTTTTTCCAAATGATGGCGCGGCAGGCTTCGCACTTGATCCATAGGCCTTCGGTCCTGACGCGGCGTTCTTCGCTGGGCGTCGATTCGATCGGTTTGTTTTCTTTTTTGAACCAGGCCATGAGTGAATCTCTTCTCGCTTAGTAATCGATTCCGCGCTGCGCGAGAATGCCCTTCGTGTAGGGATGCTTTACTTCGCGCATCTCGGTAACCAGATCGGCAAGCTCGACCAATTTCGGATGCGCGTTGCGTCCCGTGCAAATCACGTGCACCTGCTCGGGCCGTTTCGCGAGGGCATCGGCGACTTTGTCGGGATCGAGAATTTTGTAGCTGATCACGTAATTAATCTCGTCGAGAATCACCAAATCGTATTTTCCACTGTAAATTTGCTCGCGGCCGAAATTCCAGCACTCCTCGCACATCTTGATGTCTTCCGGGTCCGTTTCCGCGCCGCCGATTTTGATGAACCCACGGCCCATCGGGCGAATTTCAAATTTGTCGTCGCCCAGCATTTTCGCCGCGTCGAGTTCGCCGTAGTGCCACGAGCCTTTGATGAACTGCACCATAAGCACGCGTAATCCCTGGCCCACCGCGCGAAAAGCCGCGCCGAGCGCGCATGTGGTTTTGCCTTTTCCGGGACCCGTGTAGACAATCAGCAGCCCTTTGCCCTCCGGCATTTACCCTCGCAGGATTGCTCGCAACGTGGGTTACAAGTCTCGCCGCTGGCACGATAAAGGTCAAGCGCGGCGGGCGATGCCTAGCTCTGAAATTGACATGAGAAGGGAATCGCCGGTACAATCACTTGATTTATTCGAGGGCAGATGGCCCTCCGAGGCCCGGACCATGGACAAGAAACGCTTGGAATATTACAAAAAGAAACTGCAGACGCGGCGCGAAGAGTTGATCAACACGATCGCGCGCACCGGTCAGGAAGGCCGCGAGGCAGACGAGGATCCCACGGTGGACCTCGCCGACAAGGCCGCGAACTCCTACACCAAGGAATTCCTGTTCGGCCAGACGCACAATGACCGCGCGCTGCTGCAACTCGTCGATGACGCCATGGCGCGCATCCGCATGGGAACTTTTGGGATGTGCACACAGTGCGAGACGGAACTTCAGCAGAAGCGCCTGGAAGCTGTGCCGTGGACTCGCTACTGCCTTGTCTGCCAGGAAAAGCAGGAGCAAGGGCTGCTGTAGCTTTTACGTCCCGAATACCGCTATTTTCCGAATTGAGACACCTGACTGCGCGGCGTTGTGCGTTATTGCTGCTCCACGCCGGCCGGATGCCGCAACAATCCGCATGGCCTTGTTCTTCCTTCCCACGCTGGCAAAAATAGTATAGGTTATGGCCGTACCCTCCCGGTAAATGCACGCTGTAATGTTTCGCGATACCCTTGACGCGCTTGCTTCCGTGCTATTCCCGGCACCGTGCCGGATCTGCGGGCACGTGCTGATGAACGCGAGCCTGCTTCCCATCTGCGGAGAGTGCCTGGCGGCGCTCGCGCCATTTCGCGGGCCGTGTTGCGCGACGTGCGGGCGCCCCTTTGTATCGGAAATCGCCACGGACGCGGCTGTGCCCCTATGCTTCGCCTGCCGGCGGAGCACATACGGATTCGATCTCGCCCGAAGCTACGGAGAGTATAACGACCAGATGTCCAGTGCGATTGGCTTGCTGAAATACGATAAGTTGACGCGCCTGGGGGGCTGGTTCGCGGGCCGCCTGGAGGAACGAATTCGCACCGAGCCGGAAATCTTCACAGCGGATGTGGCCGTGCCCGTCCCGCTGCATCCGGCGCGCCAGCGGGAGCGCGGGTACAACCAGGCTGAGCTGATCGCGCGTCCTCTCGCCCGAAAACTGAAATTGCCTCTGGGCGTGTACTTGCTGGTGAGGACGAAACCGCGCCCTCCCCGGCTGCTGCTTTCGCGCCGGGAACGCTGGCAGACGGTGCGTGGCGCTTACGAAATCCGAAAGGGCGCGCAAGTTGACAACCTCCGCGTCTTGCTGATAGATGATGTATTTACGACGGGCGCGACGCTGGACGCGTGCGCGCGAGCCTTGAAGCAAGCGGGCGCGAAAAGTGTGGCCGGACTGACAGTTGCGCGAGTGCTTTCCCGTGCTGCTGTCTTTTCGGGCAGGGAAAGCAAAACGGACGCAAACCGGCAGCCCGCTCAGAGCATCTAAGCTAACGGAAGCGCGGTGGAGTGCGATCAATGGACTACCACCCAAATTCGAAAAACGTGCTCCGGCCGCGGCCGAAGATCTCGATGGCGCGGAGCCACGCAGCGGCCGAGCTAACCAAGAGCGCTGCGGTCCCGCGACGTCCGGCGGTGATGCAGGCGCCCGTGCTGGTGCTCAACGCGACTTTCGAGCCTATCAATGTGACGGCGGTACGGCGCGCGCTGGTGCTGATGCTCAAGGGCGTCGCGCAAGCCGAGGAAACACAAACCACCCAAGTCCATTCAACGAGTAAATCCGTTTCCGTGCCATCCGTGATTCGGCTGCTCAGCTATCGCCACATTCCACAGCAGAGCCGCGCGCTTTCGCGAAAGAACATTCTCCTGCGCGACCGCAATACGTGCCAGTTTTGCGGTCAGACATTGTCGGCCTCCGACTTGACCCTTGACCACGTAATGCCGCGCTCACGGGGCGGACGCTCGTCCTGGGAAAATTTGGTAGCCTCGTGCTATGAATGCAATAACCGCAAGGGCGACCGCACTCCCGAAGAGGCTGGCTTGACGCTGGCGCGGCGCCCTCGGCCATTTACGCTGCACACGTCCCGCCAACTGATGCGCCTGATCGGGCATAAAGACGAGAAGTGGCGCAAATACCTGTTCTACTAACTAAATTTTCCCGAATTAAACAGCGCGCATACAGACTTCTCCCGGCGTGCCTGTGCGGATTTCTTCTGCTGCGGGCAACCTTTTGGAAACTTGGGCATCTATTTAATCAAATCACTTCTAGGACACACCCCGGGAAGTGGCTTAGGGCAACCTAACACTACTTCCCTAATTTTTTGTCTTGCTATTCAAAAAAACAACTATTGCCGGAAGACTACACGAATTCCGCGCCGCCAATTTTCATTGAGGCCCACGCGACTAACTTGCAGATCCGGTATAAGGTAACGCGCAATGATTTCGTTGGCAGGATGAAACCGCAAACTGGGAGCTACCAGCCAGACGAGCGGGGAATCGAGCCGGAATTCCACGCCCGGAAAATATCCGTAATTGCGAAAATCGCCTTCGACCAGATGCCGGCGCACGCGCAGCCAGTAATCGACAGCCTGGAGCGGGAGATGCAGATCCTCGGACGCTTTCAACTCGATGACTACCAAGCGTCCTTGCCGCGTCACGCCGAGTAAATCGATGACGCCGCGTTCGCCCGCTGCGAGCGCCGGGACTTGCGAATAAAGATACCGCGGATCGAGATGGGCATCGAGGCGCGTGGGGTCAGCACGAACCACGGATTCCAGCCAGCGCTCCGGCGCGGAGCGGTAAAGCGGATCGTTTGTGCCCGAGGCGACGGAGCTGCGCTTCAGGGAAAGCTGACCGAGAAGCGCCTTCAACTGTCTCGAATCGCCAGCCGGCAGAATACGGCGATCATCGCCCAATCCGAAATAAACACGGCCCTCGCTCCAGCGGGCAAATTCGAGGCCCCGGAAACGGAACGACACTTCGCGTGTTGCCGGTGGCACGGATGTCTCGATGGCTTCGGGCTCTTCCGGAAGCAGCGACCGAACGTGATCGATTGCTTCACGCGCGGCGCCAAGCGTCGTTTCCACGTCCTTCCGGGGGCTGAGCCAGCTTTCCACATTGCCGCGACTGGAGGCTTCGATCCGCCGAACGCGCCAATCCCGTTCGCTGAATTCATAAACCTCTAGCCCGGCGGTGGGACGCAACGCGTGCGAGCGCTCGAGCGTCACGCGGCCCTGGCCCTCGGGCAGAAATAAACGCAAGCCTTCGATGGCGCGGCGCTCCGCGCGCTGGCGCGCCCCATCCAGCCACAACAACCCGAAACTCAAAATTCCTTCGAACGCGGCAGCGCTTTCCGAAGGCGCGGCACCCATCACGGCCCAGGAAGATCGCCCTTCCGTCATCACGCCTCGGGTGTACAGGGCCGAGAACGACCGTTTCAAATCCGCAGCCGTGGTGAGCGACTCCACGCGCGCGTCGGGAAATTGTTCAGCGAGCATGCGGGCGAAGCGCGCGCGGAATTGTTCGCGGCCAATGCGCGCGGCGGGGCGCGGCGCGGGCGCGCTCAAAAATTCCAAGCGTCCTGGCTTGGTTCGGCCGAAGCGCTGCACTTCCAGTTGAATACGCGTGGGTTCACACGCGGAAATGCGGACGATTGTGCGGACAAGGTTGCTTTCCGAGGACCACAGGTGGATCAGCGCCTGTTTGCCCTTGCGGCGAACTTCGCTGTGGAAGCCGTTGAGTGCCGCAAGCCATTCGCCGTCTTCGTGAACTTCAACGGCGCCCGAAGCCGCGAGTTGCTCGAGAGCCTGCTCGAAATTGCTCCACTCATCCATGGAAGGGGCAGTGCAAATTCAGAATGCGCGAGCGTTCAACTACTCAAGATCGAGTCCAGTGACATGGATCGCCGGAAACTGATGGTTCCAGCCAGCGGGCAGAGCCTCGAACCCGATCTGAAAATCGCGCGTTTCGCCGGTTTCGAGCGGCCTTGTGCCATTGCCGACAATTCGCCGCGTTTCGCGCAGCAGCACTTTATGGGAGGGGTCGTAGAACACGACCGTCACGTCGGCAGCGCGAACGGTCCGCGTCCCCTTATTCGAGATGTCGCCATTCAAATACGTGACCTTCTGGTGCAGCATGTTCTCGAACGCCGACATCTCCAAATTTTCGAAACCAAGATTCGCAACGTAAGCCTGTTCAACGGCGCCAAATGTGAGAGGCTTTTCCGCCACTGGCTTCGACTGGCTCGAAAAACGCATGGCGAAATAAAATCCGCCGAAAACCAAGAGCACAACGACAAGTCCGACCGCGAACGAGCCGCCGAGCCGGCTTCTATCTTCGGGTTCCAAGAGCATCTCCTCGCGGGTGGCGCTCGTCCGGCAAAAATTTTCTACCGGCCAAATGAAAGCCTCAAAATAAGTTGCTCAGGCAAGCCCGCTTTCTCCATTCGCTGCTGCACGGACTCGACTTCGTACGGCACGCGCCAAAATTCGACCTCGCGGCGCTCGATGTCCGCGATGGCGAAGCCGGCGCGCGGATCGCCGTCGCGCGGCTGGCCGACGGACCCGGGATTCAACAAGTAGCTCGTTCCCTTTTTCAGCTCCAATGTCGCAAACTGCTCGCCGTCGGCTGGCTTAAACCGCAGCGCGTGAATCGCATTGTCTTCGGCAAGCGAGAATCCGCCCTGCAAATGCGTGTGGCCAAAAAAAGTAAGCGGCGAAGGAGCTTCGAGCAAGGAATCGAGCGCCTGCGCCGGCGCGACGACGTATTCGTCCTCGTCGCGCAGCGCGCCGTGAACCAGCGAAAAGCCGTCGATCGAAACTGGTCCGACGGGAAGGTTTTCAATGTATTCGCGATTCTCCGGGCGAAGCTGCTCGCGCGTCCACAAAACCGCGGCGCGGGCAATGGGATTGAAATCATCGGCGCTGGTAAGCCCGCAGGCGACCTTGTCATGATTCCCGCGAATGGTAAGGGCAGCGAGGGCGCGGATACGATCGACAACTTCATTGGGATCCGGGCCGTAACCCACCACGTCGCCGAGGCACACGGCTTTCTCCCAGTGGCCCTCCGATGCGGCCAAGGAGGCCTCGAGCGCCGTCAGATTCGCATGGATATCGCTGAGAATCAGAAACCGCATTCCTTCACGCATTCCCGAATTACGCAGGGATTATAGACGATGCCCCTGCGGCTTGCACCCGCCGGCTCAACCGGCTCATGCGTCTGCCTTACCGAATCCACATGCAGTCGCCATAACTATAAAAGCGATATCCCGATTCGACCGCGTGCCGATAGGCTCGCAGTACGTTTTCGCGCCCCGCGAACGCGGCAACCAGTGCGAGCAGGCTCGACCGGGGAAGATGAAAATTTGTCAACAATTGGTTGACGACGCGAAACGGCTTGCCTGGAAAGAGAAATATTTCGGCTTCGGCGCGGCCAGCGGCAACGCTGCCCGAAGCATTTTCCGCAAAGTCTTTCGTGTCTGGCGCGCCTGAATCGGCGGCAGATTTCGCCGCGGCATCTTCGAGCGCGCGAACTACCGTTGTGCCCACTGCGAGTACTGGCCGTCGTTCGGCGTGGGCGCGCGTGATAGCTTCGGCCGCGCTTGCGGAAATTTCGTAGGACTCGGCGTGAATCGAATGGTCCTCAAGGCGCTCTGTCCGTACAGGCTCGAAGGTCCCAAGGCCCACATCGAGCGTGATTTCGGCAACTTCCACTCCGCGCTCGCGCAAGCGGGACAGTATCTCCGAAGTGAAATGTAATCCTGCCGTCGGAGCTGCGACAGCAGCACCATGGCGGGCGAACACAGTTTGGTAGCGCTCGCGATCGAGCGGAGAATCGTCGCGCTTGATGTACGGCGGCAGAGGAATGTGACCCAGGCGCTGGATGGCCTCGACCAGATTGCCTGTGGATGCAAATTTCAGCCGCCGCAATCCATATCCGGCGCGGCCGGTAACTTCCGCTCGCAAATCGCCGTCGCCAAAAATAATAATTTCGCCGACCGGAATTTTCCTGCCCGGCCGCACCAGCGCTTCCCATTCGTCGGTTCCGCAAGTGCGCAAAAGCAAAACTTCGATCGACGCGCTCAAGTGCTCATCGCGGAGGGGACTGTTTTTGCCGACTGGCTGCGCGCGCATGCCTTGGCGATGTCCCGACAGCCGCGCCGGGAGCACACGGGCATTATTGATGACAATGAGTTCGTCGCCGCGAAGCAGGCCGGGAAAATCGCGGAACCGGCGGTCTTCCCATGCGCCCGAGCGCCGGTCGAGCAGAAGCATGCGCGAGGCGTCGCGCTCTTCGAGCGGCCATTGCGCAATGCGCTCCTCCGGTAAATCGTAATCGAATTCGCTGAGCTTCACGTCGCTCGACTTTCCTCTGAGCCCCGAACCGCAATCAAGATATTGGTGCTCACGGACAAATTATGCTATGACAACAGCCAAGTTCACCGGCCGCAGCGGTCTTTCCTGTGGTAAATGCATCCATGCACGGCCGCAAGAATCCTATTGTAACGAAGATACTGGGTGAAACTCTTTAACGAGGAAGGCGATGGCGGAGGGCCAAGTCAGCATCAGCCAGCGAGGCGCCGAGCGCCTGCGCTCTGGCCATCTCTGGGTCTACCGCAGCGATGTTCGCAGCGCGGAAGCGGAGAGCGGCGACATTGTTCGCGTCACGGATGATCGCGGGAATTTTGTGGGACGCGCTTTTTTCAGCAGCCGCTCGCAGATTACGGTGCGTTTGCTGACGCGCGAGGACGTTCCCATCGACCGCAAGTTTTTCAAGGCGCGGATTCACGCGGCCGCTGAATACCGAAAGCGCGTAGTAGAAGACACGGAAGCGTACCGCCTGGTGTACAGCGAGGCGGATTTGCTGCCATCCCTCATCGTCGACCGCTACGCCGATTGGGTCGTCCTGCAAACTCTCAGCCAGGGAACGGAGCGCCGGAAAGAGGAATTCGTTTCGATTTTGACCGAACTTTTTTCTCCGCGTGGAATTCTCGAACGGAACGATCCGCGGGTTCGCGAACTCGAGGGGCTCGAACGAAAAGTATCCCTTTTGTATGGCGAGGTTCCCGAGGAAGTGATCGCATCACGCAATGGCATACGGTTCGTCCACGACTTGTACCAAGGCCAAAAAACAGGAGATTTCCTGGACCAGCGCGAGAACCAGCGCGCGGCGGCCGCCTATGCGTCCGGCGAAGTATTGGATTGCTTCACGTACCACGGCGGCTTTGCCTTGACCGTGGCTGCGCGCTCCGCGCAAGTGGAAGCAATCGACCTCTCGGGTCCTGCCATCGAAATTGCCCGTCGCAACCAGGAATTAAACGGCATCCAGAATGTCACGTTTCGGGAAGCCAACTCCTTCGACGTGTTGAAGGCTTGCGACGACGCCGGGCGTCGGTTTGACGCTGTTATTCTTGATCCGCCCGCCTTCGCCAAAAATCGCGACACCGTCTCCTCCGCGTTGCGCGGATACAAAGAAATCAATTTGCGAGCACTGAAGATTCTGAAGCCGGGCGGATTCCTGATCACCTCATCCTGCTCCTACCACATCTCCGAGGCGTTATTCCTCCAGGTGCTCGCCGAAGCCGCAAACGACGTTGGCCGGGCATTGCAGATAGTCGAGCGAAGAACCCAGTCGCGGGACCACGCTATCCTGCTTACCATGCCGGAAACGCATTACCTTAAATGCTTGATTCTTAAAGCAATATAGATAGGCGCAGCAAAGAATAAAGGAGGCCAATCTATTCTCAAAAATACTTGACAACATCATGCTAAGATTATATAACTGCGTTGAAGTTATATCACCAAGGAGGCCTAAGCCATGAACAGCATTACCCGTTGGGAACCCTTCCGGAATGTCTCCTCGTTGCAGGAGCAGGTAAATCGGCTCTTCGAGAGCACGTTTCCCCACAAGGGCGACGAATCCACGCTGACCGCCTGGGCGCCGGCCGTGGACGTCTACGAGACCGAAAATGAGCTGGTGATCAAGGCAGACTTGCCAGAAATCAGCGAGAAGGATCTGGACGTCCGGGTCGAGAACAACATGATGACGATCCGCGGTGAACGGAAATTCGAACAGCAGGTGAAGGAGGACAGCTATTTGCGCATGGAGCGGGCCTATGGTTCCTTCAGCCGGAGCTTTTCGCTGCCGAATACCGTCAACACCGAAGCAATCAACGCTGAGTACAAAAATGGCGTATTGACCGTCACATTGCCGAAGCGGGCGGAGTCCAAGCCGAAGCAAGTGAAGATCAACGTCACAAACGGCAAGAACTAAATTCTCGCCTGGGTTTTGGGGGGGGGGGGCTGGCGCATTTCGGCCCCCCTTCGTGCCTCAGGACGGGTCTAAAATGGAGCGAGGGCTGTGAAGCGATAGGGAGTGAATCTTCAAATGCTGCGCTACGACAAATTAACGGTAAAAGCCCAAGAGGCCCTGCAATCCGCTCAGGAAATCGCTGCGTCCGCGAACCAGCAGCAGGTCGAGCCTTTGCATTTGCTCGCCGCGCTCCTCGCGCAAAGTGAAGGAGTTGTTGCGCCCCTGCTCGCTAAGCTGGGCGCTGCTCCGGAAGCCCTGGCAGGCGAAGTACGGCGCGAAATCGAGCGCCTGCCGAAAATATCGGGTGCCGCGCAGCAATACATGAGCCCGGCGTCAAATGATGCCATGAGCCGCGCGTTCGACGAGGCTGCGCGCTTCAAGGACGAATACGTTTCCACCGAGCACATCCTTCTCGCGATTGCACAGCTTGACCGCGATCCTGCAGGCGCTCTGCTTGCGCGCAGCGGCGCAAGCCACGATGCGATCCTTCAGGCGCTCGTCAGCGTGCGCGGCAGCCATCGCGTCACCAGCCAGAATCCCGAAACCACGTATCGCGCCCTCGAACAATATGGGCGCGACCTGACGGAACTCGCGCGCCGCGGGAAACTCGATCCCGTGATTGGCCGCGATGAGGAAATTCGCCGCGTCATGCAGATCCTCGCGCGGCGCACCAAGAACAACCCGGTCCTGATCGGTGAACCGGGAGTGGGCAAAACCGCCATCGTCGAAGGACTGGCGCAAAGAATCATCGCGGGCGACGTGCCGGAAGTCTTGAAGCCGAAGCGCATTGTCGCGCTCGATTTGGCCTCGCTCGTAGCTGGCGCGAAATATCGGGGCGAATTCGAGGATCGCCTAAAAGCCGTGCTGAAGGAAGTCACCGAGTCAGACGGCCAGGTCATTTTGTTCATCGATGAACTGCACACACTCGTGGGTGCGGGCGCCGCGGAAGGCTCGATGGACGCCTCGAACATGCTCAAGCCAGCCCTTGCGCGAGGCGAATTGCGCGCCATCGGCGCAACCACGCTTAACGAATACCGCAAATATATCGAAAAGGATCCGGCGCTCGAGCGCCGCTTTCAGCCTGTAGTGATTCCCGAGCCTTCCGTGGAGGGCGCGATAGCCATTCTGCGCGGCTTGAAGGAACGCTACGAAGTGCACCACGGCGTGCGCATTCAGGATGCGGCCATCGTCGCCGCCGTGATGCTTTCGCAGCGATATATTTCCGACCGGTTCCTGCCGGACAAAGCCATCGACCTGGTGGACGAAGCCGCGGCGGGTCTGCGCATGGAACTCGATTCCATGCCCGCGGAAATTGACGAAATCGAGCGGCGCATTATGCAGCTCGAAATCGAACGCCAGGCGCTGTCAAAAGAATCCGACGCCCACTCGCGCGAACGCCTTCACGAAATCGAGAAGGAACTTTCTGGCTTGCGCGAGAAATCGAACGGACTCAAGGCCCAATGGCAGGTCGAGAAAGAGGCTATCGGCCGCATCCGCAAAATCAAGAGCGAAATCGACCAGCTCAAAACGGAAGAGCAGCGCATGGAGCGCGCCGGCGAGCTTGCGAAAGTCGCCGAAATTCGCTACGGAAAATTGGCTGTCGCCGAACGAGAATTACAAAAAGCCCAGGACGCGCTGGTCCAGCGACAGAAGGGTGGCCGCGCCATGCTCAAAGAAGAAGTGGGCGAGGAGGACATTGCGCGCATCGTCGCCAAGTGGACCGGCATTCCCGTGGGCCGGCTGCTCGAGGGTGAAGTACAAAAGCTTGTGCACATGGAAGAGCGCCTGCGGCAGCGCGTCGTCGGACAAGACGACGCCCTGGCGCGCGTTGCGAACGCCATTCGCCGCAGCCGCTCGGGCTTGGCCGATCCCCGCCGTCCGATTGGGTCGTTTTTATTTCTTGGACCTACGGGCGTCGGGAAAACGGAACTGGCGCGTGCTCTCGCCGAATTTCTTTTTGACGATGAGCGCGCGATGATCCGCCTCGACATGTCGGAATACATGGAGAAGCATTCCGTCGCGCGGATGATTGGCGCCCCGCCGGGCTACGTGGGCTATGAAGAGGGAGGCCAGCTTACCGAGCAAGTGCGGCGGCATCCGTATTCCGTGGTGCTCCTCGACGAAATTGAAAAAGCGCATCCGGACGCGTTCAACGTTCTGCTGCAGATTCTCGAAGACGGCCGTCTCACGGACGGCAAAGGTCGCACAGTCGATTTTCGCAACACGGTCATCGTGATGACTTCAAACGTGGGTTCGTCGGCTATTTTCGATCTGGCCGCGAGCGACCCGAAGCGCGCGCGAACGCAGGCGATGGAGGCTTTGCGGCAAACATTCCGGCCGGAGTTTTTGAACCGCGTCGACGACATCGTTCTCTTTCTGCCACTCGGCAAGGAGCAGTTGCAGCACATTGTCGATATGCAACTGGTGCAAGTCTCGAAATTGCTCGAAGGCAAACACGTCACGCTGAAGATGACGCCTGCGGCGCGCGAACTCTTGCTTCGCGAAGGCTACGATCCGGCGTATGGCGCGCGGCCGCTGCGGCGCGCGATTCAGCGGATGATTCAGGATCCCCTGGCGCTGGAAATTCTCGACGGAAAGGTATTGCCCGGCGACGAACTGATTGTTGACGCCGACGCGAAAACCGGCGAAATGCGCTTTAAGCGTGAAAAGATGAGTGCGGGCGCCGCGCGCTCGGCATCCAAGAATTAGGACGCAAGTTTGACGCTTCGCTGGTATCGCTCTAAACTAGTGTTGTGTCGCACAAATTCGCTGCGATTGTTTTTAGGGGGTCGGAGCTTCAGTTCCGACATAAATGCCGCGGTGTCAAGGGGCTTCAGCCCCTGAAGTTAGGAATACTATTGGCGGTTATTTCTAAGACGGCACACTAGCTGTGGGAACTTTACGGAGAATAAATGAAAACCATCAAGACCACGCTGTTGCTCACAATACTCACGCTGCTACTGATTTTCGGCGGGAAGGCCATTGGGAGGGCCATCGGCGGCCCTGGTGCCGGCACCCGCGGAATGACGATCGGCCTGATTATTGCTGTCGTAATGAATGGGGTTTCATACTTTTTCTCCGATAAAATCGCGCTCCGTTCCAGTCACGCGCAGCCCGTCACGCGCGAACAGGCTCCTAGACTGTACGCCGTAATGGAGAGGCTCGCCGGCAAAGCCGGCCTGCCGATGCCCAGGCTGTACGTCAGTCCACAAGCGGCGCCGAATGCCTTTGCGACGGGGCGCAATCCCAAACACGCGGCTGTCTGCGTCACCGCCGGGCTGATGCAAATTATGAACGACGACGAGCTTGAAGGCGTCATCGCGCATGAGCTATCCCACGTCCGCAATTACGATATTCTCACGTCGTCGATTGCCGCCACGCTCGCGGGATCCATCACGTGGATTGCGGAAATGGGCCGCTGGGGAATGCTTTTCGGCGGTTTTGGCGGTTCGCGGGACGGCGAAGGCGAGGGCAATGCCATCACCGCGATCTTGATGCTGATCCTCGCGCCGGTTGCCGCGCTGCTGCTGCAACTTGGCATTTCGCGCCAGCGGGAATATCAAGCGGACGCTTCTGGCGTGAGAATGGTCGGCCACCCATACGGTCTAATCAGTGCGTTGCAAAAGCTCGAGTCCTACAACAAGAAAATCCCCATGGACATTTCTCCGTCCACGGCAGCGCTTTGCATCGTCGCGCCGCTCCAGGCCCGCCAAATGCTCGCCGGCCTGTTCAGCACCCATCCGCCGCTCGACGATCGCATCGAAATCCTCAAACACATGCAAATCACTCGCTGACGGTCCCACCCGCAGCACCTATTCGCTGCCAGGGCAGAAACAACAGGGTACAGGTAACTATTTCAGGGTATACGGTAGTCTCCCGATACCTGTCCCGCCAGCCAGTCCAAGTTAATCTTCCTACAATCAACAGGTTACGTTAATATCCGGCCTCTGAAATCGATTGGCTACACCCGTGCTTATTGTCCTTGTGGGCAGGGGGAATTCAAGTTCCAAGGAGCATTCGATGATCGGAGAACGTGAGCAGGTTACGCCGCCAGAAGCGGCAACTCCCCGTTGGGTAGGAATCGCAGTAGTGGTGCTGGCGGTGGTCTCGCTAGTGGCACTCGGAGTGGGCTGGAGCGCTGAAAACGCTTCGAAGAACAATCAGCAGGCTTTGACCTCGCAGGTGCAGGCGGATAAACAGGCGCAAACGGTTCTGGAACAGCGCTTGCAGCAGGCTGCCGAAAGCCAGGCGCAGGTACAGGGCGAAGTCAGCGTCATCACGAATCGCCTGAAACTGACGCAGGGCGAACTGGCCAATGCCCGGTATCAAGCCAAGAAAATCAAGGAAATGGACGCCAAGCAGTTTGCGGCGTTCCAGCAACAGCAGGCGCAGGTGAATACGCAACTGGCTACCAAAGCGAGCTCCGACGACGTCAACAAGTTAAGCGGCGACGTCAACGGCGTGAAGACCGATTTGGACTCGACCAAGCAAAACCTGCAAATGGCGCGGGACCAGTTCGGCAATCTGATCGCCCGGAACCACGATGAAATCGCGCAGTTGCGACGGATGGGCGAGCGCAACATTTACGAATTCTCGGTGGACAAAAAGAACCAGCGCAAGCATGTGGGTTCGCTGACGCTCCAGTTGCGCGGCACAAACGTGAAGCAGCAGCTTTTTACCCTTTATCTCTTCGTCGACGACAAGCGTTTCGAGAAGAAGAACCGCTCCGCCGACGAGCCGATTTACTTCTACACGCACGATTACCAGACGCCGCTCGAGTTGGTAATCAACCAGGTTTCCAAGAATAAAATAACCGGCTACCTGAGCGTGCCCAAGGCCGCTGGAACCACCAGCCAAACAGCAGCGACCACCGGTACGGGAGAGTAGAGTAGGCTCGACTTTACCTGAACAAAAGCCTCCGTTCCCCGATTTACGACGAGAGGCGGCATGCCACGGAAGGGGAGGCGTTCTGAGGGACGCCTCCCCTTCCTTTTTTTACGCGAGTTTATTCGGCTTTCGCGAGTGAGCGCAGCTTGCGTTTCAGGAATGTTTTCGCCAGCGCCGGAAGTTTGTCGTGCGCCAGCTTCCCTTGTTCGTACAGCTTCATCTTGGCCTTGGCTGACTTGCGCTTTTTATGGTGGCGCTTCCAGGCCATGAACCGCTTGTCGTTTGCCATCCTTGTCCTCCGGGCACATTGCGAGCCTATCGATTGTATCGGAGCGTAACATTCTTGCAACCCTGCATTATGATTTTCCGCGTCTGCCGCTGACTTCAAGTACGATGGTGCGCCATGCCTCCGATCGCCATACACGCCGGACGCGCGTTCACCCCCCACGAAGAAATCAGTGACGCCGTAATTGTCGTCGAAGATGGGAAAATCGCGCGCGTCGGGCGCCGCGATGAAATCGAGATTCCCGCGGGCGCAAAGGAAATTCTCGCAAGGGACATGACGGTTGTTCCCGGATTTGTCGACATCCACATCCACGGCGCCGGCGGACACGACGTGATGTCTTCCACCGAGGAAGCGCTCACCACCGTCGCAAAAACAGTCGCTCGCCACGGAACCACCTCTCTAGTGGCAACGACGGTCACGGCGCCTCCCGACGAAACTCGCCGCTGCCTCGAAGACATCGCGCGTTACATCGCTAGCCCGGTCAACACCGAAGCCCCACCCTTGCCGGCGGCCGAAATCATCGGCATTCACCTGGAAGGCCCGTTTATCAGCGCGGTCTGCCGCGGCGTTCATCCTCCGGGCGCAATAGCCAAGCCTTCCATCACGCTGCTCGACCGCTATCTCGAAGCCGCGAACGGCACTGCGCGCATTCTGACGCTGGCGCCGGAAATTCCCGGAGCGCTCGAACTTGTCGAACGGGCCTACGCGCGGGGCATCGTCGTCGCTTTGGGACACACGGACGCCACTTACGAACAGGCGCACACGGCGATTTTTCGCGGAGCACGCCACGCCGTTCATGTGTTCAATGCCATGCGCCCGTTTTCGCATCGCGAAACAGGAGTGCTGGGCGCCGTGCTCACGGATGACTCGGTCACCGCCGAAATCATCGCTGACGGCGTGCATGTTGACGATCCCGCGATTCGCCTGCTGCTGGCTGCAAAAGGGCCTGATCTCGTGATCCTCGTCAGCGACGGCACTGCCGCCACTGGCATGCGCGACGGCAGCTATCGTCTGGGAACATTCGACGTAACGGTTTCCGGCGGAGTTTGCCGCAACCGCGAAGGAAAGCTTGCTGGCAGCACGCTGACGCTCGACCGCGCTTTACAGCACATGGTGCGTCTCGGCGTCCCGTTGATCGAAGCCGTCCGCATGGCGACTCTCAACCCCGCGCGGCGCGTCGGCATGGCCGAAAAAAAAGGCGTCCTTGCCGCGGGCGCCGACGCCGATCTGGTCTTCCTCACGCCGGAACTGAAAGTAGCGAACGTCTACACCCGCGGCGTGGCGCTCTTGTAGCCAATTCGTCCAAAATAATTACGAATTCAATGGGATTTTGAGTTCTTCGGCGAGCTTGTACGGATCAAACGGGCTGTTCGCGAAATACCGTCCATCCACTTCGAGCGTGGGCACTTTGCGGCGGCCATGATTCACGCGAAGAACAACTGCCTCCGCTTCCGGCGACTTCTCGATATCGATCTCGCGAAATTCGATCCCGCGCTCTTTCAAAAACATTTTCGTCCGGCGGCAATCGCTGCACCACGGCGTGCTGTACATGGTAATCACAGCCATCAGAATCTTCTCCGGTGTTGCCACTCTAACAGCTTGTTGAAAAATTCTACTCGTTGTCACTCCGACGAGCAACCGCGAGAAAGAACCTGCATTTTCCTTGGGGTTTTGTAAACTGCGGCTTCCTCGCAGCGGCAGAAATGGCAACCAAGAGCACTTTTTCAACAAGCTGCTAAAGATGCTCCGCAAACAGCGCGGATTCAATCGAGGCGCCCGGTAGTGCGGATCAAATAATTAATACTTTCGGCAAAGTGGCAGCGAATTGCAGTTTCTAATGACGAGAGTCTTCCTCGGATGCGCCGGCAACGCCCCCCTTCGCGGCGGCCTGCAAACGCGTAAGCGCACGATTCAATGCGGAGCTGGCGCGATCCCAATCCGCGTCCGGAGAGGATCCCTTTGCCATTTCGCTTTTCGCGCGATCAAGCGCGGTCCGCGCGCGCGCAACATCAATCTCTCCCGCGCGTTCGCAAGCATCCGCCAGCACGATCACGCGCCCCGGCAGAACCTCGACGAACCCTTTGATGACAGCGAAGAATTCCACATGGCTGCCCTTAAGATACGACAGCGTCCCCACGCCCAGCTCGGACAGCAGCGGCGCGTGCCCCGGAAGGATGCCCATATATCCTTCCTTGCCCGGCAATTCGACCGACTGCACCGTCTCGTGCAGCACGAACCGCTCCGGCGTCACAATCTCGAGCTCTATGTTTTCGGGTAGCATCGTTCGATTCGTGTTTCTTTTCTTCCGCCGTAAAATCTACGCCGAAGCCGCCATTTTCTCGGCCTTTTCCCGCGCCTCTTCGATGGTTCCCACCATGTAGAACGCCTGCTCGGACAAATCGTCGTGTTTCCCTTCGACGATTTCCTTGAATCCGCGAATCGTGTCCTCCACCTTTACGTATTTCCCTTCGAGCCCCGTGAACTGCGCGGCCACGAACATGGGCTGCGACATGAATTTCTGAATTTTGCGCGCGCGCGCCACGATCAGCTTGTCTTCCTCCGGCAATTCCTCGATGCCGAGAATCGCGATGATGTCCTGCAAATCCTTATAGCGTTGCAGCGTCGATTTCACCAGGCGCGCCACGTCGTAATGCTCCTGGCCCACAATGCGGGCGTCGAGAATACGAGAAAAGCTGGCCAGCGGATCGACGGCGGGATAAATTCCCAATTCGGAAACTTGCCGGCTCAGGTTCGTTGTCGCATCAAGGTGAGCGAACGTCGCGGCCGGCGCCGGATCGGTGTAATCGTCCGCAGGAACATAAATCGCCTGCACGGAAGTGATTGACCCTTTCTTCGTTGACGTGATGCGTTCCTGCAGTTCGCCGATTTCCGTATTGAGGTTCGGCTGATAGCCCACGGCCGAAGGCATGCGGCCCAGCAGCGCCGATACTTCCGATCCCGCCTGTACGAATCGGAAAATATTGTCGATGAAAAGCAGCACGTCCAGCCCTTCCGCATCGCGGAAGTATTCCGCGACCGTAAGCCCCGTCAATCCCACGCGCAGACGCGCGCCGGGCGGTTCCGTCATCTGGCCGTAGATCAATGCCGCGCGGGACTTCTCCGAATTTCCCGGCACGATCACGCCGCCCTCGCTCATTTCCAGCCACAGGTCGTTGCCTTCGCGCGTACGCTCGCCAACCCCGGCGAATACGGACACGCCGCCGTGCTTCATCGCCACGTTGTGAATCAACTCCATGATGAGCACCGTCTTGCCCACGCCCGCGCCGCCGAACAATCCGATTTTCCCGCCCTTGAGGTACGGCTCAATCAAGTCGACGACTTTGATCCCCGTCTCGAACATTTCGAGCGACGTGGATTGCTGGTCGAGCGCAGGAGCTGGCCGATGAATGGCCCAGTGTTCCTTTACCTCCACCGGCCCCAGATTGTCCACCGGCTCGCCGAGCACGTTGAGTATGCGTCCCAGCGTACCGCGTCCCACGGGAACCGAAATTCCCGCCCCCGTGTCGACAGCCTTCATTCCGCGAACCAGGCCCTCGGTCGGTTTCAGCGCCACCGCGCGCACGCGTCCTTCACCCAAATGCTGTTGCACCTCGGTGACGATGTCGATCGGCTCCGGGACCTCGAAGCCTTCGCTCGTGATGCGCACGGCGTTGTAAATCTCCGGCAGGTGGCCTTCCTCGAATTGGACGTCCACCACGGGGCCGATCACTTGCGCCACATGCCCCACGTTTGCGCCCTTTTTCTCCGCCCTTTGCTTCGCTGTCTTTGAATCTTCTGCCATCGGGAAGCTCCCTTGCCTATGAGGACGCCGCGAAAGCCGCGCCGCTTACGATTTCAATAATTTCCTTGGTGATGCTGGCCTGGCGGATTCGGTTCATGTCGAGCGTCAGCTCGGTAATCAATTCGCCCGCGTTGGTCGTCGCCGCGTCCATTGCCGTCATGCGCGCCGCATGCTCCGCAGCGGCGGATTCGAGCAGGATGCGAAAAATTTCCGTCTCCAGATAGCGCGGCACCAGATGCGCGAAGATCTCGTCGGGCGGCTCTTCGTAAATGTAATCCACCGTTTCGAGCAGTTCCGCGGACTCCGCTTTTGTCCCCAAGTCGCCGGCTTTCTTCTCTGCCGCGGTGGCCCCGAAAGATTCCGTATCGAGCGGCAGCAGCTTCGCCAGCCGGAGCTGCTGCACCATCACGCTCTTGAATTCATTGTAGACGGCATACACCGCGTCGATTTCGTGCTTGGTATAAAGCTCCGCGATGCGCGCGGAGATTTCCTGTGCGTGATGAAATTCCACGTGCGTCGAGATATTCACGTACTCGCCGGCAAGCTTCCATTTGCGCCGCCGCAAAGCCTCGACGCCCTTGCGGCCGATGGCGATCGATTGCACGTCTTTGCCCTGCAACTGCCGCAGATATTCCGCCGTCTTGCGAAGCACATTGGTATTAAACGCACCGGCAAGGCCCTTGTCCGAAGTGAGCACCAGCACAAGAATGCGTTGCTCGGGCCGCCGTTCAAGCAGCGGATGTTGTGTTTCAGACGCCCGCTGCATCGCCGATTGCAGTACCCGCCGAATCTCTTTCGCGTACGGCCGCGCCCGGTATACCCCCTCTTGCGCGCGCCGCAGCTTCGCCGCCGCCACGAATTTCATCGCGCGCGTAATCTGCTGCGTGTTCTTTACCGACCGGATGCGCCGGCGATAATCAAGCAGGGTAGGCATGGAACGATTTCGCGCGCCGCTCAGCTCGCGGCGCTGGCGGCCTCCGCGGTCTTATTGCTCGGGACGAACCGCTCCTTGAAATCATCGAGCGCCTTCTTGACGTCGGCGCGCAGCGCGTCGTCGAAGGCTTTCTTCTCCGCGATTGTCTTCAGCACGCCGTTGTAATTGGTTTCGATGAAGCTGTACAGTTCCTTTTCGAATCGCCGCACGTCCTCGACCGGCAAATCGTCCAGATATCGATTCGTTCCCGCGAAAATAATCAGCACCTGCTTTTCGACGGGAAGCGGCTGGTATTGATCCTGCTTCAGAAGCTCCGTGAGCCGTTGCCCGCGGCCAAGCTGTGCCTGCGTCGCTTTGTCCAGCTCGGAGCCAAATTGCGCAAATGCAGCAAGCTCGCGGAATTGCGCCATATCGAGCCTCAATGTTCCCGCCACTTGTTTCATGGCCTTGATCTGCGCGTTGCCGCCCACGCGGCTGACGGAAATGCCTGCGTTGATCGCGGGACGAATTCCGGCATTGAATAAATCGGATTCCAAATAAATCTGTCCGTCCGTAATCGAAATCACGTTCGTCGGGATATAGGCCGAGACGTCGCCCGCCTGCGTCTCAATTACCGGAAGAGCCGAAAGGGATCCCCCGCCCAGTTCCTTGTTCATCTTCGCGGCACGCTCGAGCAGCCGCGAGTGCAGGAAGAAAACGTCGCCGGGATATGCCTCGCGGCCCGGTGGACGCCGCAACAGCAGCGAAATCTCGCGATATGCCTGTGCGTGTTTTGAAAGATCGTCGTAAAAACAAACAGCGTGCTTGCCGGCGTCGCGGAAAAATTCCCCAATCGCGCACGCCGCGAATGGCGCGATGTATTGCATCGTGGCAGGCTCGGACGCTGTCGCCGCCACAACAATGCTGTGCTCCATCGCGCCGCTGTCGGTGAGCGTTTTCACCACCTGCGCCACCGTCGAGCGCTTTTGGCCAATGGCGCAATAAATGGAAATCATGTCGCCGCCGCGCTGGTTGATGATCGTATCCAGAATGATCGCGGTCTTGCCCGTCTGCCGGTCGCCAATGATCAATTCGCGCTGCCCGCGGCCAATCGGAATCATCGCGTCGATAGCCTTGATGCCCGTCTGCAGAGGCTCGCGCACCGGCTGGCGGTCAATCACGCCCGGCGCCAGGCGCTCGATCGGATTCCGCTGGTCGGTCGCGATGGGACCTTTGTCGTCGAGCGGCTGGCCCAGCGGATTCACCACGCGGCCAATCAGCGCATCGCCCACGGGCACGGACATAATTTTCTTCGTGCGCTGCACCGTGTCGCCTTCCTTGATCTGCGTATAATCGCCAAGCAGCACGGTTCCGACTTGATCTTCCTCGAGGTTCAGCGCGATGCCGAACACATCGTGCGGAAACGCAAGCATTTCCCCCGCCATGCACTTGTCAAGTCCATGCACTCGCGCGATGCCGTCGCCCACCGAGATCACCGAGCCGACCTCTTCGACCGCCATCACCTGCTGGTAGTTTTCAATCTGCTCGCGAATGATTTTGGTGATCTCGTCAGCCTTGATTGTCGCCATTCACTGCTCCTATTGAGCTTCGAGGCGCGTGCGCAGCCGGTTGAGCTGTTCGCGCACCGATCCGTCGTAGATTGTCGAGCCGATTCGCACCGTCGTTCCGCCGATCAGGCTGGCGTCCAGTTCATACCGCGCCTGCACTTTTTTCCTCGTGACGCGTTCCAGTGTTTGCGTCAGTTGCGATTTCTCTTGTTCTGAAAGTTCGCGCGCCGAAATCACCGTCGCATCCGCAATTCCCATTCGCGAATTGATCTCCGTTTCAAACGCCTGCCGAATCTCGTCGAGAATTCCCGTGCGGCCGTGGTCCACCAGCACAAACAAAAAATTCCTCACCTCGGCGTGCAAGCCCATCTTCCGCGCAATCTCGCCAATCACGGCCTTTTTCTCGCCGGGGCCGATCGCGGGAGTCGTCAGCACGTTGCGCAGGTCCGCGGAATTCGCGAGCATCGCGGCGAATTCGCCGAGATGGCGCTTGATGCCACCGACTTCTTTGCGCGCGAACGCCGCATCCGCCAGTGCTGCCGCATATCGCTGCGCCAGAGCGCTCAATTCGCGCTCCCTTCAAGCTCCGCAACGAATTCGCCAAAGAGCGACGCGTCCGTTTGCTTCGTCATTTGCTGATCAAGAAGTGTTTCCGCGCGGTCGATGGCGGCGCGCGCGGCAATCGTCTGGAGTTCCAGTTGCGCGGCGCGCTCCGCCGCGCGAATCTCCACCTGTCCGGCGAGTTCGATGCGTTTGGCATCTTCCTGCGCCAGCGCGCGAATGCGCAGCGCTTCCGCGTCGCTCTCGCGCCTCGCCCGCGTCCGCAACTCCTCGACTTGCTTGCCCAGCGTGGCCATTTTCGATTCCGCTTCGCGCTGCTGTCGCTCCGCTTCTTCGCGCGCGCGCGCGCTTTCCGCAATGGCGTCCGCGATTGCCCGTTGCCGGCCGCGAAAATACGGCGGCGTCTTCTTGACAAAAACCCAAACCAAAACGGCTACAAAAATCAGGAAGTTAATCCAGCGATAAATCCAGCCAGTCGTCGATCCCGCTTCCTCTTGCGGATTCGCCGCAGCCAGAGCAGGAGCCGCACAGACCGCCAGCGCAAACGCCAATGCGAGCAACGAACTCGCCAAACGAAAAGCGCGGCGCATCGTCGCACTCACCGGTGCATTCACCGTCGCATTCATGGGCGCGCACCCGCGAGCGGCGCGGCCGGCCGCTCTAAAATCATTTTCACGATTTGTCCCGCGAGTTTTGCGCTTTCCCCTTCGAGTTGCGCCCTGGCCGCGTCGAATTCGCGCGCAATGCGCTCTTTTTCCTTGCGCACTGCTTCTTGCTCCAGCTTGCGGACGCTGGTCAACAACTTCGCGCGTTCGTCGAGCGCCGCTTGCCGCGACGTTTCCTGCTCGGCGAAAACGCCCGCGCGCGCTTTTCTCAGCGCATCTTCATACGAATGGACTTTCTCTTTTGCCGCGGCCTGAACGGCTTCGGCCTCCGCGCGCGCCTTGTTGATCCGCGCATTGCGCTCGGCGAGCGTGCGCTCGAGTGGCTTGAAAAAATTCGCGCGCAAAAACCAATAAAATAAAAGGAAAACGACGATCGTCGGCACCGACTTGAGGAACAACCAGCCGAGCTGTTGCAGGATCGCCATCGCACACTATCGCAGCCGTTTCGCTCCACACCGTGGATTTTCTTTGTTCGGCGGCTCGTCGCCGCCCTTAGGCACACGTTTAACGCACCGCAAAGCCAGCAATTATCGCATCCCCTTTCCGCGTCGTCAACCAGAGCAAAAGCGTGGGAGAGCCCTGTCGCGTCGTTTCCTCTGGCGAGGTCGAAAACGGCTGAGTGGGAAGCGAGCGAAGGGAATTTTCGCGAGGTTTCGAGTGAGGTCTTCGGGTGAGATGGCGGAGAGAGAAGAGACTGGGAGCGGAAATATGGAAAACCGGGAGGGCGCGAAAAAATGTGGCGCGCAAACATGAAACTCATTTGCGATTAGGAAGATGGAAGTGGTTGTATGTGCGGCACTTAGCTCTTCGGGACTGCGCATCTCATTTGCGATTAAGAAAATCGCAGATTGGGGCAGGAACCCCGGTTGGGAGGGGATTTTGGCGCCCTTCGCTGCGCTCAGGACACCAAATCCTGGCCGGATTTGATGGAGAGGAAACTCCACCGGAAGTGCCTTTGGGGGCCGCGATGCACGAGGTTGGCTATTGTAACCATGCAGTACCTATGTACCATAAGTTGACAGTTTGTCAATGGAGGCGAGTGGCTGGTGGCAAGTGACCCTTCCATTGTCCCTTCCTGCGTCAGGGCGAACAGGGTGAACGGATAAGACGCGCGAAAGGAAGAAGTGAAGCGGGCCCGTCTTTTTTGTCGGAGATGAAGAGCCTGTGTGAGAACTGCAGAATCAGTACTTCAGCGGCTGAAGCCGCACTGAAATTGCAGTGCTTATGTCGTGGCTAAAAGCCACGACCCACAGCGATTCTTGAGTTGTCAAACGGACTCGGAAGAGCCTGTGTGGGAACTCATAACGACAGACCTCAGCGGCTTAAAGCCGCCCTGTTTTGCGTCGGTTACGGCACGACTAAAGTCGTGCCCTGACAGAAACTGAAGTTGGCACGCAGACTCTGAAGCTGCGACCCACTGAAAAGCAGAGCGAAGGTACCGCATTTGCCTGCGGTCTGCCTGCGGCACCGGACCGATAAAGCCGATCGGCCCTACAAAAGCTTAAAGCTACGAAACGCCGCACGTCCGTGCGGCGCGGGCCGACCGTAGTCGGCCCCCTACAACCACAAAAGCGACAACAAAGGCAAAGGCCGCAGACCTAAAAGGCGCAGGTCTGCGCTACAGAAGCAAAAGCAGATCCCTCGCGTTGCTCGGGATGACACGAAAGGCGTGTCAGGTTTGGGTGACGGGAGCGGGGATTTCGGGCTTTTGGGGTTCTACGCCGCGCCAGCCGACGGGGCGGCCCTGCACGGCTTCCTTGAGGGCGCGGAACAGGACGACGTACATCATCTGGCGATAGTAGAAACGCTGGATGAGGAGCGGAGTGAGGAGCGACCAGTCTTCGTTCTTTTCGAGGGCGAAGGCGATGACGCACGTGAGCAAATCGATGAGCATGAAAGCGGCAAAGAAAATGAGCGAGCGGATGACGTCGTCGCTGGTCCACAGCGGGGGGAGATGCGTGAAGCGGAACTGCGCGAGTCCCCAGAGAAGAATCGAAAACAGGAAAAGAAAATCGATGATGGGAGAGACGAGCGGAAGAACGATCTGAAACAGAAAAACGTTGGGCAGGGTGATCCAGCCGAGCGTGCCGTAGCGCGGGCGGCCGATTGCGTCGCGATGTTTCCAGACGGCCTGAAGAGTGCCAAAGGTCCAGCGGAAACGCTGACGGATCAGGGTTTCGACCGTGTCGGGGACTTCGGTGTGGCCGATGGCGTCTTCGTCATAGAGAATTTTCCAGCCGTGGCGGCGAATGGTGAGGGTGAGGTCGGTGTCTTCCGCGACCGTGTCTCCCGCGAAGCCGCCGCAGGCGCGCATGACTTCGGCGCGCCACGCACCGACAGCGCCGGGAACCACGGGAATGCAATTCAGCAAATCGAAGGCGCGCTTTTCAAGATTCTGGCTGGTGATGTATTCGAGGGCCTGCCAGCGCGTGAGCCAGCGATTGCGATTCATCACTTTGACGTTTCCGGCGACGGCTCCCACGCGCGGGCTGGCAAAATGGCGGACGAGGCGCGGAATGGCGTCGGGGTCAACGATGGTGTCGGCGTCAATGGTGACGATGACTTCGCCCGAGGCTTCGGCCAGGGCGTGATTGAGCGCGGCGGATTTTCCATAATTGACCTGGCGAATCAGGCGGACGCGGGGATCGCGTCCGAAAGCTTCGAGGACGCGGTCGCTGGTCTGGTCAACGGAGCCATCGTCGACGACGATGATTTCGAGCTTGGGGTAACGCGAAGCGAGCGCGGAACGAACCGTGTCCGCAATGACGGCCTCTTCGTTATAGGCGGGAATGAGCACGCTGACGACGGGCTGATACTCGGGATGATTTTCCGGCGCGGCGCGAAGCTTTTCGGCAAGGGCGAGAAGACCAATGAAGAGAGCGCGTCCGCTGACGAGCGCGATTCCGGCGACGAAAATAAAGGCGATGGACAGGCGGAGCCAGTGGAAGAGATTGAAGATGAAGGAATCCGTTTCGGCGAAGAGATGTTCTTGGTTGCTCAACGGGGGCATCACTTGGGCGCGAGTCTGATTGAGGAGCTGGGAAACGGTGACGAAGGAGTAGCCCTCGGCCTTGAGCTGGTCAATGATTTGCGGCAGGGCCGCGACGGTGTGGCTGCGGTTGCCGCCGCCGTCGTGTATCAGGATGATGTTGCCGGGAAGTTTGTGAATCTGGTCCAGAACGCGCTGGACGATCACCTGCGTAGGAGGCGGGGGAACGCCGCCTTCTTCGCCCCAATCGTGCGGGTCAATGTGCCCGGCGACGAGTAAGTAGCCCATGGCTTGAGGAATGGGAAGATTGGCGACTTCCTCGGCGGTTTCCGGCTCTTCGTCGATGCCATAGGGCGGGCGGAAAAGAAGAGTCTTCACGCCGAGGTCGCTTTCGAGGAGCCTCTGCGTGAGATTCAATTCGAATTCGATCTGCGTCTTCGAAGCCTGGTCGAAATCGGGATGCGTGTAGGTGTGGTTGCCGATCTCGTCGCCATCGGCATATTCGCGGCGAACGATGTCGGGGTAGCGGTCGACTTCGACGCCGATCACGAAAAATGTGGCAGGGACATGCTCTCTTTTTAGGACGTCCAACATGGCGGGGGTCCAGGTGGGGTCAGGACCGTCGTCAAAGGTGATCGCGAGGACTTTTTTTTGCGCGCCGCCCATGCGTTCAATGCGCCAGGAGAGAGGATATTTGGTGAAGCCTTCGTCCGTGAATGTGTCGGTGGCGGAATCGTAATGGAATGTTCGAGCGCCGCTCTGCGGAGTCCCGATGATGCGCCATAAATCGCCGGTGCCTTCGAGAATCAAATCGTAGCCGGGGGGAATGGCCTCGAGTTGTGCGCGGGTCTGGTTATTGGGCCGGCGCGCGTCCCAGATATCCCAGATGGATGGATCTTCGGTGCCGAAGCGCCAGAGGGCCGTGCCTTGGACACCGGCGCGTTCAGCGGCGCGAAGCTCGTTGTATGCGGTGAGGGCATCGAGCATCCAGACGTTGTGGACGTTGTTGGCCTCGTCCTCATAGCTATAAAAAGGGCTGAGCGAAGCAGGATCGAATTGAATTGTGGCGTCGGACTCCTTGGCGCGAACGCAGGCGGTCTGGAATGACAATGCATCGGCGACAGGATGCGGGACGGCTTTGGTGGGCGACGGCCAATCGTACGCGTAATTGGCGATGCCCATGACGATCTTCTGCGGCGGGATCATTTTCACGATGGCGTTGAGATTTTTGAGATACCAATCCTGAGAGACAATGGGGCCGGGCGCGGACTCGGGCCAGTGAAGATCGTAGTTCATCAGGATGATGGCGTCGGAGCCGGCGGCGAGGGATTTGTAATCGTAGGTCCAATCGGCGGCGGGAAGGGCGACCATCAGCTTCAGGCCGACGGCGTGAAGGGCGATGCCCAGTTCGCGAATGAATGTGTCGAAATTTTTCTGGCTGGCGTCGGGGATTTCCTCGAAGTCGACGGCAATGCCCGCGTCCTTGTGCGATTGCGCGTACTCGACGAGTGATGTTTCGAGGCGCTCGCGCGCCGTGGGGCTGGCGAGCATGTCGGCCATGGGCTGGATTTGCCAGATGTTGCCGTCGTAATTATTGAGGAGCGGCATCATGGGCAGCTCGATGTTCAGCGTTTTCAGCCAGGCGTCGAGTTTCGGATCTTTGTCGACGGCGAGGCTGCCGTCGGCGGTGAAGGCGTGCAACTCTTCGGCGATGAGCAGGTCGATATCATGATAATGAAGCTGGAGGGAGGCGAGGCTGTTCGAATCCCAGTTGACATAAAAGGCCGCGCGCAGAGGATCGTACTTTTCGGGGATGTCACCCAAGGCGGCGACTTTGCGGCGGCGGCTGGGACGAAAACGCGCGCGCTTTAGCCTCGTTTTCGTGCGGCGCGGCGGGACGGGGCGGTACGCCTGGCCGCGCTCCGGGAGAAGAAGCTCGGGCAAATTCGGGCGGCGAATTATATTGAAGAAAAACACGACTACAATCAACGTGAAGAAGACGCCGGAGATTTCGAGAACGCGGCGGGTGCGGCGCCAGCGGCGGCGCTGTTCGTCATAGAATATGGGGTTGCGTTTCGTCATGCCGACATTCCAAGCTAGCTGCCTGCGGAAATACTGTCAATGACCGCTTCTACTAAGATGCGCGCGCACGTTACCGGCGCTGTACTGGCGGCGCTGGGGCTGAGAATCTTCTTCCTATGGAGATTCCCATTTTACGACGCGGGCGACACGCCCATCTACCAGCAACTCGCTCATAACTGGCTGAAACACGGGATTTACGGGCTGGATATTTTAGGGCGCCTGACGCCGGTGGACATGCGCACGCCGGGGTATCCGGCGTTTCTGGCGGCGATTTACACGGTATTTGGCGAAAGCGCGCGGGCGGTAATGTTCGCGCAGGCGTTTGTAGATGTGCTGACGTGCGTGTTGGTGGCGGCGATGGCGGCAGTGCTGGCGCGGCGGGAGTCGCGCCGGCGCGTGGCGCTGGCGGCGCTGTGGCTGGCGGCGCTGTGCCCGTTCACGGCGAACTACACGGCAGTGGTGCTGACGGAGACGCTGACGATATTTCTGAGCGCATTGGCTATGCTGGTGCTGATGGAGGCGCTGCGCGGATTGCGGCGGCGCGAGGAGGCTGTTTCGCCCGGGGAAATGTCTCCGAACATGCGCTGGCTGATGGGCGGGACTGTCGTGGGATTTGGAACGCTGGTGCGTCCGGAGACGCCGCTGATTTTGGCCGCTGCCGGGGCGGTGCTGCTGGGGTGCTGGTGGCGTCCGAAGAATTGGACGAAGCTGGTGCGCGCGGGATTGCTGATGGCCCTTGGGCTGATTTTGCCGCTGATGCCGTGGGCGGCGCGGAACTGGCGGACGCTGCACACGGTGCAATTTCTGTCGCCGCGATACAGCGAACTGCCGGGCGAATTCACGCCGCACGGATTTTATGCCTGGACGGGTACATGGCTGTGGCGATTTGGCGATGTGTTTTTGGTGCCGTGGAATTTGAACGGGGCGCAGATCAGTATTGATGACGTGCGGGCGTCGGCGTTCGATTCGCCGAGGGAACACGAGCGCGTGGCGAAGCTGCTTGGCGAGTACAACGAAACGACGACGATGACGCCGCGGGTGGATCGCGAATTCGCGGAGATTGCGCGCGAGCGGACGGCGCGGCATCCGTTGCGAACGTATGTGCGCGTGCCATTTCTGCGGGCGATGGCGATGTGGTTCACGCCGCGGATCGAGATGTTGCCCCTTTCGGGCCATTTGTGGCCCGTTCACTATTGGTGGGAAAATAGCGAGCCGGAGTATTGCGTTTCGCTGGGGTTTTTTCTGCTGGGCATCGCGTACGCAGGGATGGCGCTGGCCGGAACGTGGCGCGTGCGAAAGGATCCAGCGGCGCTGCTGCTGGTGGCGTATATTGTGATTCGCACGGGATTTCTTACCACGATTGAAACGCCCGAGCCGCGGTATGTGCTGGAATGTTTTTCCGCGGTTTTTGCGCTGGCGGCGCAATTGTGGACGCGCAAAGGCACCTACGATACGAATCGGCGATAATACGCTGGAAATTAGCGAAGCGCATGGGGAGTTTCAGCCAATGCCGTGCCATTTGCACTTGTACGTGCGAGACACGGATGCGGTATACGCGCAGGCGTTGCGCGCGGGAGCTACTTCAACCGAAGCGCCGAACGACAAGCCATACAGCGACCGCGCCGCGGGCGTGCGCGATGCGTGGGGGAATAGCTGGTTCATCGCCACGCACATCAAGGATGTGGCGTTTTAGAGGTTCGCACGAGGCGACTGTCAGCTAAAGTGCTTGACGAGCAGCGATTCGATAAATGCGGCGCAGCTTTCGACCTGCGATCTGCTTACGTTCTGCCAGTCTGCATGCAAACTGTCGTTGCGAAATTTCAAATAACTCTGTGCCGTGCCGACCTCACCGCCTCGGAGGACATCCGCCTTTTTCAGTGCCCCTATTACCTCTTCCAATTTGGGTCGGTCTATTACAGACGCGAATTCAGCGCCCATTCGGCGTATCAGATCTTCAAAGGCCGCCGCGATTAGAACAGCGGCAACGTTCTTGGATCCTTCGCTCTGGTCGCTGAGAATTTCTTTCCCCAATCTAGTAAGCTCAGAGAGGACTTCGCCCGTTACGGCTGTTCTCAATCTGACCGTTAAGCCAGCTTGGAGTTCTCCTTTAGCACTCGCTATAGCTCCTCGTGCGTGCCTACAGATGTCGGGGGCCGGCGAGCCGGTCGCTCGCTTGGATATAACGTCGCAGTCAGCAAGAAAGCGATGAATCTGTGGACTATTTTGGCCATAAACGTCCGCCAACATGGAAACGGCCGACTGAGCCAGCTCTGAAGCAAGATCGCGATTGGTGCTTATGCCCTTGGCGAGCATCTCATCGGCCCGCTTGATCCACAATTCTGATTTGTCAGTCATGACGATTCTCTACGCGAGGTTAGGCTCAGCAAATGCTATCGGACAAGGGAGTGATGGTCAAGGAAGGAACTTTTCTTCGGCAGCGGCATCAGCTTTCGTCGACGGGTTCGGGGTGGATGGTGAGGCGGTAGATTTGGGGGAAGTGCTCCTTGACGCGATCCTCGACGGCGGCGGTGACGTCGTGGACGTGAGTGATGGGGAGGCTGCCGTCCATGGCGCAGTGGCAAGAGACGAGGATTTTGTGCTCGACGAAGCGGACATGAACGTCGTGGCAATTGGTCAGTTCGTGATATTCGGCGCCGAGGCTGTTGACGAAGTCGCGAACGCCGACGGCGAGGTCCTTCATTTCCTCGCCGCCGGGGATGTGCGTGCCGAGCGGCTCGATGTGAATGTTGATGTGCGCGCCGGCGGCTTCGCGGAGCAAATCCTGCTCGAGCTCGGTGGCGAGGCGATGGGCTTCGCGGAGGCTGGAATGCTCGTCGACCTCGAGGTGCAGCTCGATGAACAGGCGGCCGTCGATTTGATGCGCGGCGAGTTCGTGGACGGCGAGGCCCCGGCGCTGGGCCGTGGCGCGAATCGTTTCGAGGAAATTTTCGCCGGAACGCGCGCGCGGTTCCATGTGGACAACCACGTCGGAGGGAACGATTTCGCCAATGCGGCGCTCGACGCGGTCGCTGGTGGCGTGGGCTTCCTCGAGGCTGGTGGTTCGCGGGACGCTGATATTCACGTCGACGAAATAGCGCTGGCCGGCGCGGCGCAGGCGAACGCGATCCACTCCTAAGACGCCTTCCACGCGCTGCGCGGCGGCGAGAATCCTGCTTTGCAATCCCTTGGGCGCGACATCGAGCAGGGCTTCGAGCGTGCGTTTGCCGAGGCGCGAGCCGACCCAGATGATGACTCCGGCGACGGCGAGGGCGGCGAGCGGGTCCGCAAAACGCAGCCAGTGAATGCCGAAGCTCTGGCCTAGCCATAAGGCGACGATTCCGAACAGGACGACGCTGGTGCTCCAAACGTCGGTGGAGAAGTGAAGGGCGTCGGCTTCGAGCGCTTCGCTGGGAAATTGGCGAGCGACGCGGGAGATGGCGCGAGCGCGAGTCCAGTCGATACCGATCATGAGCACGAGAAGGATGATGGCGAGAAGGCTCGGGTATACCGGCGACTGGCGGAAGAGAAGGCGCTGCGCAGCTTGCCAAATGATGTAGACCGCCGTCATCAAGAGCAGGGCGGTTTCGACGAAAGCGGAGAAGCTTTCGAATTTCGCGTGGCCGTAGGTGTGGTCCGCGTCGGCGGGCTTGTCGGAAATGCGCACGGAAAGATAGGTGATGACGGCGGCGACGAGGTCGAGGCTGGAGTGCAACGCTTCGGAAAGAATGCCGAGGCTTCCCGTGCGAACACTGAGGAAAATTTTGAGAGACACAAGCACGAGCGCCGCGCCGATGGAGGCCAGCGCCGCCAGCTTTTTTTCGCGTACCGCTACGGTGGATGCGTCCATGAAGGATTCCGAGTGATTATACGATGGAGGACGAAGAAATCCGCGGTTTCGCCCGTCGATATTCGCCGGTATAGTGGAAGATTCGTAACTGACCTTCGTTGCAGGAGCGAAACTTGGATGAATGACGAGAGGCGATTGCCGGAGAAACGCGCACTCTGGCGGCGGAAGCGCTGGATCGCCATTGCGGTTGCCGTGGCGGGGTTCGCGTTTGCGGCTGACGCTTTGTGGATCGAGCCGGAAAATATTCAAGTGACGCACTACGAGATTCAATCAGCGGAGGTGAAAAGCCCGCTGAAAATCGCGCAGTTGAGCGACCTGCACACACGGGGCCTGGGCCGGCCCGAACGCAAGATGCTCGCGATACTCGCCAAGGAAAAGCCGGACGTGATTCTGATCACTGGCGACACGCTCGCGGACCCGTTGGGAAATTATCAAGATTGCCTGAAGGTCTATCAGCAACTGCACGCGCCGCTGGGCGTCTGGTTCGTGCGCGGGAACTGGGAGAACTGGCATCCGGTAAGGCGCGAGCGGCAGTTCTACCATGAAGCAGGAATCAATCTGCTGGTGAACGCAAATCACGAGCTGCGCCCGGATGTGTGGGTGGTGGGATTGGACGATCCGTATTCGGGAGTAGCGCACCTGAATCGCGCGCTGAAAGGAGTGCCAGCGGACGCGTACACGATCCTGATGTTTCATTCGCCGGCATATTTCGATCATGTCGCGGGACGCGTGAATTTGTGCCTCGCCGGACACACGCACGGCGGGCAGGTGCGGATTCCGTTTGTTCGGCCGTTTTGGCTGCCCCTTGGAAGCGGAAGATTTTTGGAGGGCTGGTACGCGGAGAAAGGCTCGCGGATGTACGTCAACCGGGGACTGGGAATGTCGAATGTGCCGGTGCGATTTCTATGCCGGCCGGAAGTGACGTTCATTACGCTCGAGCCGTAGTCCTCGGCACATTCCGAAACGTAGCGGCTATTTTTCCTTCAAGGACGGCTCTGGAACGAGCGGAAGGCGGCGCGGCTCGCCGTGGTATCCGCGAACTTCCACGTCCTCGAGGAGCAAGGACGGAGCGACAATCGAGCTGGGAATGCCGCCCTGCACCGAACCGAATGTGGCGAGGGCGGTGCCGGCGAATCCCGGCGAAGCGTTCTGCATGAAATTGAACACCGTGGAATCGTTGCCGATGCCCGCGATGGTGCGGAAGCCGCGCAGGTTGAGGCCCTTGATGTGCGCCCCCCGAACGAGCTCTTCGTGGCCGTCGGAAACGTAAACGCGATAGATGAGAAGGGGCAAGCGATCGCCGCTCGACAAGCCGTCGGCGAGACCGGAAATAATGTCCGAGAAATCCTGCTGGGTCTGCGCGGCGAGCGCGGGATTATCCATGCGCTTGATTTCCAGGCACCACTGCTGGCCATTCGACTTGCAAAGGTCGAGGAATTTTTTGCGCAGGTCCGCGGGACTGACGGTATTCGACGCTTCGAAAAATAAATTGCTCGACGTGGGTTCGGGCGAAGAAAGCAGCGCGGAGCGCGCGTGGCCATTGGATTCCAGGAAATCGGGGCCGGGACGGCGGGACATTAGCAGATTTTTCAGCATGCCATTCTCGACGATGTTGACGCGCTGGGCGCGGACGCCTTCGTCGTCAACGTCATAATTCCCAAACAATGGCTGGCCCTGGAAATCTTTCACCGTGGGATCGTCGGTGAGCGAAACATTCAAGGGAAGGACGCGCGTGCCAACGCGCCCGGACCATTCGCTGTGCCCGCCAACCTGCCGCAACATTTGATCGAACGCCGGAAGGCTTGAAAGCGGAGGGCGCGCGCCGGAAAGGGAAGGCTCAAGGGCCTGCGCCAGCACGGAGCCGGCGGCGGACGCGTCGAAAAGCACCGGACCTTCGTAGTCAGAGACATTCGGAGCGGCGCGGAGGGCTTCCAACTGCGCGGCGGTTTGCGCCAGGGCTTTGCTGACGTCGCCGGGCTTCGGCAAATCGGACGGCTGCGCGGCGTAACTGGCATAGAAATTGTGCAGCGGCATGCCGTCGGGGGCCTGCGTGTCGAGGCCGGCTTCGATTCCCGCGACGCTATGCGAGATGCGAAGTTTCGTGCCTTCGCTGGTCAGGAGATAGTAGGTGGTGTAGACGAGATAATAGTGAACGCGGGTACCGTACAGGTCCGGATAATTGCGCAGAATTTTGGACGATTCGCGAGCTTCATTTTCCCAGTTGCGCGAAGTCCAGTCGGAATTCATGAGCGGCTGAACGTCCACGACGGGCTGGCCGATTTTCGAAAAATCCGGAATCTCCGGCGGGCGGGCGAGACTATTGAGAAACGCCTTCTTGTTGGAGTACTGCACGAGAGCTTGTTTGTAAGCCTGATCGGTGGCAAGCCACAAGTCCTGGCGGAGGGAATGGTAATCGCGATCGATGCCCACCTGGCCCCGCCGCCCGAGGAAACCTTGAAAACCGTTCTGCGTGATGAAATTCGAGCTATCGAGCTGATGATCGCCGACGCGAACTCCCACGGTCATGAAGCGGCTGCGATTGTGCGTGCTTGAAATGAGAGCGCCGGACGAAGCGGAGATGCTGCGGATGTCGATGTCCAGGATGCGGTACTGGATGTAGTAAGGCTTCTGCTGCCCGTCCAACTGGAGGCGCGCAACATTGCGCGTCATTTCGTCCTGCATGGCCTCGAGCGTGTGGTCATTGTCGCTCTGCGCGGCGGCGGGAAGCGCGCTGAATAAAGCGAGCGCGAGGGGCGCAATGACGAACCAGAATCGCAAGACGCGCCGCACGTCCATTATTCTCGCTCCTTGGATAGCGGATCGTGCGCGGGCGGCGGAAGAATCGGTGGTGTGTCCGTGGAAGATTCCTTCTTCGAGACTTCCATTTCGGAGATGAGAATTTCCGGCGCAACGGCCGAAACGGGAACGGAACCCGATTCCGCGCCGCAATAGCCGTTGAAGACTTCGGGCGTGTCGCCGGTAGCAATAATCTTGGTGATGGAAATCAGCGGCGTGCCAACGATATTGACGCCGCGGACAAGCTCGTCGGGACGGCCGTCGGGAAAAACTTTGTAAACGATGAGCGGTTGCACCTGAAAGGCCTGGGGCTGGGCGCGCCCAGTGAACGTGAAACCTCCGGCAATGTCATCGATCAGCAAACCGAAGGGCTTGCCCTGCTTGCGAATTTCCTCGATGAAGCGCCGGCGCAGCGCCGCGTTCGTCATCGTCTTGCTGCTCTCGACAATCGTGTTTCCCATGCGAGCGATGGGCTGGTAGCCGAGTTGACGGCGGCCGTGGCCGTTCGAGTGAGGAAAATTGATCAGCGGGGAGCGGCTCATCAGGAAATTTTTCAGGATGCCGTGGTCGACGAGCGTGACGTTCTGCGCGGGCACGCCCTCATCGTCGAAGGGATAATAGCCGAGCAAGACTTGGCCGTTGATTTCCTTTGTGGTGGGATCGTCCCGAACGGTAATGAAACTGGGGAGAATCTGTTGCCCCACTTTGCTCGTGAATGTCTGCCCCTCGCTCACGTCCTTCTGGCGAAAGCCTTCGAGACGGTGGCCGAGAACTTCGTGAAAGAAGACAGCTGCAGCGCGACCGGTGAGAAGCGTGGGCCCAGCGAAAGGCTCGACGAGCGGAGCCTTCTGCAGCGCGGCGATCTGGCCGCTGAGAATACGAACTTGATCCATGACCGTCGAATCGCTGGGGGCTTTCGAGGGATCGACCCAATCGAAATTCGCGTAGCGCTCAAGGTCCATGCCGTCCGGCGCTTTGCCTTGTACGAATAGTTCGAGGCGATAGCGAATCTGGCCGAAGGCAAGTTTTGAGTCTTCGCTATTGACGAAATATTGATTCGTGGCGCCAGCCGTGAACGTGACGATGGAATTCAGAACCGCGGGCGAGGCGCTGAACGCCGCAGTGTACTTGCGGACTTTCGCCTCCCACGGCTTGCGATCCACGTGGAAGGAAACCGCGGGACCGATGGAAACGCGGGGTTCCTCGTGAGAAAAATCCGGGGCACGCTGCTCGGCGGACTGCGCCTGAACTTCTTTGCTGGTTTGAACGGCAATAAAGGCCTGGACCGCGGCGCGATACTGGCGGTCCGTCTCACGCCAAATTTCGCGGCGCAGGACGGGAATGTCGTCATCGAGAGTGGCTTGCGTGCCGGGACTGGTCCATGCGGGTTCGCTTCCTTCGACCTTGTGCGTGTTGTCGAGATTGTAGCTGCCCACGCGCGTCTGGACTTCGAGCCAGCGGTCGCGAGCGTCGCTGGAAGAAAGCAGCGCGCCATTGGAGCCAGAGACGTTGACGTTGTCCTCGTCCGTGAGCGTGTACGCAAGAAAATAGGCAGGGGGATCAGCTTTGCTGTAGGCGGTAACCGAGCGCTGCATCTCCTGCTGCATCGCCTGCAGAATCGGCGGCGTGGCTGCGGAAGAAGACGCCTGGCCTGTTCCCGCCAAGCATATCCCGGCCAAACAAACGCTCGCCGTTGCCAGTGCGGCAGCGCGGGTCCAAATTCGAAATGTGGTACGAAGGCGAATCATTCGAAAAGTCAGATTCAACAGTTTAAGACAGGTCAATGAAATTCCCAAGCAAATCGCCGCAGAATGCTTCCTGAAGGAAAACGGCCAAAGGCTTAGATGCACGAAAGGGCGGTTACGAGTACCCTTCGCGAAAAATATTTTTCGCGGCGTAACTTCAAGGCTGCTTTGCCGGCGGCGGTGCGGCTGCGGCTGACGGTGACGCTGGCTTGACAAACAAAGACGGGTCGAGCGCCGGATTGATATGGATGTCCTGGACCGTCGAATCCGTGAATTTTGTCCCGCTGCGATACGTCACGCTCTGATACGGGAACTGGCGGCCCTCGACCGCGCGGAAGTCGCTCCAGCGCTGGTCGGAATCTTCGGTCCCGGATTTGTATTTGGCGGCGATCAGCAGATGAGATGTGGAATCGAAATACAGCTTGATGTCGCCGAACGAAGCGAACCAGGTGACGGTGTCGGCTTTCTTGCCGCCCACTTCTTCCTGGCCCAGGTATTGCGCCTTCACGTTTCCCGCCAGCGCCTGCTGGTAAAGTCCCCACCCGCCGAACAGGTTGATGCCGCGCTGAAATTCGCCGAATCCCTCCGGCGGAACGTCGCGCGTTCCCTGTGGACTCTGTACCCAGGCGGATTTGCCGTCGGAAACCTGTTGAATCTCTCCCATGGGAAGCGTGATTACGGCGTGAACCTTATCAGGGTAAGCGATCTGCCATTTCACGTTAATGGCTAGCGCGCCCTGCGGAGCGTAGATGTTGCCCTTCTCCGTGAATTCGAGGGACGAAACGGAGCGAAGGGCATCTCCTCCCGCTGCCTGAGCCGCGGCCATGACGATTTCGCGCCCCTTGGCGAGCGATTCAGGAGTGGCGGCCGGAACGGCTGCTTTCGGCTGGCGCAAATCGGGACTCAGCAAATCCAAATCGTTGAAAGGAATTTCCTCCCATTGCGCGGTGGGAAAATCGGCTTTGAGCGCGGGAAGGAACTGGCTGGCGTTGCCGACGAGCACGACATCGAGATCGCGGGCGTCGAAATACTTCGTGGCCATTTGGCGCACGCTGGCGTTCGCGACGTCCAGGATTTTCTGCTGATACGTGTCATTGTAATCCGCGGGCAAGCCATATTCAGCGACGGCCAGAACGCGGCCAGCGACCTGCGCCGCGGTTTCGGACTGAATCGGATAGACCCCGGAAAGATAATCCTGAGCGAACTTCAATTCCTGCGGCGTGGTATTGCCGGTGGACATCTGGGCGATGAGATTGACAACGAGCTTGGTCGCCTCCGCCGTCGCTGCCGTGCGCGTGAACGTGTCGGCGACAAAATCACCGGCAAAGCGATTGGAATCGAACGATGAGTTGGCACCGTAGGTAAGACCCTTCTTGATGCGCACTTCGGTGTTCAATCGGCTGTTGTAGCCGCCACCGAAAATTCGGTTGGTAACGAGCAGCGGAATGTAATTGGGATTATTGCGGCGAATCCCTAGCTTGCCGGCGCGGATTTGCGTCTGCACGGCATCGGGCTTGTCGATGACGATGAAATGCAGCCCGGAGGCAGGCGCGGGCGCGGCAACTGATTCCTGTGGGATCTCTTTTCTCTGCCACGAGCCGAAATATTTCTGGGCCAGGGCAAACGCGCGTTCGGGCGTGACGTCGCCGGCAAAAGCGATCAGCGCTTCGTTGGGGACGTAATTCGCATCGTGAAATTTCACCAGATCGTCGCGAGTGATTTTCGCGACGGTATCGGGCGTGCCATCGCCGGGCATGCCGTAAGGCGAGGCGCCGTAAACCGTGCGATCAAAAACGGCGGAGGCCAGGAACCCGGGATCGCTGTAGTTAACGCGCAGGCCGGAAAGCGTCTGCTGGCGCTGGCGTTCGAGTTCCTGTTGAGCGAAAGCGGGATGAAGAACGGCGTCGGAAAGAAGATCCATGCCCAGATCGAGATCGCGCGATACGACCGTGGCGGACGCGCCCGTGGCATCGTCCCCCGCCTCGGCGTTGATGCTACCCCCGACAAAATCAATTGCCTGGGCGAATTGCTGCGCGGAACGCGTCGTCGTTCCTTGCGTCAGCATGTTGGCCGTCATGGCAGCGATGCCCGGCGTTCCGGCGGGGTCGCGAATCGCGCCTGCGGACATCAGTACAAGACGAACGGCGACGGCGGGCTGGCGGTGGTCGGTGACGACGAAAACACGGAGGCCATTTGAAAGCGTGCGCGTGGCAGCGCGGGGAAAATGAAATACGCGCGTCGGCTGGCCGGCGGGCATTTTCGCAACGAGTTTCACGCCCGGCGGAACGATGCCGGTACCGTGCTGATTTTCTTGCGCGGCGGATGGCTGGGCAACTCGCGCTTTCGTTTGCGCTTGAGCGCTAAGATTCATGCCGAAAAGCAGGGTTGCGATGAGGGAAAGCGCGCAGAGCGCCACTTTCATGCAGAGCGTCAATTTCATTTGGGCCTTCCTATTCCTATCCGTGCGGCGGCTCATTGCTTGCTCCCTGGGGCGGGCTTGGATTGCTTCTGCGGCAGGTAGAAGAGAACTGTTTCGTGCCGCTGAACGAAGTATTCGTCGGCCACGCGCTGGATCGCCGCGGCGGTCACCGCTTCGTAACGGGCCAAGCCGGTATTGACCAGATTCGGATTCTTGCCGATCACGGCAGCTTCGCCGATGGCGTCGGCCTTTTCCTGGTCGGTTTCGCGGCCAAGGATGAAGGCGGAAATCTGCTGGTTCTTCGCCTTTTCGAGCTGCTTCTGCGAGATCGGCTGGCTCTTCATCTGCGCGAGCACGGAATCGAGAGCCTTCTCGCCTTCCTCGGCGGTGTGCCCGGAATTCATGATGGCCAAAACCCAGAACAAGTTTGGATCCTCGGTGAAATTACCGAAGCCGACGGATTCCAGCGCGATCCGTTCCTTGTAGACGAGCGTTTGATACAGAAGACTGCTTTCGCCGCCCGCGAGAATATTGGAGGCGAGATTCAGCGGATAGGAATCCGGCGAGAACCGCGCGGGCATCTTGAAACCCTCGATGATCGCGGGAAGCGGCACGCCGGGATACGATTTCGTCACGGTGCGCTGGGCGGTTTGCGGCGGTTCCTTCACGGTGACGCGCGGGATCGGATGAGGTGAGCGAGGAATCCCGCCGAAATATTTTTCAGCCCAGGCAAGGGCTTGGGCGGGAGCAAAATCCCCGGAGATCACGAGCGTCGCGTTGTTCGGGCGGTAGTACGTGTCGTGAAACGCGCGAACTTCCTCGACGGTGGCCTTGTCGAGGTCGGCGATGCTGCCAATGGTTGTGTGATGGTAAGGATGGACAGTGAACGCCGCGGCGTATAAATCTTCCTCAGCGCGCCCGTACGGCGAATTATCGACGCGAAGGCGGCGCTCTTCCTCGACGACCTGGCGCTCGGACTTGAAATTCTTTTCGTCCACGTTGAGGCTGCCCATGCGGTCGGCTTCGAGCCACAGCACGCGGGCGAGATAATTGCTCGGAAAAGTTTCCCAAAAGACGGTTACGTCGTCGTTGGTATAGGCATTATCAAAGCCGCCCATGGCCTCGACGATGCGGGAATGCTCGTCCGGGCCCACATGAGCCGAGCCTTTGAACATGAGGTGCTCGAAAAGGTGTGCGAAGCCGGTGTGGCCGGGCTTTTCGTCCTTCGAGCCGACGTGATACCACACTTGAAGATTGACGACCGGAACGTGGTGATCCTGGACCATCTCGATCTTCAGGCCGTTTGCCAGCGTGTGCGTCTGAATCGCAAGATGCGGCGGACGGACGGCGGCGGTTTCCTCGGCAATCTTGCGCGCGTGAGCGGGCGGTACAGGCAGCTTTTTCTGCGCGGCAGCCGGGAGAGCGAACGTCAGGACGCAGGCCAGAGATAGAAGCACAGCCTTCATGTGTACGAATGATTTCATGGGAATCTCCCTCGCGGATTGCGGCGCGTAACGGACACATTTGCCCGGACGGCCACCTATACTAGGCGGCGAAGGATTTGATGTCAAATGCCTGCGCGAAAAGCGCAAAAGGGCATGTCCAACATTGCCGCATTGCGATGGCTATACTACGATGACTCCTGCCGATGAGCGAATCTTCCAGTGCCGCATTGACGAACGACAGCGGGGGAATGCTGTGGGATTTTTGGTATCCCGCGCTATGTTCCCGTCAAGTGCGCGGGCGCAATTTGCAGCGCGCCACGCTGCTCGAGGTGCCACTCGTGATTGGACGCGACGCGCGCGGGAAGCCCTTTGCGCTGCGCGACGTGTGCCCCCATCGTGGCATGCCGCTTTCGTGCGGCCAATCGGATGGCGAGACGGTCGAGTGCAGCTATCACGGCTGGCGATTCGACGCGCACACCGGGCAATGCCGCGAAATTCCGTCGATTACCGCGGACTCGAAGCTTCGCGTCGACCGCATTTACGCCGGAAACTTTCCCTGCGAGGAGCGCGACGGCTATGTTTGGGTTTACGTGACCGCGCCGAATTCGCCGCGGCTCGAACAGGCCCCGGTCGCCGCGCCTGAATTGCCTAAATTCAGCGAACATTACCGCACCGCGCATCTTTCGGCGGAAATGCCCGTGCATGTGGATCACGGAGTGATTGGATTGATGGACCCGGCGCACGGGCCGTTTGTGCATCAATCGTGGTGGTGGCGTAACCGGAGCAGCATTCACGAAAAGCACAAACAATTTGAGCCGATTCCCGATGGCTTTCGGATGAGCGCGCACACGCCGTCGTCCAATAGCCTGCCGTACAAAGTTTTGAAGATGATCACGGGCGCGCCAGTGACGACAACAATAGACTTCACTCTGCCCAGCTATCGGTTCGAGCAGGTGCGCACCGGGAATCTGTGGTTTTCGAGCCGCGCGGTCGTGACGCCGGTGCGACGCGACCTTTGCCGCCTCGATTTCTGCGCGGCGTGGAATGTGCTTCGATATGTCCCGATTGTAGGATTCATCGTGGAGGTGCTGGGGCCTCGATTTATCGCGCAGGATACGCAGACGATGGCCAAGCAGTCCGTGGGCCTGAAATCGAATCCTCATCTAATGCTGATTGATGACGCGGACCGCCCCGCAAAATGGTATTTCCAACTCAAGGCCGCGCACCTGGAATCAAAACGCACCGGGACGCCCGCTCCGCATCCGCTGGATGGTCCCGTGACGTTGCGCTGGCGTTCGTAAACAAGCCCTGCTGGCTGCCGATTAGTGAAGCTCCGACATATTGAATTCCGTTTCCACGAACCGGCCATCGGGTTTGCGCACGCGAATGCGCAGCGGCGCGGAATCTATCTGCGCCGGATCGTACTCCAACTCGATCGTCTCTCCCATCGGCGTTCTGCGGCCATAAAAGGACTCATAGCGCACGCCGACAGGCTTGATGCCGCTCTCTTGTGCGACGCGGACGGTTGAGCCGCCTGGAAATTCCCACGGAGAGCGCGGCCCGGCTTTAGCACCGGAATACCCTGCGCTCCATTCGATGCGAACGCGCACGATAAATTCCAGCGGGTGCGTCTGCAGATCCGTCTCCGTTTGCACCTCGGAATCGCCCGGCGTGTCCCGGCGTCCGCGGAGAAGAATCTGCTGATAGGGCGTGGAGATGCTGATCCGCGAGACGAAGTAACGTCCCGTTTGAGAGCCGACGAAACGGTGAATATATTGAAGGAGACGATCCGTGGTTTGAAAGTTGTTTCGCTCTCCGAGGAAAAATGCATTACGAATATCCTCCGAGTGCAGCGGGTATTGATAGGCCCGGACTGCCTGTGCGGCAAAAAGCAGCACGACTAAAGCTGCTAGGCTTTTCCCGCGGGACACCGGCGCGTTCCTGGGCATGGTCCCTCCGCTGCGTATTATCTTAGATGCAAGACATGCAAAATGCAGTCGCTCCGCCGGCCATCGCAAGAGGCTAGTTTGCGTCCATCCCCTCGGCGGGCATCGCGAACGCGCGATGAACGCGATACAGCACCCAGGCCGTCGCCGCTCCAGCCGGAGCCGCAAGCCACAATCCAGCATCGAGCACAATCGAAGGGCCGACTGAAATCAGGTTGAGCCATCCGGGAAGGGGCGTTTGTTGGGTGGCCGCGCTCCTCGCAAACGAGCCAAGGATCAGCGTCAACACAGGCGCGGCGACGGCGCCCGTCACGACCCATTGCCAGGCGTTGCGGAATTTTGCGAGCGTCGCGGCTCGCCGCAGAAGCAAACCGCCCAGAAGCGCCGCGACGGCTCCCAACAGCAGCCCATAAAAATAAAAAATCAAAAAACCAAATGCGCTGCGAAACGAAATAAAGCCGACGGTGGGACCCGCGAGATCCTTCAACCAAATGGCGAGACTCATGAAGAAACAGCCGCAGACCCACGCGGCGAGGTAATACGCCAGGCTGCCGTGGCGAGTCATATGCGCCGCTGGATGTTGGGAAAATCTTGCCAGACTTTGACGCCGCAGAAATGCGAGCCTTCGGTGCAGATGGGCGTCGTGATGCCGGCCCGCAGATGGCACGGCGGGCCGATGTAGCGGGCGAGTTCGGGAAACACAGCACGAACCTGCGCCACTTCCTCCATCGAGGACCGATAAATCTCTTCCTGCGCGTTGAAGCACGTGCGCATTGTCCATTTGTGGAGCAGGTGAAGCAGCGAGCCTGATTCGACCAGCCGAATCGACTTGGCGTTCGGCAGAAGATACAGCGCAATTTCCGCCGGCACGCCGCGATCGAGCAACTCATTTTTCGCTGCCCACGCTTCCGCCATCCCGGCGTCGTAAATTTCGCGCGCGCGGGGATTTTCGCGGATGAGCATCGGCGTGATGTGATCGGGCGCGCGCGTATCGGCCAGCGTCAAGATGGGCCGCGAGCCGGGTACCATGCGATGGCGCTGGTCCTGGCTGTCGGCGGTGTGGCTGATTTTTTTTGCGAATGTGAAATTGGCGTGCTGCAGCGCGCGCATCATGGGCGCATGAACGCCGATGTTGAGCGTTTCATGGCGATACGGATTGCGCGCGGGATTGAGCAGGCGGTCAATCGCTTCCGCGTCGGGGCAATCTCTTTCACATTGACCAACGACGGCGCGATACGCGGCGGCAACGCCCTGAAGCGCACGCGGCGAATAATCGACCAGCTTCGAAGTTTGGCCGTGAAGCTGCGCATCGAATTCCACGGCGAACGGCTCCCCCTCCGCGATATTTTTCGCCGCAGACCATTCGGGCAAATCCTCCATCGGCTGCGTCGCGAAGCGATCGAAGAACTGTGAATCGACTTCGTGAACGCGCTCGACCATGGCGTGCAAAACAGCCCGCGATTCCGACGGCGTGTCGCAAGCGGCCTGCATCCGCCATAACCGGTGCAACACGATTCCGGAAAGCGTGTGCACCATCGTGGTGAATGCGGCGACGGGCAAGACATACCGCGCGATCTCAATCGCGCGTTTCTCGGCGGCGCGCTTGACCTTCTCGATGCGGCGCGCGTGCGACAGTGGACCGATGTGCCAAATCTCGCCGAGGATTCTGCTTGCTTCTGGCTCCAAAACGCGCGCGAGCTCGCGGTAATACGACCACGCGCGCGCGATCGCATGTTCGTAAATCGCGCGATCGGCGGCGCTGAAATTCGCACTCTCAGCCGGAATATATGCGTGAGCGCGATCGAGGCGCACGTAGCGCTGGCTCTGCTGCTCGGAATTGTAAAACGGGTGCGCGTGCAGAAATGACCACACAAATTGTCGGCTCACGTTTTCCAGGCCGAACTCGAAATGCGCGTGCTGATACACGGTGTGATGGCCGCTGTAAAAAGTAGCCGCGCCAATATTGGTGCGCTGCTTCTCCGTGATTTCTTCGGGTCCGACGAGGCGCGGCGAATAGCAGGTCCGCGCGGCGGCGATTGCCGAGTCGTACGGATGCGCGAACGCGTTCCGCAAAGTCACGCGGGGCTCTGCGGTTTCGACTGGCTCAGTCGGGAGCGCGTGCATCGAGTGGCCCATGATCGAAGGCCATTCTACACGGATGCGTCAAGTTGTAGGGGCGGCTTCATGCCGCCGGCCTTTCAATTTGACGGTACAAACCGCGGGCGGCGTCCTTCGGTGCTCAGGACAAGTAAAGCCTGCCTGTACAGGCAGGCCGCCCCTGCAAAACAAACGGTAACGTCCTATTTTGAACAGTACGAAGGTACCATTTACACGGTGTGGCCCAGCCGCTATCTTCGCACTCGACAATTGAATCGAGGCTCTGGCTAAACCCAGGGACGGCAGGGGTGTACTGTTTAGGCACAAGCCTGAACTTTTCCCCCTTGACGGCACCAAAACGCATAGAATCCCCCAGGTTGCTCAAACTTGGGGAGATCCTATGAATAAGTTGATGATGTTGGTTGTTTTGGTGCTGCTAGTACTGGCGAGCGCAGTTGGGCTTCGCAACCTAACGGCAAATCAAAGAGTTGCGAGCTTCAGGGCTCCAGCTCCGGTGATGGTTGCGAGCACGAGTATGCCGGTACCAATAGCGCCCTATAACCGGTAGTGGCCATATTCTAAAGCGCGCCACTATTCTTTAATCTTTAGCGGTTTTGGGAACGGGCCTCGGAAGGAACGGGTATGCTTGGTCCGTTTGATTACGTTCTTGCACTCCTCGGTTTCTTAGCGGAAGCTTATGTGGTTGTGTGTCTCTGCATTTCAAAGAATTCGTTCCGCTACCTCTCCTTGAATATCTATATGTTGGCTGCTGTGGGTGCGACAGTTGGCCAAGACATTGTCCTACGGCATTTCGGCCCGGCGTCAGCTATGTATTCCTATGTGTACTATTACACCGACGCGCTTCTCACGATATCGCTCTTCTTCGTTATCATGGGTTTCTATCAACAGGTATTCCAGCAGATGGGTGCTGGCAAGTACGTGCGAATGGCATCCGCTCTTCTCCTGTCCGCGACCGCGGTGTTTTCCCTTGCTGTAGTGCATCAGAATCGGGACCACCTGGCAAGTCGTTTCGTCGTCGAGATGAGCCAAAATCTTTATTTCGTTGGCGTTGTCCTGACATATTTGCTTTGGGGCGCGGTTGTGAAGTTGAGAGAAACGAGAACGCGGCTGATACAGCTTGTGCTGGCCCTGGGTATTTTCTTTAGCGCCGACGCGGCCTGTTACGCGCTGCGCAATCTGTTCCCTGGTCTCGAAGCAAATTTCTTGAAATGGGTGCCTCCGCTAGCGGGCACGTTCCTGCCGCTTGCTTGGGCCTACACGTTTACGAAAATTCCCGAGGATGCGCGGTTGGAAACAGCCCGCGTGGCTTCTCCGCGAATGGCGGCGCATCAGCACTCATGATTGCCGCGCTCATCTGCGTGGCCTCGGTTGCGGTGCTTCTGCAATTCTTCATGGCCTATTCCCGTTCGATCATCGCGGCGTACCGCAAATCGACCCTTTCCGAGCAAGTGCGGGAAGTGGTCGGGATCGAGGGAGAGAACGTCAGCAGCGATCAATTTAGGCGGCTGGTGCAGCTTATCCGCCTGTGCCCGCAAAAGGCCGATGATCGCGTCGACCTGAAAGTTGTTGGAACCTATTACCGGATGATGGGCGTTCTGCGCTCGGCCGCGCGCACGCTCGCGCCCCGCATCACTGCGTGGGCTGAGCACGAACGAGCCGACTGCGCGTATTTCGTCGCGGTCGCGCTCGACCGGCGCATTGCTTACAGCCGCGATTTGCTCGCTCAGCAAATGTCCGGCCAATAGACGCCTCGTCTATACGACGCTTCCTTCGCCTGCTAAGATATTCCCGAGCCATTTCTTCCTGTGTCATGAAGGCACCAATTCAACGGATTATCTTGAACACCATCCAGCGCCACGAAATGCTGAGCGCCGGCAACAAGCTGGGCCTGGCCGTTTCTGGCGGAGCTGACTCCGTTGCTCTGTTGCGGCTGTTTGAAGAAATGCGCGGACACTTGGGGATTGCTCTTTGCGTCTTGCATTTCAATCATCAACTTCGCGGAGCCGAATCGGACGCCGATGAGGCTTTCGTGAAATCGCTGGCGCGCGCGCATGGAATTGAATGCATCACGGAAAGCGCGGACGTGGCCGCTACGGCAAAGCGGCATGGCTGGAACCTGGAAGATGCAGCTCGCCGCATGCGTTACGATTTTTTTGTCGCGGTGCTGAGCAGGGGCGCTGCTGACTGCGTTGCCACCGCTCATACGGCTGACGATCAGGCCGAAACGATCCTGACGCGCATCGTCCGCGGGACCGGCCTTGCGGGCCTGTCATCCATTCATCCCATCCGCGGGAAAATTATTCGCCCGCTCATTGAAGTCCGCCGCAACGACCTTCGCGCCTTCCTCGCCGAGCGCCATCAAGAATGGCGCGAAGACGCCACGAATCGAGACACGCAGCGGCTGCGAGCGCGTGTGCGGCACCGATTGTTGCCTGAGCTCGAACAAAACTTTTCGGCGTCAATCACGGAACGCCTGTGCGATTTAGCAGCCCTTGCGTGGGACGACGAGCAGTTCTGGTCGGCGCTGGTCGAAGAACGATATGCACAACTCGTCTCCCGCGACCCTGAGGCATTTTCAATGGACGTAAGGGATCTGCTTTCCCCCCTGCCAGGTTCGCAGCGCGAGAAATCTATCGTCAATTCATGCCGGGCGCTGACGCAACGGCTCGTGCGCCGCCTGTACGCGGAATCGGTTAAGGGAGAAGGCCGTCTCTCCCGAAACCACGTCGAGCAAGTGATCCGATTCGCGGCTTACGGCTCGAGTGGCCGGAAATTGCAGCTCCCCGGCGGAGTCACGGTCGAGCGCGAGTTCGACAGATTGTTCTTCCGCAGTGCGGGCAATGCATTCAGCACAGAGCCGCTGGGAAACACGTCACGCCCAAGTCAATCCTACGAGTACGAGCTAAAGCTGCCAGACATCGGTTCGATAACTGTTTCCGTTCCCGAACTCGGGCGCTCCTTCCGTTTGAAAATGATTGACTGGCCCAGTGCGGAGCGCGACACTAGACGTCGGGGTGTCGTCCTCGATGCCGAGCGGCTTTGTGCGCCGCTGGTGCTGCGCAACTGGAATCCTGGCGACGCGTATTTACCCTCCGGCCGGCGGCAAACGCGCAAGCTCGCGCGCATGTTCGTCGATGGCCGGATTGGCGTGACCGAAAGAGCCCTGTGGCCCGTGCTGACCAGCGCGGGCCGTGTCGCATGGGCGGATCGGATGCCTGTGGCACAGGAATTTTCCACGACGGACATCACGCGAACCGGTTTATGGATTGTCGAGGACGTTCATTGAGGCAGGCGTGAAGGTCGCATACTCCCGCAAACAGCTGGCGGCGCGGGTGGCCCAGATGGGCCGGGCGATCTCCAGGGATTATGGCGGCCGCACGCTTTACGTGGTCGCGATCCTCGAGAATTCTTTTTTGTTCGCGGCGGATTTGGTTCGCGAGATTTCGCAACCCGTCGTTTGCCATTTTGTGCGGTCGGAATTGCGTCAAGTGGACCTCGGCGGCTTTCGCAGGCCGGAAGTTTTCTTTTCGGCACCGCCCAAGCTGGAAGGGCGCGACGTCCTGCTGGTTGATGCTATCCTGCATACAGGCATACCGCAGGACTTCTTGTGGAAGCGATTGGAAGAATGCCAGCCGCGTTCACTGAACTTGGCGGTGCTGTTCGACAAGCCCCGCGATCGCAGGGTCAGCCTGCGCGCTACATACGTTGGCTTCGATTCTGCATCTAAATATTGGGTGGGGTACGGACTGGCAGGCCGGAGTGGCCTTTACCGTAACCTTCCCTACGTCGGGACCGTAAGCGAGGTTCGGCGAGTGGAAGCGAAGCGCGCGAAAGCGATGAAGCCCAAGCGTTCCAGGCGAGCGACTGGGAAGGCCACAGGCTCCAGAGGGTGAGGTAAGCAAGGTGAACTCGACACTCAAAACGGTTTTGTTCTGGATGGCGATGGTTCTTCTCGCTGTTCTGCTTTGGAGAATGGCCGCAAAAGGCGGGCAAACGGCGCAGGCGCAAACGCCAAGCTACACGGATTTCCAGGCGCAGGTGCAGAAGGGGAATGTAAGCGACGCGACCATCATGCTTTCGCCCGTGAGCGCCGAAGTGCATGGGGATTATCGCGAGCCAGTAGTAGAAAGTAATGATAAATTCACAAGCTTCAAAGTTACCGTGCCCAAGGAAACTCTGAACGACCTGACCAAAGAGCTGCAAGCAAAAAATGTTGACGTCAGCATCAAGGAAGTCCGCAACAGTGACTGGACGGCTTTACTTTTTGACGGCCTCCCCTTCCTCCTTCTTGCGGTCGTGTTCTTCATCATGATGAGGCAAATGCAGTCCGGCGGAAACAAGGCCCTGAGTTTCGGGAAATCCCGCGCACGTTTGCTGACCGCGCAGCAGAAAAAAGCCACATTCAAGGACGTCGCCGGAATCGAAGAAGCCAAGGAAGAGTTGCAGGAGATCATCGATTTCCTCAAAGACCCGCAAAAATTCCAGCGCCTCGGCGGTCGCATTCCGAAGGGGGTGCTGCTCGTCGGACCTCCGGGCACCGGCAAGACCTTGCTCGCGCGGGCTATCGCCGGCGAGGCAAACGTCCCGTTCTTCTCGATTTCCGGTTCCGATTTTGTCGAGATGTTCGTCGGCGTGGGCGCCAGCCGCGTTCGCGATCTCTTCGAGCAGGGCAAGAAAAATGCCCCCTGCATCATATTTATTGACGAAATAGACGCGGTGGGGCGCCATCGCGGCGCAGGCCTCGGCGGCGGCCATGATGAGCGCGAGCAAACGCTAAACGCTTTGCTCGTCGAAATGGACGGCTTCGAATCGAATGAAGGCGTCATATTGATCGCGGCCACAAACCGCCCCGACGTGCTCGACCCCGCATTGCTCCGTCCTGGCCGTTTCGACCGCCGCGTTGTCGTGCCCCGGCCCGACGTCAAGGGACGCGAGGAAATTCTCCGCGTGCACACGCGCAAGGTTCCCATCTCCGAAAATGTGAACCTCTCGATTCTCGCGCGCGGCACGCCCGGTTTCTCAGGCGCGGATCTCGCCAACCTGGTCAACGAAGCGGCGCTGTGGGCGGCGCGGCAGAATCGCAAGCTCGTCATCATGGAAGATTTTGAGATGGCGAAGGACAAAGTTCTGATGGGCGCCGAGCGAAAGTCCCTGATCCTCTCCGAAGAGGAGAAGAAAAACACGGCGTATCACGAAGCAGGCCACGCTTTGGTCGCCGCGATGACTCCGGGTGCTGATCCCCTGCACAAAGTAACCATCATTCCGCGCGGCATGGCTTTGGGCGTCACCATGCAGCTTCCCATTGACGACAAACATACCTACACAAAGGAATTTCTGGAGAGCCAGCTTGCCGTTTTGATGGGCGGGCGTGCCGCGGAAGAAATTTTCCTCCAGCACGTCACCACGGGAGCGGGCAACGACATCGAACGCGCCACCGAAATCGCCCGCCAGATGGTCTGCGAATGGGGCATGAGCACTCTGGGTCCTCTGACTTTCGGCAAAAAGGAAGAGGCGATTTTCCTGGGACGCGAAATCGCCCAGCATCGCGATTATTCCGAAGACACGGCGATCAAGATCGACAATGAAGTCCGCAGCATCGTGACCGCCGGGTACACACGCGCGCGCAATATCCTCGAAACGCACCGTGAGGCGCTCGAACGCGTGGCGCAGGCCCTCCTGGTGCGTGAAGTGCTCGACGCAAACGAACTCAAGCTCCTGATGGACGGCAAGCCGCTGCCCGACAAGCCGCTGCCGCCTCCTCCTTCGGCGCCGCCCGTGCCGTCCAAGGAACCGCAGCTTACGTTGCGGCCCGAACCGCGCGCTGTTCCCGGCATGGCCAAGGGCGAAAAGCCCGCGCCCGCTTAAAAGTTTTTCGCGGCATTCGCTTATTCGCGTATCAACCGCGCCCGTTTGCGCTGAATGGCGTAAAATATCCTCATGGCGCACAAACCTTCCAGCTCAATCGAAGTCGAATGTCCGTGCTGTCAGGCCAAGTTGACAGTTGATCCCGAACTTGCCGTCGTTCTCTCGCACGTTCCGCCACCGAAGCCGCCGCCGTCTGTTGATCTCGACGACACGGCCCGCTTGCTCCGGGAACAGGCTGAGCGTGTCGAACAGAAATTCCGACAGTCGGTGGAAGCGGAACGCACGAAGGAAGACGTTCTCGCGCGAAAGTTTGCCGAGGGCTTGAAAAAAGCCAAGGACAAGCCCATCGAAAAACCCTTGCGCGATTTCGATCTCGACTGAACTCCGCCTTTCGCTCGCGACTCCGTCCGGCATACACTGGGACCATGAAGTGTTTTCCTTCGCGCGCGGCCATCGTTTGTCTTCTCGGGATTCCCCTGCTTGCTGCGGCCCCCGCCCAGAAAAAGGTCAAGCTTCCGCGTCCGGTGCAGATGGACAAGGGCATCCACAGCGAGCGCAATCCCAAAACAGGCGAACTTGTTTTTCGCCGCGCCCGCAATGCCGCGGCCACCGATGAAAATATGCTGTCCGGCGTCCCCGCCACCATTCGCATTCGCGTGAATCTCGTCGAAGTGGGTTGCAATGTTTTCGCGCCGGACGGCACGGCCGTGCGCGGCCTCACCCAGCAGGATTTCCATGTTTTCGAGGATGGCGTCGAACAGCCCATCGCGCATTTCGATGCGTCCAGCCAGGGAGCAAGCATCGCTCTTGTTCTCGACGCCAGTCCAAGCGTCTTGCCCGACTCCGATACAATGAAATTCGCCGCGCAGCAGCTCATCGCCAATTTGTCTCCCGTTGACGAAGTCGCCGTTGTGGATTTCTCCGAGCACACTTACCTGTTGCTTCCCTTTTCGCGCGACAGGAAGCTGCTCGAAAAAGCCGTCGTCGGCGTCGACGTTCGCAAACTCTTCGCGGATACGGGCGGCTCGAATATCTACCGTTCCGTTTATCTCGCCGCGAACGAGCTTTTCCCCGGCCGCACGGGGCGCAAGGCCATCATTTTGCTTACCGACGGGCAGGATAGCGGGCTGGGCCTGAATTTGGACGGCGAGGGCGTCAAGCCGCGCCCCGGCGATCCCCCGAATCGCGCGACGTTCGAGGATGTCGTCAGGGCTCTCGCTTCGCAGGGTATCGAAGTGTACGCCATCTCGACGCAGAATCGCCCGCGCGTGATGACTCCCGCATGGCTCGCGCTGCACCAAAATGACTCGCTCATCACTCCCGCGGCGCTCGCCCTCGGCATTCCCGCGTACACGGATTTTCTCGCTGAACTGGTGCGCCGCGCGGGCGGCCAGCTTTATTTCTTGAATGAAGTGGGCAGCATCGCAAACGCGTATCGCAACATCGTCCAAAATCTCAGCGCGCAATACACGCTCGGCTTTTATCCGCCCGCCGGGCAACGGCCGGAGTGGCACTCGCTGCGCGTCCACGTCGCCGGGCACGCCGGTGCGCGGGTCGTTCACCGCGCTTCCTATTTCGCGCCGGCGGGTACGTGACGAATGATACGCCGCAAAAAATTCACGTTGCGCCTGCCGTCGCGAACGCTCGCGCTCGGCGAGCGCACACTCATCATGGGCGTCCTCAACGTCACGCCGGACAGCTTTTCCGACGGCGGCCGTTTCGTCGATCCTCGCAAAGCCGTGGCGCGCGCGCTGGCAATGGAGCGCGCGGGCGCGGACATCCTCGATATCGGCGGCGAATCCACGCGCCCCGACTCACGCGGAATTTCCGCGCAGGAAGAAATGGCTCGCGTCCTGCCGGTGCTCAACAAACTGCGGGGCCGCCTGAAAATTCCCATTTCCATCGACACACAAAAAGCCGTAATCGCCGAAGCCGCCGCGATGGCGGGCGTGGAGATCATCAACGACATCAGCGCCCTGCGTTCTGATCCCGAAATCGCCGGAGTTGTCCGCCGGCATCGCCTCCCAATAATCTTGATGCACATGCGCGGCACGCCGAGGAGCATGCAAAAAGGACCATTCGCGCGCAACGTGCTGCGCGACGTAATCGAGGGCTTGCGCGAAGCTGCGGCGCGCGCGAAGCGCGCCGGAATTGCCAAATCCCAAATTATCCTCGACCCTGGCATTGGCTTCGGCAAAAACTACGCGCAGAATTTCGAGCTTCTCGCGCGCTTGCCTGAACTCGCACGCCTAGGTTATCCGCTATTGGTCGGGCCCTCGCGAAAGGCATTCATCGGCCACGCCCTCGGCGGCGTTCCAGCGGACGAACGAATCTGGGGCACGGCCGCGGCCGTCGCATCCAGCATCTTCGGCGGAGCGCACATTGTTCGCGCGCACGATGTCGCCGAAATGGCGCAAGTCGCCAAAATCGCTGACGGCATCGTCAGGGCTGTTGGCGCGCACCCATAACAATCGGAACAGACGAGGCGCGCCGCTAAGCGCGTGAATGGCAAGCGCGGCCGGCAGCCATAATTCGCCGGCTGCCATGATTCAGCCCTTCCTCATTTGTAACGTCGCCCGCGCGTACTCCCCAGGCGCGCTCGCAGGCAGGCTATAATGTTAGCGAATGGCTTCCCCTCATCCAATTCCTCGCGTCTCGTCCGCCGCGAAATCCGGCCGCGTCCTGGCCATTGACTACGGCCGCCGGCGCATGGGGCTTGCTGTTTCCGACGAGCTTGGCATTACGGCGGCGCCTCTCGCTACGCTGGAAAGAAAAAACCGCCGGGACGATATTCGCCATCTTCGCGACACGGCGCGAAAATACACAATCGCGCTCATCATCGTTGGCTCGCCCGTACATCTTGACGGCCACGCGGGTGAAATGGCCGATGAAGCCGCGCGGTTTGCCGCGCGCATCCAAAAAGAACTCGGCTTGCCCGTGAAACTCAGGGATGAAAGACTAACAACCTGGGAGGCGGAGCAAACGTTGAAAGAAAACACAGGGCGCAAACACAAAAGCGCGAACGTCGATTCCGTGGCCGCGGCCATATTGTTGCGCGAGTACCTCGACGAAAATCCACGCCGTGAATCCGCGAAGGATGTGGATTAGTCCATCATGCGCCGCGCCGCAATCACGGTCTTTTTTCTCATCGTCCTCGCGGGCGCGTCCGGCCTGTGGCTCAGATACGAACTCGCTCGGCCGTATCGTGGCTATTCGCAAGCGCAAATCTTCGTCGACATTCCTCGCGGGACGCCGCGCTGGAATATCGCCGGCCTTCTTCAAAGCAACGGCGTGATTCACAGCCGCATCGCATTTCTCGCTCTCAGCATTCGCCATCGCAGCCGCGTTTTGCAGGCGGGTGAGTATCTTTTCAATCAGCCCATGACGCCGCGCCAGGTGTTTGACCAAATCGCCGGCGGCCACATTTTCTTCCATACCGTTGTCGTTCCCGAGGGCTGGACGATGTTCGACATCGCCAATGAACTCGCGCGTCAGGGATTGTCCAGCAAAGCGGATTTTTTGCGCGTGGCGCGCGATCCTTCGCTGGTGCGTGATATTGCGCCGCGCGCGCCCAGCCTCGAAGGCTTCTTGTTTCCATCGACCTACCAATTTTCGCGCAATGCTACGCCCGAAGAAATCGCCGCAACCATGGTTCGTCAATTCCGCGAAGAATGGAGCAAGCTGCAGGCGAACGCGCCAGCCGCAGCCACACCGGATCCGGCGGCGACCGTTCATTCTGGCGCGCGCAAGAACGATTCGCCGCCAGCGCCTCTTTCCGCCGAGCAGCTCGTCACGCTCGCGTCGCTTGTCGAACGCGAAACGCCGCAGCCGCATGAGCGCCCCATCGTCGCCAGCGTTTTTTATAATCGCTTGAAACTCGGCGTGCCGCTGCAATGCGATCCCACCGTGCAATATGCGCTCGATCTCGCGGGCAAAGCCGCCCCGAAAGTCACTCCGGAGGATCTCCGCATCGCCTCGCCCTATAACACGTACCTGCACCGCGGTCTGCCCCCGGGGCCAATCGCCAACCCCGGCGACGCCTCGTTGCGCGCCGTGTTCGCTCCGGCGCACACGAAGTATCTCTATTTCGTCGCCAACGACTCCGGCGGCCACTTTTTCAGCAGAACGCTCGAGGAGCATAATCGAAATGTCGCGCGCTACCGACGGTTGCTCCAGGGCCTGCCCGCCGAGCCCCCGCCCGCGCCGCGGCGCAAAAAACCCGCACACCCGCGCGGCCCGAAACACAAACGTGTTCTGAAAAAGAGATCCCGGAGCCACCGATGACGCAAGCCAAATCGTCCGCCAAAAAGGAAATGATATTGAGCGCGGCTCGCGAGCTGAAGCGATTGATGTACACGCCTGCGGAAATCGAACAGATTCGGCGCCGGCTGATCGCGGAAAAGGGCGAGCACGGGAAAACTTCCGTGGAATACATTGCCAGCGTCCTCACGGACGCGGGAATGCGCGTCGTCCTCTCCGCGCACAGCGACACGCAGGGCCGCTACGAAGAGGAATTTCGCGACCTCCTGCATTTTTCAACTCTCGATGACGCGGAAATGTGCCTCGTGCGCCTGGACGAGCTGCTGCGAAAATTTGAAACGGAGGGCGAGCGCGCCGCGGAAGCCCGCGTGCTTGAGGTCGCGCGCCTCGGCCGCCGCCGCGCGGAAATGATCGCGCGAAATCACAAAGTGGACGCCGCGAAGCGCGGAGAAAAAGAGGAGGTCGCGCGCTGGTTCGCGGTATGGCTCGAACAGCCCGACGCATTTTTCGACTGGCTCGAGATTCGCAAGCAGTCGCCGGAATTTCAGCAGCGTTTTCCGCGGCGCGACGCAACCGGCGCGGAGCTTGAATAGATGATCCTCCTCGAAGCGGAACCGTTGGACTTGGGCCCGGATGTCAAAGCCGTGAACGTCGAATTGGTCGAAGGGCCCGACCGCGAGCCTGTGCGCGGGCCAGAAGCTGCGCAAATCTGGAGCCGCGCTCTTCCCGCGATTGCCGGAACCGAGAAGTGGTCCCTCGATTTTTTCAGCCATCTCGAGCCGCTTCGCGAATTCTGCGACGCCAGAGGCCTCTCGTACCGCGAAGCTTCAAAACGCTCGATTGTCCTGCCTTCGCCAAAGCAGCACGACCTCGCGCTGCTCCTCGAAAGGTTCGAACGCGAAACCTTTGGCATACGTGCCGGCGGCCCCGCCGAAACGGGCGATGAAGCGGTCGAAAATCAACTCGCGGCTCGGGGCGTGGACGCTTACCATGCGGCCTATTCTGCCTATTTTTTCTGTGCCGTTTGCGACCCGGAAAATGGCTCCCTCGTCGTGCTCAGCAATCACCTTTGGGCCAGCGAAATCGTTCGCCGCGCCCGCCCCGCCCTCACCGGACTGCAAGTCGAAGTTCGCCTCGCTGCTTGAAACCGCACCGTGCTCCCGCTGTAACAACGCGTTAAAAACTCCATTCGCTGCCATTCCGAGCCGCCGAAGGCGGCGAGGAATCTGCGGTTTCCTTGGCTTTTTTGCAAACCATGGCCCTCTCATGGCAGCCAGGAATAGCAACCAAGAGCATTTTTCAGCAGGCTGTTAAGTCTCCGCGACCCGCCCGTTCCCGCAATCCACGATCGCCCCACGCTCGAAACTTTGGTACTTGTCTGAATGCGCACCTAGTACCACCGTACCATTCCCAATGGGCTACACTAGCGAGCAGCATACTGGATAGAGATTCCGAGGTCCGGCATGCCCAGCGCTAGTGACACTTTGAGTCCTGCTTCCGCAGCTTTTGTACACAGCTTGAATCTCCAGTTGAAGTTTGCCCGCCTGTACGGTCCTAATCACGCACGCACAATCACCCAGAGGGAAGAAGCATGGGACGACTTAAGCGCCGCAATTAGCGCAGCTAGACCCGCCGGTCTCGTTCTCGGAGTCTCCGGGACCGAGATTTTGGTTGATGGCGCCATTATCGACTCCACGGCCGCCGAACGCAGCCTGGCGCACGTCCTTACCAGCGCCAACATCGCAAGCATCGCTTTCACCGGCAAACTGATTCGCGAATCCTTCGCGCAATTTGTGCGCACGTTCTCGGAGTCGAACGTCAGGCCGTCTCAGCTGGTCAAACGACTGAAATCCGCCATCGGCGAGGGTCCGGAATCCGGAATTCACATCAACGAAATCCATTCTATCGCCACTGATTTGCCGCTCAGCCCCCCGCTTGCGGATGTCCCGCCCTGCGAAGAAAACGTGGGAAAAAACCACGGATCGTTGCGCGATCCCGAAACGCTGATACAGCTCATCACCGCCGCTGCGGACAGCTCGGGGCGCGAAATCAACGCAGGGCTTCATTTCGGTGAAGAACTGCTGGGCTCCTCGCATGTACCCGGCGGCGTTTCGGCGGCGCATTCCCTCTCGGAAGGCGAAATGCGGACGCTTTTGCATTTAGTCGCGAATTTCGCCGAGACCTCGCACGCAGGTGAAATTAACCAGGCGGAAGTTTCCGCGTGGGAAGTACGTTTCGCGGATCTTCCGGCGCCCGCGCTCGCGGCGCTGCGCGACGCGCTTGCGGAAATCAGCGCGCAGTCTCCTTTGAAAACATTGGATGACGCGGCCATCGTGCGCCTCGCCGAAGACTTGGCGGTCCATTACGCGCTGGCGCGTTTCCAGCGCGGCGCGGTCAAGGGCGCCGCAGTGCGTCCATTGCTCGACAAGCTGGGCGCCGAAGTGGGGCCATTGCGCAAAGCTCTGCACTCATCCGAAAACAAAACCTCAAAGGCCGGATTTTCCATCGAGTCGCACTCTGACATTCTCGACCGCCGCTTCTGGTCCTCCGTTTCGGAATCGGAAGAGCGCGCGGTGCTGCTCTCATCGGAAAGCTGGTGCGTCCCCCCTTCGAATGTGCAGCAGTATGTTGACCAGCTTTTGCGCCACGGTGATTCAGCCACGGCGGAAAATATTCTGATGCAGTACGCCGGTTGCGTTTCCCGCCACGATCTGGAAGCGCGGAGGAAATCCGCCATTGGCTTGGGCCAGATGGCCGAGCTATACGCGCGCGCGGTCGGCCGTTGTTTGGGTGAAGCCATGCGGATTATCGGCGAACAATTGGCTGTCGAACACGACGCTAACATTCAAAATTTGCTCAGCGCGGCATTCGTGCGTTTCAGCCACGCAGCGGCGGAGCAAAACTCGTTTCCCGCCCTCGGCCAGGCGCTGGACACGCTGGCTGCCCTCGAAAAATCGCAGCCTGCCGCGGCGCAGAGTGTGCGCCCGCGCATCGGAATCAAGAATCGCATCCCCGCATTCATCGAAAAGGGGCTGAAGAGCGAAGCACCGCGGCCCGAGCTTATCGAAGTCCTGCGCCGTGTCCCGCACGCCGCCGCCGAGCAGCTTTCCCTCCGTCTAATGCGCGTCACGCGCAGCGGCGAACGCGAGCAAGTCGTTGCAATGGCGCGCGCCCTCGGCAAACCAGCGCAAGAATATCTGCGCCAAACGCTCGCGGGAAATCCCGCGTCAAATGGCGTTCGCGTGGTGGGTTTGTTGAGCCGCATCGACCCTGCTTCCGTCGAGGAACTTCTGCCCGGAAAAATTCAGGCCGGCGAGACCTCTGCGCACGATGAAGTTCTGCGGCAGCTTTCGATCGCCGCGGCGCCCGAGCGCGGACGCATGTTGATGCGCATCGTCGAGCGCATGGATCAAATGATTTTGCCGATGGCTCTCGATGAGATCGGCATGTGCGGCGATGCCAGCGTCGCGCCGGAGCTTCTGCGTCTCGCCGAAGACCAGCTCCTGCCGGACAGTTCCGATTTTTTGCGCGTGAAAGCAGTCGAGGCCCTCGGCCGCCTGCGCGCCCCCGAAACAACCACGCAGTTAATCCGCTTCATCGAGGCGCGTCACGCCTGGCGATGGGCCTATCCAAACGAAATGCGCGTGGCCGCGGCTCAGGCGCTTGTGAAACTCGAACCCGAGCACGCCGCAACACTATTGGCCGGTTCCGGCCTTGATCCTCAAATGCTGAGCCTCGCGCCGCTCGACGCGCGCCCCGAGCGAGATTTCGTGCGCTATCGCCGCTATCCCCGGATCAAGATGTCGCGGCCCGTCCCCGCCGTTATCCAATCCAAGCGCGGCAAATTTCAGCCCGACGTCCAGGTGCTCAGCCTCGAAGGCGGCCTGCTCAGTGGCGACTTTCAGCTTTCTGTAGGCACCGCCGCCGATCTGCAAATTTCATCTGCGCGGCGCCCCATTCATTTGGAAGTTCTGGTGCGGTTTGCCCGGCCAAATCAAGCCGGCGTCGAAATGGTCGGCATGGACCTCGAAGATCGTTCGCGCCTGCGGACCCTCCTGGTTTCCATGGCCGCCGCCGCACCGTCGTCGCGGACCCTGTCCATTCCCGCCTGAAAATCATCGAAACATTCTTGCGCGCCAGGCTTGGAAGAATTACGTATCACCGGCCTTGAACCGCTTTGCGCAAATGAGACTCGTCCCTGCGCCATCAAGGAACAAACGTCGGCCGGTGGGGGATCAGTTTCCGGTTTCCGCATTTATCGGGCACTAAGGGCGCTCGTTACCTTGAGACAACGCAGATTGCGAGAAATGACAATCGAAGGTCGCTCCGAGCTATCGTCTAAGGGTGATCTGCGATCTGTTGTTTGGGAATTTGGCGCCATTTTCTTGGCGTGGGTTTTGGTGGCTCTTTCGGCAGAGCTTAGAGGGTCTGTATGTCTGGCCGTTCTTGTTGATCACGCTGGTACTAATCGCAAATCTGGTAACTGCGTTGATTCATAGGTGGCCCTTCGATCATGAAAAATGGAAGCGGGAGTATTGGCTTGCCTTCCTGACTTTGCTCTTTATTCCAACTACCATTGCGATTGGCGAAGTCGGCTGGATCGATCCGTCAATGTCGCCACGCCCTACGCCAAGTACGTTGTTGCTATGGGCCAACAACGGAATGTTCATCGCGTCGATGGTGCTCGGGATTTTCTGGGTCTATCGAATGAAGGGATTGCGATGGTTCGCATTCGCGTTCGCACTGATTCAGCTCTGGATGCTGTTTTGGGCGGGCTTCATAGCGGGCATGGCACTCACTGGAGACTGGCTTTAAGACTCCCAAAACTTTTTCTGCAGCGACGCGAATTCTGGACTAAGCGCCCGAAGTGTCTGGTAAGTCAGATAATCGGAAACTGGCCCACTACCCAGCGCCTGGCTGCGTTGACACTCATATGTCCGGCTGCTAGATTCATCGTCTTGCCTTATCGGGGGGAAGTTCACTGAGGACTCAGCATTGGCTTTGTGCGGCGCTCGCCTGCACATTCGTGGTTTTGGGCGGTTGCGCAGTCAGCAAAAAGAAAGTAGCCGTTCCGGCGGCGACGCAGCCCGCGCAAACCGCCGCAAAATCTCAGTTGGTCGCTCTCTACAATCGCGAAGCGTCCGCCGTCAACACGCTCAACGCCGCCGTGCGCTTGTCGCCCACGGCTGGCTCCGCATTGAGCGGCGTCATCGAGCAATACCACGACGTCAACGCATACATCCTCGCGGCGCGTCCCGCGTCGATTCGCGTCATTGGCCAGGCTCCGGTCGTCGCCAAGGACATCTTCGACATGGCCAGCGACGGCCAAACATTTCGCATCTACATCCCCTCGAAAAACAAATTCATCGTCGGCCCAACGAACTTGCACCGCACCGCCGCCAAACCAATCGAGAACCTCCGCCCGCAGCACCTTTTTGAGGCCCTCATTTGGTCCCCGATTCCGGAGAACGAAATTGTGCTTCTCGAAGAGGCGGATGCCCTCCCGTCGCGGTATTATGTCCTGACGCTCGCAAGCAACGGCAGCGAAGGATGGACCTTGGACCGTAAGATATGGTTTGATCGGTCGGATCTCCAGATTGCGCGAATTCAAATCTATCGTCCCGGAGGCGAATTGGTTTCCGATATTCGCCCGAGCCGCTGGCAGCCCATCGGCGCGGTGAATTATCCGAAGGAAATTCTGCTCGCGCGGCCGGCGGATGAGTATCAGCTCGACATTCAAATCACGCAATTGACGCTCAACCAGCCCATCTCGCCCGATAAATTTCAACTCGCGCAGCCGCCGGGAACCGATTTGGTGCAACTCGGCCCGGAGAACCACCCGTGATTCGCCACATGATTTTGCGCAATGTGATGTACCGCCCGGTGCGCACGTGCATCACCATCATCGCCGTGGCCGTCGAGGTGACGCTCGTTCTCATCGTCGTTGGCCTCACCTCCGGCATGCTCTCCGACACCGCGAAACGAATTGAGGGAATCGGCGCGGACATCATGGTCCAGCCGCCTTCGGCCTCGATTTTCATGGCGTTCAGCGGCGCGCCCATGCCCATCGAAATCGGCCAGCGCCTCGCGCAACTGAAAAACGTCCGTGCCGTCGCGCCGGTGCTCCTGCAATTCAATTCGACGAACGGCCTCGACATCGTCTACGGCATTGATCCGCAAACTTTTCACCAAGTCTCCGGCGGATTCATATTCCATGACGGCCACGATCTCCAGAACGCGAATGACATTCTCGTGGACGATTGGTACGCAAAAGCCCGTAAGGTAAAAGTGGGCCAGACGCTCCACATACTCGGCCACGATTTTCACGTCGCTGGAATTGTCGAGCACGGAAAGGGCGCGCGCCTCTTTGTGCTGATGTCCACGCTTCAGGAATTATCGGGAGCGCGCGACAAAGCCTCCGTGTTTTTTATCCGCTGCGTCCACCCGGAACAAACCACGAAAGTGATTGGCGAAATCAGCCAGCTTTTGCCGCATTACGAAGTGCGCCCCCTGCGCGATTATTTGTCCTTGATGACTTCGTCGAATTTGCCGGGCCTGCAAACGTTCATCCGCTCGATGATCATGCTCGCGGCGGGCATCGGTTTTCTTGTGATTCTGCTCTCGATGTACACCACGATCATCGAGCGCACGCGCGAAATTGGCGTCTTGAAGTCCCTGGGTGCTTCGCGCGGGTACATTGTCCGTGTGATACTCAGCGAAACCACGGCCCTGTGCCTCGCCGGCATTGTCCTGGGATTTGCGATGAGTTACGGCGTGCGTTGGCTTTTCCTTTCGGCGTTTCCCACGCTTTCCATCGCGATTGCGCCATCGTGGTTGTTGCGCGCCGCCGCGATTGCCGTGATTGGCGGATGGGTCGGCGCTTCCTATCCCGCGTGGATTGCGAGCCGTAAGGATCCTGTCGAAGCGCTCGCCTACGAATAGCGTACATGCGATTCGCGCCTGGAAAAAATTCTATCCGCGGAATATAGTTTCTCCTGCCGGGGAGCTGTGTTGGAGCCGATACTTAAAACCGAGAACCTTTGGAAAGTGTTTCGCGCGGGACGCCTCGATGTTTCGGCCCTGCGCGGCGTCGACGTGGACGTATTTCCCGGAGAATTTGTCTCCGTGATGGGGCCCTCTGGCTGCGGCAAATCAACCCTCCTGCACGTGATCGGCGGCCTTTCGCAAGCCACGCGCGGCAGAGTTCTCCTCGATGGCAACGACCTCGCCGCCTTGGGCGACGCCGGCCGCACGCTGTTGCGGCGCCACAAAGTCGGATTCGTTTTCCAGCGTTTCAATTTGCTGCCGACCCTCAGCGCCAGGGGCAACATCGCGCTCGCGCAGCACATTCACGGCGATGGCTTCGACCCGCATCGCTTCGACGTCGTCACGCGCATGCTCGGCCTCACCGACCGCCTGCATCATCGCCCATCGGAGCTTTCGGGCGGCGAGCAGCAGCGCGTGGCCATCGCCCGCGCCATAATTAACGAGCCGAAAATCGTCCTTGCGGATGAGCCGACCGGAAATCTGGACACGAAAAATTCCGACAATGTCCTCGGCCTGCTGCGCCAGCTCAACAAAGACCTGGGCCAGACCATTGTCATGATCACCCACAATCCAGAAGCAGCGGCGTACGGAAACCGTGTCCTGCACATGCGCGACGGGCTTGTGGTTGACGGCGCGAGCGCGAATTAAAATGCGGAAACTCTGGCGCGGGGTTGTGAACACGTTGTTTTGGTCGTACGAGCGCGGGAGTTGGCCCTACGACGTCATGGTGATTCTCATCGTGATTTTCGTGCTGCTCACGCCGGCTCGCTGGTTTCACGACCAGCCGCAAAATAATGCTGCGGCCGGTTCCGGAATCGTGTTTGTCTCGCAAGATCAAAAGACGCACACGGAGACATTCCGCATCGACGCCCAACTTTTCGCGGCCTCCTCGCAAGCTCAGGAACAGCCCAAAGAGAAAGGCCCCCAACTCGAACGCAAAACGCATCAGATCTTGACCGGAACCGTCCCCGAACCCTTTCAGGTGCGCAGCATCACGCCCATCCTCGGCAGCGACAACTCAATTCTGTATTATCAAGTCGAAGTAAAGCGCTAGCGTCCCGAGTCGGAGGCTGGCGGTGGGTCAGTTTGAATTTTCTTGACCGTGACACAAGGAGTCAAAATTCAAACTGACCCATTACCCGGAGGCTTGTTGCGCGGCGTTTGGGAGGGGCCGGAGCTTTAGAGTCTGTGCGCTAACGTCGGTTTTCGTCAGGGCATGCCTTCAACCATGCCGTAACGGCCCAAATCGGTTCGGCTTCAAGACGCTGAAATCCGTTTTCTCTTTCGAGCACACGCCTTCAAGAAAGCTGCTACGGCCGCCGTGGCGATTCCGCCGCTATGCTATGATGATTTGTGTTCCGCTGTTGAAATTTCAGGTGAACATGCTCACGACCCGCAAATTTACGTGGCTGTTTCTCCTCGTCGCAACCCTGGTGATTGCGCCCGCCCGGACGTTCGCGCGTTTGCAGGAACGCGAGCGCATGACGCTCGATGCCGTGTTGCACGATTTGGACGGCGAGGCCAAGGGTTTTCACAGCCTCACGGCCGATATCGAGCGCACCAAGTTCACCGTGGTCGTCAACGTCAAATCCACCGAGACGGGCGTGATCTGGGTGCGCGGCGACAAAATGCGCCTCGACCTCAAAACTCCCGATCCCCGCACCATTTTGCGCACGGGCGATAATCTCTATATCTACAATCCGGGATTGAAGCGCGTCGAGGAATACAACCTGGGAAAGCATCGCGAACTCGTGGACCAATTCCTGCTGCTCGGCTTCGGCTCTTCCGGACGCGATTTGCGGAAAGGTTTCCTCGTCACGCTGCTCGGCGAGCCTGTCCTCGGCCATCAAAAAACCGCGTTGCTCGAGCTGACTCCCAAATCCTCCCGCGTCCGAAATCAAATTTCCAAGATCCACCTGTGGCTCGACGAAGCTTCCTGGGAACCGATTCAGCAAAAATTCTTCGAAACGGGCACCAACGATTATTTCATCGTCCGTTATTCCCACATCACGCGCAACGCCAGCATCCCCGAATCCCGCTTCAAGCCCCGCTGGCCCAAAGGCACCCAAAAACTCCGCCCCAGCGCCTAGATCGCATCTTCTGGCGACCCTCCTCTCATCATCACCCGAGTAAACTACTTGAACAGTACTCCTTCAGGGCGTTAAGATGCTCCGCCAGTAACCATTGCTGTGTACCTTGACGCGTATGCCCTTCACAAGTCGCGTAACTGCACAAGATTTCTACGACTACGATAAATGCCCGCATCGGGTTTTCCTCAACCACTTCGGCGACGATAAGGAAAGGCTGCCGCATTCTGATTTTCTGAATCTCCTGTTTGAAAATGCACTGGTTCACGAAAGAGACGTGGTCGACGACTTGGCTTGCGAATTGCCAAGAGGGGCGACACTCGACGAACTTACACTATCGACGCTCCGGCTCATGAACGCTGGAGTGAAGCGAATCTACCACGGTGTGCTCCTGCAGGCGGGAGCGAGTGGTATCCCTGACTTGCTTGAAAAAGTGCCCGGGAAATCTAGGTTCGGCGACTATTTCTATAAACCCGTGGATATAAAAGGTGGAAGCGGATACGAGGATCGGGGAAAGGGAATTCTCCGCGCGGACTACGGCATGCAGCTTTATCACTATGCATTGCTTTTGGAGGCCGCACAGGGCGCGTTTCCGCCCGAAGGTGAAATCCTTAATAGAGAAAAACAACGGGTCCTCTACCGTCTCGATCACTTTAAGGACACTTATGACAGCACCCTGCCCGAAGTACGCGCGCTTGTTACAGGTGCGACGTCTGACGAGCCTGCACGCTGCACTGCCTGCTCCCAGTGTCAATGGTGGGCACACTGTGAGAATGTGCTGGTCGCACGGGAAGATGTCACGCTTCTCCCCGATGTCGGGCGTAGCAAGAAGACTTCTCTCAGCGGCATTGGGGTTAAGTCCATTCGGGATATATCAACTTTCGATTTCTCTGAGGTAACACTGAAAGGAATCGGGCAGAAGACCGTGGATTCGATGAAGCGGGCCGCAATTTCTATGCTATCGAACAAACTTCAGGTTCTTGCCAAAGCGGCTCTGCCCGATCCTCCTAGAAAGATTTATCTCGACTTCGAGGACGACCCCACGCAGGAAATCATCTATCTATGCGGGATGTGGGTCGAGCCTCCGTTCGACGGCCTGAATTATCATGGACTCTTTTGTGCAGACGAGGCAGGAGAGGCGAAAATTTGGGACCAGTTCCAAACGCTGTGTGCCGCGATGGCATCTGAAGATTTCACCGTGTTTCATTACTCTGCATATGAGAAGACCAAGATAGGTTCCCTTGAACGGAAATATGGGGTGTCCGAAAAATGTGCACTAGAACTTTTCAGGAGCAGGATGGTCGACCTCTATCCGGTCGTGAAGCGGAGCGTTGTCCTTCCCGCGAGAGGTTACGGCCTAAAGCGCATCGCCCCATTTGCTGGCATCAAATATTCCGCCGAGAACGCAGGGGGGGCGCAGTCCATCGTGTGGTTTCAGGAGTATCAGCGGAATCCGGGCAGAAGCGACGTGTTAGAAACCCTGCTTACCTACAACAAAGAGGACTGTCTCGCGATGAAGTCCATCGAGGAGTGGCTGAGGAAACTGTGAGATTCACGGTCCCTTCGCTGCAATCCGCCGGGTGCCCCATCCTGGCGCTTTCTGCAAAGGGTGGGGTTCCTCGCTTTGATTTTCTGCTTCTACCCATCAGAAATCGCTTGCAAATACTGTTAACTTGTGTTATATCTATGTCTTAGTTATGTTACACAAACGATTGATCTTCGGCGTTCATGGGAAAGAGGTTGTAGGGGCGGCTTCATGCCGCCCGCCTTTGCCCAGGGAAAACCAATGGGGTCCCTGCTCCGCCTAGTCCTCGCCCCAAGCCGCTTCCCGGCATTCCGGCCCCAAACCTCGCAAATTTCTAATCGGTACAACAAATTATTAGAATCGCCCGTAACTCACACAAAACAAACAACCGCACCACTTTCTAATCGGTACAAAAACCGCTTTTCGCCACCCCATTCTTTTTCTCTAATTCGCCAGCTTGCCCCGGCACACCGGGCGAAAAGGCCCAAGTCCCCCCAGCCTCAAGCCTCCAGTCTCCAACCTCTAGCACTCTTAATCGCAAATGAGATGCGCAGTTCCCGAAGCGCAATCACCTCACAACGCGCCACTTATGATTTCCTGATCGCAAATGAGTTTCAATCACAAAACGCACTTTTCAACCGCCCGCGCAACAATGCTCCGTCATTTCGCGCGCTGCACGGCTTTCTTCTCTTGAGCGAGCAGCGCGCCCTTGCGGTCGAGACCCCAGCGATACCCAGCAAGGTTGCCATCTTCACGCACCACGCGATGGCACGGCACAATAATCGAGACGGGGTTGGTGGCGCAGGCACGCGCGACCGCACGTATCGCTCGCGGCTTGCCGATCGCGCGCGCAACCTGCGTGTACGAACGGGTCGTGCCATAGGGAATGCGCTGAAGTTCATCCCACACGCGGCGCTGGAACGCAGTGGCTTGCACATCGAGAGGCAGATCGAGACTCGGCTCGTGGCCGCGCACGCGCCGGACGATTTCGCGAACCCACTGGCCCAGATCCTTCGCGTCGCGATGGATTTCCGCACGCGGATATTCGCGCGCGAGCGCATTTTCCAGCCGCCCGTCCGAATCGCCCAGGTAGACGGCGCTGACGCCGCGGCGTGTGGCGGCGACCAAAATGCGCCCCAGCGGGCACGGCACAATTGTGTAATGAATCGCCATTCCCGCGCCTCCGCGACGGTAGGTGGCGGGAGTCATGCCCATTTGCGCGGGCGCGCGCTCATACAAACGGCTGCTCGAACCGTAGCCTGCGTCGTACATTGCCGTGGTCACTTTGTCTCCTTTGCGAAGCTGCGATTTCAGTTGCGCCATGCGTTGCGTATCGGTGAATTGTTTTGGCGTGATGCCGATTGTTTTCCGAAACAGGCGCGCCATTTTATGCGGATTGAGTTGGAAAGAGCGGCCGAGTTCGCCGAGCGTCAGTTTTTTTTCAGGATCAGCAGCGAGCGCACGTTCAATGCTGCGGCAAATTTGCAGCACTTGGCGCGCGGAATCGCTCCGCGAGTTTTCGAGTTGCGGGCGGCAGCGGAGGCAGGGCCGGTAGCCGGCTTGCTCCGCTTCCTGCGGCCTGCGAAAAAAGACCACGCGATCGCGATGCGGCCGCTTCGACGGGCACGACGGACGGCAATAAATTTTCGTCGTGCGCACGGCGTAAACGAAGCTGCCATCCGCGATCGCGCGGCGCGTTTGCACCGCGCGCCAGCAGCGAGCCGAATGTTGAGAATTGTCCGTGCGATTTACCATATTTCGTCGCCGCTGCGTCGCCCCTTGCAGCAGGTGTTTTGTTGTTCGTTGCGCCATCGGAAAACTCTCCTGCTCGGGCCAGTGGCTCCTGTTATTTTGAATCCGAGGATCAAAATAGTCCATTCGCGCGGCGATATCTATCCGATTCTTGCATTCGAAACGGGTGGTGAAGGCAGCCATTTAGGGCACGTAATAGTTGGGTCTGGTGTTGTTGTGTTACAGGACACGCCACCCGTTGACACGGTTGACGCGTTTGGCCTGGCGATGCATATTGCCTTACCCAGCGAAGGGGTTCGCTGAGCAACTTGGGGGGGTCATGCGATGGGGGCGATTTCGAATCTGAAGCGGCAGTTGTCGTCCGGCCTGGTTCCATCACCTGCAGAAAACACACACGAAAGCCTGCATCCACGAAAATTTCTGCGCGTGCCGACGCACGCAATCGGCGTGGCCGAGGACCGGCGGCGCTGCCCGCGCGCGTGTCTGAGCCTGCCTTTGCAATTGACCAGCATCGCCGACCGCGCAGAGGCGCTGCCGGTGACGTTGGTGACCAAAAATATCAGCTCGACGGGAATTTATTTTCTAGCGCCGCGCTGCATCGAGCCCGGCACCGCGATTGAGCTGGAAGTGGCGCTGATCGAGCGGCCGCTCGGCCGCGGGAGCGTGCGGCTGCGCACAGCGGCGCACATTGTACGCATGGATGTATGCGAAGTGCCGGGATGGAATGGATTCGCCGCGTCGTTTGACGATATCGATTTCCATCGCGACGACCGGATTCCGCTGCACGCTGAATTGCATTAGCACTTCTTCCGAGGCTTACTGCTGTTCACCCCTCCCATCCGTGCGCTGCATTTTTGCCGCAGCCCTGTTCGCTGGCGACTTTCCGCCCGATTATTTTTCGCGCGCGATTAGTTTTTCGCGGGTGGCTTGACGAGTTTTGGCGGCACGGGCAATGGGACCGATGCGGCTTGCGGCTTGAAATTCGCGGAGCGAACAATCAGGCGAATGGGGACGCTGCCCTTCGGCGTTTTCACTTCTCCGTCCGAACGAATGTACGTGGGAAACCAAAGGCGGCCGATCAGATTTTCACGGTACGTTTCGAACATGCTGAATGGAAATCCGTTCGCTCCGCTGCCGGCATCGGTGACGAATTGGCCGTAACTTTTGACGATGGCAAAATCCTGATTGTCGATCCAGACCACACCGTCGAAAAGCGGCTTGTGGCCGAGTGTTTTAGGCTGAACCCGGAAAGTGAACGTATTGATCTGATCGAGTTTGTCCGGACCCTCGTAAGAAAGTTTGTACAGGGGAAGCTGTTCGGACGTAAGGAAGAAAAGCGGGAAACCGCCCAGCGTCTTGACGTCCTCGAGTGAAAATTCCGTAAAATGCAAAGTGGATGTGGGAGGCTTGATGACGCGCTCAAAGCGCTGGCCGTCGGGCTTTGTGTATTCCAGGCCGGTGAATGTAAATACGCCGCCGTGGTCGGCAAGCTCTTCGACCTTGACGGTCTGGTCGACGCTGCCTGCTTCGTAAGTTTTCTTGATCAAATCTTCATTTTGCGTGAAGCGATGGATGATTTCATCGGCGGGAAGCGGAGGCGCGCCGGGATCGGGCTTGGCAGAAAGGCGCTTGACCTTGAAGTCTGGCGGAGGCTTGATGGGACCAGCAACCTGCGCGAGCGCGGGGATTCCAGCCACAAAAATGGCGGCGAGAATCGCCAGTGGTATGAGAATCGAACGCCGCCGTATTTGGAGTGTGCGCATTTCCCTCGCTTAGATGCGGGAAAGTGTCCCTGCGATTGCCTGGCAGCTTGTTGAAAAAGCGCGCTTGGTTGTCATTTCGTGCGCGTGAGAGATCCATAGCTTACAGAAACCCAAGGAAAATGCAGATCCCCGCCGCATGGCGGCTCGGGATGATAGCGAACAGGAAGTCTTCAACAAGCTGTTAGGGCAGTGTAACTTGAATTAAATTCGCTCTGCGCGAAACCTCAGGTCATCTCGCGCAAGAGGCGCGCGAGCTGGACCTGAGCTACAAAGAAATCGCCTTCACGTTCTCCATTTTCCGTCTTTTTCGATACTCTCTCTAAATAATCCACTTAGACGTGTAACGCGCTCAACCAGGAGCTGAGCCACTGCCTCACCCCTGGGCTTGCTTGCAGGGACGGTAGAGGTGAGTCATAATCCCGGAACCCCTGACGAGTGATAAGAAAGAGCAGGCGCAATCGATGATCTGTCCCCATTGCCGGACAGAAAATGCCGGCGAAATTTCCGCCTGCACGAAGTGTGGTTCGTCATTCGATTTGCAAATCGATGCTGACCAGACATTGGATTCGTCGGCAGCCGCATCCGCGACTCCCAACACGCCGAGTTCGCCCAAGCCAAATGGCCCTTCCCGGAACACGCCGCGCGCCGCAGGGTCTGCTTCCGCATCGAGAACAGGGGCGCGTTCCGGGGCAAGCATTTACGGAGTGCTCGAGCCGGGCGATGAACTCGGGGAACGCTACCGCATTGAGGCGCTGCTGGGGCAGGGCGGCATGGGCCGCGTTTACAAGGCCTATGACAAAGAGCTGGACCGCACGATTGCGCTGAAAGTGCTGCAACCGGAATTGACGACGGACGCGAACGCGATGCAGCGGTTCAAGCAAGAACTGCTGCTCGCCAGCCGCATTTCCCACAAAAATATCCTGCGCATTCATGACCTGGGCGAAGCGGATGGCGTGAAATTTATCTCGATGGCATACGTGGAGGGAAAGGATCTGCATCATCTGCTGCGCGAGGAGGGCAAACTGCCCACGGCGCGGGCGCAAAAAATCGCGGAACAGCTTTGCGAAGCGCTGGACGCGGCGCATTCCGAAGGCGTGGTGCACCGCGATTTGAAGCCCCAGAACATCCTGATGGGCAAGAATGATCACGTTTACATCTCCGATTTCGGTTTGGCGAAGTCGCTCGAAGCAAGCGCGGCGGGAATGACGCGCACGGGGCAATATCTGGGAACGCCAAAGTACATGGCTCCCGAACAGGTGGAAGCCAAGCCTGTCGACAATCGGACGGATCTGTACGCGCTGGGATTGATTCTCTACGAGATGGTGACGGGCGAAGAAGCGTTCAAAGGCGATTCGACGCTGCAAATCATGTACCGGCGCGTGAAGGAAAAGCCGCCGAATCCGAAGCAGGTGAATCCGGAATTGCCGGACAACCTGACGCGTGTGATTCTGCGCTGCCTGGAAAGGGATCCGGCGCGGCGGTATCCGAGCGCGAAAGAAATTTTGGCTGATTTGCACTCGGGCCGGGCGACGTCGGCGGGCCGAAGCGTTCAAATCGCGCTGCCGGAACTGGGCAAGCGATGGTGGTACGCCGCTGCGGGAGTGGCGGCGATTCTGATCGCGCTGCTCGCGATACCGGCGGTTCGCCACACAATCTTCCGAAACCAGCCGAGCAGATCGGGTTCAGCAACGCCTCGGGGAGTGCCGCCGCTTTCGAGCGGGCGATTTGTGGCGGTGCTGCCGCTGCAAGTTCTGGGCGACCAATCGCAACTGGGGTATCTGGCGCAAGGTATCGAAGAGGCGCTGTCGGCGAAACTATTTCAATTGAAGGATATTCAGGTGACGTCGCCGGACGCAGCGGGTAAAACGAACCCGAAACAATCGCTGCCAAAAATCGCACGGGCCCTGGGCGCAAACCTGCTGGTACAAGGTTTGCTGCAAGGGTCAGGCGACAAAATTCGGATTGATGTGAGTCTGCAAGACGTGGCGGACGGGAAGCAATTGTGGAGCAAGGAATTCAATGGCGTGACAGGGGATCTGTTTACGCTGGAAGATCAAATCTACAACCAATTGGTGCCGGCGCTGAACATCAGCCCCACGACCGACGAAATGGCGAAGGCCGAAGCGCGGCCGACGGATAACGTCGCCGCGTATGATTTTTATCTTCGCGGACGCAATTCGCTTCGCGGGCACGACAGCAAGAGCATCCAGGCCGCGCTCGATTATTTCAATCAGGCGCTGAAACGGGATGGGACATTTGCGCTGGCTTATGCGGGCATTGCGGACGCCAGCCTGCGGATGTACGTAATCAAAAAAGATAGTTTTTGGACACAGAAGGCTCTCGCCGCGGCCCAACAAGCGGAACAGTTAAACGACAAATTGCCCGAGGTGCACACCACGCTGGGGAGCGTTTATAGCGCAACGGGCAAATATACGGAAGCCGTTGCCGAGCTGAAGCGCGCACTGTCGCTTGCGCCGACCTCGGACGAAGCGTATCGGCGATTGGGAGCCGCTTACTTGCTTAGCGGCAATGCCGTGCAGGCCATTGACGCCTTTCAGAAGGCCATTCATCTGAACCCGTACTATTGGAGCAATCAGCAAGCACTGGGAGAAGCCTATTTTCAATCGGGAGACTATGCAAAGGCTCTCGGTGCTTTCCGGCAGGTCACGGTGCTGGAACCGGACATTGATGCCGGATACGAAAACATGGGAAACGTGTATCTCCAAGAGGGCAAGTACCAGGAGTGCATCCCCTATTTTCAACACGCACTTCAAATCGAGCCTTATTGGACGACATACTCAAATCTCGGGACAGCCTACTTTTTCTTGAAGCAGTATTCCGATTCCGCCGGAATGTTCGAGAAAGCGGTGGGGCTGAATCCGAATGACGCGGAAGTAGTGGTGAATCTGGCGGACGCGTACCGCTGGTCCGGACAGCAGGACAAAGCCCGAAGCACGTATCAACAGGCCATCTCTCTAGGATATAAAGAATTGGAAATCAATCCCCAGAGCGCGTCAGTGATGGCACAGATGGCGCTCTCCTACGCGAAGACCGGTGACGCACAGCAAGCGGATAATTTCATCCGGCGCGCGAGAAGCATCGATAAGAGCAACGTGAACTACATTTATTCTGAAGCGGAAATCGACGCTATCCTAAACCGGCCGGCGGGCGCCTTGAAGGCGCTGCGCGAGGCATTCGAGAAACACTTTCCGGTGGAATTTGCAGCCGGAGACCCCGAACTGGAAAACCTGCAGAAAAACCCGGAGTTCGCGATGTTGATTCAGAAATACGCGGAAAAGAAGCCCCGGCGCTAGGCTGCTTGATCTGTCGCCCAGTACTTTCTGCCGAAAAAAAACAGAGGCACGATACCGATGAGAAGCTGACTTATGAGGCTTGGCTCCGGGGTGGAAACTGCCACGGTAAGTGCGGTGCCGGACTCGATCGTGCCGGTGAAAACAAACATCACGCTGTCACCGTCGAGAAAGTCGATGCCAGTGCTAACCAGTGAGCAGGACAAGAAGTTTGAGGAGCAAGTAAACGTTTCGCCCGGCAGCACGTCGTCCAGCACAACGAAAAATGTAGTGGTAGTAAGGCCCGTATACAGAAATGAGGTCTGAGGAAAGAACCCATTAACTAGCTGAAGGACGGCCACTGGCACGAATAAGCAGATGGTGTTCTCCGGACAACTTGAGGAGCTAGCCGCAGGCGGCGGATCGTTTAGGATGACCGTGGGATCGACAGGGCCCGCTTTAGCCAAGCCGGCGGATAACACAAGCGCCAGAGCAATCAATAGAGCATAACGCAACTTCAAATCGGAACCCCCGCCCAGAGAAATGCCTAAAGACCGTTGCAATCGCCCGTCCAAAAAGATACGGAATTGCGTATTTATAATCACCTTTTTTTCAGTGGGTTAGATGTGCGTAAATCGGATGCCGGCACAGTTGAGGACAGAATATAAAAAAAATTCTACAGAGTGCAAAAATCTCGGCTCTGGCGCAACCGCTGCATCCCGCCGGGCTTTGCTGACGACATATTCAAATCTCGGGCCAGATCCCGAAGGGGTGTGGCAAACTGAAGGATCGGCGAAAACCCGAAACTCGTCAATTTACTGAAGCACGGCGCCAATCCGGGAAAACCCTAGGCAGCACGATTCGCCGCCCAGCGCTTGCCGCCGAAGAACACTATCGGAAGTATGCCGGTGAGAAGCAAAATCAGGGCGCTTGGCTCCGGCGTGGGAGTAACTTGCACGGTGAACCCTTCGCCTGGTGTGAGCACTCCACCCTTGAAGAAGAGTTCCACGTCATCGCTCAGCGATGTTCCCACAGTGCTGACAAAGCCGCAGGAAGAGAAAATATCCGACTGGCAAGTGAAGCTCTCGAAGGGCATTGGGTTGCTGAAGATAACAAAAAGCTCGTCCAGGTTGGAAGTGCCGTTATACACGAAAATGGTTGGAGACAGCAGCCCGTTCGGGTCCAATGCCATAGCAACCGGGTTGCTGACCGAGTTGCTGGAAAAGCACGTGACGCCGCTCGTGGTGCAGGAAGGATCGAGCCCATTGATGATGACCGTGGGATCGACAGGGGCCGCGTCGGCGCGGGCAACATTCGCCGAGAAGATCAAACCGAGGCCGAGCATCAGAGCGTAGAGCGTCTTCATACTTCCCCCTTAAATTTGAAAAAACAATCTTTGGAGTCAGGCGATATGTAGCAAGCTAAGGTCCAAAATAACAGACGTAGTCGGAGCATATAAGTGCCGTACTTTCATGACAATAGAATTGTGTGAATGGAACTCCGGCGGGAATCCTTGCGGCGACCGCAAAAAATTTCGTCTTTTGGGTAAGGCACCCGCATGGGCGCAAAGGGGATGGCGAATTCCGAGGTGTCTGATAAACTTCGCAGCGCGCGCGTGCGGGAGCGAGGAATTGGCAGAGGCGAAGGCCGCGAGAATGTATTATGTCTCGGGAACGGTGCAGGGCGTTGGGTATCGCTACTTTGCGCAGACGGCCGCGTTGCGCCTAGGCATGGCCGGGTATGTGAAGAACCTCGGCGACGGCCGCGTGGAAGTGTATGCGGTTGGCTCGGCGGCGCAACTGCTGGCGTTGAAACAAGAGCTGGAACGCGGGCCGCGAGCGGCGTCCGTGGATGAAGTGATGGAAGAAGAAGCGGGCGTGGAAGAAAAATACGCGCGGGATTTTACCGTTGAACATAGCGCGTGGTGATTCACCGAAAGGATAATCCATCGAATGGATGACCTGAAGAAGCTGATCCGGGAAGTTCCCGATTACCCCAAGACGGGAATTTTGTTTTACGACTTGACGACGCTGCTGCAGGACAAAAAGGGATTTCACGATGTGATCGAAAGGCTGTGCGACAAATTCGCGGGAAAGAAAATTGATGTGGTCGCGGGGATCGAAGCGCGAGGATTTATTTTTGCTCCGGCGCTGGCGTACCGGCTGGGCGCGGGTTTCGTGCCGGTGAGAAAGGCGAACAAGCTGCCATGGAAGACGGCGCAGGTGACGTATCAGCTTGAATACGGCACGGACAAACTGGAGATTCATCAGGATGCCGTGAAGCGCGGGGAACGCGTGCTGATCTGCGATGATTTGCTGGCGACGGGCGGGACGGCGGCGGCGGCGATTCAACTTCTGCGGCAACTGGGCGGCGAAGTAACGGGCGCGGCGTTTGCGGTGGAGCTGAGTTTTTTGAAGGGGCGCGAAAAGCTGAATGGGACGGAAGTGTTCTCATTGATTCAATACGACAAGTAAACAAAAAAAGCTGCGCTTTATTTGCGGTCGTCCTTGCGATGGCGGAGGGCTTCGAAGAGAACTACGCCGGCGGCGACGGAGACGTTGAGGGAACGCACGGGGCCGGTGGTGGGAATGGAAACGAGAAAATCGCAACGCTTGCGAACTAGGTCGTGCAGCCCCGTGCCTTCGCTGCCCATGACGATGGCGATGCGGCCCTTGTAATCCACTTCGGTGTAACTTTTCTCGGCGCGCTCGTCGAGACCAATCAGCCAAAACCCAGCCTCTTTGAGCTGCTCCATCGCGCGCGCCAGATTTTTTACGCGCGCGACGGGCAAGTGCGCGAGTGCGCCGGCGGAAACGCGTGCGACAGTGTCGGTTAAGCCGGCGGCACGGCGCTCGGGAATGATCAAGCCGGCGGCGCCAGCGGCGAGAGCCGTGCGGACGATTGCGCCGACGTTGTGAGGGTCTTCGATGCCATCGAGCAAAACAAACAATTGGTCATTTGTCTGATCATGTGTCTGGTTGGGCGCTTTACCGGCCAGAAGATCTTCAATGTCGACGGCTTCGCGAGAAGCGATGAAGGCGATGACGCCCTGATGGTGCTCGGAGCCGGCGGCGCGATCGAGTTGAGCGCGATCCTCGAAACGCACGGGCACGCCGCGCGAGCGTGCGAGGTCGAGGACTTTCTGGATGCGCCCGCCATGCTGGCCGCGCGCGACGAGGAGGCGGTCGAGCGGACGTCCGGCGATGAGGGCTTCTTCGACAGCGTGAATTCCGGCGAGATGGTTCATTTCAGAAATTTCAGAATCAGTTCCGCGTTCCTTTCCCTGCCATTGAGATTCGCGCTTCATGTGGCAGCGCGGGCGTCACGAGGCAGCGTTTAGCTTTCAATCGTGGCAATGGCGTGCGCGGCGAGGGCCTCGCCGCGTCCGATTTCGCCGATGCCTTCGTGCGTTTTGGCCTTCAGGTTGATTTGCTCGACCGAAATGGCGAGAGCCTTTGCCAGCGCCTCACGCATGGCGGGAAAATGGGGGCCAAGCTTCGGCCGTTCGGCGACGACAATGGCGTCGATGTGGCGAATCTTCCAATTCTTGCGCTCGAGATACTGGCGAACCTGGCGTAGAAAGACCAGGCTCGAAACGCCGCGCCACTTCGGATCGCTGTCGGGGAAATGCGTGCCGATGTCGCCGAGGCTGGCCGCGCCGAGAAGCGCGTCGCAGATCGCGTGGCTGAGAACGTCGCCATCGGAATGGCCGACGGACCCTTTTTCAAACGGCACGTCGATGCCGCCAATCATTAATTTGCGGTTTGCAGCGAGGCGATGGAGGTCGTAGCCAATTCCGGTGCGCGAGATGCGGACTCGCTCTAAAGATTTGGCGCGCTCACTGCCGGCAGGTTTCGCGGAGGCCTCGGCCATGCCGGCTTTCTGAAATTGTTTGCGGAGACGCGCATCGACGGCCAGCACTGCGGCGAGAAGATGCGCAGGCGTGACTTGCTCGGAATGGAATTTTTTCGCAAGCTCTGGCGCCGCAGTGAGGACGCGCTTGGCCTTGGCGTCGAGCGGAGTTTCGCCGGTGGCCTGACTTGCCGAGTGAAGGCTTTCGGGCGAAAGATGAGCGAGCTTCAAGGGAATCTTCTCCCAATTCACGCCTCGGAATATGCCGGGGCTTTCCTTGCGAATGCCCGCGAGAAGATGGGGCAGGGCAATGGTCTTCGATTTTTCCGCGATGGCCGCGAAACGGGCCATGAAGATGCAGCGGCGCGCTTCTTCGTTGAATTTCTCGAACATTACAGTGGCTGTCCTGAATCGGCAGATTGATTGTATTTTTGCCGACGCATCATGATGATGAAAACAACGAGGAGAAGGAAAAACGGAAGGCCATCGAGGAGAAAGGACAACAAACTGCTTTCGGGTTCCTGGCCGCCTTGAATCCAGACATCCACTCCATTTTCTTCAAGCTCACGAATTATTGCCGGCACCTGGTCGTTTGAAACATAGGCTTGAAACTTCTCTCCGGAATCACGCTTCTCAGCAACGATCAGAGCGCGAGATCGATAGACGGTCAAATGCGCGCTGCGGACATTTTTGGTTTCCATCTGTGATTGGAATTCGGAGCTATTGATGGGCGGAGCAGGATGGGAAGCCGGCTGCGAGGACATCCGCCAAAGTAGCAACGCCAAAAATATCATCGCTGCCCAAAAAAGAATTGTGCGGATGAGCGGTGAAGTTGCCGCTCCGCGTTCACCTCTGCGAGGAATGTGAGTCGCCGCGCTCATTTTCCGTGACGCTCCTGGTCGAGATAGAAACGGGCAAGTTCCATGTCCGCGGGGCGCGTGATTTTGATGTTGCGCTCGGAGCCTTGCACGACGTAGACATCGCGACCGATGCGCTCGACGAGGGCCGCTTCGTCGGACGCGGTGAAACCATCCTGATCGGCGCGGGCGAAGGCTTCTTTTAACACAGCGACTTGGAAGGCCTGCGGCGTCTGCGCGAGAACGATTCGCTCGCGCGGAATGGTGGCGGAGATCAGTGCGACGTCCTCCGGGAGCGTGGCGCGGCGAACTTCCTTGACAGTATCAATTGCCGGAACGCCGAGAATGGCGGCGCCGCGGGCGCGCGCTTCCGCGATGACGCGGTCGACCTGCTCGCGGGTGATGAACGGACGCACGGCATCGTGAACCAGAACCAGCTCCGCGTCGGCTGAAATTTTCGCCAAGGCGTTGCCGACGGATTGCTGACGAGTCTCGCCGCCCTTCACGACGCGGATGGGACGGCCGAGGTCTTCTTTTGACAAGCGCTGTTCGAGCGCCTGGACTTCGTCGGGCCGAGTGGCGATCAGGAATTCCGAGATGGCCGCGCACTGCGACAATCGCCGCAGCGTGAACACGACGATAGGCACGCCATCGAGTTCGAGGAATTGCTTGGGAACCTCGGAGCCCATGCGGGTGCCGAGTCCGGCGGCGGGCAGAATGGCGGCGATTTGGCTCATTAGGGAGACGTAGTCTATCGCATTCAAGGCAGCATATAAATATGCGCGCCGTGAAATCGGCGCGCCGTGGCGCTGCTACGTGCGCCCCGTTTCCGGGGTCAGCGGACGGGAAGGGCGATCGTGTTCTCCAGGGACGCTGGGATCGGAGGAGCGCAGTTCCGGCGCGGACGAACGAAAGGCGGCCTGTTCCGCGGAGGAACCCGGCGAAGGCTGCGCCGCGCGAGCGGGATTTTGCTCGCCGCGTTCGTCGTAGCGGCCGAAGATCATTTTACCGGCGGTGGTCTGGTGGACGGAAGTGACGGAGATGTCGATGGTTTTGTTGATCATTTTGCGCGCGCCATCTACGACGACCATGGTGCCGTCGTCGAGATACGCAACGCCCTGATTGTATTCCTTGCCCTCGCGCAGGATGAAGACGCGCATGGTCTCGCCGGGAAGGACGACAGGCTTGAGGGCGTTGGCAAGTTGATTGACGTTGAGGATTTCGATGCCCTGGAGCGTTGCCACTTTGTTGAGATTGAAATCGTTGGTGATAATTTTGGCGTCGTAGCGCTTGGCGAGCTCGATGAGTTTCAGATCGACTTCGGCGATATTTTGGAAATCGTCCTCGGCGATCTGAACGTCGAGGTGCGGCATTTTCTGAATGCGCTGCAGAACTTCAAGGCCGCGGCGGCCGCGCTGGCGGCGCAGGGAGTCGGCGGAATCGGCGACCATTTGCAGTTCGCGCAGGACGAATTGAGGAATGATCACGGTGCCGTCGATGAAATGCGCTTCCGCGATATCGACGACGCGGCCGTCGATGATGACGCTGGTGTCGAGAACTTTGTAGATTTGGCGGGAGCCGCGTTCGGTGCCGAAAAGGCCGCCAAAGGCCTGAAGATTAAGCATGTCGCCTTTGTTCGCGCCGACGATCAGTCCGATATAGGCCATCACCAAAAATACCGCCACGCTGATGAATGAGCGGGAGCTTTCGGGCATCGAGGTGTGGACAAGAACCAGCGTGGTGAGGAACGCCCCTAGAATGCCCAGAATCGAGCCGATCACCGCGCCGATCAATCGGCGAAGGCTGGCGCGGCGCAGGCGAATCTCAAACAGAATCACGGCAACCGCAAATGCAAACCCCGCCATCGCGCCGAAAAAATGCGAAAGGGTGAAGGGCATGAAATGGTATCCGGCTGCGACACAGACGATCGTGAAAATCAGGCGGATCGCGACCATGTCCCAGAAGCCGCCGACACCGCCCGTATCCGGCCTGGAAAGCGTGGCCGGCCTGACGACGGAATTTTCTGGATTATCGGAAACAGAGGAACGATTCGATGGATTTAAAGTGCGCGTCATCGTGGCCCCTTATGAAAGAAAATATAAAGCTATCAATTAAGATATGTATATCACGTAACGAATGCCATCCGGCTTTATAAGGTTTTACGAATCGCTACCGGTATGAATCGTAAAATAAATTTATAAGAAACAGGTGTGAGTATACCACCGGGCGCGCCGTGCGGGAAATCAATCACGGGATGTAAAAGCGGGGAACGCGGCGGCCAACGGCGCAGAGAAGATCGGAGGTGACGGTGCCGATTTGGCGCGCGACCTGGTCGGCGTGGATGGAGACGCCGCCGTCCTGGCCATAGATCGTGACAATGTCGCCGAGCGCGGCGCCGGGAACGTCGGTGACGTCGACCATGGAAAGATCCATGGAAATCGTGCCGACCAGAGGGACGAGACGCCCTCTGACGATTACGCAACCGCGATTGCTGCGCTGCCGCACGATTCCGTCGGCGTATCCCGCCGCAATGACGGCGATGCGCGAGGGGCGGTCGGCGACGAACTTCGCGCTATAGCCAACGGGCTGGCCCGCGGCAACGTCGCGCAAGGAAATAACGCGCGCGCGAAAGCTGAGGCAAGGCTTGAGTTGGAGATTTTTTTTGATGTTCGCCGCGACTTCAGGAGGCTCGAAGCCCTGATGGTAGCCGTAGAGGACCGCGCCGGGACGAACCATGCCGGCCCAGGTGGATTCGCGCGCGCAAATGGCTCCGCTATTGGCCATGTGGACGATGCCGGGAGAGATTCCCGCTTCGCGCAATTGCGATAAGGCGTCAGCGAAGATTCTCTCCTGCTGCTCGTTTTGCGCGGAGCGAAAATCGTCGGAAGAAGCGAAATGCGTAAATGTGCCGGCGAGCTCGAGATGCGGGCAGCCGGCATACTCGCGGATGAACGCGCCGATTTCGCCGGGCGAAATGCCCAGGCGGTTCATGCCGCTATCGATTTTGAGATGGAACGAAAATTTCCTGGGCGATTTTCGCGCGCGCGATTTCGCGACGGCGCGTTCGAGCAGGCGAAGCTGATCGAGGCGGGCTATGGTTGGCGTGAGATTGTAGTGCAGCACGCGCTTCTCTTCGCCGGACCAGAAACCCGTGAGGAGCAGAATCGGCTGGCGGATTCCCGCCTCGCGCAATTCGATCCCTTCGGACGAGCAAGTGACGCCAAAAGCTCCGACGCCCAAACGAGAGAGAGACTTGCTGATTTCGACGGCACCGAGCCCGTAGGCGTTGGCCTTGACGACGGCGAGGATTTTGCGCTTCTTGCCGATTGTGCGGCGAATCAGGCGAAGATTGTGGGCAATCGCCGAGAGGGAAACCTCCGCCCAGACGGGGCGGCCTTCGAATTGGATTCCGCGGGACATTGAACAGGCAAACTACAAGGTTACTCCGTCGCGAGCGAAGCGGTACCGTGATTTCACCGCTTGGCGCGCTGTTTATAAACACCGCATGAGAGGGGCAAGAATCGCGCCAAAACAACAACGAATGTTTTGGCTCCGGTGAGAATTGCGAAGTGGAGCCGCGCTATGGCTTTAGCCAAATGCGGAGTGTTTCGTGTTTGCCGCGATGGCAAAATCGGCGCGGCTCGGAGGACACGATGTTGTCGCGGTGGGACGAAATGCCGCGCGAAGACACTTGAAATAGACGCGGCGTGGACGCTCGCAAAAACCGAGAATCGGCCTATTCGGGAGCGCCAAAAGAATCCGGCGCGGCTTCTTCAAAACGAGTGAAGGGCGCGAGAAAAACAAAATTCAGGTCGCCCGTCGGACCGTTGCGCTGCTTGGCGATAATCAATTTGGACTTGGCACGTTCTTCGGGGTCCAAATCGGTTTGATAGAAATTGGGGCGATGGATGAAGATCACGACGTCGGCATCCTGCTCGATGGCGCCCGATTCCCGAAGGTCGGCCAATTGCGGTTTGCGGTCTTCGCGCTCCGGCGCGCGGGTCAACTGGCTCAGGACAACCACCGGCACCTGGAGTTCCTTGGCCATTGCTTTCAGCGAGCGGGAAATATAGGAAACTTCCTCGTTTCTGTTTCCAAAGCGGCCGTGGGCGGAAATCAACTGCATGTAATCGACAACTACCAGTGACAGCCCTTTCTCTTTTTTCAGGCGTCGCGCCTTCGCGCTCATTTCCAGGACCGAGCTTGCTGCCGAGTCGTCAATCCAGAGCGGCGCTTCGGCGAGGCGCATCAGCGACTCCGTGATCTGCCGCCAGTCGTCTTTTCCCATGTGACCCGTGCGGAACTTGTGCGCGTCCACGCGAGCCTCGGAAGCGAGCAGGCGAAGCAGCAGCGACTCCTTTGACATTTCCAGGCTGAAAATGGCCACAGGCTCACGTTTTCTGACGGCCACGTTCTCGGCGATATTGAGCGCGAACGCCGTTTTGCCCATCGAAGGACGCGCGGCTACGATGATCAATTCGGAGGGCTGCAAGCCTGAGGTGAGATTATCAAGCTGTGTGTAGTGCGTGGCGAGGCCCGTGACGCGCCGGCCCTCGCTGAAAATCCGTTCCAGCCGTTCGTAGTTGTCGCGGACGAGTTCTTTCACGCCCACGAATCCCGCGCGAATCCGCTGCTCGGCTAACTTAAAGACGAAGGATTCAGCCCGGTCCAGGATTTCGTCGACGCTGTCAGTGGCCTCAAAGGCCTGCTCCTGAATCGCTTCGGCGGCGTGGATCAGATCTCGCAGGACGGCCTTCTCCCGAACGATGCGCGCGTAGTGCTCAACATTGATGGCCCGGTGGACGCCATCCATCAACTGAGAAATATATGCCGCGCCTCCGGCAGCCTCGAGCTGGCCGTTGCGGTGCAAGGATTCCGTGAGGGTGACTCCGTCGACGGGCTGGCGAGCCTCGTCCAGGCGCAGCATGGCTTCAAAAACCAGCCGGTGCTGAGGAAGGAAAAAATCCTCGGCTTTAAGGCCCTTTTCAATTGTCGCCACCAAGGCAGGATTGTTGACGAGAATGGCGCCGAGGACGCTGCGCTCCGCTTCCAGATAGTGCGGAAGCGGCCGTTCGGATTGTGAAGGAGCGGCCATTCAGATTATTCCCAATTTTCCTTATTTTGGCCCGTTCAGCGGCAAAGTCAAGCGAGCACGAAGTCTGGCTGGTGCGGACAACAAGTTCAATGGGAATGTGAAAATATTTTGAGAGTTACTTGTGGAAATCCCGCTGTGCATAACCTGTGAAAAACATCCTGTTGCTGTCAATTCTGAAGTGCCCAAGAACAATGCGGCACTGGAAGATCGTGGCGGCGTCGCGAACGGGCAAAAGGCAAACCGTTACGCCTCGCGTTCGACGGTCAGGTTCACCGTGGCGGTGACCTCGCGGTAGAGCTTGATCGCAATGGGATATTCGCCGACGAGCTTGATCGGTTCATTGAGCTGAATTTTGCGCTTGTCGATGGTATGGCCCTGCGCGGCGAGCGCATCGGCGATGTCGGCGGAAGTGACCGAGCCGAAAAGCTGGTCGTTGTCGCCGGCTTTACGAGCAAGTTTCAGAGCGACAGTGGAAAGCAGATCCGCCTGCTTCTGCGCGCCTTCGCGCTCTGTGGCTTCCTTCATGGAAAATGCGGCGCGCATTTTCTCGAGGCGGCGCATGTTGGAGGAATTTGCGGCGATGGCCAGTTTGTGCGGCAAAAGATAATTGCGCGCGTAGCCTTCCGCGACGGTGACGATCTCGCCTCGATTGCCCAGTTTTTCGACGTCTTCCTGCAAAATGATTTCCATGTCTTTGTCCTCGAAATTCGTCCCGCGCGCCGCGATGGGCGCGTCGGGATCGTATGCGTTCCTGTTGCTGCGCTACAGTTCCGTCGCGAACGGCAAGAGCGCGATATTTTGCGCGCGCTTGATGGCAATCGTCAGCCAGCGCTGGTGACGCGCGCACGTGCCGGTCATTCGCCGGGGGAGAATCTTGCCGCGCTCCTGGACGAACGACTGGAGAATCTCCGGCTTCTTGTAGTCGATCAGATCGACTTTATCGACGCAGAAGCGGCAGACTTTCTTTTTGCGAACGTAGTTGCGCTTCCCGCGGCGCGGCCCGGGCGGCCTGCTGCCTCCGGGGCCGCCGCCTGGCGGTCTTCCGCCGGAAGATGATGAAGAGTGGTGAGATGGTGAGTGCTGCTGCGGTGCGCGTGTCTCGTCGGCCATTGAATGTTCTCCCTATCCAACCGCCGTCGCGGCCTGTTCGGCGCCGGGAGCGGCAGGTGCGGTCTTGCGAGGTCGCCGCGCGTTGCGTTTCTCGCGGCGATTGGACAATTTCTCCTGGCGCTTGATTTCTTCATCGAGGCGGACGGTCAGATATTTGACCACCGAGTCGGTAACGCGCAAGCGGCGTTCCAGTTCCTTGAAAAGCTCGCCGTGGCTGGAACGAAGCACCATGTACACGTAGAAACCTTCACGCAGCTTCTTAACGCGATAGGCCAGACGGCGCGTGCCCCACTTCTCGACCTTCTCGACTTTTGCCTGCTTTTCTTCGACCGCGTGCGTGAGCGTGGCAATCAGTTTATCGATCTCCGCTTCCGGCGTGTCCGGCCGGCAGATGAAGATCAGGTCATACAGTCTTTCTTCCATGTTTCCTCTTTTCCTTCTGCAACTCAGAAATTCTATTCGGCCGCTTCCGCGTCTTCGGGCGGCGTGGCGCGGCGGTTGAAGTGCGCCATGGCCCGGCCCGCGCCGTCCGTCAGGATCATTTCGACGGCATCCGCGGCCTCGACAATCATCGTGTCCGCCACTTCGCGGACGTCCTTGCCCATGGGGGCCAGAACGTAGGCTGCCAGATCGTTTACCGTGTGTTCCGGCTTGATGCCCAGCCTGACCCGCAAAAATTCATCCGTTGCCAGCGCGCCAAGCACCGACTTCAAGCCATTGTGACTGCCCGCGCTGCCGCGCTCGCGAATGCGAATCATTCCCCAGGGCAGAGCCGCTTCGTCGCTGACGACGATTGCTTCCGCCGGATCGGCTTCGTAGCGCGCGATCAAATCGGCAACGGCATGGCCGCTCAAATTCATGTACGTCTGCGGCTTCGCGAGCACCACTTCGTGCCCGGCAATGCGTCCGACCCCGATCACGGATTGCGCTTCCGGCCGCGTGATGCGAATCGCGAAGCGCTCGGCCAGGCAGTCCATCACTTGGAAACCGAGGTTATGCGGCGTCCAAACATATTCGCGGCCGGGATTGCCCAGACCCACGATGATTCGCATCCGCGCATCCCCATTCGCGGCGCCAGCCGGGGTGTTGCGCAGGCGCCAAATCGCCGCGCTGCTTTACGACTCGGGCCGCTACTTCTCTTTCTCTTTTCCCTTCTTCTCGGCCTTTTCTGGCTCGGCGCCTTCTTCGCCTTCCTCTTCTTTTTTGCCCTTTTTGATAACTTCGGGCTCGGCGGCAACTGCCTCGGTGGCTGCCACGGCTTCGACGGGCGCCACTTCTTCTTCCTTCTTCAGAATGACAACGTGAGCGAGAACGCGCTGCGGGTCGGTGACCAGTTTGACTTTTTCCGGATCAAACGGGAGATCGGCGGCGCGGAGCTGCTTGCCGATGGTCAAACCGCTGACATCGACTTTGAACTCCTCGGGAATGTCGCCGGGCAAACATTCGAGCTCAACTTCGCGCGTGACCATTTCAAAAATGCCGCCCTGCAGCTTGACGCCTTCGGGCTCGCCGAAAACGTGCACCGGCACGCGGACGCGCATCCGGACATCCATCGCGATGCGCAGCAAGTCCACGTGCAGCAGCGCGCCGCTGACAGGATCAACTTGCCAGTCCTTCACCATGGCCTTTTCTTCCTTATGACCGGCGACGTGCACGCTGAAAATCGTGTTGTGGCCCGTCTCGGAACGCAAAATGCGGGCTACTTGCCGCGCGTTAACGGTCATCGGCACAGGTTGATTTTTGCCACCATACAACACGGCCGGGACCAGGCCGGTGCGGCGAATGCGCCGGGCGACACCCTTGCCGCGTTCTTCCCGCGGCGTCGCTTCCACAACAAAGGCTTCCATGCGTTCCTTCCCTTCGCTGCCCCTAAATGAACAGCTCGCTGATTGAAGTTTCTTCGTGAATCGAACGGATGCCGCGCGCCAGCAATTCGGCGACGCTCAGCACCTTAATCTTGGGCACTTTTTTCGCTTCCGGCGACAGCGGAACAGAGTCCGTGACAACCACTTCCTTGATCGGCGATTTGCAAATTCGATCGACGGCGGGCCCGGAAAGAATTGCGTGCGTGCAGCCCGCATACACTTCCGTCGCGCCTTCCTTCAGCAGGGCTTCGGCGGTTTTGACAAGCGTCCCGGCGGTGTCAATGATGTCGTCAATGACGAGCGCGGGGCGGCCCTTCACATCGCCGACGATGTTCATCACTTCGCTGACATTCACGTCGATGCGGCGTTTGTCTACGATGGCCAGAGGCGCATCGATTTTTTTGGCGAAGAAACGCGCGCGTTCCACGCCGCCCGCATCGGGCGAAACAACAGTCAAAGCGTGAAGGCCGCTCTTCTGAAAATATTCGACCAGCACAGGCGCGGCGAACAAGTGATCCACCGGCACGTTGAAATAGCCCTGAATTTGAGGCGCATGAAGATCGAGCGTCAACGCACGGCTCGCGCCGGCGGTCTCGAGCAGGTCCGCGACAAGTTTTGCCGAAATCGGAACGCGTGGCCGGTCTTTGCGGTCCTGGCGAGCATAGGCGTAGTACGGAATCACGGCCGTGACGCGCCAGGCCGAAGCGCGCTTGAACGCGTCAACCATCAGCAACAGCTCCATCAGATGAAAATCGACCGGCTGGCAGCACGCCTGAACGACGAAGACGTCAGCGCCGCGAACATTTTCCAGAATCTGGAAACGCGATTCGCCGTCGCTGAATTGGCCGCGCTCGGCGCGGCCGCGCGGCACGCCCAAATAATGGCAGATGGCCTCGCACAGAGCGGGGTTGGCGCTGCCGCTGAAAATCTTGAACTTGTCGTCAGTCAATGAAGATTCCTTGGACAATTACCCGCCGGGCACCCGCCGGAGCATGGCCCTGCGGTAGTCCTTGCTAGAGAGGGTTTTCGCCACGAAAACCTGGTCTTCCGGAAACTTTCGAGCGACTCGGCGCGCCTGCGCTGGGTTTCGGAAGACTCCGAACACCGCCGACCCGCTACCCGCCAGCGCGGCTTCCGCGGCTCCTTCCTGGAGTAACGTCCGTTTGATTCGAGCTAAACGTGGGTGACGGCGAAACACGGCAACTTCGAAATCATTGGAGATGCCGGTATCCTGCCGACTCCAGCACAGAGCGCAGAAACCCCAGATTGTATGGGTTGACGGAGACTTTGTCAATTGGCGCGCCAATCGCCGCGCCGGACGCTGATCCATCCATGCATAAGCGTCGCGAGTGCTGACGCCGATATTGTGCGGGGAAACGACCAGTAAGGTTTGTCGCGGCACGTTCGGAAGGGGGTAAATCTCGTCGCCGCGATTGACCCCGAGGGCGCGGCCACCAAACAGAAAAAATGGTACATCGGCGCCGAGGCTGGCGGCGATTTCGATAAGGCGTGAGAGCGGCAGGCGGCGGCGCGTGAGGCGTAGCAGGCCTGTGAGGGCGGCGGCGGCATCGCTCGATCCGCCGCCAAGACCGCGAGCCACGGGGATGCGCTTGGTGAGCCTTGCGTGGACTCCCTGACGCAGGCGCAACTCATGCCGCAGGATATCGAGCGCCCGCCAAACGAGGTTCGTCGAATCAGCGGGCAGCGAAGAATCTTCAATCTCCAGAGTGATTTCACGCCCGGAAGACAATTCGAGCTCGAGTGTGTCGTGGAGCGAAATCGATTGGAAGATGGTCCGGAGCTCGTGATAGCCACCGGGAAGTTTGCCAAGAACATGAAGGCAGGAATTGATCTTGGCAAAAGCCGGGACGCGCACGGATCTCTTCATGCGCAGAGAATATTACGGTTTGGGATCGCCACTGCCGGATTTCTGTGCCACGCGGTGGCGTTTCAGATTTTTCAGCTTGGCCCGGAGGTCGGCGACCTTTTCCGGTTCGTAATCGGCGGGGAGGGCTTTGTGCCAGTAAACCAGCGCCTTCTCCCAAGTCTGTTGCGCGCGATCCGTTTGACCGAGTTTTGCGTAGACTTCGCCGAGATGCCCGAGGATGGTGGGATCATTGGCGCTGTGGGACACAGCCTGTTGCAGGTACTGCTGGGCCTTGGAAAGCTTTCCCTGCTTGAAGTAAGCCCAGCCGAGGCTGTCCAGATAAGCGCCATTCGTCGGGTCTTCCACCACGGCGCTGCGAATCATCGAAATGGCTTGATCCAGCCTGATGTCGCGATTGGCAAGCATGTAGCCGTAATAATTGAGCACCATGGCGTCGTGGGGATTGACGGCGAGCGATTTGCGAAACATCGCCTCGGCCTGGTCATATTGTTTCTGCTGATCGTAAATGGAACCCATCAGGAACCACACCGTTTCCTTGTCGGAATCTTCCGGGGACATGCCGAGCGCCGTATTCGCGTCTTTTTCGGCATCCGCATAGCGCTTGCCACGCTCTTCGATCTGCGCGAGGTCAAGATAGGTTTCGCGGTCCGTCTGATTCCCGTGAATGAGACCGCGGAGGATTTTTGTGGCGTCATCCGTCTGGCCATTGTCGCCGAGGAGCATCGCGTAAGTGACGGCCAAACTTTGATCGCTGGGATCGGAGGCGCGCGCCTTTTCGGCCTCGGCGATTGCGCGCTTGATGTCGCCGCTGCTGCGATACGTGTCGATCAACAGCAACTCGCCGCGCTTTTGCGAACCGGGGCCAAGCTGCTGCATGTCTTCAAAGCTGCGTTCAGCGGAAGAGAAATCGCCGCTCTGGCGGTACGCCATGCCTAGCTGTTCGTAAAGAATCGCCAGGGCATGGGGGGCTGGCTGGCCTTCTTGCTGCTGGGCCTTCACGCCGGCAATGGCGTCCGAAAGGACTTGCACGGCGTCCTTGTAACGCGCCTGGGCTTCGTAAAGTAATGCCTCGTTGTAAAGAACCTCCAGGCTGCCCGGGGCATATTTCTTCGCTTGCATCAAGTTGCTCTCGGCCTTGTCCAGCTGGCCGAGATGGCGATCAATCTGCGACATCCGCAGATAGTTTTCCGCATCGTCGGGTTCAAGTTTCGTCAAGCGCTCGTACTGGCTAAGGGCTTCCTGATACTTGTCGTTGGAAAGGAGCGCGTCCGCCAGGCCTTTGCGATGGGCGGCCTCATCCGGCTCCAGAGTGACGGCGCGCTGGTACGCCTCTTCCGCCTTGGGGAAATTGTGCGTCTTGGCGTATGCCGTGCCCAGAAGATCGTAGAGGGTCGCCGTGTTCGAAGCGCTGGCTGCATTTTTCAAAAGAGCGATGGCGTCCTGCGGGCGGCCTTCGTCCAAATAAAGCTGGCTAAGCTGCTCGAGCGCGCCTTCATTATCCGAAGCACGGCTCAAAACGCCGCGAAGAACCTGCTCGCTTTGCTGGGGTTTATTTTCGAAGCCATACAGGTGAGCCAGCCAAAGCTGCGATTGCACATCCGAGGGATCGAGCCGCTGGACAGCCTTCAACTGCTCGATGGCAAGCGAAATTGTTTCCTTCTGCCGATCGTTGGCGCTCGCGTCGCCCAGATTGTGAATGTAGATGCGGGCAAGCAGGCGATGAGCCGCGAGATTATCCGGATCTTGCTCGATGGCCGTCTGGGCTTGATGAATCGCTTCATCGGTGCGCTGCGATTCGGCGTAGACCTCCGCGAGGCGTTCCGTGATGGCGGCATCGGAATCGAGCGCAAGCGCCTTCTGGTAATAGCTGATGGCTTGATCCGCAAGGGGCGATTTTCCGGTTTCCTGGAATTGCTGCTCGGCCAAATGGCCCAGCATGAAGTCGCTGTAGGCTTCCGCGCGCTTGGATTGATCGGACTGCGAGTACGTTGAATTGTCCGCGGATTTCGCCGCAGCGGGCGTAATGGTTTGTGCAGCCGCGCCTGTGATACCGAACGCGACTCCTAGAATTGCGATCATCCAACGAGTGTTCATTCCAGCTCCGAAATGCTCATTCATTATGGTATAGCCTGCCGCGAGCGTCAAAGGCTTCCCTGCCTGCTGTTACCCCAGTTCCACGAAATCCACAGATTAGATGCAAGAGATTAGGTGCAAAAGATTACGTGCAAAAGATTGGATGCAACAGGGTGCCCCGAGGGTCTCAGTGGCGGAAGTGGCGCACGCCCGTGAAAACCATGGCAAGCCCCAGGCGATTGGCCGCGGCAATCACGTCAGGATCACGTACCGAGCCGCCAGGTTGAATGACGGCGGTCGCACCGGCTTTTGCTGCCTCTTCCACACCATCCGGAAACGGGAAAAAAGCATCCGACGCGACGACGCTTCCGGCGAGTGGCATCTGCGCTTTCATGACCGCGATCTTCACCGAATCCACGCGGCTCATCTGGCCGGCGCCGATGCCCAGCGTCTGCCCGTCGAGCGCGAAAACGATGGCGTTCGACTTCACATGCTTGCAAACCTTCCACGCGAATTGCATCGAGCGGCGCTCGGCCTCGCTGGGCGCTCGTTCGGTGACGAGTTTTTGTTCTGACTCGTCCAGCGCGCGCCTGTCCGGCTCTTGCACCAGCATGGCGCCGCAGATGCGCTTGAGTTCGAGTTCTTCGGGAAGTTTTTCCGCCGTCATCTCCAACAGACGCAGATTTTTTTTCGAGGCGAGCTTCTCTCTCGCGCGCGCGTCGCAGCCCGGCGCAACGATGCACTCGACGAAGAGCTTTGCGACCTCTTCCGCGGCATCTCCATCGAGCGGCCGATTGAACGCGATCACGCCGCCGAAGGCGGAAACGGGATCGCACGCGAGCGCCCGCCGGTAGGCTTCCGCGAGATTCCCGTGTTCCGCCGCGCCGCAAGGATTATTGTGCTTGACGATGATTGCCGCGGGATTGGAAAACTCCCGGGCGAGCGACCACGCGGAATCGAGGTCGACCAAATTGTTGTAGGAAAGTTCCTTGCCCTGAAGTTGGCGGGCAGCAGCAAATCCCGCGCGCGCCCGGCCCGCGGGCACATAGAGCGCCGCTTGCTGGTGAGGGTTCTCGCCATAGCGCATTGGCTGCTGGCGCTCGAAGGCGTAGTGCAGACGGAACGGCAGGCGTTCCGGTGACGCGGCCAAATGCAGCTCGCGATCCGCGGTAAGGCGTTCGAGTTGGGTCGCGATCTCTCCGTCATAGCGCGCCGTTAGTGCAAATGCCTTGCGAGCTAGATCGAGACGCGTGGCGAGGCCAAGTTCACCGCCAGACGCCAGCTCTTCGAGAACACGAGAATAGTCGGCGAAATCCGTGACCACGGCGACGCTTTCGAAATTCTTGGCGGCAGAGCGAATCATCGTGGGGCCGCCAATGTCGATATTCTCGATCAGTTCTTCCGCGGTGACGCCGGTTTTATTCGCCGTCGCGGAAAATGGATACAGATTGACGACGACCATGTCAATCGGCGCGATCGAGTGTTGTGCGGTTTGTACGCGATCCTCGGAATTGCCGCGGCGAAACAGAATGCCCCCATGGACCTTCGGATGCAGCGTCTTTACCCTGCCCCCCAACATTTCCGGCCAGCCGGTGAGTTCTGAAACATCGCGAACGGCAATGCCTGCCTCGCGCAGCAGGCGCGCCGTGCCGCCTGTCGAGACAATTTCGATTCGCAGACCCGCGAGCTGACGCGCAAACTCGACCACGCCCGTCTTGTCGTACACACTGATCAGCGCCCGCTCCATTGCCACACTTTCCTCCATGAATTCAGGACAAGACCAGTGTATGCGGTTGCCGAGGAATCGAAAAGAGGGAGGTGAATGAATTAACTGCGGACCCGGGCCTTCAGTTTTACGTGGCCGTCCTCGACGCTGACGGTGTATTCGACTTCCGACGCGCCCTTTTTCGACTTCAGTTCCCGCGTCTTCTGCCGGACAAATTTGCCGAAGTCTTCGAAGCTTGGCGTTCCGCCCTTTTCGCCCGTGGCGTTGCGTACCTCGACCAGTTTTTGATAGAGCTGCTCGACTTTCTTTACTTCATGATCCGGATCGGAGAAAGACATCGCGAACGAGGCGGGGCGCTCGCCTTTGGCCGAACGCTGCCGCTCCGAAACGCGCTCCGTTGTGGCACGCTGCGCTTCAATTGCCTTCGCCGCGGAGCCGAAATGGCGATGCTCGGTGCCTTCTTCCCGTTCCTTGATTTTTTTGCGCCAAATTTCGCAATATTTCGCGAATGTCTGCGCGATGTTTGTGTAGCGAAACCGCTGCGAATAGCTCATCTGCGCGCTGCGATCGCTATACCGCCGGATCAGCGATTCCACGCGCCATTGCGTGTCAGCCGGAGGACGCTGGCGCCCGCCGCCGAAAAACTGTTCGTACTCGATCTTCAGAGTACGAATGTCCTTTTCGAGTTGGGCCAGGTCTTCTTCGGGTGTGGTCGCCATGGGTTTTGCGATAGATGCCGGAGTATGAACGAAAGGGAGGCGCTCCTTGCTATCCTAAAGTCGGCTCTGCGGGGCGTCAATACATGCCTTGAAGCTGGTGTCGGAAGGGTATAACGCCCGGGTGATTGCTTCCCCGCAGTCCGTGTGCTGAAATAGCTGGAATATGACCTCTCTCTCCGAGCGCGGTATAAAAGCGCCAGACGCCCGGGCTGCGGCTCTGCGGGAAATTCCCTCCGTAGACGACCTGCTGAAGCGCCCGAAGATGGCCGAATTGGCCCAGCGGGCCGGCCGGGAATTCACAGTTGAGATTATTCGCCGCGTCCTCGCCGATCTGCGCGAACAGGCCGGGCAAGGAAACGAATCGATGTCCGTGGACGCGGCGAATATCGAGATGCAAATTGCGCAACGGATTGAGCAGGAGCTGGCGCCGTCGTTGCGAAGCGTAATCAACGCCACCGGCGTGGTGCTGCATACGAACCTGGGACGCGCGCCGATCGGGAAATTGGCGGCGGAGCACCTTGCCGCAACCGCCGCGCGGTATTCCAACCTGGAGTACGATCTCGCCGCTGGCGCGCGCGGCAAGCGCGATGCTCACACGAATAAGCTGCTCGCGGAACTGGTGGGCGCGGAAGCGGCCATCGTCGTAAACAACAATGCCGCCGCGGTATTTCTGGTGCTGCACACGCTTGCCAAAGGCGCCGAAGTGATTGTGTCCCGCGGCGAATTGATTGAAATTGGCGATGGATTTCGTATTCCGGACATTATGACGGAGAGTGGCGCGGAGCTGCGCGAGGTCGGGACCACGAATCGAACACGGATTACGGATTACGAGCGCGCTGTGACCGAGCGGACACGGCTGCTTCTTCGCGTCCACCCCTCGAATTTCCGCATCGTCGGCTTCACGAAGAGGCCCGGGCTTGAGGAACTTGTGGAACTGGGCCGACGCCACAAGATACCCGTGGCCGAGGACCTTGGCTCGGGCTGTTTGGCGGACCTTTCAAAGGCTGGAATTGACGAGCCTGTCGCCCGCACCAGCATTCAGGCTGGCGTGGATATCGTCACGTTCAGCGGAGACAAATTGCTTGGCGGCCCGCAGGCGGGAATTATCGCGGGTAAGAAGGACATCGTGGAACGGATTCGGCGCAATCCGCTTTTCCGTGCGCTACGCGTCGACAAATTGACCATTGCCGTGCTCGAAGTGACGTTGCGCGCTTACCGCAAGGGCGCTTGGGAGGAAATTCCGGCGTTGAACATGATACGCATGTCCGCGCCGGCGATTGAAAAACGAGCCACGGAATTTGTGGCGCGAATTGCCGGTACTATTCCGAAAGACGCAAAACTCGAAATTCGCCAAGGCTCATCGGTGATCGGCGGTGGTTCCACTCCGGATCAGAAATTGCCCACAAGTTTGATCTCCATCGTCAGCCGCCGCCATTCCGCCGTCGAGTTGGAAGAACGGCTTCGCCGGCCCAACACAGGCACACCCGTGATTGCCAGAATCGAAGAAGATCGTTTGTTGATGGACCTGCGAACCGTTTTCGTCGATGAAGAAGCGCCGCTCGCCCAAGCACTTCTGAATGCGTTGACCTAACCCGCGCCATTAAGCAGCCTGCTGAAAAACTCCGCCCATTTTCGCTTTTCAACGTGAACGGGCAGCATCTCGTTGCTTTCGTAGGGGCGGCTTTACGCCGCCCGCCTTCGCTCCGCCACGCAACATGACAACCGATAGCGCCTTTTCAGAAAAGCTGCTACAGGTGATTTATGCAACTGGCCACACATGCCGCTCCGAATCCGTTGTCGATATTCACCACGCTGATATTCGAGGCGCAACTGTTGAGCATGGCCAGGAGCGCAGTCAGGCCGGAAAAACTCGCGCCGTACCCTGTGCTTGTCGGCACCGCAATCACCGGCACGCTCACAAGGCCCGCGACGACGCTCGGGAGCGCGCCTTCCATTCCCGCGACGCAGATAATGATGCGCGCGGCGACGAGTTTGTCGCGATACTTCAGCAGCCGGTGCAAACCGGCCACGCCGACGTCATAAAGCGCCTCGGCGCGGTTGCCCATCATTTCCGCTGTTATCACAGCTTCTTCGGCGACGGGAATGTCGCTGGTTCCGGCCGTGACAACCAGGATTAATCCCTCGCCGCTGATGGCCCTGCTCCTATGAATCGTGATCGCGCCCGATAATTCGTGAAATTTTGCTGTCGACGCGATTCGTTGCACTGCGCGGTACGCCTTTGCGTCCGCGCGTGTGATTAAAATGTTGTGCGACGCTTTCGCGCGCAGCATTCCGCGCACGATCTCCGCGACCTGCTTCGGAGATTTGCCGCGCCCAAAAATTACTTCGGGATAACCCTGCCGCAACGAGCGATGATGATCAATTTTCGCGAAGCCCAGGTCCTCGAACGGAAGATTTTTCAGGCGCGCCAATGCTTGATCGGATGACACGCGTCCTTTTTTCACCGCCGCAAGCAACTCTCGAATGTCGAATTCGTTCATAGCGCTTCCCGAAGGAACGAGCATTCTAGCATTTCAGCGCCTTGACTTTCCGGGAAGCGGCTGCCTAGACTCAAGAATTCGACCCATCGCACGGTCCATAATGTAATGACGCACACCGAAGGCAAAGTAATCACCGTTGGAATCACGGGCGCGAGCGGCGCGATTTACGCGCGCAGCATTCTGCGCGTTCTCGATGCGGACGCGCGCGTGGCGCGCGTTTATTTCGTCGCGAGCGAGGCAGGTCTGCGTTTGATCGCAACCGAACTCGATATCGTCGCGCAGGAGCCGAAGAAATTGCCGTCGCTCTTGACCGGCACGCCCGCGAAAAAAATCGAATATCTCCCCAATCGCGACGTGGGCGCGGCCATCGCTTCGGGCAGCGCGCGCGTGGACGCAATGGCCGTGATTCCGTGCTCGGCGGGCGCTCTGGGGGCAATCGCTTCGGGAACCAGCGACGATTTGCTGACGCGCGCCGCGGATGTGTGCCTGAAGGAGCGGCGCACGCTCGTGCTCTGCCTGCGCGAAACGCCGCTGAATCGCATCCATCTCGAAAATATGCTGCGCGTGCACGATGCGGGAGCCGTGGTGATGCCTGCCATGCCGTCCTTCTATTACGGGCCGAAGCGGATTGACGACATCGTCGCGCAATTTGTGTATCGCGTGCTGGCGCAACTGGGCTTGCCGCAGGAGAAGCAATATCGCTGGCAGGGCGGAAAGCGGGGCGGCGCGAAAGCATGATTCGCGCCAGCGTATGACTCGAGGCCGAATTCGCACGGTGCTCGAAATGATCAAGTTCGAGCATTCCGTTTTTGCTCTGCCGTTCGCGCTGGTTGGGGCGCTGCTCGCGGAACGCGCCGGACGCGACGCATGGCCCGCGCCTCGGGTAATTATCTGGCAACTCTGCTGGATCGTGGTCGCAATGGTCGGTGCGCGCTCCGCCGCCATGACCATGAACCGCATCGCCGACATTCGCTACGACCAGCTGAATCCGCGCACGCGGAATCGCGCGCTGCCCACGGGACAGCTCTCGCTCGCGTTCGCGTGGATATTTACACTGGCGTCGGCAGCGGTGCTTGTCATCGCCGCATGGCAACTCAACCGGCTGGCGCTTGAATTGTCACCCGTGGCGCTGGCGGTTTTGTTTCTCTATTCCTACACCAAGCGGTTCACCATGTGGTCGCACATCGTGCTGGGTTTTTGTCTGGGCATGTCGCCTGCGGCGGCGTGGATCGCCGTGCGCGGCTCGCTCGATTGGCGAATGCTGATTTTGTGTGCGGCCGTGACATTGTGGGTCGGTGGATTCGACGTGCTGTACGCGTGCCAGGACGTCGAATTCGATAAGCAGGCGGGGCTGTACTCGATTCCCAAAAAATTCGGCGTTAAGCGGGCGCTCGTCATCGCTCGCGCGATGCACGTGATCATGGTCGCGCTGCTCGCGTGGCTGGCAGGGAGCTTCGGACTCGCGTGGCCGGCGTGGGCGGGAATCGCCGTGGTCGCCGCGCTGCTTGCCTACGAGCACTCCCTTGTCAAGCCAAACGACCTGAGCAAAATGAATGCTGCGTTTTTCGCCGTGAATGGCTATATTAGTTTATTGTTCCTGTTGTTCTGGGGCGCGGCGACGGTTGTCACGCGCTTCTAGCTATCCGACAATTTCGATGAACACTGAACTTCACATCACCGACCAGCGCCTGCAACCGATTGCAGCGAAAGTGCTCGCCGGCGAACGGCTTTCGGCAGAGGACGGCCTGGCGCTCTACGAATCGAGCGACTTGCTGGCCATCGGCTGGCTGGCGAATCACGTTCGCGAGCGGCGCCACGGCAACATCTGCTACTACAACATCAACCGGCACATCAATCCGACGAATGTCTGCGGCGCGCATTGCAAGCTCTGCGCTTTTGGGCGCGACGACAATGCCGCGGGCGCGTACACATACTCGCTCGAGGAAATCTGGCAGCGTGCCGGGCAGGGCGTCGCGGAAGGCGCGACGGAATTTCACATCGTGGGCGGCCTGCATCCCGATTTGCCATTTTCGTTTTATCTCGACATGATTCGCGGCCTCAAGCAGCGCTTCCCGCAAGTTCATTTGAAGGCGTTCACCATGGTCGAAGTGGGTTTTTACTCGCGGATTTCCAAGCTCTCCGTGCGCGACACTTTGCTGGCCATGAAAGACGCGGGCGTGGATTCGCTGCCCGGCGGCGGCGCGGAAATTTTTAATCCGCGCGTCCGAAAAGTCATTTGCGACCACAAGACGAGCGGGCGCATGTGGCTCGATATTGCTCGCACGGCGCATGAAGTTGGTTTGCGCTCGAATGCGACCATGCTGTACGGTCACATCGAGACTCCGGAAGAGCGTGTCGAGCATCTGCTGTTGCTGCGCGAGCTGCAGGATCGCACCAAGGGTTTCCAGACGTTTATCCCGCTGGCATTTCATCCCGACAATACCGCGCTCGATTATTTGCCCAAGCCCACCGGGTTCGACGACCTGAAAACCATCGCTATCTCACGCCTGCTTCTCGATAATTTCGACCACATCAAAGCGTACTGGATCATGCTGACTCCGCAAATCGCGCAAATTGCGCTGCGATTTGGCGCCGACGATCTGGATGGCACCGTGATTGAAGAGAAAATTTATCACGACGCCGGCGCAACCACTCCTCAGCACATGACGCGCGCGGGGCTTGAGCGCCTGATTCGCGCCGCCGGCCGCGTTCCTTTCGAGCGCGACACGATGTACAACCGCGTGGATCGATCGCAAATGCCTCTGCCCGTCGCCGCAAATCGCACCGACGATTTCATCCCCGAAACCAGCCTCACCTTGAATGTTTAGCGATTTGTCGCTCAAAGACCGCTCAGGATCAAATTTGCCCCGACGATTGTGAGTGCTCTCGTAATGAAATTCCTTTCGACTTGATCGTCTGCCACACAATCCAAGCGTAAAAGGGCACATACGTAAGACTAATCATCAGCGGGCTCCAGCGCCATTCCCCGAGAATGCCGTAACGAACGAGCGTGTGATACGACAGAAATTGCAAAATAGTCAGCAGTATCCACGCCGGATTGGGAAAAAAGCACAGAAACGGAATGATCCATGTGAAATACCAGGAATACGCGTTCGGCGAGAGCAGCAGAATCGCGCCGAAAATCAGATACGCGGCGCGTTCAGGCTCCAGCCGTCGCGCCGCCGCCCACAGCGCCAGCGCAACCACGATTCCGGCGCCGATCCCCGAGGCCCAATCCGCCGAGCCACTGAAAACCTTCAACACCGAGAACAAGCTGGCATCGTTGTTCTGCCAGTGCGCGGAAAAGTAGGCGAGCGTGGAGGGCATCGCCGCCCACGCCGACCGGTAAGGCCAGAAGCACACCGCTGCCAGCGCCGCCGAAGCGAATCCGGCAGTCCAGGAGACGCCCGAACGCGGCCATCCGCTGCGCCGTAACCACAAAGGGAACAGCACCGCCGGAAAGATCTTCAGCAGGGCTGAGGCGGCCAGCAGGAGCGTTGACACCCCTATCCGCGACCGTATAATCAGAACAGCCGCTACCAGCGCGGCCAGGGCCAACGCGTCGCTGTGGCCCGTGCCCGCGAATTCGACCACCACCAGCGGATTCCAGGCGTAAATGGCGAGACGGAAGTTTCTGTGGCTGGCCGAACGCAAGCAGCCCGCGAGAAGAAACACCGTCAGCAAGTCCGCCAGAAAAAATGGCAGCTTGAAAGCCACTGGCCCCGGCAAAAATCGCGCCGCGCCGCGAAAAACAAGTTCGGCGAGCGGCGGATAAATATTCGGCATGTCGTGAGCCGACAGCCGGTGGCCGAGCGGCGTTACGCGCGTGCCGATTTTCAGCGTGTCGGGCGTAACCAAATAGGGGTTGTACCCCGCAAGCTGGATCTGCCCGTCCCAGTGATAGCGGTACGGGTCGCTCGACAGCGTAGGAACCAGCGGAAGCAGCGTCAGCCGGAAAAGCAGCGCGCCGAGGAGAATGATCCACAGCGCCGCGCGGCGGTGAGGCGAATGTTCGAGCGCGTACAGAACGATGACGTAAACGATTCCGGCCGCAAGCCCGATCGCGATCGTTCCAATGACGTGGGCTTCCAAATTGCCGAAGCGATACAGAATGGCGAACAGAATTTCGAGAACGATGAGCCCCGCCATGGCAATGGCCGTCTGCGAGCGATGCCCAATCGGCGCTGCGGCTCCATCCTGGGGTTCCGCGCGAATGATCATGCGAAGGTGACGACGAAGTGAACTTTCATTCCCTGTCGGCGATGATGCTTGCGGTCGTAACGAATCCGCTGACGGATTACCTGCGCAAACTTACCAACCGCACCTTCAGCGGCATCTACCAAGCCAACGGGTTTGACATGCTGATGATGATTCCGTACTTCCTGGTGCTGGGAGTTCTGGCGGCCTACGGAATCTACCGCTACGTCCTGGTCTATAATTTTTTTCACTACCGTCATAACGTTCCCGGCCCGCCGCCGCCGGTGAGCGAATGGCCCAAGGTTACCATACAGCTTCCGATCTACAACGAGCGCTACGTCGTCGAACGGCTCGTCGATAGTATCGCGCAGTTCGATTATCCGCACGACCTGCTCGACATTCAGTTGCTCGATGATTCCACCGACGAAACGCAGCAAGTCGCCCGCGCGTGCGTCGAGCGCCACCAGCAGCTCGGCGTGCCGATCACGTATCTCCATCGCGCGAATCGCGAAGGCTACAAGGCCGGGGCCCTGCAGGAAGGATTGAAATCCGCGGCGGGCGAATTCGTCGCCATCTTCGACGCGGACTTTCTGCCGCCCGCGGATTTTCTAAGGCAGACGGTGCCCTACTTCGCCGATGCGAATCTGGCAATGGTGCAAACGCGCTGGAGCTACATCAATCGCAATTATTCCGCGCTCACGGAAGCGGAAGCAATTCTGCTCGACGGGCATTTCGTGATCGAGCATGGCGCGCGCTACCGCCGCGGCTCGTTTTTTAACTTCAACGGCACCGGCGGCGTGTGGCGCCGTTCCGCAATCGACGACGCGGGAGGGTGGCAGCACGATACTCTCACCGAGGACACCGATCTTTCCTATCGCGCGCAACTTTGCGGCTGGCATTTCCTGTATCTCCCCGATGTCGAATGCCCGTCGGAACTTCCGGTGGAAATGAACGCCTTCAAATCGCAGCAGGCGCGCTGGGCCAAGGGTCTGATGCAAACCGCGATCAAAATTCTACCGCGCGTTTTGAAATCGGACGAGCCGCCATACGTGAAAGTGGAGGCATGTTTTCATCTCACCGCCAATATCAGCTATCCGCTGATGGTTTTGTTGTCCGTGATCCTGCTGCCGGCGATGATCGTGCGCTTCTATCAGGGATGGTTTCAGATGTGCCTGATCGATTTGCCGCTGTTCCTGGCTTCCACGTGCTCGATTTCCAGCTTTTATTTGGCGTCGCAGCGTGTCCTGTACCCGAAAACGTGGTGGCGCGCGATTTTTTATCTGCCGTTTGTCATGGCCATTGGAATTGGCCTTTCGGTGCGCAACGCCGTCGCCGTGATCGAAGCGCTCGCCGGCAAGCAATCGGAATTTGTGCGCACGCCGAAATACCGCATTGAGGGCCACGAGCGCGGCGCGCCACTCAAGCGGAGATATCGCAATCACGTCGGATGGGTCCCCTATGCGGAAGTTGTCCTCGGATTGTACTTTGCCGCCACGGTTCTTTACGCCATCCAAAATGAAAATTACGTGACGGTTCCCTTCTTGCTCCTTTTCGTCTGGGGCTACCTGTACACCGGACTTATGTCGCTCGGGCAGGGATTGCTCGAGCGCTTCCGCTTCGGTCGCGCCTCCGATGCCGGCGAGATTCGCCCCGCCGCCACCGGCGTTCCCGGGTTCTAAATTGGCGCAGGGCTACTGCTGGGCGCGCCCCGCATACGGAACGTGCGTTGACCATCTGTGCGGCAGCCCGCTATAATTAAGCCTCAACGGAACACCAGCGACGGGACAACCTGCCGGAAGATTCGCCTGCAGAAGGATCCCACAAAAGAATCAGGAGCACACGATGGTAAAAGCGACGCAACTGCGCCCCGGCATGATTATCCAGCATCAGGGCGATCTCTATACGGTGTTCAGCGTCGAGCACCGCACGCCTGGAAACAAACGCGGCTCGATGCAGACGAAGATGCGCAGCCTGCGCACTGGCTCCATTGTGGATTACCGCTTCCGCGCGGAGGAATTCATCGAGCGCGCCATCATGGACGACGTCGAATTCGAGTTCCTCTATGGCGACGCGTCCGGCTATCACTTCATGAATCTGCAAAGTTATGAGCAGATCTCCCTGGACAAGGAACTTCTCGGCGATGTGGTGGATTATCTGATCCCCAACTTGCAGGTAAAGATCGAGTTTTACGAAGGCAAAGCCATGGGCGTATTGCTGCCCGACACGGTGGACCTGACCGTGACCGCAACCGAGCCGACGGTGCAGAAGGCAACCGCAAGCGCCGTGGGAAAACCGGCCACGCTCGAGACAGGACTCGTCATCAACGTGCCCCCGTTCGTTAACAATGGCGACAAAGTGAAAGTCGATACCTCCGAAGGCCGCTACATCCAGCGCGTCTAGAAGCCATCTCATAAATGGCCTTTGTCAGGGCACGCCTTCAGTTCATCCTGAGGCACGAAGGGCCGTGCCAAAAAGGCCAGAAAATTCAGGGGTTTTAACCCCTGAGGCCTGCCAAAGATATCCTGCGAATTTGCAATTCACCACACTAGAAGTCGTCTGGTTCCGTCGACTTCCCGTGAAGCAGGTGGCTTTCCGTAGCGCCGGCTCGTCCTGAGCACTGCGAAGGGCGTCCCGTTTACCCCGAGCTTCGAGGGGGCCGGCTCTTTTCTGTTAAAAAACCTTTCGTTGTCATTCCGACGAGCAACCGCGAGGAGGAATCTGCTTTTTCCTTGGGTTTTTGTAAACTGCGGCTCCTTCGCAGCGACGGAGATGGCAACCAAGGGCACTTTCTCAACAAACTGTTAGGAGGTCGGGGCTTCAGAGTCTGTGTGGCAACTCAAGAATCTTTGTGGGTCGTGGCTTTAGCCACGACATAAGCCCTGCAATTTCATTGCGGCTTTGGCCGCTGAAGCACTGATTTTGCAATGGCAGCGCTCCAAGTAAATTTAATTCGGCGCCGCCGAAGACTTCTTTCCAAATACGCGAGCGAATATCGCGTCCACGGATTTTAATTGCCGCCCAAGATCAAATGTCCTTTCGAGCGCCTTGGCATCGAGAATTTTCGAGATGTTCGGGTCCGCCGCAACGCGCTCGCGGAAACTCGATTCCGCTTCCCACGCGGCCATGGCGTGCCCTTGCACCCATTTGTAAGCGTCTTCCCGCGGCGCGCCGTGCTCCACCAAATCCTGCAGAAGCTGGCCGGAAAAAACGAGCCCTTGCGTCAGATCCAGATTGCGCCGCATACGCTCTGGAAAAACTTTCATGTTCGCGACAATGTCCGCCATGCGCGCCAGCATATAGTCGACCAAAATTGTCGAGTCCGGCAAAATCACGCGCTCCACCGAACTGTGCGAAATATCGCGTTCATGCCACAGCGCAATGTTTTCCATTGCCGCGACGGAATTCGCGCGCACCACGCGCGCCAGGCCGCAAATCTGCTCGCAGCCGACGGGATTGCGTTTGTGCGGCATCGCCGAACTGCCGCGCTGGCCGCCGCCAAACGGTTCTTCCACCTCGCGCACTTCCGTGCGTTGCAGGTGACGAATCTCGATGGCAATGCGCTCGAGCGACGCCGCGATAATCGCGAGCGTAGCCAGGTAATGCGCGTGACGATCGCGCTCGATCACCTGCGAGGAAATCGGCGCCACCGCAAGACCAAGACGCTGGCATATTTTCTGTTCCGTTTCCGGCCCCAGGTGCGCGCACGTGCCCACGGCGCCCGCGATTTTGCCCACGGCCATCTCCTTGGCCGCGTCCCGGAACCGCGCCAGATCGCGCCGGTTCTCGTCGTACCAGTTCGCGATTTTCAATCCAAACGTAATCGGCTCGGCGTGAACGCCGTGCGTTCGGCCAATCTCGGGCACATCCTTGAATTCCCACGCGCGCCGCTCGAGAATTTCGCCGAAGCGCTCGATGCCGCGCTGAATAAGGGCCGATGCCTCGCGCACCAGCAAAGCCTGTGCCGTGTCCACCACGTCATTCGAAGTCAGGCCGTAATGCATCCACCGCGCTGCCTCCGGGTCGCCCACCGTTTCGCCGACGGCGACGGTGAATGCAATCACATCGTGGCGCACGCGCGATTCAATTTCCGAAATGCGCTCCACGTTAATCCGCGAGCGCTCCCGCAGCCGCGCGGCTGCGGCAAACGGCACAACACCGTCATCGGCGAGCGTATCGGCGGCGGCCAATTCAACCTCCAGCCATTTCTGAAACCTGTTTTCCTCGCTCCAAATCCGGCCCATTTCCGGCCGCGTGTATCGTGGAATCAACGCGTTTTCTCCTGATCCGAGGCTCGCGAAACACGCGATCCTCGGGATCTGCCGCTCCGAAATCCGCTGCTGGAAAACCCGAAACGCCGACGGGATATGATAACCGAAGTCACGGATTCACTGAGGCAAGAAAACTCCGCCTATTGTCCTGAGTCAGAAGTTCGTTGCGTGATTTTCAGGGGGTCGGAGCTTTAGTTTATCCTGAGGCACGAAGGGCTCCAACAATAAGCTACTGCAAATCAAGGAGTTTTAACACTGAGGGTCCCCAGGATATTCAACGAATTTCCAATCCACCACACTAACAGCTCATTGAAAAACTCTACTCGTTGTCATTCCGACGAGCAACGGCGAGGAGGAATCTGCTTTTTCCTTGGATTTTTGTAAACTGCGGCTCCAGCGCAGCGGCAGAGATGGCAACCAAGAGCACTTGTTCAACAAGCTGCTAAGCCGGGCGTAAGCGTCGCGCGCGAAACGGGACGACCTGTTCGTGCTTCCGCGCACGCCAATCATTTCGCGGCGTTCGTTCTTTCGCTGGGGTTTGATCGCTGGAACTTTGTGCCGGCGAACTGGAAACGTCATCGGGTAACTGCCGGGTCCCCAGCATGCGCTGGGCTTTCTGGATTAAGTCCCAGCGGCTTGCTACCCCGAATTTTGCGAGCAGTGAAGACACATGAAACTTCACGGTGCGAACCGAAATGCAGAGTCGATCGGCAATTTCTTTGTTTACGCGATTCCGCATCAGTTCCTTCAGCACTTCACCTTCGCGAGGACTAAGGGGAATGGAGCAAGATAAACTGTGCCCCAGGCGCAAAAGCTCTTCCGCGCGCTTCGTGACGCATTCGATCAGGCTCTTGTCGGCGGGAACCCATATGGCGTAATCCTTGGGCAGTTCCCCGCGCGCCATGCAGCCCAGCGCCAGCAAGCTGGCTGCGCGATCCATGGCCGCTTCCCGGTCGCCGTTCAACTCCACCTGAAACCGTGATGCACCCGTGCTGCGCTCCGAAAAGACCAGCAGATCGGGGCCTTCGGGGCGCACTGACTCATTCTTCGCTTCTTCTTCCTTAGCGCCGAAAAATCCGCGAAGCTTCCGACCCTTTCTAAGAATGGCCGTCCCCTTGTTTCAGAAACTTGTCACAGAAACTTGTTGCCCCTGTTGCCTTCCCCCGAAACAGCGTGGGTTTCCGTAGCGCCGGCGTCCCGCCGGCTCTTTTTTCTTTTCTGCTTTGATGGAAACCCCAGCGAGACGCTGGGCGGGTGGGTCAGAAAGTCCTGCGTGAGAGCGAACCCCGTGGTTGAAAATGGAGAGCCCAACTCCATGCGAAAACCAGCTCTTCATTAAATGGCCTCTGCTGTCCCCAAACCCCGCGTATTGATAGCAAATGGCTTGCCGTCGATAATGAAAATTTATAAAGGTACTAGTATCAAGTGTTTGCAGGTCTATTTCTAGGGTGTTTACAGTATGCACTTGGCGACAATTTTCGTAGTACGCGTAATTTTTTCTGCGAATCGCTGGGGAGAAGGCGTCTCGGATACTGAATGCAAACCATTGACACTACAAACTTAGCGGTCCTAGCGGCACTGTCTGGGAAGCCACAAGAAGCTCTCCCTGAAATGCAGCCTCAGCAGGACGCCGGTTCAGAGCCTCTACCGCGGATAAGTGCACCAGGTCAGGATTGTTATTGGTCTCGGAAATGTGCGCAAGGATAAGGAAGCGCGCGCGGCCATCGAAACCCTCCGGGTCGGAAAGATATTCGCTCACGATGTGATTGGACAAGTGGCCCGTGCGGCTCATGACTCTCTGCTTGATGTACCAGGGATAGGGTCCCACCTTCAGCATTTCGAGATCGTGGTTCGACTCGAGTATCAGGCAATCGGCTTCGCGCAGGTGGTGTTTCACCAGTTCGGGCAAGTAACCCAGGTCGGTGACGATGGCCACCTTCGTTCCGTTGTTCCGAAATGAGTAGCTGACTGGATCGGCGGCGTCGTGCGGAACGGAGAAGGGAGAAATTTCGATGTCACCAATCGTAAACCGTTCCCCCGCGCGGATGTGCTCCACACGCTCCATTTTTTTGCAGGTGGCTTCGGGAAGAGAGCGCACGATTTCGCGGCAGGTTGACTCGGTAAGGTATGCCGTGGCGCGCCAGTGATTCAGAAGCTGGGGAAGTCCGCTCGAATGATCCGTGTGCTCGTGCGAAATAAGAATGCCGTCAATTCGCTCCGGAGCTTTTCCCAGCGCGGCCAGCCGCCGGAGCGTTTCCTTGCGGCCCAGCCCAGCATCGACCAGAAGGCAAGTGTGTTCCGTTTCGAGCAACGTGGCGTTGCCGGAACTGCCCGAAGCCAGAATGGAAACTCGGAAGCTGATGCGCCCTCGCTGGCCGCCCAATCGTGCAGCGGCTTGCGTGCATCATGGCAAACCCGCGCGGGTTCGTCAATGAAATGCAGCAATAAGTTGCAAGGAAAACGATCGCCGGAGCGTTGCCATCCCGCCGGTTTTAGCAAACCAGGTTCGCCGAAGTCAGGGAGAAACCGTTGAGGCTGCCGACCAGTGACGCCGAAACTCGCTCCGGCTGAAAGAGTTCATTCGCGACTTGCTTAATTTCTTCGGACGTCACAGCCTCCATCGAAGCGATGCGATCATCCGGCGAGAGATATCGTCCGAAGTAGAGATATTGCCGCGCCAAATCGCTCATGCGCGAGCCCGTGGATTCCAGGGAAAGAAGAGTGCCGCCTTTGAGATTCGCTTTCGAGCGGCGCAACTCCTCGTCGGACACGGGCTTTTCCTTCAGGTCATGCAGCTCGGTCATTACGGAGCAAATTAATTTCTCGACGGTCTCAAGGCTGGTTCCCGCATAAATCGTCAGCATTCCCGCATCGCGGTAGTGGTTCGTTTCGCTGAAAACGGCATACGCGAGGCCCTGCCTTTCGCGAATATTCTGGAAAAGCCGCGACGACATTCCGCTGCCCAGCAAATTGTTCAGCACGGAGACGGCGTAGCGCCGTGAATCCGTCATGGAATAGGCGGGGACGCCCAGGCAAATATGCGCTTGCTCCAAATCCACCTTGGAACGCGACGCAAGTTCCGCGCGCGCCGCGGGAATCACATCCGAATAATTGTTTGGGACCGCCGCGCGGCCGCCGAAGCGCGGGATGATCAGGTCCAAAAGCTGTTGATGCGAGATATTGCCCGCGGCAGTGATCACCAGATTGTTGGGAGCGTACCAGAGGCGAAACCAGGCGTTGAGAGTCTCGCGGTCAAATCGCTCCACGGTCTCGGCAGTTCCCAGAATCGGGCGGCCCAGCGGGTGATGTCCCCACAGATTCCTCGAAAACATTTCGTGGACGAGATCCTCGGGATTGTCCTCGACCATGCGAATTTCCTCGAGCACCACGGATTTTTCGCGGCGGATTTCGTCCTCGGGAAATTGCGGATCGAGCATCATATCCGCCAGAACATCGAATGCGGTTTCCAGATGCTCGTCGAGCACGCGTGTATTGAAGCAGACCATTTCCTTGGCGGTGAACGCATCCACCATTCCGCCCACGCGGTCCATTTCGCGCGCGATATCCTCGGCGGTGCGCCGACCCGTGCCCTTGAACACCATGTGCTCGATGAAATGGGAAATGCCGCTCCGTTCGGCAGGCTCGCGGCGCGAGCCGTTGCGAATCCAAATGCCGACGGAAACCGAACGCACGTGCTGCATCGGCTCGGTAACAACCACAAGACCGTTCGCGAGCGTCGTTTCCTCGACTTTGCGATTTCCGGCAGTCATTGACTTCCATTCTCGCACGAACAAAATGAAAGTCCTACCGCCCGCTGCGCATGTCGTCAACCTCCTCTAAAAACGGCTCGAAAAAACATGTTATTTGTACCGATTAGAACGGGGGCCGGTTCTTTGTTTTGTGCGAGTTGCGCCGGTTTCTAATAATTTGTTGTACCGATTAGAAAGCAGTGGCGAGTGACCAGTGGCGAGTGATGAGGCCAATGCCTCCGCCGCTGTGGTCTGCGCCGGATTTTTTTGCGGCGCGACGGGCGCGTCGGTTGTGGTGATGTGCGAAACGGAAGGGAGAGGCGTGCTGCGCACGCCTTCGGCCCGACCTGAGTCGGGCCCTACATGGCCATTCCGAGAATTGGGCGCCGGGGAGGAGTGAGACATGTTTTGTGACGCGGAAGCGGCGGTAGCGTGCGG